>Ga0210401_10006977_pt1 | contig 11405 bp, 4 predicted proteins | sample IncBWH32MmetaG_FD_150866 | JGI IMG/M metagenome (GOLD analysis project Ga0210401, IMG submission 150866) | Forest soil microbial communities from Barre Woods Harvard Forest LTER site, Petersham, Massachusetts, United States - Inc-BW-H-32-M | ecosystem: Environmental > Terrestrial > Soil >... | reverse complement strand
AATATCCGGACGTCAGGCTTTGCGCTCGCCTACAGTCTGGCGACTGCGCTATTCGGTGGCTTTACACCGGCAGTCTGCACCTTCCTCATCGAATACACTGGCAGCAAGGCCGCTCCTTCCTTGTGGCTTCTTTTCGCGGCCGTAATTAGCCTCGTTGGTGTGGTTTTGTCTTGGAACAAGCAGGTAGAAATCACCGAATCTCCGGTCGCCGCACAGATCGGGCATACAGGGTGAGACGCCAAGCTCCTATGAGGTGACATGTTTATATGAGAGGCAAATCGATCACGTTGCAAGTGGCAGCGTCATTCATCACTAGCCTCCTCCTTATCCCCCCGCGGACAACGGGCACCGAACTGAAGGTGATGACCTCGGGCGGATTCACTGCCGCCTATCGCGAGCTAGTTCCGGAATTCGAGCGGAGGACCGGACACAAGATCGTTACGGCATATGGAGCGTCAATGGGCAACGCAACGGATTCGATACCCAACCGCCTCCAAAGAGGTGAGCCGGCAGATCTAGTAATTCTATCAAGTCCCGCTCTGGCTGAATTGGTGAAGCAAGGCAAAGTCGTTCCGGGAAGCCGAGTGGACCTTGCAGAATCGATTATCGGCATGGCCGTGCGGGCCGGGGCGGCGAGGCCAGACATTAGCACAGTGGAGGCACTCAAACGTACCCTCGTGAGTGCAAACTCGATCGCCTACTCGGATAGTGCCAGCGGCGTGTATCTGTCCACCGAGCTGTTCCCGCGCCTTGGCATTGCCGACAAGATACGGAGTAAGTGCAAACGAATCGAGAGCGAGATGGTCGGGACGGTGATCGCACGTGGCGACGCGGAGATCGGATTTCAGCAAATGAGTGAGTTGCTCCCGATTTCTGGGATCGACGTCGTCGGACCATTACCGGCAGCGGTTCAAAGGGTCACCGTGTTTTCAGGGGGAGTCATAGTTGGCGCGCATCAACCCGAGATTGCCGCGCAGTTGCTACGATTTTTCGCTTCGCCCGAAGCAGCGGGAGCAATCGGGAGGAGCGGTTTGCGTCCGATATGTTATCCGCCCGCTTGTTCCCCGGAGCCAGACCACCTCAACCGGAACTCCCAATGCCAATCAGGTCAAGAACCGTGTCCAGGTATATCACCTTGAAAGAAGCTGACAAAACTCTTGCGAGTTTGGCCAGCGAATCCACGCTCGTCTGTTATGCCGTCTGCAAGGGAAGTCCTTGGCATGCTCAATGGGCAGGAAAGATCAGGAATCCTCATAGTGGTCGGTCGGTTCTCACTGCAGGTCAAACAGCAAATTTGGTGTCCACCCATGAGTTTGGAGCAATCGTCTCGGCGGAGGATGAAGAAATCGCTCGATTCTGCTTCCGAGATCCCAAAAGCTCCGTAGATTCCGAATTCGAAGTTAATCTCGTCATTGCCAGGCTGCTGGACTAGATAGCGAGTCGCTACCGTTGGTGCAGAGAATGACTCAATGGCGAGGGCCTGAAAACTTGATCGGCGGTGGCGAACTGCGTGGGTAGAGAGGATGTTAGTGCAAGGCCGAGTCAAATGGTTCAATAATTCGAAAGGATTCGGATTCATCGGACGCGATGACGGTCCAGATGTATTTGTCCATTACACAGCAATCGTAAGCGACGGATACAAGATGCTGAACGAAGGGGACATCGTCGAATTCGAAATTGTCCAAGGTCCTAAAGGCCCACAAGCTTCAAATGTAATCCGGCGTAGTCCTGATCCACATAGCTAAGCGAGCCGCTGGGGTGAGCTGTTCCGCGACTCGCGGTTGCTTCCATCCAGGTGGAGATTCGGCTACCAAGCGGACCAACGGGATGGAGCGCCTGTCTTCTAGACAGAATGCCGCAGGTTCGAGTCCTGCCGGGCGCGCCATCTCATTGAACTGAAAAGAGTAAGAGGAATCGCACTTCACCTTTGACCCTCTGCGCAGAAACTAACTCGGTCAACTTCCTCGAACCCCGTTTCTGGCCAACTTCCGAGTAGCCCACGCCTCGCCAGCAGTCATCGCTGTCTCAGGGGCCAGCCATGTCAAAATGCTTTCGCGAACACCAACTGCCTATCAATCGCGCGCTGCCGCAGCTCGACGAGTTTCGAAACATACTGCTTCCAAAATGACCAACTAGGCGCAGAGGTGTTTTTACTGAGGCTGCGCGCCGAGCTTTGTCAGAGCGGCTTCGCACAATTGCAATTTCGCCTCGACTTTGGCGGGATCACCGGCGTCGAAGCCGGAGGGTGCCACAGGGAGGGGATGATCGACGCGGCGCCAAGCTTGCATGCTCTTGAGATACCAAACGCGAGCCTGTGTCCACCTAGCTTTTTGAGTCGCTGCGTTTCCACGAGATTGGCGAGCTCTGCGCAATTCAAGGTCGCCTAGGCCCGAATAGGAGTCCGCCGCCAGGTACGGCACACTGGCATCAGCATTCTGCTTCGCAAGCTCAAGTTCAACTTCTTTCAGAACCTGATGAAAATAGTCTGCGGCGAGTTTCGAATTGCCTGCTCGCGAGGCCGCTTCACCCATTTTTTCCGTGCAACTTAGGGCGCGTACCGGGATTCCATGATCATGCGAATCTGTCTTCCCTAGGGACTCAAAAGACGCGCGAGCCTCATTGAGATCTTTGAGCGCCGCCTCGAGCTTGCCCAGGTTGCCGAAGGTAATTCCATTCGTGGAGACAATAGCCGCGAAATAGCCCTGTTGCTGCTTGTTCTCCGGGGCTGAAGCCACAAGGGCACGCATGATTTGATCGCTCTTCTCGATGTAGTCCACGCTTTGAGGATCGCGGCCCAGTTTGCTCAACTCGTTCGCAGTATTGGCGTAAGCGATGGCGAGACCTTGCTGAAAGAGAGTGTTTTGGGGGTCCGCAAGAGCCAGTTCCCTGGAAACCTCCAGCCCTTGCGCGAAGTTTTCGAGCGACTGCTGAGTATCACCTAATCTGTCATAGGCTTGTCCAAGATGACTATAGGCAACAGCGACGCCGCGGGCATAGCGAGTGTCCGCGAAGCGCTCCCGCAGCTTTTGGTCAATTTCCAACTCTTTCTTGAAGCACGCGAGGGCGGCATTAAGGTCCTTTTCGTGATAAGTCAGAATGCCGCCAAGATGGACGAGATCGGTCGCGTAGGCGTGCTGAACATCAAAGTCGTCCGGACTAAGGGCGAGCATGATTTCATCGGTGGTGATGGCTTTGCGATAACTATCTTCAGACCTCGCGGGATCGCCGCCACCGCCTACGGAGCCGTGCTCTAGATTCTGGCCGGCGATCTCATAGTCAAATCCAAGCTCTTTCAGAATCTTCAGGTCCTTGGGGTGCGCGTTGTTCAGAGCTTCCGAGATCGCAACAGCGGAGGCAATACTTTGAACCGCATCCGCATAGACTCCAAGCGCCCATTGTTGGTTCGAGACCAAGCGATAACTTTGGGCTAAAGCGAGTTGGTCGTTCCGGTCGCTCGATTTCGCGCGAACGAGCTCCCGAATCGCGAGTGCCTTCTGGTAGCTGACGAGGCTGCCTTGGGTGTCTCCTAAGCTGTTCTGCAAATAATGGCCTTGTACTAGCCCAACACGTTCGTATGCCGTTGCCAATTCCCGCTGCAAAGCGAGATCGTTGCCAGACTCTTGAGCCAAGGCATTGAGATACTGAAGCGCTCGATCAACGATCAATTTTCTCGCTGGCGTAGAGCCTGGAAGGTCCTTAATAGAGTCGTGGACGTCGAAGATCAGCGAATTAGCTAGGCTGCGGACATCGTTGAACCGCCGCTGAGCGATACGGGCTTCGCGGAGAGTGATCAGCAATGCTGCGATCAGCGTAAAGGCAACTGCCACGGTAGCCCCAACACTTGCTTTGTGGCGCATCACGAATTTCGAGGCTCGGTAGCCGGGCGTGTCTTTGCGGGCAATGACTGGCAAATGTTCCAGATGACGGCGAACATCCTCCGAGAATTGCTCAACCGTTGCATATCGCCTCTCGGGTTCTTTTCTCAACGCCTTGAGCACAATGTTGTCCAAATCTCCGCTTAGGACGTGGCGGAGCTTCTCACGTTTTGGGTCCGGGCCCTTTTGCTCCCGCACCTTGACAGGGGAGACGACGTTGTTGGAGTCATTGCTTTTTTCGAAGCGCGTCACGGCGGTACTTGGTTTTTCCGGATCCGTGTCGCAAATCGCTTTGATGATCTCGTGAGGGGCAGTGCTGGAAACGTGATAGGGGCGCCGACCAGTAAGAAGCAAGTAGAGAATCACGCCTAGCGAATATACGTCACTTACAGTCGTAACAGGGTTACCCCGAACCTGCTCGGGACTGGCAAAATCCGGCGTCATGATGCGCATCACCGTGAGTGTGCGATCTTCTTCAGTCCCTTCCTGCTCGGGGTCCACAATTTTGGCGATGCCGAAATCGAGCAGCTTGGGAACCCCATCTTCTGTGACAAGAATATTTCCGGGCTTCAAGTCGCGGTGCACTACGAGATTTTGATGTGCGTACTGTACGGCTGAACAAACGGTTCGAAAGAGGTTCAATCGGTCAGCGGTCGAAAGGCCATGGCGGGCGCAGTATTCATCGATCGGCATACCTGCAACAAATTCCAACGCCACGTAGGGCAGTCCCTCTTCCGTGACTCCGCCATCCAACAGCCTAGCGATATTGGGATGCTCCAGGCCTGCGAGAATATGGCATTCATTTTTGAATCGCACGACGAAAAAATCGGTGCTTAGGCCGCTCCGAATGAGCTTGATGGCCACTTGCTTGTCGTACAATCCATCGGCACGCGCGGCACGATACACCGCGCCCATGCCGCCTTCCCCGATCTGTTCCAGTAACTCGTAGTGACCCAAGCGTCGTCCTGTCCACACGCCTGGCGTACTAGCCATAAGGTCGGCTGCTTGCACTGCAGCAGGCTGCTCGAGAAAGGCGTCGTCTTGCTCATGTGACGTTAAGAGCGACTCGACCTCGCTGCGCATGGATTCATGGCCGGCGCACGCAGAATCGAGAAATGTTTCGCGAGCCTGCGGATCTAACTCAAGCGCTGTCTGCAGGACTCCCTTGACCTTGTGCCATTCTTCGGGAGTCATTGAGTTTCGGCCCTTCGGACCTCGCGGCGTAACCAGGCGCGCGCCGTGGCCCATTCTCGTTTCACAGTGGTGGGCGATACGCCAACAATCTCCGCAGTCTCCTCAATCGACAGACCGCCAAAAAATCGCAGCTCGACGATCCGCGTTTGTTGAGGGTCCAGTTTGGCGAGCTCGTTGAGCGCATCATCCAGGACGACAAGGTCCATGTTTTGTGGGTTCTGAGCGCCTATTGCGTCTTTGAGTTCCAACTTGAGACCGCCGCCGCGTTTGGCGGCGCGATGTCCGCGCGCGTGATCGACCAGGATCTGCCGCATCAACTGAGACGCTATGGCCAGAAAGTGACCGCGGTTCGCAACTTCGGCGGGCTCCTGCTTCATGAGCCGGAGATACGCCTCGTGAACCAGAGCAGTACTTTGGAGAGTATGGTCCGGACGTTCCTGTTGTAAGTGATGCTGAGCGATACGGCGCAGCTCTTGATAAACCAGGGGGATAAGGGCTTGGAGCGCTTCCGGATCACCGGCGCGCCATTTGACCAAGAGGGCGCTAACAGGCTGGGGCGACGATTCGGACACGTGCACACCCTCGGTTACGCTGGGGACTTCCCACTTGCTCAACAACCTAGAGTAAGGGTCGCGCGAAGTCAATTCCCATTGCCGTGGAGGGATGGATAGAGCCGTCGGGGGTGCGGATTCTGCTATGCGCCATGTAGCGACTAGGACGATCAGTCCCATTACGCTCTTTTCCCTGGTCTAATAAGCGAAAACCGTCAGCGAACCAGGTCAAACGGAACCAGTTTTCACCAGACAGGGATGCTTGGGAATGAGCTACTCCAGAACACCTCCGGGTCCTCCTTCGTTCCCTGGTCCATTCCATCTGCGAATTTCGCTTATGTAAATAACAAAGGGCAGCGAATTCGGGCCTCTCGACGCGAGCCCGAAGGGCTATCCGACCCTCAGGACAAGTTTATGTCCGAAGCCACCGCCGGAAAGAAGCGGGGATTTGGAGACGCGGTTGATATGAGACGCAATTACCGGCTCGTTGCGGTGAAATACCTTATAAGGAAAATTGCGCGATTTGCGCCGTTTCTACTCCTGCTCGGAACGTGGCTCACGATGGCCCCGGGCGCTGCCGGTCAGACTCCCGTGGGATGCAACACTGGCTGGGCGGCTTTTCAGCGTATCACTGGCTCCTTTCAGCTCACCGGCAGCGGGTCCCAAACCATCGACGATGGTCTTGGGGCCACTACTGTCAATTCCGTCAGGGAGAACATAAATGGCACGGTCGACATGACTGCGTTCGGCTTGCCGTTGCCCGGCGGAGGAACATGCTATTCGGGCTTTTGGATCGGAACATCTGCGATTCTCGTTAACCTCGACGAAATTTCCACATACACCGATCCCTCAGCAGGCACAACCCAAACGACAGAAATCGCCGTCTCTGGCGGCCAAAATCTTCTCGCTCCCCCTACTTCCAATCCCCTAAGTGGTCCGGCACTTCAAGCCAATCCCTTAAACGGCACCCTGCGACTGAATACCGGCTCTTTGTTCGGTGCTGACACCGGGTTCGTGAACGCGACGCAAACTGCTACCGATGCCGGGGTAGTTTCAACGCAGCAAGTGCAGACACCTTGGGGACCAATCATGACCACCGCGGTTCCCGCTCAGGGGAATTTCCTAACTGTGCCTCTTCCCACGACTGTCGGCCCAATCACAGGCTCCACTACGTTTCAAGCAACCCCGGGTGGGCTAGGTGGACTCACAGCGAACTGGACGCTGACATGGAACCTTACTCCGATACCGCCGAATCTCGACCTTATTGTCAGCATTCCAGCCTATGCGAAATGGCGACCCACCGCGGGTAGAACCGAGAAAGATACCGGTGTCGATCCTTCTACAGGTCAACCCAATACCCTGGAAATTGACACGCAGCTGGTTGACAAATCTACCGGGCAGACTGCTTATCCCGACAAGCTTGTTTTTTCACTTGTGGAAGACTCCACGGAGCCGGGCGTGACCCTAAACTGGCCTCCGGCGGGATCCGCTACCAGCGATCCCGACTTAACTTTCGACGCAGCATTCAATCCCCTTGCCACCGTCGGCCCGGATGGCATGACGGCGACACTCGTTCCCATCAATGGAGTACCGCTGACAGACACAAATGCCTTTGTTTCTCCGCACGACTGGGGCGGCTGGGCCACACTGAATGTGACTGCGACGTTAGGCGGCCAGACCATTACAGGTCACCTGCAGGACGATTCCAACACTACAAACATTTTGATACCGAAGCGTCAGCCAGGCTCCCACGTCGCCGACATCTGGAAAACACTGCACAACGTCGCTCTAAGCACTCCTGACGATGATGATTCCGAGCCCAACCCTTCCGGGTATCCCGGCTGCGTTGGCGACGGTTTCACGCTCTACGAGGAATATCGCGGCTTCATGGAAAATGGCAAACACATTGAAGGTGATCCGGGCAAAAAGGACTTTTTTGTTGAAAACCTAATCGGCGCGGACGCGGAACCCGGTATCTTCCTCTTCACAGAACTCACGGGACTCGCCGTTCATAAAGACATCAAGAAAATCGAAACGAAAATAGACCACGCAAACGGCACGCTTGGCTCCATCCTCATAAACTTCAACTTCTCTCAGGGCGCACATGTTACCGACCAGCATGGAGTAACCATCGTTACGCAATACACGACTCCCGGCGACCCGGAGGAAAGCCGGATGGATGGCGGCCTTACAATCCTAACTGTCAAAGGCTTCCATGCTAAACCGGGAATCACCGATGGCATTGCCATGCAACCTCGAGACGCGCCCGGAACGCTTAGGCTGGGCAACAACCATGGCGGTGTCATTACCGCCTCAGATGCCTTCTTTCAGTATGACGTCGGGATCGCTCATGAATTGTTACACTCCGTGGGCGTAGACCATCACGGGGACCACGATGCGGGCTTTAAAGCTTTCTATTTTCGCCGACCAGATGACCCAGAAAACCCAACCGGGCAGCCCGCGTACTTCGTATTCGACAAAACGCAACAACAATACGTACCCGTCCAGCTTCTTCCAGAGCAAGGAGGGCCCGACGCCGCAACGACCGAATGGGAAAAAATTGAAGAGGACTACAACTCCTGCAAAGCCGTCGAAGCTGCGCCGGCTCTATACCCCGCATCCGTGGTACTAGCGTGTGATAACTACATTCAGCTCATCAACTCAATCACGAAGTCTAATTTCCAGGTACTTTACGTGGGCAGTCCGCAAGCAGAGCACAGCGGGAACGATCAGTGCGTGATGCGCTACTTCTTTGCCCAAACCTATCCATCAGTGGCGAACAGCAGCACCTACTATCTTGTTCCCGCGGGAACTGAGCCGTTAGGCACCATGCTTTGCGATGCCGCGGTCGGTACTGGGGTTAACGACCCTAACAGGAAACCACAGCCGCGCTATTTTGACGCTGCGCCGGGCCGCGGCGGATGCCAATTCTGGGTATGCGTCAGCGACAACAAAAACTATCCATTTGTTCCGGATTGAGGCCGTATGAAACGATTACTCCTCTTTCTCGCGTTTCCCATCTTTCCGCTTGGCGGTTTTGCGCAGCAACCGCCGGCCGTAGCCGCGCCGGAAATCTCGATTTCCGCAAATGGTTCGAACAATGCGACGGTCTACCAGGGCTGGCCACTCATCGTAAGCCTCAGCATTCTGAACTCGACCCGGCTTCAAGGGGCTAGCGCCACGCCGCTTGTTATCGCTCCACAGACTGGCAACTGGACGGATGCCATCCAGTTTACTGCCGTCTCGAGTTCCGGCTCTTCCTTCCAGTGGCCGTTGAAATTAGTGGGCTCACCGGCGTCTCCTTCGCTTACTCTGCAGCGCAGCAGCTACGTCAGGGCCGTCTGGCAAGTGTCTCCTGCTGATACGTTGACTCTGCCTTCGGATACGTACCAGCTCACCGCCACGCTCCAAGTCGCTAACTCGACGGGGTGGAACGGCGTTGCTGCAAGTTCGCCGGTAACCGTTCAGATTGGACCAGAGCCTTCGTCGCCCACCCAGGAACAACAGCTTGAGAAGGCGCTCGTTATCTCTCAATTCCAGACCAACTCTGGAAATCTCGATAGCGCGCTCACAACTGTGCAGCAGTACTTGAATTCGAATCCCAACGATTCCGCCGCCCTTTCCGCTTCCGCAAACCTGCTCGAATTACAAGGCTATCCTGGGGTAGGGTTCTTCCAGGCGCGCGACGCCTTAAACGCTTTTTATCAAGCCAATCCGACCCCAACGGAAGCCCCATCCAACTTGCTGAGCATGTACCAGCGCCTGTTCACGTACATGACCACGCCCAATTCGTCGGCCGCGTCTACAAGCATGATAGCGGTGAACGTAAGTACCAATTACAGTCCCACCGACCAGACCGTGACACTCAGTGTAACGGTCACCAGCCCGAGCGCCTCCGTAAACGAAGGTACGGTAGTGTTTAAAGTACTTGGTGTTGGCAATCCCGTTAGCGTGACATCCGTGCAGAGTAGTGCTACAGCAAACTTCACGATTCCGGGAGGAACGCCCGTTGCCAGCTATCCAATCGAGGTGAGCTACAGCGGAACGCCCAACTTCTCGCCCAGCAGCGCTTCCTCCCAACTAACCATTGCGGCCGTTCCTCTGACCATTGCCGCGAACAATGCGACCCGCGAGTACAGCCAGCCCAATCCACCGTTCAGCGTCTCCTACAGCGGACTTCCCGCCGGGAGCCCCACGGCTGCTCTAACAGGCACACTGACTTGTGCCACTGCAGCTACCGCCGGCAGCTCCGTAGGGTCATATCCAATAATGTGTTCCGGCCTAACTTCCAGCAACTACGCTATCACCTTCGTACCTGGGACACTGACCGTCACTCCCGATTCATTGATAGTTACGGCCACCAGCGCAACACGGCGGTACGCCTTGCCGAATCCACGATTCACAGCCACATTTGCGGGCTTTGTGAATGGTGACACAGCCGCTTCGCTTGGCGGCACTCTGGCGTGCACCACCTCCGCAACCGCCGCTACTTCCGTGGGCGCGTATCCGATCAATTGTTCTGGACTCAGCTCCGCCAACTACTCGATCACCTACGTGTCCGGCGCGTTGACCATTACCCCTGCGCCGCTGACGGTTGCGGCGAACGATGCCACGCGGCCCTACGGTTCAAACAATCCAGTATTCACTGGCGCGATCAGTGGGTTGCTCAACGGTGACTCCATCACGGCTACACTTGCCAGTTTGGCCTCTCCCGCTAGCCCTGTGGGAACATATGCCGTCGTACCCGCAGCGGTAGGAGCCCCGAGTGTTCTCGGCAATTACGCGATCCAACTCGTGAATGGCTCACTTGCCGTTACACCAGACACGACCTCGCTGACCGTTGCGTTTGCCTCCGCCTCGATCCCCGTGGGCCAGTCCACCACCGCCACGATTACCTTGACCGCGCCAGGCATGGTGATCCCCATTGATCCCAGCGTCCTTGCGCCGATCACTGTGACATCACCCATCGTTAGTGACATCCTTTCCAACAGCGGCGTTTGCACTCCCGTACCAAGCGCGACACCCGGAATCGCAAGCTGCACGATCGCGGTAACCTCGGTTGAGCCCAACGGCCGTACGCTTACTGCGAACTTTGCAGGCAGCCCGAACCTTGCGTCCAGCAGCGCCACCGCCGATCTGATCGTGATCGCCGCGCTCAAGAGTCAAAATGCTTGCATCAAGTCGGACTTCCGCAACGTCGCCGTCGCTGGCGGCAACTCCATCTGGTTCAATAGCATTTTCAAAGTCCGAGACTTGGATGGGCCCACGCAAAAAGTCAACATTTCCTTCTTCAACTCCAGCTTCCAGTTCCAGTACAAAGACGCAAATGGGAATTTGATCTCCGTGAATCAATCCATGCCGGACGCGCATATCGTCATTGATCCGAGCGTCAGCGTGGCCTCCACCTCCTTCGACTCTGTCAACAATGTCTGGATCACTACCATCCCTTGGGACCTCGACGACAACGCGTTCCTCACGGGCATGTCTTGGGCCGTTCCTCCTGGCGGGCTCCCCGCCGACGTTGAACCCGTAACCGTTTGCGGTACTTTCGCTAGCGACGTCGCGGACATCGATATCGGTTGGCGCTGGGCCGCCGCTGCCTACTCCTCCTTCGACACCGGCAACTCCACCCTCGGCGTCAAGCCCATGGACTCCGACCACGACAATCCCGCATCGAATCACGACCGCGCCGGCACGCCAGAAAACTACAAGCAATTCGTGATTCCGGGTGCGCGCGGCAAAGGCGGCAGGAACTACACCGGCTCCTACAGCGGCGGGGCTCAAA
>Ga0210401_10006973_pt1 | contig 11407 bp, 10 predicted proteins | sample IncBWH32MmetaG_FD_150866 | JGI IMG/M metagenome (GOLD analysis project Ga0210401, IMG submission 150866) | Forest soil microbial communities from Barre Woods Harvard Forest LTER site, Petersham, Massachusetts, United States - Inc-BW-H-32-M | ecosystem: Environmental > Terrestrial > Soil >... | reverse complement strand
CCGGCCTGGGCCTGGTGCACCGCGGCTGGCCACGGGGCAGGGCTCGTCACCCACCCGACGCTATCCGGCCGCGAGCCGGCGGCCGACCAGCGCGTGGCGCAGGCAGCAGGCGGCCAGCACGGTGGCGGTCCCGGCGGCGGCCATTGCGGCGGCTGGACCGGCCGCCGCGGCCAGCGCCCCAGCCAGCGGCGGGGTCACTCCCTGCCCGCCCATCAGCCCGGTGGAGAGCAGGCCGAAACCCTGGCCGCGCAGGCCCTCCGGCAGGCTGTCCAGGAACGCCTGCTGGATCCCGAGCTGGTAGCCGAAGCCGAACCCGCAGCAGAACAGCGCCGCGGCCACGACCAGCCAGGGCGGGTGCAGCGACAGGGCCAGCAGCGGCGCCCCGGTGACCACGAGCAGTGGGAGCACCAGCCGTTGCCGCAGCGCCGGGCGGCAGAACCGGCCGACAAGCACGTCACCGGCGAGCATGCCGACCGGCACCGCGGCGAGCAGCGGGCTGGCCGCGGCGGCCGGGTGCCCCAGCGATTCGGTGTACGGCACGATGAGCGATTCCGCGCCGGCCAGGAACGCGCCGGGCAGCCACTGGGCCAGCAGCAGGTCCCGCACCCGGCGGTCGACCAGCAGCCGGGCGTTACCGGCCATGGTGGCCCGCACCGCGCCCTGGCCGGCCGGCCGGGCCGGGCCGGCGGACGCGCCAGATGACGGGCCGGCGGACGCGGCATCGGCTGGCACGGGCACCGCGACCGGCCGCAGACCGAGCCGCACCAGCGCGGCCAGGACCAGGACACACCCGGCCGACAGCAGCAGCCAGCGCGCGGGCAGCACGGCAAGAAGGGCCCCGCCCAGGCCGAGCCCGAGGATCTGGGTACCCGCCCCGGTCACGCTGAGCAGCGACCGGCCGAGGACATACCGGTCGCCGTCCAGCACGTCCGGCAGCATCCGGGACACGGCCGCGCTGAACACCGGCGCGACGATGGCGGCCAGCGCCACCAGCACCAGCATCGCGGCCACCGGCATGCCGGGCGCCAGCCCGATCAGCAGGCCGGGCACGGCGCGGAGCAGCATGCCGCCGGTGATGACGACCCGCGGCGGCAGCCGGTCGGCCAGCGAGGTGAACAGCGCGCCGCCGATGGCCTGCGGCCCGAACCCCATGCCGAACGCGAGCGCCGCGAGGAACGCCGACTGGGTCTGCGCGTACACCAGGACCGACAGGCCGAGGATCTCGAACTCGAAGCCGAGGATGTACAGGAACATGCTCGCGCAGAGCACCCGGAACTGCCCGACGGCGAACACCGACCGGTACGTGGTGCGCGGGGTGGGCGCGGCTGCCGTGGTAGTCATGCCGCCATCGTCGGCAGCACGGGCGGCAGGCAGTAATCTTTCGTCCCAGGACGAAAGGTACGGCTGACCCGCTGGGCGCCCCCAGCAAGGGACGTGGTCATGACGCTGCGCATCGAGGTGGCCCACGAGGACGTGGTGACCAGCCGCTTCGCCATCTCGCCGCTGTGGGAGCTGGCCCAGGCGCTGCGCTCGCTGGGCCGCCCGCCGTCGCGGGACGCGGCCGCGTTGCGGCCCTGGCTGGTCCGCGTCCGGGACCGGTATCACCGGCTGGCCCGCGACGTGGACCTGGCCGTGCTGCACGCGCTGCAGGCGTCGGACTGGGGCGCTGACTTCCTCTCCCCGGTGCCGGCCAACCTGTCCACCACGATCGACGATCTGCTCGCTCAGGTCCGGGAGACGCCCATCGACGAGGTACGGCATGAGGTCGCGGAAGCGCTGCGCCGCCAGCCGGACATCGCGCCGCGGGTGCGCGCCATCCTGACCGGCGACCAGGCCGCGGCCTACTGCGCGGACATCCTGGCCGCCGCCTGGCAGGCGCTGCTGGAAGCCGAGTGGCCCACGCTGCGGGCCATCCTGGAACGTGACGTGATCCACCGGGCCGGGCAGCTCACCTCGACCGGCTGGGCCGCCGCGCTGGCCGGGCTGCACCCGCAGCTGGCCTGGCAGCACGGGCGGATCGAGCTCACCCACTGGCGCGGCGACGAAGACGCCACCCTGGCCGGGCGGGGGCTGCTGTTCGTGCCGTCGGTATTCGTCTGGCCCGGGCTCGCGCTGAGCCTGGAACCGCCGTGGCCGCCGGCCCTGATCTACCCGGCGCGCGGGGTGGCCGCGCTATGGGAAACGGCCCCGCGGGAGACAGCCACGCCGGACGCGTACGGCGGCGCGCTCGGGCCGCTGCTCGGCACCTCACGCGCCGCCGTGCTGCGCGCCCTGGATGAGCCGGCCAGCACCACCCAGCTGGCCGCCATCCTGGGCCAGTCCCTCGGCGGCCTGGGCGACCACCTCGCCGTGTTGCGCCGGGCCGGCCTGCTGACCCGGGCGCGATCCGGCCGCTCCGTGCTCTACTGGCGGACAGCCGTGGGTGACGCCCTGGTCGCGGCGTCCGGGATGGACTGAGTTTGCTTTGCGCCGCCGGGGCGCTTGGACCCGCGCCCCTTTGGCGCGGGTCAGGAGCTGGCCACTGAGGCAAGCAGGCCGGCCCGGGCCTGCTCGACCGCGGCCAGGATGGCGCCGCGCAGCACCGGGCGGCCGGTCACCCCGGTCGGCACGACGGTGGGCCGGGCCGGGCAGATCCGGCCCACCTCGGCTGCGACCCGGCTGGCCAGCGCGGTCCCGCCGGCCAGCCCGACCTCGCCGCCCAGCACGACCAGGCCGGGGTCGAGCACCACGCAGACCGCGGCCGCGCCGGTAGCCACCCGCCCGGCCAGCTCGACCAGCAGCGCGCTGCCCCGCTCGTCACCCTTCTCGGCCGCGGCCACCGCCGCCTGCACCGCAGCCGCCGCGGTGGGCGCGGCGAAACCGTACTCCGCGGCCAGCGGGCGCAGCGCCTGCCCGCCAACCAGGGACTGGAACGCGCCGGTGGCCGGGTGCCCGATGTCCTGCGGCAGCGGCACCCCGGGCACCGGCAGATAGCCGATCTCACCGGCCGCGCCGGCCACCCCGCGGTGCACCCGGCCGCCGATGATGGTGGCCAGGCCCAGGCCCACCCCGATCCACATCAGCACGAAGTCATCGGCGCCCTGGGCCACGCCGACCGCACGCTCGGCCATCGCGGCCAGGTTGACGTCGTTCTCCATCGTCACCGGCTTCCCCAGGTCGGTGCGTAGCGCGTCGAGCACCCCCTCGTGCCAGGCGGGCAGGTTCACCGCCAGCCACGGATCGCCGGTGCGCGGGTCGAGCACCCCGGGGGTGCCGATGACCAGCGCGCTGAGCTGGGAGATGGCCACCCCGGCCGAGCTGCACGCGGTGGCCACCGCGCCGCGGACCAGCTCGACCGGGTTGCTCGTGCCGTTCGGGTCCACGCTGACCTGGGTGACCACCTGGCCGGTGATGTCGGCCACCCCGGCGCTGACCTCGTCCTGCTCGACGTGCAGTCCGGCTACGTAGCCGCTGGACGGCACGACCGCGTACAGCGCCGCGTTCGGCCCGCGGCCGCCGGCCTGCTCGCCGACCGTGGCCACCAGGCCGCGTTCTTCCAGCCGGGCCAGCAGCTGCGACGCGGTCACCTTGGACAGCCCGGTCCGCTCGCCGATCTGAGCCCGCGTCATCGGGCCGCTGGCCAGCAGCAGTTCGAGCGCGGCGCGGTCGTTCAGCTCGCGCAGCAGCCGCGGCGTCCCGGGCCGTTGTTCCATGCCTCTCCTCGCCTCCGTGACAGCTCCCCCCAGCACCGACCGGGGCCGAACAGGCACCTGGGCTGAATTCTGTCTCAATCTGGCAACAGAGTCTATCTAATAGGAAACTTTACTGTTAGTTTCGGCGCAGAGTTCCTTCGGGTCGTCCCCAGACAAGCGCCAGCCTAGACGGCGGACGGCGGCGGAGCGCCCGGGGACCTCCAGGTAGCTGCGAGAAGTGCGCATGGTCGAAGCCGGAAGGGAGATCCAGCAGTGAAATTGACCAGATCGGCCGCCGCGTTCGGCGCGGCCGCCATACTCGCCGGGGCGGCGGCGGGCTGCGGCTCGGGGAGCAGCAGTTCGTCCGGCGGCTCGGCGGTACCCAGCAAGCTCGTCGTGTGGCGGATGGGCGCGTCGGTACCGTCCCAGGTCACCTGGATGAACGGGGTCGTCGCCCAGTTCCACAAGAAGTTCCCGGCCTACAAGAACACCAAGGTCACGGTGGACTGGATCCCGTGGACCAACCGGGTCACCGACTGGACCAACGCGCTGTCCAGTGGCAAGGGCGGGCCGGACATCACCGAGCTGGGCAACACGGACACCCCGGGCATCGCCGCCCAGGGCGCGCTGACCGACGTGACCCCCGACCTGCACGCGTGGTCTTACGGGTCCGGCATCATCTCCGGCAACCTGGCCAACGACACGGTGAACGGGCAGACCTACGCGGTGCCCTGGTTCGGCGGCGTGCGCGGCATCTGGTACCGCAAGGACGAATTCGCCGCGGCCGGGATCACCGCGGCCCCCGCCACCTGGGCCCAGCTGGTCAGCGACGCCAAGGCCCTGCAGAAGAAGTACCCCGGCACCTTCGGGCTGGGCGCGCCCAGCAACTACACCAACGCCATCGTGAGCTTCATCTGGGGCGCGGGCGGCCAGGTGGCCACCGAGAGCGGCGGCAAGTGGACGGCCACGCTGACCAGCCCGCAGGCCGAGGCGGGCATCAAGTTCTACGCCGACCTGTACCTGAGCCAGCACGTCTCGCCGTCCAAGTACATCGGCCAGACCGAGCTGGGCGCACCCGGCGCGACTTCGGGCGGCTCCAACGAGGACTTCGCGCTGGGCAAGCTGGACATGTACATGGACGGCCCGTGGGCGCAGTCCGAGCTGACCGCGGTGAGCAAGAAGTACGAGTCGGACTGGGCCGCCTTCCCCATCCCGAGCGAGAACGGGCCCAACCCGGCCCCGGCCTTCTCCGGCGGCTCGGACCTCGGGGTCTGGGTCAAGAGCAAGTACCGGCAGGCTGACTGGGACCTGATCTCGGTGATGGACAGCCCGGTCAACTCGACCACGTTCGCCAACTCGCAGGGCTTCTTCCCCGAGTTCACCGCGCAGCTCAAGGGCGGCGCCTACGCGGGCAACCCGGTGATGGCGGGCTTCGCCAAGGCGGCCGCCTACACCCAGATCGCCCCGCTCAACTCGAAGAACTGGGCCACCGCGGACGCGACCGACGCCATCATCCCGACCATGATGAAGGCGCTGATGCAGGGCGCGAACTTCAGCACCACGGTGGCCAAGGCCAACACCGAACTGCAGAACGTGCTCAACACCGGCAACGAGAACGGCTGAGCACCCCCACGGCCCCGGCCGGCCGGCACTTCCCTCGGTGCCGGCCGGCCGGGCCATCCAGCCGAGGAGAGGGCCGCGAACCATGGTCGAAACCGTCACCAGCCAGCCGTCCGCGCGGGCGCCCAGCACGGCCCGGCCGCCGGGGCGCCGGGCCGGCCGGGGCACCCGGGCGGCCGCGCTGATCCGCCGCTACCGGCTGGCGCCCTACCTGCTGGTGCTGCCCTCGCTGGCCGCGATCGCCCTGGTCCTGCTGTGGCCGGTGATCCAGGTGGCGCTCTACTCGTTCCAGAACTACGGGCTGCCACAGACCACCGGGGCGGCGCCCACGCAGTGGGTCGGGCTGAGCAATTTCAGCACCACGTTCAGCGACCCCGAGTTCTGGCTGGCGCTGCGCATCACCGTGCTGTTCGCGGCGGCCTCAGTCACCCTCACGCTGCTCACCGGGACGCTGGTCGGCCTGCTGCTGAACCGGCTCGGCCGCCTGATGGCGGCCTTGGTCAGCACCGCAGCGCTGATGGCCTGGGCCACCCCTCCGGTCTCCGCCAGCGTTCTGTTCTATTGGCTTTTTAATCCGGATGGGGGCCTGGTGGACTGGAGCCTGGCCCGGCTGCCGCACTGGCTGGTGGGCAGCACCGACTGGGCCGGCTTCAACTGGACGACCAGCGGGGCGCTGCCCGCCTACACGGTGGCCACGCTGCTGGTGGTGTGGCAGGCCTTCCCGTTCGTCGCGGTGGCCGTGCTCGCCGGGCTCAAGACGGTGCCGGCCGAGCTGCTCGAGGCGGCCCGGGTGGACGGGGCCGGGGCCTGGCAGGGCTTCTGGAAGATCACCTACCCGCTGCTCAAGCCGATCTTCCTGGTGCTGCTGCTGTTCTCGGTCATCTGGGATTTCAACGTGTTCACCCAGACCTACCTGCTCACCGGCGGCCTAGGTAACCGGGACGAGTACAACCTGTCGCTGTACCTGTACGACAAGGCGTTCACCTTCCCGCCCAGCTACGGGCTGGGCGGCGCGCTGGCCCTGATCCTGACCATCATCCTGCTCATCGTGACGGTCGGCTATGTGCGCGCCTCGGTCCGGCAGGGAGCACTGTCGTGACCGCCGCACGCATGGCCGGCGCACGGGCCCGCCCGCGCCCCCGGCGCCAGCTGACCCGCCGAAACGCCAAGACATTTTCGCTGAACGCCATTGCCGTGCTGGTCGCGCTGCTCACGCTGTTCCCGATCTTCTGGATGGTGTCTACCGCGTTCAAGCCGTCCCAGGAGATCTACTCGCTGACCCCGCACCTGTGGCCCGCCCACCCCACGCTGGGCAACTTCCACGCCGTGTTCAGCGGCCAGGCGTCCGGGATCGGGTCGTACTGGCTGTTCTTCCGGAACAGCATGCTGGTCACCCTGTGCACAGTGCTGCTGGCCTCGGTGGTGTCGCTGCTCGCCGCGGTCGGGGTGGCCCGGTACCGGTTCCGGTTCCGCACCTCCTACCTGATCATGCTGCTGATCGTGCAGATGATCCCGGGGCAGGCGCTGATCATCGCGCTGTTCCTCGACTTCAACCGGCTCAACCTGCTGCAGAGCCTGCCCGGCCTGATCGTGGTGTACGCGGCGCAGGCGCTGCCGGTGTCGATCTGGATGCTGCGCAACTTCGTGGCCACCGTGCCCCGGGAGCTGGAGGAGGCGGCCGCGGTGGACGGCGCCGGGCCGCTGCGGATCTTCTGGCGCATCCTGTTCCCGCTGGTCGTCCCGGGGCTGATCGCGACCAGCGTGTTCTCGTTCATCACCGCGTACAACGAGTTCATCGTGGCGCTAACGTTCCTCGGCCAGGCGCACGGCACGTACACGCTGCCGATCTACGTGACCTACTTCTTCGGCCGCGGCGGCGCGCAGTGGGGGCCGATCATGGCCGCGTCTACCCTGTACACCATCCCGGTGGTGGTGTTCTTCCTGCTGGTACAGCGCCGGATGACCGGCGGCCTGGTGGCCGGGGCGGTGAAGGGGTGAGCGCGGGACTCTCTGACCCAGTTCTCGAGCGGCTGGCTGACGCGGTCTTGATCCCGCCGTTCCCGGGCCATGACGCGCCGCGCTGGGTGCTGGACGCGCTGGACCGCGGGCTGGCCGGGGTGACCATCTTTGGCCCGAACATCGCCGGGCCGGAGCAGCTGGCCGAGCTGACCGCCCAGCTCCGCCGGGCCGGCGGCCAGCCGCTGGTGGCCATCGACGAAGAGGGCGGCGACGTCACCCGGATCGATCACCTGACCGGCAGCCCATACCCGGGCAACGCGGCGCTCGGCGCGGTGGACGACGTGACGCTGACCGCGGCGGTGCACCGGGCGCTCGGCCAGGACCTGGCCGAGCTGGGCATCACCGTGGACCTGGCCCCGTCGGTGGACGTGAACACCGCGTCCGACAACCCGGTCATCGGAATCCGCTCGTTCGGCTCCGATCCGGACCTGGTGGCCCGGCACGCCGCGGCCGCCGTCCACGGGCTGCAGGCAGCCGGGGTGGCCGCGTGCGCCAAGCACTTCCCCGGGCACGGCAGCACCAGCGCGGACACCCATCACGGCATCGTCACCGTCGAAGCCGGCCTGGACACGCTGCGCCGCCGCGACCTGGTGCCGTTCGCCGCGGCCATCGCCGCCGGGGTGAACGGGGTGATGCCCGGGCACCTGCGGGTGCCCGAGCTGACCGGGGCGCTGCCCGCGACGCTGTCCGCCGCGGCGCAGACCGGCCTGCTCCGCGGTGAGCTGGGCTTCACCGGGGTGATCATCTCCGACGCGCTGGAGATGCGCGCGGTCAGCGTGGAGTACGGCCTGGCCGAGGCGGCGGTGCGCGCAGTGGCGGCCGGCACCGACCTGCTCTGCCTGGGCCGGGACACCGGCCAGGACGGCTACCTAGCCGTCCGCGGTGCGCTGGCCGAGGCGCTGGCCAGCGGCCGGCTGCCCGCCGAGCGGCTGGAGCAGGCCGAGCAGAGCGTGGCCCGGCTGCGCTCCTGGCTGGCCGGGCAGACCGGGCCAGACCGGCCGGACGGCCGGGCGGAGCGGGCCCGCATCGGGCTGGCCGCGGCGCGCCGGGCCGTCCAGGTCTCCGCCCCACCGGGCCCGCTGCCCGACCCGATCGTGCTGCAGCTCGGCGCGCCGGAGAACATCGCGGTGGGCAGCGTGCCGTGGGGGCTGGCGCCGTGGGTCCCGGCCGGCCGCCTGCAGCGCGCCCCGGCCAGCCTGGCCGACGGCGAGACGGTGCCGGTCATCGACGCGGCGCTAGCCGAGTCGGTCGGGCGGCCGCTGATCGTGGTGGTCCGCGACGCGCACCGGCACCGGGCGGCGCAGGCCGTGGTTACCGGCCTGCTGGTCGCCCGGCCGGACGTGGTAGTGCTGGACATGGGCCTGCCGTTCTGGCAGCCCCCGGGTGGGCTGCACGTGGCCACCTACGGCGCGGCCCGGGCCAGTGCCCAGGCCGCGGCGGAAGTCCTGGGGCTGGCCCGCTGACTAACTGCGGACCAGCCGCACCCGGCCCTTATCCGGTCCAGAAGCACGCCAGTTAGCTGTGCGATTCCCTACTAAATCGGGTCGGAGTCGGCCCCGCCTGGCCCGGCCACCCCTCAGCAAGCTGCATAATGCTGGACATGAGGCTGTCTGCCCGTGCTGACTACGCGCTGCGCGCCGCGGTGGAACTGGCCGCCGCTGAAGGCGGTCATATCACCGCCGAACAACTGGCGCGGGCGCAGCACATCCCGGGGAAGTTCCTGGAGGCGATCCTGACCCAGCTCCGCCGGGCTGGCCTGGTCCGCAGCCAGCGCGGCCCGGAAGGCGGCTTCTGGCTGGCCAAGCCGGCCGCGGACATCGCACTGGCCGACATCATCCGGGCCATCGACGGGCAGCTGGTCGGGGTGCGCGGCGAGCGCCCGGAGAACATCGGCTACATCGGTGTGGCCGAGCCGCTGCAGAGCGTCTGGATCGCGCTGCGCGCTAACGAGCGGGCCATCCTGGAGGAAGTCACCCTGGAGCACATCGCGACCGGGCGGCTGCCGGAGCGGGTCCTCGAGCTGACCAACGACCCGCGCGCCTGGGCCTGACCCGGTCGATATTCAGTTGGCCGGGCCGGTCACGGCTGTCAGCATCCAAGAATGAACGAACCGGCTTGGAGTAGCGCGGTCGGGGCCGCTGACTGGATCGCCCCGCGGCTGCGGCCGTTCGACGCCTTCCAGGTGACGTCGGTCGTGCCCGCCGGTTTCGAAGCGTATGCCCGGGTGCTACATCCGGCCGAGGAGCCAGGCACCGGCGAGCGCCTGGTCCGCTGGGCCGAGGTGGCCGGGTGGAGTGGGCAGCCGCTGCGCCCGGACACTCAGTTCCACTCGATCGCGCTGCCGCCGGTGCGGCCCAGCCAGCCTGCCCCGTGGGCCAGCCAGGGACCGCGTCAGGGCAGCCTGTACCCGCCGGACGCGGCGGTGCTGGCCAGCCTGGCCAGGAACTGGACCACCACCCCGGAGCGGTGCTGGTTCTGTGTGTGGGACGGCTACGGCTGGCCCGCGGTCCCCCTGACCGCGCCGGGCCAGTCCGCTCAACCGCTGCCCGACCCGATCCCGGCCGGGGTCCGGTCCGGGCCACGGGTCCGGCTGCCGAATCGCGAGTACCTGCTGTACACCGGGCCGGCCGAGGATGTGACCGCCCCCGCTCTGCTCGGCGAGGACCAGACGGCCAACCTGTGGTGGCCGGACGACCAGGCCTGGTGTGTCGCCAGCGAGATCGACCTGGGCTGGAGCTACATCGGCGGCCCGGCCGGCCTGATCGAGCAGGTGCTGGCGGACGAGCGCATCGAGGCACTGCCCGTCAGCCCGGATGATCCGGTGAGCCGGGTGGAGGACTGGGTGGACGCCTGGGCGCAGGTGGCAACTGAGCAACTGATGGCCGCGGGCACGGCTACCATCAGCACGTCGCGGGGCACCATCAGGGCTACCCTGCGCCGCCCGTCCTGGCCTGGTTCCGGGTGGCTCGAGACAAGCAGTTCCGGGGACAACGGGGTCGGTGGTGGCAGCAGGACGCGGCTCAGCCGACGCAGCGACGCAGAACTCCGTGCCGAGATCTGCCTTTACCTCACCTGGCAGCTGATCGACCTGGTTGGCAGTTAACGGTCAGGCTCTATCGGTCAGACCGGGACCATGTCGGTCATGTCGCGGACCCGCCTGGATACCTCGTCGAACGCCGGGTGGTCCTCGTTCACGCCGACTGGGTGCAGCACCGGCTCGGAGTCCATGCCGCGGGTGCGCCCGGCCGGTACCCGGAGCTCGGGCCGGACGCCGAACGCCCGGGCAGCGGGCAGCGGGTCCAGCCTGCGCTCGCCGTCCCGCGCCGGGGCCGAGCCCGCCGGGGTGAGCACGGCCGACTCGTTCTGCAGCTCGGCCAGGGCGAAGCTGTCCGAGACCTCACCCAGCACGTGGGACAGCGGGGTGTTCAGCGCCGAGCAGATGGCCGCCAGCAGCTCGGAAGAGGCTTCCTTCTGGCCGCGTTCCACCTCGGACAGGTAACCGAGAGACACCCGGGCTGCGGCTGATACCTCGCGGAGGGTGCGACCCTGCCGCTGACGTAGCCGCCGCAACACGTCACCAAGCAAGTGACGAAGCAGGACCATCGCCGCACTCCCTTCCGCGAAGTGTCTCTTTCGTTAGGACCACCGTACCCGCCCTTACCGACAGTAGGGACAGCGCCCGTGGCCGTGTTCGCTGCTAACGTAACACTGTAATCATCGGGTCTCTTCCCGCATCATGACAAGGAGCAACGCCAGGGCTTCGGTGACAGTTTGGCCGCGGATGTCGTTCCTGCTCCCGGCCAGGTCAAGCCGGCGGACCTGGGGTTGTTGGCCGTCACGCTGGCCAGTCTGCCTGGCGGCCGGGCCGCTGTCCCCCCGGGTAGCGGCAATGTACACAGTGCCCACCGGCTTGCCCTCGGCCGGGTCAGGGCCCGCCACCCCGGTGGTGGCCAGCCCGAACGTGGCGCCCAGCCGGGCCCGCACGCCCTCGGCCATGGCCCGCGCGGTCTCGGCCGAGACCGCGCCGCAGGTGTCCAGCACGGCCTGGTCCACGCCGAGCAGGCTGGCCTTGAGGTCGGTCGCGTAGGCCACGATGC
>Ga0210401_10006972_pt1 | contig 11408 bp, 8 predicted proteins | sample IncBWH32MmetaG_FD_150866 | JGI IMG/M metagenome (GOLD analysis project Ga0210401, IMG submission 150866) | Forest soil microbial communities from Barre Woods Harvard Forest LTER site, Petersham, Massachusetts, United States - Inc-BW-H-32-M | ecosystem: Environmental > Terrestrial > Soil >... | reverse complement strand
CTGCTGCTCCTGCGCCACCGCCGCCGATTGGAGCAGCATCGCGCCCCCTAGGACTGAAATACCCATCCCAAGGGCGCGCACTAAGCAATGCTTCGCCATTGATCCTCCCCCCAAACAAAAAGTATTGGCATCGCTGCCGGATTTGTAGATCGAAAGATTGTTATCCGGCAAAACCGTGAATGCAACCAATGACCGCGCGGTTGCGCGTCGAACCGTTGCTTTTCCTTCACAGGTTATTGCGTTTGCGTTGCTTGCTGCGTCGCAGCATCACTCAAAAAAAAAGCGGTCCACTTGACCGCTGCGCTGCGTTTAACGTGCTGCGCTTAACGTAAACCAGGCAAGCGGGCGCGTCTGGCTTTAGCGTCCACCCCTTGCTTCTTTCTTAGCCTGTTATCGGAAGTTGTGCTGAATGATGCCAAACCGATGTCGAGACCTTGGGCCTCGTGCGCCGCAGCTAACCCCAACCAGTCAGGCCCGCTTCTCACGCCTCGATGTTGCGGCTCTCGACGTGCTCCCGATATCGGCCTGCTTCACAAGTTGTATTGAGCGTGAAGGTCCACGATCCGGCCGCGATGTGGCGAATTTTTAGCCCGAGCAGAGGGCTTTGCAACACGCGATTAGCAAAGCCACGTGCGATGCGCAACCCAGATCGAGAGCGCCCGTGCGGCGTCGCACCCGGGAACGCCGCACAGAACAGCGCTTCTCGATCTAGCGCGAACGCTCAGAACGAATACGCGACATGTAGGTCGATCATGCGTCCGAAGTCGTCGTACGTGAACAGGTCGTAGGGTGTTCCGATCACGCCGAAACGTAAGTTGGCGCTGTCATAAGGCGGGTCCCTATCCGCCACATTGACGACCGTCATCGAGAACTTCCAGTTCTTCCGGAAGCGGTATTCACCGTACAGATCGATCGCTGTGAACGACCCCACGTTTTCCTGGACCAGGCCGATGCCGTTCGGGCCGCCCAGGGAGTTGTCATAGCGGTCGAAGAAGCGCGCCGTTACCTGCCCCGTCCATTGCGAGTTCGACCATGTCGTGGAAGCCGTACCCTTCCAACGGGGAACCGGACCGCCCCCGCTGATCGGCGATAGATAGTCCCATCCGTTGGCTCCCACATAACTTGCCCAGACGCCGAATCCGCTGTTCACCAGGAACGTGGAAGTGTACGTGCCATCGACCTCGAACTTGAGTTTCGACCCATCGGGCAGCGGCTGCGTGTAATCGGTCGTGAAGTCGACGCCCGAGGTACGCAGTCCGAATTGATTCTCGTACAGGGCCTTCGCGTAGATGACGGTGCCGTCCGGCGCGCGCACCAGCGATCCTGGAGGATAGGCGGCCGGGTCGAGGATGATCGCCTGGGCGCTGGCGTTCGGCGAGATGATGCTGTACAGCCAGATGCTGTACCAATCCAGCGTGAAGTTCAGGTTCTTCACCGGTGAGACGATAATTCCAATGTCCAGATTCTTCGAGGTCTCAGGCTGCACGTTCGGATTGCCGCCGGTGATATAACCCACCGCCTCACTGGGCCGCCCCAGCGGATCATGCGGATCGTTCACGGTCTGATTCGCGACCGATGTGCTGGTGCTGGCCTCGGCCAGGCTCGGCGCCCGGAAACCGTGCGAACCGACCACCCGCAACGTGAATTCGCGAATCGGTTGGTAGCGCAAGGTGGCCTGCGGCGAGAAGTTGCTGCCGGTTCCTTCGTAGTGTTCCCAGCGGCCGGCCAGATCGGCCTCCAGCGATTTCAGGATCGGCGCGTCGAGCTCCGCGAACATGGCCTCGATATCGCGGCTGGCAATAACCGTCGTGACGCCGTTACTCAGCACATGCCCGGTTCTCAGAGCCTGGCCCGCTTCGTCGTCGACCGACTCGTGCCGAAACTCCACGCCCACCGCGGCGTTCAGCGGCCCCGCCGGCAGATCATAGATGGGCCCGGTGCCTTTGAGGCCCAGCGTGTCGAGCTTGGCGACCGCCTCGTTGCCATAGTTGATGCGCAGCGCATTCACGGCGGCTGGTGTCGACAGCGGGTTCAGGAAATTGAACGATCCGTTGGCGATATCCTGCTGCAATATTGGAGCGTTGACGCCGTTGCTGTCGGCCAGGGAGACGTGGTTCTCCGAATGTCCATAGGCGCCGTCCACGTCCCACCCCTGCAGGTTGCCCTTGAATCCGCCGCTCACGCGGAAGGTATTCGAGATGGTGTCCGCATCGCGGCCACCGACGGCCAGGAAGTTGTAGCTGATTGGAGTCGCGATGGGAACCCCGCCGACGATCCTGGCAGAGGGGTTGGTAGCGGGCAGGATGTTGGAGACCGGCGTGATGCCTGAGGTGGCGGGGTTGAAGACATAAGAACTTGGACTCAGCGTCACCGGTGTGAAGTTGGACGTGGTCTTCTCGAAGGAATAGAACACATCGACGAAAGCCGTCCAATTGTCGTTCAGCTTCAGGTTTCCGATCGCTGTCGCGTTGGCACGGTCGGCCGCCGGAGCAAGGGGAAGGTAATTCGCCTGGTTGTAATAGCAGCCATTTCCGGAGGTGCCGTCCGTCCTAGGCGTCCCCGGCAGGCCATTGGTACCGCAGGTGGGAAAGGGCACGCGCGGCTGGCCCGCTACCGGCCGATACTGATTCGCCAGCTGCCACGCCAGAATGCCGTCCGGCAGGCTGCGGTAATCCTGGTTCTTGGTGTTATCGCGCCCGGAAAACAGCAGCTGGTCACGCCGGTAGGCGCTGGCCGACATCGTCAAGTTATAACCCTGGGCTTGAAAGTCGCCAAGGCCGTACAGAAGACTCGCATCGCGGGTGGTCGCGCCGCCCTGGGTGGTGATGCGGCCGCCGGCCGTAGCAGTTTTCTCGGTCGTGTTCTGCTTCAGGATGATGTTGATCACCCCGGCCATCGCATCCGAGCCATAGATGGCGGAACCTCCGCTCTTAAGAACTTCGATTCGGTCGACCGCGCTCAAAGGGATCACGTTCAAATCGACGAACGAATCGGACAGGTTCTGAAAGAAGCCATACTGCGTGATGCGCCGGCCGTTCAGCAGAACCAGCGTGTCCTTCTGTGTCAGGCCGCGCAGTCCAACGCTCGCGGAGCCCGGGGCGAAGCTGTTGGCGAAGTTTTCGTTGCTGTTGTTGCCAAAGGTGGAAGAGAGCGAGTTGCGCAGGTAATCGGCTACCGTCCCCTGTCCGCTCTGCTGGATCTGCACGGCTGAGATCACCTGGATGTTTTCCGCCTGCTCGACCTCCGCCCGTCGGATGTTCGAACCTGTGACCTCGATTCGCTCGATCGGAGCCGCCTCTGCGGTCTGAGCCTGCGCTCGCGCGACGTCAGCCACCATTGCGCCCGTCAGGATCGACAGGCCGACCCCAAGGCAGCGCGACAAACTTGCATACTTACGCATGGATCTCCCCCAAAATGGATTGATCGCCATTGGCGCCAGGACATTGGCGTCGCTGCCGACTCTATGGCGACGATTTTTACTCCGCGTTAACGCCATTGCAATACAAGCGCTTCCTCCGGCAGCGCCTTGTTGCTTTTACTTCACAGCCACTTCGCGCCGCTGGCCTCTTAGAAGCTTTCTGACGTAGGAATCCTTCCCTGGCGCGTGTCGTCAATCTGGAATGGTGCGGTGCGTCGCGAAGGCATACGATGGCACGCGCGAGATCGGATGAACCGATCAAGAGGAAATGGGGACTAACGATCATGAGCCGCATCAGCGTTCGATTGGGATGTGCTCTGCTCGCCGCGTGGTCGACCTGCGCGTGGGCCGGCAGCGCCCGCGTGACCTTCGTAAATCCGGAGCGCTTCGCCGATATCGGTCCCTACATCAATGCACCCGAAGCGGCGGTCAACCTGGCGCAGATCGCGCAACACATCGAGCAGCTGGCTGCGCGCCGCCTCGCGGGCGACCAGGTGCTCGAGGTCGACGTGCTGGACGTGCATATGGCCGGCTATCTCAACCCCCGCACTGGCCGGAACGACCCGTACCGGGTGATGCTCGAGGGCTATTGGCCGAGCATCACACTGCGCTATCGCCTGATGCTGGGTGGGACCGTGCTGGCCAGTGGCGAGGAAACGGCATCCGACATGGCCTACCTGCACTTTATTAACCGCTATCCGGACAGCGATCGGTTGCGCTACGAAAAGCGCATGCTGGACAGCTGGTTCAATTCCCGTTTCGTCGAGCATCAGGCGTCGTCGCGCTGATTGACCCGGGAGGCGAGCGCGCTGCGCGCTCGCCTCCCGCACTGCTGACAGCCGGCGGTCAGAACGTGTATTGCACATGCAAGTCCATCACGCGACCGCGCGGGTCGTACAGCGTCTGGTCGTAGGACTCATACCCACTAAAAACTAGAGCCAGGTAGTCAAAGGGCGGCGCGACGTTGAACAGGTTCACAACCGAAAAGCGGAAAGTCCAGTGTTTCAGCCCGCGGTACTCGCCGAACAAGTCGAGCGTGGTGTTCGACGCTGTCTGGAACGAGGCTGGGTTGCTGCAAAACCCAAACTCTTCGCAGTAGTTGTGGTAGCTGTCGATGTAATGCATCGTCGCTTCGGCGACCCAGCTCGGGTTCTCCCAGGTTCCTGAAAGCGAGCCTTTCAGGTGCGGCACCGGGCCACCACCGGCGATTGGCGAGTTGTAAAGCCAACCGTTGGTGCCCACGTATTCGGTCCAACTGACGCCGTCGAACACCTCCAGACTCGAAACGTAGGTGCCCATCAGATCGAAGCGCAGCTTGGCGGCATCTTGCAGCGGGAAAGTTGCATGCGCCTCGAAGTCGTAGCCGCTCGTGACGAGCTGGTACTTGTTTTCGTAGGGCACCACCACGTCCGCGATGAATCCGGCCGGCGTACGGACGATCTGACCCGGAAACTGGCCGGGACTGTTCACGACATCCTGAGGCAGGGCTTGCGTGGCGATTACGTGATCGACCGAGATCCGGTAGTAATCCAGCGAAACATTGAAGTTCGAGGTCGGCGACAGCACGATGCCCACATCGAGGTTCTTCGAGGTCTCTGGCTTCAGGTTCGGATTGGCCTGCGTGACGACGCCGATCGAGTAACCGTTCGCTCGCATCAACGGATCCAGCGGATCGACCACGGTGGTAAAGGATAACGAAGAGGCGTGACTGATCTCCGGCAGCGATGGCGCCCGGAATCCCTTGGAGCCCGATGCTCGCAGATTGAAGGTACTTGTAGGCTGCCAGCGCAGTTCGGCGCGGGGTGAAAAATTGCCGCCCACGTCGCCATAGTGCTCCTCGCGCGCCGCCAGGTCTGCCTCGAGGCCTTTCAGAATCGGTGCATCGACTTCGGCGTAACCGGCGTAAACGGATCGGCCGCCGTCGACCGAGTTGATACCGAAGCCCAGAACCTGTCCGCTCGACAGCTGGCTGTCGGGCTGATTGTTGATCGATTCGTGCCGGAACTCCGCCCCTGCGGCCGCGCTGAGCGGACCGGCGGGCAAATCGAACAGCGCGCCAGTTCCCTTCAAGCCGATCGTGTCCAGCTTGCTGATCGACTCCTGGCGAAAATCCACGCGCAGGGCCGCCACGGATGCCGGGCTCGGGTCGAGGAAATTGTATGAGCCCGACTGGATCGCGCTGGCCAGATTGTTGGTGTTGATCGAGTTGTAGTTCGTACTGTCGACGTCGTTCTGCGAGTGTCCGTACGCGAGTTCCCAGTCCCAATTCAGCCAATCGCCTTTCACGCCGCCGCTGACCCGATAGGTGTTGGACCAGACCGCGAAGTCCCGTCCACCGACCAGATTGAACGTGTAAGTGAAATCCTGGCTGCCATCTGCGTTCTGCAGGCCTGGGTAAAGGATCGGACTCAGGTTCGGGTTGCTCGGGTTGCCGGCCGGCAGCGTGTTGGGTATGACCCTCGCACCGCCCGTAGCCGGGTTGAACGCGATCGCGTTCGAGTTGATTTGGGCCGGCGTAAAACGGGCCGTGCTCTTCTCGTAGGAGTAGAACGCGTCGCCGAACGCCGTCCAACCCGCGGGCAACTTCAGATTGAACGTGGTGGTCAGGTTGCCTCGGTCGGTGGGAGGGTCCAGCGATAACTGGTTCGCCGGGTTGTACGCGCAGGTGTTCCCCGTGGCGATAGTCGGAAAAATGCTGTTGGGTAGGACGCGCCCAGGCACTCCGGGAGTACCGCACGTCGAGAAGGGAACATTCGCCGCGGTCGGATTCGAGTTACTCGAGTAGCTCCCCGAGGTCACGAAGGCGTTGAATCCATCCGGGGGGTTGATGTTGCTGAAATTCTGCGCGCTGGTGTAGTGGCGCTGGGCAGCCGTGATGTCGCTGCGCTTGAAGACGCTGCCTGTGGCGAACACGTTCCAACCGTCGGCCGCGAAGTCGCCGAATCCCAGGCTCAACCAGGCGTCGCGCGTCGCACCCCCGCCCTCCTCGGTCAGGCTGCCGCCGCCGCCCACCATCTTCTCCGTGCTCTTCTGCTTCAGGATGATGTTGACGACCCCGGCTGTCGCGTCCGAGCCGTAAATGGCGGCTGCGCCGCTCTTAAGCACCTCAATTCGTTCCACCGCGCTGATCGGAATCACGTTCAGATCGACGAACGTATCTTCCAGATTCTGCGCGAACCCGAAGTTAGCGATGCGCCGCCCGTTCAGCAGCACCAGCGTGTTCTTCTGACTCAACCCGCGCAGCGCCAGTCCGGCGGCGCCGGGAGCAAAACTGTTGACGAACGTTTCGTTATTGGAGGCAAAGTTGGACGAAAGATTGTGCAAGTAGTCGGCGACCGTCGGCTGCCCGCTGCGCTGGATATCCTCCTGCGTGATGATCTGAATGTTCTCGGCGGTTTCCGCCTCGGCGCGCTTGATGTGAGAGCCGGTGACCTCGATTCTTTCTGCCGGCTGGTCGGCGGCCACCGTTTGCGCTTGCGCATCGATCGCAACGCCCATAAACGCGATCACTCGCGCCAACGAGAGCGATCGCAGTGCCGAACTTGTGGACATGACTCTTACCCCCAGGATGACGGGCTCTTCTAAGAATTCCTTCAGCACGCCGCCCGCTTTGGCATTCCCCCGTACATTCCTCATGACGTATCAGGGTGCTTAAATCGGCAATAAGATTTGGCAGTCTTAAGTTTTCATGAGAATTCGTTTGCGACGCTGTTGTTTTTCCTTCACAACTAAGGGTATTCCATTCCGACGGCATGGTTTTGTCTGAACGCACCCTATGCGCGCTTTTCGCCTTGCGCGTCGGAGCAACGTAGGTCGCAGCAACGTAAGCTTTTGTCCGGTGGGGAAAGCCGCTTCGACGTCCGCCGCGGCCGGCACATTCATCTGGCCGGTGCGCGTCTATTACGAAGACACCGACGCGGGCGGCGTCGTCTACTACGCCAACTACTTGAAGTTCTTCGAACGCTGCCGCACCGAGTGGCTGCGCTCACTTGGCGTCGATCAATCCGAACTGGCGCGTGAGCGCGGCCTGCAATTCGTGGTGGCCGAAATCAGCGCGAAGTATTTCGCGCCCGCTCGGCTGGACGACGAGCTCGCAATCGAGGCGAGCGTGCTGCGCATGGGGCGCTGCTCGCTGCAGTTCGAGCAGCGCGCACGGCGTGGCCCGGTCACGCTGGCATTTGGGCACGTCAAGGTGGCGTGCGTGGACGCGCAGCGCCGGGCGCCGGCGCGCCTACCCGATTGGCTGTTGGAGCGGATCGCGCCGCTGGTCGGCTCGACCTGACGCTTGGTTTCTGCCCCCGCACCCTGCCATCGACCGGAGTGGGAATCCGAGCGGGGGAAGAACCGCCCGCAGCGGCACGATAGACTTGATGGTTGCCTCTCCTTCGTCTGCGATGAACGTCTCCGCCGATCTTTCCATTCTTTCGCTCGTCACCCAGGCCACGCTGGTCGTGCAGGCGGTCATGGCCCTGCTGTTGCTGGTTTCTCTCGGCTCCTGGACCGCGATTTTCAGCAAGGCCTTGTCGATTCGCCACGCAAACCGCGAAACCGAGTCGTTCGAGCGGCGCTTCTGGAGCGGGGCAAACCTGGAAACCCTGCACCAGGCGGCGTCCAACCCTCGCCATAAAACCGGCGCGCTGGAGCGGATCTTCGAAGCGGGGATGAGCGAGTTCCTGAAGCTGCGTGGCCGCGGCCAGGAGGTCGAGCGCCAGGCGATGCTCGATGGAGCGCGCCGCGCGATGCGGGCCTGCTATCAGCGCGAGATGGATGCGCTGGAAGCGCGCCTTGCGTTCCTGGCCTCGGCCGGTTCGGTCAGTCCGTACGTGGGCCTGTTCGGCACCGTGTGGGGCATCATGCACGCGTTCACCGGCCTGGCCGGACTGCAGCAGGCCACACTGGCGAGCGTTGCGCCCGGGATCGCGGAATCGCTGATCGCCACCGCGATCGGGCTGTTTGCGGCGATCCCGGCCGTGGTCGCCTACAACCGGTTTGCGCACGACATCGATCGGCTGGCAAACCGATTCGGGAGCTTCATCGAGGAGTTCTCCAACATCCTGCAGCGGCAGCGTTGACCCGATGGCGGTCCTGGCGCGTCGAACAGAGGGTGGCCGGCGGCGGATGATGTCCGACATCAACGTCGTGCCTTACATCGACGTGATGCTGGTGCTGGTCGTGATCCTGATGGTGTCGGCTCCGTTCGTGAATCCAAGCCTGGTCGAACTGCCCTCGATCGGCAAATCAACGCGAGCGCCCGACGCACCGTTGGAAGTCATCGTGAAGGCCGATGGCTCGCTGCTGCTGCGTGACCGCTCGCCCGGCGCTGGCGGCGGCGGGCAGGCCGTGTCGGTGGAATTGGATCAGCTGATCGAGACGGTCAAGACTCGCCAGAAGAGCAAGCCCGACACGCCCGTCGTCGTGGCCGGTGACAAGAAGGTCCGCTACGAGTCGGTCACGCGAGTGCTCGATGCGCTGTACAAGAACAACGTGCGGCGCGTCGGACTGGTAGTGAAACCATCCGAATAGGCGAGCGGCTGGGCAATGGCCGATTGAAGCCCCCTCACCCCTGCCCCTCTCCCCGGAGAGGAGAGGGGGAACACCCGTGAGTCAGAGCCCCTCCCCCGTTCCTTCAGCCACCCCGCCGCCAGGCGAAAGGGGACGGTTCATGCGGCCGCGCGGCCCAGAGCGCGGCCGCAATACGGTGCCGTCGTTCATGGCGGCCGTGGCGATGCACGCCTTGCTGGTCTTCGGTCTGTGGTTTGCCGTGCAATGGCGCACATCGAGCGAAGCCCCTGCCGTGGCCGAGTTGTGGGAGCCGCTGACACCGGTCGAGCAGCCGGCGCCTCCTCCTCCAGAGCCGGTCGCACCACCTCAGCCCGAAGCGCCGAAGCCCGACGCCGACATCGTCGAGAAGCAGCAGGTCAAGCCGCACGCGCCCGAGCAGGAAAGCCCGCCGCCGGTGGAACGCCGTCCGATCGAGAAGCGGGAGGCGAAGAAAGTCGAACCGAAGAAGGTCGAAGCGAAGCCCACACCCGAGCAAATCGCCCGCGAGGAGCGCAAAGCCGAAGAGCGCCGGCAAGCCGAGATCGAGCGCATCACCGGTGAGGCCGGAGGGGTCGCACGCTCGGCGCCAGCTTCACCCGGCGTGATGAGCGATGCCTACAAAGGCTTGATCAACGCCTGCATCCGACCGCACATCGTGTTTGCGGTGCCCGAAGGTACGTCGGAGCAGATCTACGCCGAGTTCAAGGTTCAGCTGCTGCCAACCGGCGAGCAGGCAGCGCCTCCGCAGTTGACCAAGCCGAGCGGGCTGCCGGGCTATGACGACGCGGCCGAGCGCGCGATCATCCGCTGCGATCCCTTTCCGAGAGACCGGGACGGCACTGTGCCTCGAACATTCACCCTAAAGATGTATCCCATTGAGACGCGATGAAGTCCTCCAGGACCCGTCGCCCCCGTCCCTATAATCCGCCAGCGATGCCAAAGACCCGAGCAAGACCAACTCTCTTTAGCTCGCTGGTCCTGCTGGTCGCTGTGGCCGCCGCCGTGGCAAGCCCGCCGGCGCCGGCGCAGATGACGGTGGAGATCACCGGGGTCGGCTCGCAGCAGTATCCGATCGCCGTTGCCTCCTTCAAGGCTGAAGGATCCCCGTCTCAGGACATTGCCGCGATCATTCGGGCCGATCTGGCCCGCTCGGGTCAGTTCCGGATGGTCGATGCAGGCGACACGCCGGTCGCCGAGGATGAACGGGTCGATCTCGGACAGTGGCGCGCGCGCGGCGCCGACACCCTGGTGGTCGGTTCCGTGTCGGGTCTGGCCGATGGCCGTTTCGATATCCGCTTCCGCCTCTATGACAACGTGAAGAACTCCCAGCTCGACGGGCTCGCTTACGTCGCTCCGCCCGCCGAGCTGCGGCTGACTGCGCACCGGATCGCGGACCGGATCTACGAAAAGCTGACCGGGGACAAGGGCGTGTTCGCGACCCGGATCGCGTACGTGGTCGAGTTCAACAAGACCGGCTACGAGCTGCAGATAGCCGACGCCGACGGCGCCAACGCACAGACTGCGCTGCGATCGCGCGAACCGATCATTTCGCCAATCTGGTCCCCCGACGGCAGCCTGCTGGCGTACGTTTCCTTCGAGAGCCACAAGCCGGTGGTGTACGTGCATACGCTGGCAACCGGCTTGCGGCGCGCGGTGGCCGATTTCAAGGGCAGCAACAGCGCGCCCGCCTTCTCGCCAGACGGCAAGAGCCTGGCCGTCGTGTTGACGAAAGACGGCAACTCCGAGATTTACGTGATGGGTGTCGACGGTTCCAATCCGCGCCGGTTGACGCGCAACGCGGCGATCGACACCGAGCCGTTTTTTTCACCGGACGGCGCTTGGATCTACTTCACCTCGGATCGCGGCGGCAGCCCGCAAATCTATCGGATGCCCGCCGGCGGGGGCGAGGCCCAGCGCATGACGTTCAACGGCGATTACAACATCAGCCCGCGCGTGAGTCCCGACGGCCGCCTGCTCGCCTACATCTCGCGGCGCAATGACCTGTTCCAGGTCGAGGTGCTGGATATCGCATTGGGACAGGAGTTGACGGTCACGGACACGGTCCACGACGAGTCGCCGAGTTTCGCACCCAACGGGCGTTTGCTACTCTACGCGACCGAAGTGGGAGGTCGCGAAATACTCGCACTGGCCTCGACGGACGGCCGGGCCCGCGCGAGGATCACAGGTCCGAACGGCGACATCAGGGAGCCGTGCTGGGGCCCCTACGCAAAGTGACTCACCCTTTGCGCCGGGCAGAAGAATCAAGGTTCCTGTCAGGGAGATGATGATGAGTTCAATCCGCATTCTGTTCGTGGTTTCGGCAGGCGCGCTGGCGCTCGCTGGTTGTGCGAGCACGAAGCTTGAGGACAAGCCGGCACCCGTGGTTGAGGAGAGCAAACCCGCGCCCGCTCCGGCGCCCGCACCCGCTCCGCCGCCGGTTGCGAAAGTC
>Ga0210401_10006971_pt1 | contig 11409 bp, 8 predicted proteins | sample IncBWH32MmetaG_FD_150866 | JGI IMG/M metagenome (GOLD analysis project Ga0210401, IMG submission 150866) | Forest soil microbial communities from Barre Woods Harvard Forest LTER site, Petersham, Massachusetts, United States - Inc-BW-H-32-M | ecosystem: Environmental > Terrestrial > Soil >... | reverse complement strand
ACAGCATGTCCGTTATACGGGCATGGTCGGCCGGCGGACCTGCATGTTTCGGGCCGGGATCGGGCTTTCAGCGCCAAAAGCCGCAAATCCAAGCCCAAAACTGGGCAACGCGCTAGCGATGCCACCGAATCGAAGCCCCTCTACTTGTCTCGGAACTCCGTTAAGCTCCGACTAACCCTACACTCCGCGGGCGCCCTCTTATTCCCTCGCCCGCGCAGCGTCCAGCGCCGCCGCATGAGGCTTTCCGGCCGAACCGGGCCTTCGAACGCGAACCGGCCTCAGAACGATCGTGTCGGGCGGCCCGACTGATCGCCGAACCCCTCGATAAGAGCCTCAGTTCCATCGAGCGTGGAAAGCCGCGATTTCACGTCGATCAGACGCGAGTAGTTGGCTTCGCTGTTGTCCTGGCCAAGCGCCAATTCCGCGTCCTTAAGTTCCCTAGTTAGGGAATGCCATTGCCGATGCAAGGCAAGAAGCTGTTTCCAGGTCTGCAAAACATCGCTCGGCGCCGCCTCCGACCGGGCGCCCCAGACCGACGGCGTGGTGATCGAGCGCTCGAGCCGGCCGAGAACATCATCAAAGCCGGCACGCGCGAGCTCTGCTTTGAGCTCCGCCCTGTCGGCGCCGGTGTCGGGGCGCGTTTCGTGGCCGGCATCGTGCCCGAAACGGTGCGCCACGATATCGATCAGCGCGCTCTTGAGCTTTTTCGTATCGGCGTGGCGGAACTCGGTTTCCGCCAATTCTTCCATGCGATCGTGCAGGAGCCACGGATGATTGAGCGCGGCCTGCAGGATCAGCGCCTCGCGGCGCGGGATGGCGGCGCGATGACCGCGATGCAGCGGGCCTGCGGCGAGATGCGGGCTGGTGGCGATATAGCCCTGCTCGCCGAAGGCCGGCCGCCGCGGAAACTGGCGCGCGGCGCCACCTGGGCGACGGGCCTGGTCATTCCAGGGCCCGCGCCGCGGCCCGATATCCGCCGGCGCGAATAGCCGACGCAGCCGGGCGGAAAATTCCTCCCGATAGTAACGACGCACGGTTTCGTCGATGATGGTCCCGGTGACTTCGGCTAGGCGCGCTTCGAGCGCGGCGCGCCGCTCCGGCGTCTGGAACGATCCGGCTTCGCTCTCGCGCGTCCACAGCATGTCGGCGAGCGGGCGGCTGGCGTTGAGCACATCCTCGACCGCCTCGCGGCCGCCGGAGCGCACGAGATCGTCGGGGTCCTGCCCATCCGGCAGCGAGGCGAATTTGAGACTCTTGCCCGGCTTGACCAGCGGCAAGGCGAGATCGAGCGCGCGGTAGGCGGCGCGGCGGCCGGCGGCGTCGCCGTCGAAACACAGGATCGGCTCGTCCGCCATGCGCCACATCAGGGCGAGCTGGTCGGCGGTGAGCGCCGTGCCGAGCGGCGCGACAGTCGCTTCATAGCCGGCGGTGACCATGGCGATGACGTCGATATAGCCTTCGACGGCAATCACGCGTCCTGACAGATTGTCCACACCCGACTTACCGGCATTGTGCGCGGCGGCGCGCGCCGCCGCGATGTTGTAGAGCGTCGCGCCTTTGTGAAAGAGCGGCGTCTCCGGCGAGTTGAGATATTTGGCCGACACGTCCTTTTCAAGCGCGCGGCCGCCGACGGCGATGACGCGCCCGCGCCAATCGCTGATCGGAAACATGACGCGGTCGCGGAAGCGGTCATGGGGCACCGCGATGTCTTCGCCGGAAACCAGAAGCCCCGCTTCCACCATGTCCTCGACCGGAATTTTCGCCGCGCCGAGATGTTCCTTGAGCGCATATTGTTCGGCGCTCGCATAGCCGAGCCGGAATTTGAGCTGCGTCGCCGGCGTGAGGCCGCGATCGGCGAGGTAGCCGCGGCCGCGCGCGCCGGCGCGCGACGCCAGATTTGCTTCGAAGAATTTTGCCGCGAGTTCGACGATGTCGTGCAGCGTCTTGCGGTGTTCTTCGTAGGCTTGCGCCTCGCGGGTCATCACGGGCAGCGGCACGCCGGCTTGCGCGGCGAGCCGCTCGACCGCCTCCGGAAAGCTCACGCCCTCCGTCTGCATGACGAAATCGAAGATGTTGCCGTTCTTGCCGGAGGAGAAATCAAACCACATCGCCTTCTGGTCGTTGACGAAGAACGACGGCGTCTTCTCCTTGTTGAAGGGCGACAGTCCTTTCCATTCGCGCCCGGCCTTGCGCAGCTTCACGCGGCGGCCGACGACTTCCGAAGCCGGAAGCCGCGCGCGCAGCTCGTCGAGGAATTGCGGCGAGAATCGCATGGTGATTCGCAAGTCTAGCGCGAGAGCGGCCTAAATACCGGGCGGCCAAAGCGCGCGGCAGGGCCGCCACGGCTTGTCCCGGTTATCCACAGGTCAAACGCGCGCGCCCCGGCCAATCAACCGTCGTGGTGATTTCCGCTAAGCCCTCACCCCGCCAGCAGCTTCTTCACCATGGCGCTGGCCTTGCCGAAATCCATGCGGCCGGCGAATCGCTCTTTGAGCGCCGTCATGGTGCGGCCCATGTCCTTGAGGGTGGCCGCCTCGAGTTCCTTGATCAGCCCGGAAATGGCTTCGCCGGCCTCGATGTCGGAAAGCTGCTGCGGCAAATAGGCCGATATGATCGCGATCTCGTCGCGTTCCTGGTCGGCCAGTTCCGTGCGCCCGGCCTTCTCGTAGATGTCGAGCGATTCCTGCCGTTGCTTGATCATTTTGCCCATGACGTCGAGGATTTCGGCGTCATTGAGCGAAACGCGCTCGGCTGCGCTCGTCTCGCGCTTGAGGATATCGGCATTGATCAGCCGCAGCGTCGACACGCGGCGCGCGTCACCGGCCTTCATGGCTTCCTTGAGCGCAGTGTTGATCTGGTCGCGCAGCACAGCTATGGCCTCTTTCAAAAATGCGCCCCGGGCGGGGGCCGGCGCGCATCCGATGCATATATGTAGACCGATCATGTAGGGCCTTGCCGATGCAGACACAACCGCAGAGCCACACCCTCTGGGACGATCCGAAACCGACCGCACTGCTCGTGCTGGCGGACGGAACGGTGCTCGAAGGTTTCGGCTTCGGCGCCACCGGCCACGCGGTCGGCGAGGTCTGCTTCAACACGGCGATGACCGGCTACGAGGAAATCCTGACCGACCCCTCCTATGCCGGACAGATCATCACCTTCACGTTCCCGCACATCGGCAATGTCGGCACCAACGAGGACGACATCGAAACGGTGAACCTGGCGGCAACGCCGGGCGCGCGCGGCGTCATTCTGCACTCGGCGATCACCTCACCGTCGAACTACCGCGCCACGCGCCATCTCGATCAATGGCTGAAGGCCCGCGGCGTCATCGGCCTCGCCGGCATCGACACGCGCGCGCTCACCGCCTTCATCCGCGAAAAAGGCATGCCGAATGCGGTGATCGCGCATGAGCCGACCGGCCGCTTCGATCTCGACGTGCTCAAGCGCGAGGCGAAAGCCTGGCCGGGCCTGGTCGGCATGGATCTGGTGCCGATGGTGACCAGTGGCCAGCGCTTCACCTGGCAGGAAACGCCCTGGCAATGGGGCGAAGGCTACGGCGAAATGCGCGACCCCGAATTCCACGTGGTCGCTATCGATTACGGCATCAAGCGCAACATCCTGCGCCAGCTTGCCGGCAACCGCTGCAAGGTGACGGTGGTGCCGGCGCAGACGTCGGCCGCCGATATTCTCGCGCTCAAACCGGACGGCATCTTCCTCTCCAACGGCCCGGGCGATCCGGCAGCGACCGGCGAATATGCCGTGCCGGTGATCCGCGAGCTGATCGAAAAGAAGCCGGTGTTCGGCATCTGCCTCGGTCACCAGATGCTGGCGATCGCCATCGGCGGCCGGACCATGAAAATGCATCAAGGCCATCACGGCGCCAACCATCCGGTGAAGGACCTGACTACCGGCAAGGTCGAGATCACGTCCATGAATCACGGCTTTGCGGTGGATGGTGCAAGCTTGCCGGCCAACGCGGTGGAGACCCACGTCTCGCTGTTCGACGGCTCCAATTGCGGCCTTAAGCTCAAGGACCGGCCGGTTTTCTCGGTCCAATACCACCCGGAAGCCTCGCCCGGGCCGCGCGACAGCCACGGCCTGTTCAAGCGCTTTGTCGCCGAGATGCGCGCGGCCAAGCAGGCCTAAACACGAGAAGTGCCGACTTACCCCCACCGGCGCGCTTTCGCGCGCCACCTCCCCGCATGCAGGGGAGGAAAAACGGGTTAGGAAATTTCAACCCCCTGCGGTTAGCACCAAGAAGGTCCGCTGCACCAACATCGCCTGCCGGAAATAAAGCCGAACTGCCCCATGCCGATTGTCCATAAACGCACCGCGCAGCCGATCACGCATGTATTCGCCGACGACGGCAATATCCCCAACAATGTGTTGCCGCTCGTGCTCTATCGCGGCGGGATCGACCTGACCGGCTCGCCCGATCCGGAAGCGCTGATCGAAAAAACCTTTACGGTCAATGGCTGGCGCGGTTTATGGCGCAACGGGATCTATCCCTACGTGCACTATCACTCGATGATCCACGAAGCGATGGCGGTGGCGCGCGGCCGCGCCAAGGTGCGCTTCGGCGGCGACAATGGCGAGGCGATCGATGTAATGGCCGGCGACGTCGTGGTGCTGCCGGCCGGCACCGGCCATCAGCGGCTGAGCCAAACTCCTGATCTTGTGGTTATCGGCGCCTATCCGCCGAACGGACAATACAATCTTTGCCGCGGCAGCAAGGCCGAGCACACCCAGGCGCTCGCCGTTATCCCCAATGTGCCGCCGTCCGAGGCCGACCCGGTATTTGGACCGGACGGGCCGTTGCTGGCACTGTGGCGGGCATGACGACAGACTGGCTTGCTTTCTGGGACAGCCCGCACTCGATCTACGTCAATGCACGCCACAAGGACGTGCATTACGGGCTGATCGCAAAGGACATCGCCGCGCTCGTGCCGGGGCCGCAGGCCCGCGTGCTCGACTATGGCTGCGGCGAAGCTTTGCACGCCGACCTCGTCGCGGCGGCGGCCGGCGAGCTTTTTCTCTGCGAGGCGGCGCCCGGCGTGCGCGAAGGCCTGGTCGATCGCTTTGCCGGCCAGCGAAACATTCACGTCTTGGCGCCGCACGAGGCGGCGCGGCTCGCGGAACATTCGCTCGATCTCATCGTGCTCCACTCGGTGGTGCAGTATCTCACCGTGGGCGGCGCCAGCGGTTTGTTTGCATTGTTTCACCGGCTGCTGAAGCCCGGCGGCATGCTCGTTGTCAGCGATATCATTCCACCCAACGTCCCGGCCGTGACGGACGCGTTCGCATTATTGCGCTTCGGCGCCGACAACGGATTTTTCTTCGCCGCGGCCTGGGGCCTCATCCGCACGCTGTTGTCGAATTATTGGAAGCTTCGCTCCAAGCTCGGGCTGACGCGCTACGCCAACGCGGCGATGATCGAGAAGCTTGATGCCGCCGGCTTCAACGCCGGGCTGGCGCCGGCGAATATCGGCCACAACCGGGCGCGCATGGCGTTCTACGCGCGGTCGCGCTGAGGGCCGAAATCCCTCTTCGATTTACTCGCGTTGCGGACCGGTTCAATCAATGCGGGTCTTTGGTCGGCGTAACACATATTCACTAGGCGTCGTCTCCTTGTTTGCTCCGCCATTTGACGGCGGAAAAACTTTCCGCTTATCTCGTGCGCGACGGTTCCCCTTCGGGGGATCAAAAGGGAACGCAGTGCGAGCCATCAAACGCTCAATGCTGCGGCTGCCCCCGCAACTGTAAGCGGCGAATCTTCCGCCAAATGTCCACTGGGATCTCGGGTCCCGGGAAGGCGGTGGAAGGTAAAGACCCGCGAGCCAGGAGACCTGCCGTCAGCCGTGGTCATACGCGAGCGCTGTCGGTCGGGGTGTACCGGTGGTGGGCGAACCAATCATCCTCTGGATGAGTGGGGCACCAAGTTCGCGGTGACGTGCCACAGGGCCTGTTACCCGAGGTGTCTCCATGTCGTCTCATATTGCCGCCATGCGGCGCAGCTTTCGCTGCGCCGGCCGTACCGTCGTGTCTTTTGTCGCGTTGTGTCTGGTGCTTTTGCCGCGCGGACAAGCGTTCGCGCAGAACGCGCAACAGGCTGCACCTTCGCAGCCGGTCGAATTGCCCGTGATTTCGGTTACCGTACCGCCACCATCAAAGCCGACGATCAGCGCGGCCGGCAATTCGGTGGTGGTCAGCCCAACGACCATTCCGACGCCAAGCTACGAGTCGGCAAGCTCGACGACCGTCATCACCGGAGCCGACATCGAGAGCCATCAGTATCGCACCGTTCCCGATGCGCTGTCGCTCGTTCCCGGTCTCAACATCGTGCAAACTGGCGGACCCGGCGGTCAGACGTCGGTGTTCATCCGCGGGACCAACTCCAACCACGTCAAGGTCCTGATCGACGGCATCGACGTTTCCGATCCCAGCAATCCGAACCAATCTTTCGATTTCGGCCAGTTGCTGACCGGGGACATTGCCCGCATCGAAGTGCTGCGCGGGCCGCAAAGCGGCCTCTACGGCTCGGACGCGATCGGCGGCGTCATTGCGATCACGACCAAACAAGGGTCCGGACCGCCGAAGGTGACGGCAACGCTCGAAGGCGGCTCGTTCGGCACCTTCAACCAGCGGGTCGGTTTCGGCGGCTCGCAAGAGAACTTCAACTACGTCTTCAACGTCCAGCATTTCCGGTCGACCGACACGCCGGTGACGCCGCTGAACCAGCTTGCGCCCGGCGAGCACAGAAACAACGACCGCTACGACAACTGGACGTATTCGACCAAGCTTGGCGCGAGCCTCACCGACAATTTCGGCGTCAATTTCGTAGCGCGCTACACCAATTCGGTGCTTGGCTTCACCGGCGAAGACGCGGTGAACTTCTTTCCGCCGGCGCCAGAGCCATTGCAGAGCACGCAGACGGACCGGCAGTTCTTCGGGCGCGGCGAGGCCGTGTGGTCGCTGTTCGACGGCCGCTTCAAGAATTTCTTCGGCGTGAACTACACCAACGAGTGGAATCACAACGTCGATCCAAACCCCGACAGCTTCACGGCGCCGCCGGCGGCCGCTCCACCGACGACGAATGTCGGCCAGCGCACCCAAGTCGATTGGCGCGGTGAGGCGCGGATCATTCAGGGCCAAACGCTCGTCTTCGGTCTGGAAGACAAGACCGGAAACGCTCAGCACTGATTCGACCGGCGCCTACAGCGCCGCCGGCATGTTCACGCCGTTTACGACCAACGCGCGGACCGGAGACAAAGCCGGCTGGTTCGAGCTTCAATCCGAATTCATGCGCCGGCTCTTTATCGTTTCGAATATCCGCTACGACGACAACGAGAGTTTCGGACCGCACACGACATGGCGCGTCGCGCCGGCGTTCATCGTCCCATGGACCGAGACCAAGCTGAAAGCCACATACGGCACGGGCTTCAAGGCGCCGACCTTGACGGAATTGTACGTGAACTTTCCGGCGTTCAATTCGGTCGCCAATCCCAACCTCGCGCCGGAAACCAGCACAGGATTCGACGTCGGCTTCGAACAAGCACTGCTGCACGACCGAGTCAGTTTCGGCGCGACCTATTTCCACAACAACATTACAAATCTCATCGTCGGAACGTTCGATCCGAACACTTTCATCTCATCTTACGCCAATGTCGGCAAGGCAACGACACAAGGCGTCGAAGCGTTCGCCGCGGGCATCATCAGCGACCGCGTGAGGCTGCGCGCCGACTACACCTATACTGAGGCACGCGACGACACGACCGGGCTGGCGTTGTTGCGGCGGCCCGTGAACAAAGCGAGCGTTTCGGCCGTTTGGTCGCCGATCGACAAGCTCAACGTGACCACGACGCTTTTGTATGTGAGCCCCTGGGTCGATGTGGATCGATCGACATTCGTGCGCATCGTCCAGCGCGGCTACGAGCTCGCCGGGGTGGCGGCCGAATATTCGGTCACCAACAATTGGACGCTGTTCGGCCGCATCGAGAATCTGTTCAATGTGCAATACGAGGATCCGGCGGGCTTTCTTCGTCCGGGCTTCGGCATCTTTGGCGGTGTACGATTTGACGCCGGCGGATCGCCAGGCGCGAAACCGCCGCTCTTGACCAAATCGGCAGGTGGCGCATGAGCGACGCGACTGACCATCTCGATTGGCTCTCGGCGCAGTTGGCCGACGCCGAAACGGCCTGGAGCGTCGGCAGCTTCGGCGCCATCGCCGAATTCATGCGCGACGCCGGCGAGGCCATAAGCTTTCAACGCACGGGCGGCTCGATTTCGGCCGTCACTGCACGCGGCGGCTTGCGGATCGCGGCGCAAGACAAGATGCGCCCGGTCGCCTCGGAATCGCTGACGACGCAAAGCTGGAGCCACCGCGTCGCCTTGTGCCTGCCGGAAGACATCTGCGCGATGGACCAGCGCACGGTCCTCACCGAAATCGGGCCGGATGCGGACGCGCTGCGCGCGCAAGACCGCTCGGCGGTTCTATTCGATCTCGGGCTTGGAACGTTGCAGGTCAACGCCTGCATTCGCACCGGCGATGCGGACGTCATCGCGGCGCTGAAAAATTGGACCGGCCGATCGCTGTTCGAGCCCGGCAACGGCGCGATGGGCGTGATCTCGGCGGCCAATCCGCATCGCGTGTTCGTGAGCCGAGTCGGACGCGTCGAAGTCTATCAGCCAATACCGGCGGCGGACGGCAAAAGCCCCGAGGGCCCGCACACCCATGTGCTGCCCAGGCTGCTGCGCCACAAGCGCACCCACGCGGCAACGGAATTTGTTCCGGCAGGCTTTGTGCCGTGCGCACACCTCTATCCGCCGCATCCGGCGCGCGACGCGATGGGTGTTCGCCAGCCGTTTCGGCAGGATTGCCACGCGTCATTCCAGGAATTGCTCGCGCGGTTCGGCGAGGTGAAACTCTTGGACGTGGAGCGCCGGGTGCTTGAAAGCGTCAGCGCGAGGCACGGGCCGTCCGCGCTCTCGCTGCCTGACGACAGGTTCAGCCGCGCTGCACTCCGCATTGCGCTGCGCCAGATCAAAATGTCCGGAGAGCCCGCGCCCGCCATCGACGCCTGGCTTGCCGCGCACGATCGCGCGGATGCCGCCGAGGCAGAGGAGGAGCATCCCTGCACCGCCTAGCCGCTGCGGCGAAGGAAATCCTGTCGCCGTGCTTGAAACTGCAGATTTTGCGAAAGGAGATCACTATGCTGTCTGACAGACTGCGCAGTCCGGCCGTTTCAACGCACTTATTTGCGGCCATTGACACGCGCATTGCGCGCTTATTTTGCCTCCTGCTCCTCACCGCAGCCTGCGTGCTGGCAAGCCTCGCCTTTGCGTGTGCGACTCCGTTCGCAGCGTTCGCCGCTTTGGCCGGAGCCATGCTGCCATCGTCCGCCGCATTGCTTGTCGTGATGGCTGCCTGGATCGTCAACCAAGCCATCGGCTTTGGCGTGCTCGGCTATCCGATGGAGATGAACACGCTGCTCTGGGGTCTGGCCATTGGCGTGGCTGCGCTGGCCGCGACCGCGGTATCGGCGCAGGTGCCGCGGCACCTGCCGCAAGGGGGCCGCGCTGCGACGCTCACGCTCGCGGTGATCGCCGCCTACGCTGCGTACGAAATCGTGTTGCTTGCTTTCGCCCCGGACTTGGGCGGCTCAGGGGCCTTCACGATGACGATCATCGCGCGGCTTGGGCTGTTAAATGTCGTCTGGATGCTGGGCTTGGTCGCGGCCTGCGAAATCGCTGTGCTGCTGATCGCAGCAACGCGGCGCCGCCTCACCTAGAAGGCCTCGCTTCAGTATGGCCCGACTTCAGGGTGCGATCGTGGGCTCGCGCGCCCCGTTCCCCGGTTTCGTTCCGCTACGGCCGACCGTCGATCGTCCGATCGTCCAAAAAGCGAATGGCGATCGGCCGGCCGGCGCCGCCGCAAAGCGGCCTTGTAAGTGAAGCGTTCGTAAATTTTCTTGCGCGCTATGCCGCATCGAGGCCGTTCGACGGCCGCCAACGATCCCTGCAACAAAAAACTCCGGAGCACACTCCGATCCATTCGGTCGGGTTGTGGCCCAGTTTTTGCGTATTGTCGCATGCCCTTTTCGCAATCCGCGCCAACGCGTCCGGCTGCCCGTGAGGGCCGCGCAGTCGCCTCAGATCGACGCGATTGACGCTCCGAGCGACGATCTTTCGATCGGCGGAGCATGATCCTTCCGCCCCTTCATTCAAGATTAGTCGAACGCTAACCGTCTTGAGCGGATTTCATGACCGCCGTGTTCATCCTAATTGTGTGTTATATCGAACAATCTATTTTCCTCGCGCTTCTTATAATTTTGTTTAGCGTCATTGGAGCGTGAGCGTGTTTAGAGTTCGGCTAATGGCGCTATTGGCGCCGGCGATGTTATTCGCAGGCGTGCGGTTGGCCAGTGCCCAGGATGCCACATGGGTCGGCGGCACGGCGGGCAACGATTACGGCACGTCCGCAAATTGGACGCCCGCGAGCACGCCCACTGGCACCGCCACCTTCGCGACCAATACCAACAATAGTATCCCGATCTCCCTTTTGGCGACGGTCGGCGCCTGGAGCTTCACCGGAACGTCCGCTTACACATTCACGATTGGCGGCAACAGTGAGATCAGTTTCACCGGCGCCGGGATCAACGTCGGCGGCGGCAGCGTCAATATCATCAACAACTGGGCGCTGCAGTTCCAGAATTCGAGCACTGCGGGCAGCGCCAGCATCACCAACAACGCGCAGACTGCCTTCCTCCATTCGAGCTCGGCGGGCACCGCCAACATCATCAACAACGGCACGGTCCAGTTCAGTCAGTCAAGCACCGCCGGTAGCGCGACCGTCACCACGAACAACGCAGCGATTGTCCATTTCCTCGATACCAGCACCGGCGGCAACGCACGCTTCATCACCAATGCGGGCGGCAAGTTCGACATGTCGGCACTCACCTCCGCCGGCATGACTGCGGGCTCGATCCAAGGCGCGGGCAACTATTTGCTCGGCTCAAAGACGCTCACTGTCGGCAGCAACAACCTGAGCACCATGGTCGCGGGCGTGATCAGCGACGGCGGCGGTACTGGAGGCGCGCTCACCAAGGTCGGCACCGGCACGTTGACGGTCACCGGCATCAACACCTATACGGGGGCAAGCACCATCAACGGCGGCACGCTGGAAGTGGACGGCTCGATCGCCAGTTCGTCGGGCGTGACGGTCAATTCCGGCGGCACGCTTTCCGGCACCGGTATTGCTGGCCCGACCACGATCATGAGCGGCGGGACGCTGGCGCCCGGCAATCCCGCCAACCCGACCGGCACGCTCAACATCTCCGGCAATCTCGCCTTCCAGTCGGGCGCGCTCTATGTGGTGCAGGTCACGACGATGAGCTCTTTGCTTTTTGG
>Ga0210401_10006970_pt1 | contig 11410 bp, 12 predicted proteins | sample IncBWH32MmetaG_FD_150866 | JGI IMG/M metagenome (GOLD analysis project Ga0210401, IMG submission 150866) | Forest soil microbial communities from Barre Woods Harvard Forest LTER site, Petersham, Massachusetts, United States - Inc-BW-H-32-M | ecosystem: Environmental > Terrestrial > Soil >... | reverse complement strand
ATTGGAGCGACAGCACATCGATATAGTTAGCAAATCGCTCGGCCAGACCTTGGAGCCAGGAAGTTTTCAGCCAGAAAAAGTGAGGAGGAGCGTAAGGAAATGAGGGGATTGCCTCCGGTGCGCCATGCTGATCAGCAGCAAGCACAACGAGGGGCATGGCCCAAATCGATTTTGCCGTTACCTTGCGCATACGAAACTCTAAATCCTAAGCCCGCAAAAATCACACGCTATAACAAGTGAACAAGTCAGGAGTTCAGGAGTTACAGAATGAGATCGCGGCTTTCCGGTCTGTGCGTAAGCGATGGCTCCAGCCTTTGCATCCCACCGCGCGCCGCGCCGGCAAAGGCTGGAGCCTTCGCTTACAAACCTCTGAGGATTTGTCAGAATGCAGGCCATTGCAATTGTTGGGTATCGGGGTGAGAGTTTCCACATGGTTGCTAATCAAAAAATCATCGCCGCGATTAACGAACAGATTGGCAATGAGTTTAGCGCGATGCTGCAGTATTACGCCATTAGTGCTCATTTTGGCGCGGAAGCGCTGCCCGAGCTATCCGCACATTTTCACAAGCAGGCCGAAGAAGAAAAGCAGCACGCGCTTCGCTTCATCCAGTTCGTCATCGACGTCGGAGCGCGTGTGGACATTCCGGCTTTGGCCGCTCCACAGGGGGCCTTTAAAGTCGCCGAAGCCGCGGTGAAGCTTTCGCTCGAACAGGAAGAGCAGGTCACAGCTCAGATCAACGCACTTCTAGCCATGGCAAAGGCCGAATCGGATTACACTACGGACAATTTCCTTCAGTGGTTTGTTAAGGAGCAGCTCGAAGAGGTCGCCTCGATGGAACAGTTGCTGCGGATTGTCCAGCGCGCCGGCGAGGGCAACCTGCTGCGCGTGGAGGAATATCTGGCGCGCGAGAAGGGCCGCGGGGTCGTTTCGGAAGAATGAGCACCCTCCGTTCCCCTGAAGCCGTATTTAACCAGCCGCCGCCGTTGGAGGATTACAACCTTTTCGAGAGCGACTGTGCGTTGCAGGAAGCCGTTCACCGGGAGGGCGGCGGTTGGATCGAGGCGGAAGCACGCAAATTTGGAGAACTATTAGGCAAACCGGAAACGATCAATCTGGGCGTGCTGGCCAATCGGTTTGCCCCGGAGCTGCGAACCCACGATCGATTCGGTTTTCGTATCGACGAGGTAACCTACCATCCGGCATACCATGAACTGATGCGCATCGGGATTGAAGCGCAAACCCATTCCCTGCCTTGGATAGAAAGGCGGCCAGGAGCTCACGTTGCGCGAGCCGCCTTGGTGATTCTTCGGCATCAAATCGACGAAGGCACGGGTTGCCCGATGACAATGACATTTGCGGCGATCCCGTCGCTCCGCTTACAGCCGGAACTTGCCACCGTATGGGAACCTCGGGCTCTCTCCTCCGTCTACGATTTTCGGTCGATGCCGTCTTCAGATAAATATGGCGTCCTCTTCGGGATGGGCATGACCGAACGCCAGGGAGGTAGCGACGTACGAGCGAACACAACACTGGCGGAGCCCGTCATTGGCAGCGGCCCCGGCAACGAGTATTTCATTACGGGTCACAAATGGTTTTGCTCCGCACCGATGTGTGACGCCTTTTTGATTCTCGCTCAGGCACCGGCTGGACTCTCCTGCTTTTTGCTACCTCGTTGGCGAGTGGACGGAACCAGGAACGCTTTTCATTTGGTCCGCCTAAAAGACAAGCTAGGTAACCGCTCGAACGCCTCCAGTGAGGTGGAATTCCGACGCGCATCGGCTAGATTGGTCGGCGAAGAAGGTCGTGGTATCGCCACTATCATGGAGATGGTGCGGCACACCCGACTCGATTGCGCTCTGGGATCGGCCGCTTCGATGCGAAAGGCAGTAGCCGAAGCAACCCATCATGCAGCGCACCGCTCAGCATTCGGCCGCCAGTTGATCGATCAACCATTGATGCGAAATGTTTTGGCGGATTTATGTCTGGAATCGGAGGCGGCTACCACGCTTGCGATTCGACTCGCGCATTCCTTTGATCGCTCAGCGGAAAATGCGTTCGAGCAAAAGTTCGCCAGAATAGCTACGGCTATCGCCAAGTATTGGATCACGAAGCGTGCGCCCTCCGTTGTCGCCGAGGCTTTGGAGTGTTTGGGCGGAAACGGATACATCGAAGAATCCCCGCTTCCGCGCCTGTACCGAGATGCTCCATTGAATTCCCTCTGGGAGGGCGCGGGCAATGTCCAGTGCCTCGACGTTTTGAGGGCGATGCAAAAGGATCCAAGCACCATCGACGCTCTTCAGCAGGAGATCGCGTCAGCGGCCGGACTTAATTCGATTTTCGATCGTTTTGCGGGATCTCTCATCTCGACAAAACAGGTGGGAACCAACGCGGAATTTGGCGCTCGGTGGTTCGTGGAGAAAATAGCGCTCGCTTTGCAGGCCGCAGCACTAATCCGAAGTGGAAACCAAGTTATAGCCGACATTTTCTGTGCTGCGCGTCTAACCGAGAGTTTTGGCCTGGCCTTTGGAACGTTGCGGTCGAATGATGGCGTTGGAGTCCTGCTGGAACGCGCGCGACCTAAGATGCGCAATTGAAGAAGTCAGAAGTTGCAGAGTAGTGGCTAGTGGCTGGTGACTAGTGCCTAGTGATACGGCTCAACGGCCTTGCGCGAAGATTGAAACGTCAGCCCGGCTGCCTTGGTTTGCAACCAAGGCTTTGCCATGGGGAACCAACGATGACTCGGTCTAGCCACTAGCCCCCAGCCACTAGCCACTACTAGTGTACCAATCGCCGCGAGTCAGCGGCAGGCCGCTGCGACCTTCATTGGGTTTAAGCAGCACCGCTTGGTAGACGTTCAATGGACCCAACGCAAATCCGTAGGCTGATCCGTGCAGGAATAGCCGCCACACGCGGTAAGTATGCTCGCCCACCACTTGCAGCGCCTGGTCCCGATTAAGTTCCAGACCGCGCGCCCAGTGGCGCAAAGTGAGTGTGTAATGGTCACGCAGACTCTCAACATCACGCACTTCGAACCCGGCCTCTTCGGCATAACGCAGCGTCGCGTTAATCGGTAACAACTCGCCATCCGGAAAGACATAGCGACTGATAAAAGTGGGACCCCCGGGCTGTGGGTCGGTCGCACGCCGGGCGATGCCGTGATTGAGGAAAACCCCACCTGGCCGCAACAGCCGCCACGCGTGCCGAAAATAGAGTGGCAGTCGGCTTTCGCCCACGTGCTCGAACATGCCGACGCTCACCAGCTTGTCAAAACCGCTGGTATCGTTCAGGTCACGATAGTCGCACACTTCTACGCGGCAGCGATCGTGCACGCCCGCCCGCGCAATTCGCTCGTTGGCCAGATCAGCCTGATTACGGCTCAGCGTTATGCCAAGAGCGTCCACACCGTATCGTTGGGCGGCGTGCATAACCAGACCGCCCCAGCCGCAACCAATGTCGAGCAGGCGCTCGCCTGGGCGCAATCGGAGCTTGCGGCAGATGTAGTCGAGTTTGCGCTCCTGTGCGGTGTCGAGGTCTTCGTTGGCAGTTTCAAAATAGGCGCACGAATAGACCATTCGCTGGTCGAGCCAGAGCGCATAAAAATTGTTTGATACATTGTAATGATAGGTTACGGCCTGCCGGTCACGCTCTATCGAGTGAAGGTGGCCATGGAGCCGGGCGGGTTGTCTCCCATTTCGCAAATAACGGCCAGCAGCTGGCAAGCGGAACAAGTGCCAGCCAAGCCGCAACACTGTCAAGGCTGGCCATTGGCGACCCAGGAGGTGATAACCCACCGGCATCGCTGCTTCAAAATCTCCCTCGACGTCAAGATAACCGCGAATATAGGCTTCGCTGAGAGAGAGATCAGTCGTGGTATTCCGCAACATGGACCGCAGCGCTTGTGGATCCTTAATAATCAGGTTAAATCGAGGCGAGTCGGTCTCGGCCGGCCACTGTGTACCGTCCCAAAAGCTGATGGTGAAGTCGCGCGGATGGTAATCCTGCAGGAGCAACCGGAAGACGCTCAGCGCCCTGGTCGCCGCATCGTCCGCTATGTCAGCTCGCTTCGTCATCCGGCAGGCCCCCCGCCCGTTCTCACGGAGACCGATCCCGCAAACAAGGCGAAAGGAGCTTCTTCGCAATTTACCTAAAATATCGCGAGATTTGCGACAAGCTATTATTTAAAAAATGAGTAAAGATGGTTTGTTATACTCATAAGTTTTCTCCCAAAAGAGGGAGTAGGCGTACGAAAAGGATCTCAATAGAAAAGTGGGATGGCCGTACGGACCGAAGTCAGGTCCTGCGCGTTGCCTTCGACTTTTACAGGAGTTCGAATATTGACCCGTTCGAAAAACCGTTCCGCGAGGTCTCTAGGCATCCGCACGCAGCCGTGGGAGGCGGGATACCCAGGAAGATAACCGGCATGCATGCCAATTGCCTGGCTGAATTCCATGTAGTACGGCATTGGCGCGGGTTGATAATGGGAACCAGGTGGTACGTGGGTGCCGGGAGTTGCATTCGTATTTGCCATCCTGCCCGAACCATCGATAACTTCTCCGAAGCTCTGAGAATGATGGTCGATATCCTTCCTAATAACCGAGAAATTGCCCGTTGGTGTCGACCAACCCGGCTTACCTGACGCGATCGGAGAGATCAAACTGACTTTGCCGCCTTCGATCAGGTATGCTCTCTGCTCTGAGAGATTGATTATCACCCTCGTTCCCAAGTGCATAGCAGACCCATAAGTCGAACCGATCATTACCGGCGGAGGCGGAACCGCCCCAACGCGCTCGTGGTCGGCACAACCTGCGGCTAGCGACGCGAAAAGGATGATTGCAGGTACGATTTTATCCATATTTCACTTTCATCTTATGATCTTTTTCCGACGGCGCTTTCTGGTTGGGTCGTTCGCTCCAATTTTGGCATCGAAACAGACGCTACTAACTAACATGGTAAATATAGTCCCTCTTGATCAGCTCCTCCCATACTCTTCAAGACGTGTTACCGTTACCTTTGCGTATACCGATAATCGTGGAGAGCATGCAAATCGGCAGGGGAAGCGTGTCGGCGGGTCGGCGTATTGGCGTATCGGCGTCTGGGAAAGTAAGACTGCTTTTCGACACGGCTGTAATGATCAGGAGGTCTCGACGGAGTTGATGATACTCTGCAAACGCCGACACGCCCACACACCGATACGCCGAAACGTTTCCCTTAGCCGGCCCATTTTCAACGCGACCCTCCGGGCCGCGGCCGGTTGGCTGTTTTTCCGTCCGGCGTCCGCCCATCTGCGTCAACAGAAGGAAGGGTACAAGGTCTGCGCCCCGAAGGTGCAAAAGGGCTCAGCCCAGGGTTTCAACCTGGGTAACCGCCACGCAAAAATGCGCCCTGAAAGTGGCGCCAGAATGAAGAGACGCGCGCGAATCATTTCGATCCGGTACGGGCGCGTCGGAATATGGTGCCCCTTCAGGGCACACCGCCCTAATTGCCTAACCCAAGGTTAAACCCCTGGGCTAAGATCTGGTCCCCTTTCAGGGAAGAGACTTGCACGTCTTCCTTTAGAGATTTGCGAGCGGTGCAGGCAGGCCGGAAAATTTAAGGGGCAGAAGTGACTGCTGGGGCCGGAACGGTATTCAGGGCCATCGCGGCCAAGGCAGCAGTATTTCCTGTATAAATTTTGCCGTTTTTCTTAACTGCACCACGAGAAACAAGATTTTGCAGCTTCTCATAAGCGCGCAGTCGCAACATTTCAGCGCCTCCGTTTGCAGCGTTTCTTCGGCGGAGGTTATCATGTAAAACCACGAAGAGCTGTTTGAATTCGTATGGCGTCTTCTGAGATAAGACCAACACAAGTTCTTCAGTGATGATGTCGGGGAGGCGGCGAGAAAAAGCGTTGTTCTTGTAAAGTGCCATAGAATTAGCAACATAGCACATGATTACGCGCAGTGCTCGAAAAGATCGATACCGTCAACAAAATAGTGCCGTTCTTGAGATCGTTTGACGATCACCCTTTCCATCTTCGCCCCGCGCGCTCGCTCCTTTAGAGCGCCCTGCATAAATATCGTGATCGCCGTCCTCTGATCGACGAACATCCCAAATATCCTGCCCTCGTTGCCAGGGAAATACTGCCCGACCGCCGCTGATCGCGACCATGGCGCGGACAACGGGCTTACTGCTTGGGCTTCGGAACTTGCTTTGTGCTGGCGGCGATGTTCTTCTTCTGGTTTGCGGCTTTAGCCTTTTCCTGTTTCTGCGCCGCGTGCTTGTGCGTGGCTTTCGGAGATTTGTCACCCATGATCCCAAGATTAAGGTCCTTCACAAACGACGTCAACCCGCACGGCGGAACGCTTCCTCTTGCGGTAATTGTCCGCGAGACACTGATAGTGCCTGATCCGTGGGGAAAAAATGGTAGATTCCCGGCATGTCATCCCTGATCGCAAAAGTGGTAAGCGTCCAAAACGATGCCCGAGAACTCAGCGCCCACGTTGTGGAAATCGTGTTTGAGGGCGGAGAATCGGAACCAGGGGCGACAGCCCTGTCAGATTCGGGAGCAGGCGAGATACTGCTCAAAAATTCATCTCGTTTCGTCCCAAACAAACGTTACTACCTCGTCACGGATGGAGTTCCGATAACCGTCGGAGATCGGCTGTGCGTAAATATATTTCGGAAGGAAGCTCAAGCTGTGGTTCACTGAACTGCTATGCGCCAAATTTTAGAGACCGAAGAACACGTTCAGATCCCGCCGGTAATGTATTCCGATCCGTTCTACCGTATCAGCTACCTTATCAAAGAAGAGATCCGGAAGTACAAGTGGTTCGAAGGTGAAAAAGGCCGCAAGCTTTCTTGGAAGCAGGCACTGCAAGAATGGACGGACGCCTACCGAGAAAAGTACGAAAAATTCCTGATCGACACTCTCTCTTTTTCTGACCCCACTCCTCCAAAGGAGCCGCCCGCTGAGGAGGAGCGGGCTTTTGTGGCCGACAATAGGTTGGCGAAATTGCCGCACTCGATCAGCGGATAGAACTCAGCTCTTTGATCGTAATCGTCCTCGTCCTCGACCTCTGCTGTTGCCCGGGCAGAGCCAGAATTTACTGGAAGCGAGTTCCGTAGTGTTTTATTTACCTTTGTTGGAATATCCCCAACTTCTGCGGCACCGTTGAATAAAGGCGCTACCACTTTTTATAGCCGAGAAATTTGCCATTCATAGTAATCTTGACGCGATCACCTTTCGGGTCTGGTAAACGCTCGATATCCATTGTGAAATCAACGGCACTCATGATGCCCGGACCAAACTTCTCCTCGATCAGCTCTTTCATCGTAGAGCCATAGATATAAATGATTTCTTGGAAGCGATATGCCAAAGGCTCTTTGGGAACGGTGGGCGCTGCTTCTCCCTTTGTCGCGTACTCGGTCAAAGCATCAGCAATTTCGGGGCTCAACTCGAGGAATTCGGCAATATGATTTGACTCTTCTCGCGACAATGCATTTTCTCCGAGACACGCGGAGGTCACGTAAACCTCCGACAGGCCGGTTAACTTAGCGATTTCAGCCCACGTTTTCTTCTTTCTCTTCTTCGCATCCAGAATAGCCGCTGTCATTTCAGTTTTGCTCATGATTTCGCTCCGTTTGGGTGGCTCAAGGTTCAGGTAGATCGTTCGCCATCGTGACATGGAGATTTTTCATTTTGTTAGGAGTACAGGGTTATTACAATGGCATAAAATGAGAATCAAGGCGTCTGGTTTGCGTGCTGCTCCCCTATGTTTAATCGTCATGCTCTTGGCGTTTGGTGGTCTTAGCTGCACAGTCCAGGCACAGGCTCCAGCTGACGATCATAGCCCGGCCGAGCTGAAACGGCAGATCGACGAACTCTATCGCGAGGGCAAATTCAGAGAGGCAATCCCGCTTGCCGAAAAGGTAGTTTTTCTAACCAAACGCGCGAAAGGTGAGGAGCACCCTGACACCGCAACGAGCCTGAACGATCTGGCGGAGCTTTACGAGGCTGTGGGTGACTACACCAAAGCCGAGCCGCTCTACCAAAAGGCTCTGGCGATTCGCCAGAAAGTGCTGGGCCCGGACCATCCCAATACGGCGACGAGCCTGGAAAACCTTGCCGTTTTGGAGTTTGACCTGGGACGAAACAAGGAAGCCGAAGTCTACGCCCACCGCGCTGCGGACGCACAGCGCAACCTGCTCTCAAGAATGTTCTCCTTCAGCTCTGAGCCTCAGCGCTTGGCGTATTTGGCCACGTTCAATCCGTACACCGTTTTTGCCCTCCTGCCCGGCTGCGAGGCAGAGCTGGCGGTGACACTGCTACGCTACAAAGGCATTGTGCTGGACTCGGTCATCGAAGACCGTCTGAGGCAAGGAGACGAACTCGGTCGACGACGATGGCATTCTGACGGCCGAGGACGTCAGTGCGATGGACCTTCGTGGGACGTGGCTGGTGACCCTGTCGGCCTGCGACACCGCAAAAGGCCAAACGCGCGCCGGAGAAGGTGTCATGGGTCTGCGCCGGGGCTTTGCGCAAGCCGGTGCCGAGAACCTGGTGTTAACGCTCTGGGCAGTTAGCGACGAAACCATTGTGCAGATCATGGACGATTTTTACCAGGCTGCGCACCAGAGCGGGAACGCTCCGGAGGCGTTAGCCAAAGTACAGGGAGTGGCTGGTAAAGCTGCGCAAAGAAAAAGGATTGGCTAGCGCGGTGAATCTGGCTGGACCGTTCATTATGAGCTCCCGGGTCAAGCCGTAAGATACATTTCGTTCTTGCAATGCTCTTCGATATTTTGTAACACGTTCCGGACGGTAACGGAGGGAAGGTGGCACTTCTCTTCAATGTTGGATGATCATGGAGGATGCCCCTGACCCAGCTAGACCCGGGTCAGGGGATTCTTTCTTTTAAACCCAAATTCCGAAGTTGAGGAGTCGTCGTCGTCGTCGTCCTCGTCCTCGAGAATCCCGATCGTTTCGCAACCAGCCTAACTGGACAAAATAATTGTGGGACAATCGGGCTCTCTTCGCTGGAGAAAACGCCTCAGACCGATCGAGGACGAGGACGACGACGAGCACGAGGACGAGGATCCAAACTTCGGAGTTTGGGTTAAAAGCAGTCAAGAAGTCAGGAGCAACCCACGGGCTAGCGCGCGTGAACGATTTGAGAAGAAACTTTGCTCGGCGGCCAACGCCAAGTTTCACCGAAGAAGTCAGGAATCAGAACTCAGGAGTCAGGAGTTGCAGAATATGCGAGCAAGGTCTTTATCCGAAAATCCGGGACAGGCATCTGCCCGGGAAAATCTCCGCCGGAATCCCAGATTTTTTAGCTCCTGAACTCCTGCAACTCCTGAATTCTTCACTCGCTCGTCTGCTTAAGCCAGCAGGTCGGGGAGGTCTGCCAGGGAATCGAGGACACGATCGGGACGTATGGACGGGTTCTCCAGTTGTTCAGGCCGGAACTTTCCGGTACGAACCAGGACGCCGGCACAACCCGCGGTTAACGCTCCCCCTATATCGGACTCCAGATCGTCCCCGATGACGATCGTGTCTTCAGGAGCAACTCCCATGCTTTGACAAGCGATGAGAAAGAATTCGCGCGCAGGTTTTCCGATTAGGACGGCCGTCCTCGCGGCCGCATACTCCAAAGCTGCAACCGTAGCGCCGACGTCCAGGCACAAGCCATCATCGCCTCGAAAATAGCGATTTCGGGCTAACGTGATAAAGGCGACTTTCTTGTCGAGCAGGAAGCGAAAGCCGCAATTGAGCGCTCTGTAGCTGAGCTCATCTCCGAGATCACCGACGAGCACCGCTTGCGGCGAGTGCTCGACGAACTCGATGCCCAGCAAATCTTCCCGCAGCGAATCCTTCAGCAGAGGGTAACAACGGGTAAGGCCGCGCTCGAGGAGATACTCACGCCCAATGACCGGCGCCGTGATGATCGTATCAGGCGAAAGGTCCAAGCCGAGGCTTCGCATTTTCGTTAAAATGGCAGAGAGCGGCTTACTGGTCGTGTTGGTGACGAGGCGGTAAGGTACATTCCTGGCCCGGAGGAAAGCCAACGCCTGAGGAACGCCGGGAACAAGGCTTTGCGCTTCCATCACCGTCCCGTCGAGGTCGATCAAAAAGCCGCGGACCTGTATAGGAAGCGTCATACAGTCTTCGGACAGCACATTGCGGACCGTGCAATCGTCACGTACTTAAACCGAGTGTGGTTCTGGCGTGGCGATTTACCTAATCGTAAGCCCCAAGCACTGAGATTGGCTTACGTGGCTTCGACTTTGTTAGAACTCTCACCTAACCGATTATTTTACTGGAGGTCACAACTGGAGCCGGCAATCGGGTTCGAACCGATGACCTGCTGATTACAAATCAGCTGCTCTACCAGCTGAGCTATGCCGGCTTCGTGAGGTGGCGGTGACCATACAAGGGAACGCATCCGTCAGCAAACGGATTTTCCGTGTGTCAGACGCGTAAGCGAAGGCTCCAGCCTTTGCCTCGTTGGCACCATGAAGCCTAAGGCTGGAGCCTTCGCTGACAGTTGTTGCTCCGCGACACGTGCGACTGGTGTCTCTGCGCTTGAATTGATTTGTGGGAAGTGAATCCGTAACGCTAAACGATCATCGAATACCGGAAATTTGCCACAGAACCTCTTTATGAATGGCGGCTGGCAGGCTCCAGAATGGCGGGCTGAGCAGGTCCGCGACAGAGTCGGCAAATTTCGGAGACCACCAATGTAATCTTTGGAATATTCGCATCCGTTTGTTCAACCACCAACGCGCTAAATCATTTCGTACCAGGAACTCGTAATGGTTAGCGACGGCCGGTGGAGAATGCCGGCGAACGATCTCTAGCAGTTCGATCCATCGCTTTTCGCCTCCGGTTCCCGTTTTGTGAGCCTCATGCAGACGGTAACGTGATAGCAACGTATCGACCGCGACAAATCGGCAGACCTTGCTCGCTCGGAGGAACCATTCCCAGTCGAAGCTGTAGCATAATGTCGCGTCGAGCGGACCGACGACCTCCCACGCGCGCCGCGTCCAGAAAACGCTCGGTTGATCCAGGAAGTCGACCAATTCGAGTAACTCCCGGCTGAACGAGATCGCCGGACGAACCTCCCTCCAATGCGTTCGGTCATTAAACATCTCGCAGCCTCCATACAAAACAATGGGCGCATCGAGACGGGAACCCAACAATCCCGCAACCGCCGTAAGAGTAGTCGCTACATGGAGATCATCACTGTTGAGCCAGCAAAGGATATCTCCAGTTGCACGACGAAACCCTTCGTTGATCGCGGCAGCCTGACCTCCATCTTTTTCCGATCGCCAGAAACTCAATTGCGCATCATACTTCCGCAAAATATCGATGGTCCCATCGGTACTTCCTCCGTCCAGAACCGAATACTCCACATTCCGATACCCCTGTTC
>Ga0210401_10006969_pt1 | contig 11410 bp, 6 predicted proteins | sample IncBWH32MmetaG_FD_150866 | JGI IMG/M metagenome (GOLD analysis project Ga0210401, IMG submission 150866) | Forest soil microbial communities from Barre Woods Harvard Forest LTER site, Petersham, Massachusetts, United States - Inc-BW-H-32-M | ecosystem: Environmental > Terrestrial > Soil >... | reverse complement strand
TCGACCGAGTTCCTATCCGTCTGCGTCGTCAAAGGCCATCTAAGTATGTGGGCTGTAGAACCTGAGAAGCTTGCCGGCGGGGTCTTACACACTCGCGGCCGCGCTACGCACTCCGGGGCTGGCGGCCAATAACTGCGTCATGGCCTTCTCGTCGGCGGGACGCGAGAAGAAATATCCTTGCGCCTGTTCGCAGTTCAGTTGTTGCAATTGCTTCACGTGCGCTTCGGTTTCCGCTCCTTCCGCCACCACTTTCAATCCGAGGTTATGAGCCAGGGTGACGATCACCCGCACGATCTCCCGATTTTCCGGATCACTGTCCATGTTCATAATGAACACCCGGTCAATTTTGAGGGTGTCTACGGGAATCCGGCGCAGACGGCTCAGGGAGGAATACCCGGTGCCAAAATCATCGATGCTCAAACGCACGCCTAGGCCCTTCAGTTCGGAAAGCATCTTGCCAGATTTCTCGGCGTCGCCCATGGCGATGGTTTCCACAATTTCGAGCCGCAAACACTTAGGATCAATGCCTGTCTGCTCGATCGTTTTGCCGATTTCGCTCGCCAGGTCGGGCTGGGCAAACTCTTTGGCCGTGATGTTCATGCTCATGGTCAATGGCGGGTTTTCGGGAAACTGGCTCTGCCACGCCATTACTTGCCGGCAGGCTTCGAGCCGTAGCTGCCGGTTGATCGGGATAATCAGTCCGGTCTCCTCGGCTACCGGAATGAAATCAATTGGCGGTACCACGCCCTCCGGGCGTTGCCACCGGCTGAGTGCTTCGAATCCAGCAATTCTGCCGTTCTGTAACGAAACGATGGGCTGGTAATAGACTCTGAACTCTCCCTGGTCGAGCGCCTTCCGCAAGTCCGTCTCCAGCCGCAACCGCTTCACCGCATTCGCGTGCATGGCGGTGTCGAAAACTTCGCACCGCGCTTTGCCGCTCCGTTTGGCGCGATACATGGCGATGTCAGCATCGCGGATCAAGTCCTCTGCCTGGGTATGGGGGCTGGTGCTGGACGCGATTCCAATGCTCGCCGAAATCACCACTTCCTGCCCGTTTACCACAAAGGGCGCCGCCAGTTCCGCCTGCACACGCTCAGCCACGCGCACCGCTTCAATGGGATCGCGAATATCATCCAGAAGAATTGTGAACTCGTCACCGCCCAGCCTGGCCAGGGTTCCTTCGTGGCTTGATTTTTCCACCACCGCAGTGATCCGCGGCCGCGAAACTGTATCCGCCCGCCGCACTGATTCCGTCAACCGCCGGCCAATCTGGATCAGCAGTTCGTCACCCGCAGTGTGTCCCAGGCTGTCATTTATGACTTTGAACTCATCCACGTCAATCAGCAGCACCGCAAATTTGTAGTTGGAATGCTTCTTGGAAAGCGTCAGCGCATGTTGTAAGCGATCCAGAAAAAGCGCACGATTGGGCAGGTTGGTGAGACCATCGTGAAACGCGTTATGTACCAGTAATTCTTCCGCGCGCTTGCGCTCGGTGATGTCGCGGTTCACAATAACCAGTTTTTCCGTCGCTCCCTTGGCATTACGAATGGCGCTGGCGGTCGATTCCAATGTCCGCCAGGTTCCATCCTTATGGAGGATGCGGTATTCCACCCGCTCACCCCTGCCGCTACTCCGTGCCTTCTCCGCCGCCTGCAAGACTCGCGCGCGGTCGTCGGGGTGGATCTGGTCAATTGACGACGTGTTCTTAAGGTCTTCGGACGAATACCCTAGAACTTTTTCATAGGCAGGACTGTTGTAGAGACGGCGCCCTTCGCTATCCACCAGCGCGATCATGTCCGCCGCATTCTCGCTGATAAGTTGAAAGAGTTGGTCGCGCTCTGCCAGTTGGTGGCGAATGCGTTGCAATTGGAAATGCTGGTAAACGGTATACAGGTCGAACAACAGCACCAGGCCGGCCAACCCACGCACCCATTCGCGCAGATCAAACCAATAGCTGGCGTCGGTCTCCAGATGAAACCAGGGAAAGGTGAACGAGACAATGCCCAGGGTTAACGCCAGGGTTACCGCTACGGCGAAGCCCCACAGCCACCACTCCCGGCCCTCGATCTGGCGCATCTGCACCGGGATCGCTTCCGGGCTGTTCTGGCTTACTTCCTGAAACGCCTGCTGATCTGGCTCGCCCACATGCGGATTCTAGCTTGGCAGAACTTGACCATCCGAGTTACGAAAGTCGGCCCGCCAGTACCGTTATCGTGGCCCATGCCCATTGGGAAATCCGGGTTCGCCACTCTAGTCGCGCTCTATGCGGCAAGCTGGGACAGTTGCTAATCATCCGCCCCCGCCGTGACGGGCGGTCCTGGCGCAATCTCCTGGTCTTTGTACTGGAGCTGATAAAGCTTGTAATAAATACCGCGCTGGCCCAACAGTTCCTGATGGCTCCCCATCTCGCGCACCTGACCTTTGTGCATCACTATGATCTTGTCCGCCCGCTGGATCGTCGATAGCCGATGAGCAATGATCACCGAGGTCCGGCCTTCCACCATGCGGTTCAGGGCATCGCGTACGCGGAACTCGGTTTCTGTGTCCACGCTGGAAGTGGCTTCATCCAGGATCAAGATCTTCGGATTGTGAGCCAATGCGCGCGCAAACGAAATCAACTGCTTCTGTCCCGTGGAAAGCGTACTGCCGCGCTCCCGTACCTCTTCTTCGAACCTACCCGGCAGTGTGCGAATGAAGTCGGCCAGGTTAACGTCCAGCGCCGCTTTCTCAACATCTTCATCCTGAATCCAATCCGTGCCCAGGCGAATATTTCCGCCGACCGTTCCCGTGAACAGGAACGGATCCTGCAGTACTACACCGAAGCGCCGCCGAAGGTCGCCCAGGTCCATCTCTTTCACATCAACGCCATCGATCTTGATCGCGCCCTTCTGCACGTCATAGAAACGCATCAGCAGCGAGATGATTGTGGTTTTGCCCGCCCCCGTGTGGCCGACGATGGCAACCGTTTCTCCCGGTTCGATGACGAAGCTGACATCCCGCAGCACCCAATCCGGCTCTCCCGGTTGGGTTCGTGGCAGGGCGGGTGTCCCGCCAGCCCGTATCGGTAGACTCTCGGCAGTTTCGGCTGGCATCTTGCGATATGCGAACCAGACATGATCGAATTCGATCCGTCCCGGCCCATCCGGAGTCATGGTCACCGCGGGCGATGTGATCTCCACCGGCGTATCCAGCAATTTGAAAATTCGTTCACACGCCGCCATCGCCGACTGCAGGATGTTGTACTTCTCGCTCAAATCCTGAATCGGCCTGAAAAACCGTTGCGCATATTGCATGAACGCGACCAGGACTCCCAGCGTGGCCACGCCTCGTACGACATCATTCCCACCGAACCAGATCACGCCGGCAATCGCGGTTGCCGAGAGAATTTCCACCACCGGGTAATAGACCGCGTGCGCCATGATCGCGTCTTTGAACGCGTCCATGTGCAGGGCATTGACCTCGGAAAATCTCTCGAACGCACGCCCTTCGCGATTGAACAGTTGCAGCACCACCATGCCGCTGACATGTTCCTGCAAGTAGGCATTGATGCGGGCTATGGCCACGCGTATGCGCCGGTAGGAATCGCGCACTTTGTCGCGGAAAATTGTGGTCGCATAGCCGATCAGCGGCAGCACCGCAAACGTGATCAGCGCCAGCCTCCAATTCATCTTCAGCATGATGCCGACAATGCCGGCCAATACAAAGATATCCTCAAAAATAGAAACCACTCCGGCGGTGAACATTTCGTTCAACGCATCGACGTCGGTAGTCACACGTGTCACCAGCCGGCCCACCGGATTCTTGTCATAAAAGCCGATGTGCATGCGCTGCAGGAGGCGGAAAATCTGCGCCCGCAAATCGAACATCGCCATCTGCCCAGTCCACTGCATGAAGTAGGTTTGCAGGTACTCAAGCAGAAAGCTGACCACGAGCGCCCCGACATACAGCCCGGCCACCTGGGCGATACCGACCAGTGGCTGATTGCTAAGAAAGGAATCAAATGGAGATCGCGACCCGGGAACCTTCACCAAATACCGGTCAATCGCGATCTTGGTAAGGTAAGGGCCCAAAACGTCGGCTGCGGCTTTGAGCACGATGGAGCCCAACGCTATCCCCACCTGCCATTTGTATGGACGCAGGTACACCAGCAGCCGCTTCATCAGCCGGCTGTCATACGCTTTACCTAATACCTCTTCTTCTTGGGCCATGCGGTCTACTAGCTAAAAGATACCTTAAGTAGATGGGAAAGCGCGCCCGCAGGATGGAAAAGGTTTTCTATTTCGGTGCGCACTGGTTCGGCGTAGCGCCGGCAACCAAGTTAGTCTTGTCGGCTCGAAGCTCAGTTTTGACCCACTTTTGCAACGGCCGGATCAGCCTCGTGTTCTTGTCATTGACCACATAGTGGCTCCCGATCGCCGCCTGTACCCGAAGATCACCGGCAAACCCGAGATGCTGGACCTTCTTATCGCGCGGAATCCACGCCGTTGTAATGTCCGTAGCCGAGTAGGTGACGCCGTCGGGAATATTGCCGTGTTCCAGGGCTTTCAGATCGGGATCATCCAGGAGCTGTCGCAGCCCTTGCAAGTCCGCTAGTTCCAGTGTTGCCTCGTAGACTTGTCCCTTGATCTGACGGCCCACCTCTTGTGACGACTTCTCCACATGGTAACGGCCTGCCGTGTACACAATGGCACAAGTGCGCTCTGCCTCACGGCCCGTGAACCGGATGTATTCGAAACGCACCAGAAAAGCGGGAGGCTTCTCGCCAGTTGAAAACTTGACATCGTCCTGGGCCGGCGAAACGCGCCTGGCTGGCGGTGGCGTCGTCTGTCCCGTCTGCGAGCCAATGCTTGGAACAATCCCGTCCTGCAGCTCCTGCACATCCGTGCTCGCCTGCGTGACGTCTCCAGCCGTGGCTGGCGCTGGCGCTTGCGCGCTGGCCGCCGGACGCGTCTTTAACTCGATTCTGCGCGGGGTCAGACAGTTGTTCTTCCCCGAGTCCTCCGGAATAGTTTGGTGCGGTGCATTGTGCAGCGTCTTGAACCACTCCAGCAGCGGTTCCAGCGCTTCATGAAATGGTATCTGGCTCTCGCTCGAGGGAAAAACCAGGTTCTGCCAGTGGTCGCCCCGAAAAATATTGATTTGCAGGTTTTCTACGCTGGTAATCACCAGGGGCGTCATGATCTGCTCGGTGGTCAGTTTCCGTAGCTGCTCATTCTCCAGCCATTGTTCCAGTCGGGAGAGTTCATCCGGTGAAAGTGACCCTTCATAGACGTCAGTTGCATCATCGTGATCGCGCTCCAGATGGTAGCCACCGTCTTGTCGCAGCAGCACGCACGTATCCAGGTGCGCAACCACACGAGAAATCCGCAGTAAATAGGGATAATTGTGAAACACTGGGGAGGGCGCGCTCTGCGAATCGGCGGGAAACGCCAGCCCTACGAGAAGTGCGGGAATCCACAGGGGACGCACCACTAAATTAAAGCACAAGCATGTGGCTTAGTGTTGAAGGAAAGGGGCTGCCCGAGGATTTCCAGCCTCGGCTCAACGTACTCTGCAGATTTTCTACGCGGCCTCAACGATTGGGACCGGCGACTCCCCGCCATTCTTCTCTAAGCGACCTTCCTCAGCACCAAGGCTGAGTTCTTCGACCCAAACCCCACGCAGTTGCAAATGCCGTGCTCAATCTGGGCCGCTCGTCCCACATCAGGTACATAATCCAAATCACACTCCGGATCGCGCACGTCCAAATTGATCGTGGGTGGGACTTTGCCGTGCTCCATCGCGATCAGCGTTGCCGCCACGCTGGCCGATCCGCATGCGCCTTGCGCATGCCCGATCTGTGATTTCAACCCGGACATGGGAATCCGCTCGGCCTGCTTTCCCAGCGCCAGCTTTAGTGCCCGTGTTTCCACCCGGTCGTTCATCTCAGTGGAAGTTCCATGCAGATTTACATAGTTCACGTCCTGCGGCGCGATATGCGCTTCTTCCAGCGCCAGCGTCAGCGCCCGCGCTGGCTCTTCCGGCGATTCGCTCATGCGCACCCGGTGAAATGCCTCGCACGTCGAGCCATATCCAATGATCTCGGCATACATACGAACCCCCCGCGCCCGCGCGTGTTCGTACTCTTCCAGGATGAACATCCACGAACCTTCTGCAATCACAAAGCCATCGCGGTCCGCCGAAAACGGGCGCGACGCTCGTTCCGGCTCCTGGTTCCATGACTGCGTCAGCGCCCGCAGCATGGTGTACCCCTTGATAATTCCCGGCGTAATTGCCGAATCCACGCCGCCCACCAGAAACAGCGGCTGCACTCCCGCCTGAATGTGCTGGTAAGCGTAGCCAATGGCATCGGTGGAAGACGTGCAGCCTGCCGTCACCACGTGACTGTATCCGCGGAAGCCGAAGCGCATGCTCACTTCACTAGGAATCGTTCCCATGGTGCCGCTGGGAATGCAGAACAGGCTGACCTGCTTAATGTGCCCACTGTGCCATAGCCGGTATTGTTCTTCGGAAAACTCCTGCGCGCCGCCGCCCGTTCCCAGAATCACCCCAATTTCGCGCTTTTCCTCGATGCTCATGGCAGCGGGATCAAGTCCGGCATCCTGAATCGCTTCTGCCGAAGCCGCGACCGCCAGCGGAACCACGCGGGAAACATGTTTCCTTTCTCGCGGATCGACCCACGCCAGCTCGTCAAACTCCGGGATCTCTCCAGCGACGTGTACCGGCAACTCCGAGGGATCAAACCGCGAGATCCGCTTCACCCCTGACTTTCCCGCCAGAATGGAGCGGCAAAATGCTTCCTTGCCAATCCCGTTGGGGCTGACGACGCCGACTCCCGTGATCACCACGCGTGGAAGTGTCATAAGCAGGTCTTCTCTGGTTCTTCCGATCCCTCCGCCCTTAGCGATTAAAGCTCTTTCCCATCCGCCAAACCATCAGATGCCCGCGCCACCGCAAGGGTTACACGTGGCATAATCATCCCAATGCCGCTCGGCCTCTACATCTCCGTCCCCTTTTGCCGTACTAAGTGTACCTATTGCAACTTCGCTTCGGATGTTTTTTCTAAGGCCATCTTTCAGCGCTATGTTGACCGCATCTGCGAAGACATAACCCACGCTTCAGTCACCGCCAAAGCTATGGGAGGATTAATGGAACGGAGCGTCGACTCGGTGTACTTCGGCGGCGGAACCCCCACCATCCTTGATATAAACCAGCTTGACCGCCTTTTTGTCACGATTTGGCAAAATTTCAATGTCCAGCCCGACGCCGAAATCACCGTCGAGTGCGCCCCGGGGACGCTGACACCGGCTGCGGTCGAGATCTTCAGCCGTCACCATGTCAACCGTGTGAGCCTGGGCGTTCAGTCCTTCGTGGATCAGGAAGCGTCAGCCGTCGGACGCCTGCACAACCGGTCCAAAGTTCTCGACGACATCGCACTACTGCGCGATTCTGGAATCACCAACCTCAACCTCGATCTCATCGCAGGACTGCCCCATCAGACGGCGCATAGCTGGGAATTCTCTCTCGAACAAGTAATCGCCACCCAGGCCCCCCACGTCAGCGTCTACATGCTCGAAGTGGACGACGACTCACGCCTGGGCAGGGAACTGATCGCCGGAGGTACGAAATATCATGCGCATTTTGTTCCCGATGAAGACCTGACAGCGAGTATGTATGAGACCGCATGTGAACGGCTAAATGCAGCGGGAATCGGGCAATATGAAATCTCCAACTTCGCCCGCCGCGGCTTTGAATCCCGTCATAACCTCAAGTATTGGACTCGTCAGCCCTATCTCGGCTTCGGCGTCGACGCGCATTCGATGCTCGTGAGCGGAGATACCGCCGCCCGATTCTCCACCCCCGACGCGCTGGAACACTACATCGCTGGAGCGCCGCCTCAACCCAACCGCATCGACCGCCACGCCGCGCTCGAAGAGACTTTCTTTCTCGGTCTGCGCCTGAATCGCGGCCTGGATCTCGATCAAGTCGCCGGCGACCTCGGCCGTGAAGAAGTCTCTGACCTCGACCCTGTCATCGACGATCTCGTTCAGGCCGGCCTGCTTGAGCGGCAGGGAAGCGAGATACGTTTAACCGCCCGCGGCCGCCTGCTGTCAAACGAAGTCTTCGAGCGCTTCCTCGCTGTATCGAAATAGCGCCGGCGTCCTCGCAGCTGTCCCGAGCGCCTCCCACTATCGGTTCGAGCTGCAATCCTCACGACCAATCGGTCGGTTGGCTGCTTCGCTAAAACTGCACCAATCGCCAGTGAACATGCGGCCTCCCGCATCCCGCCCTTCCTGCTCCCAGAGTAACTTTTCCACTTTCTTTCATCATGTTTAAATCAAAGAGTTGTCCTTCCTTCCGGTTTGCCGAGGGGAAGCATGACCAGGCAACCGCCAGCCAGAGGGGCTTTTTGGATTTCCAATTAAACGACGAACAACTGCATCTGAAGAAAAGCGTCCGCGAATTCGCCGAACGCGAAATCCTTCCCCACGTCATGGAGTGGGACGAGGCCGGCACCTTTCCCCTGGCCACCATCAAAGAGCTGGGCAAGCTCGGCCTGCTAGGGACAATTTTCCCACCGGAGTACGGTGGCCCCGGCATGGGCTATATCGAATACGTCACCACCATCGAGGAACTCTCACGCGTGGATGGTTCAGTGGGCATCATCGTGGCTGCCCACACTTCACTCGGTTCGAACCACATTTTTCTCGCCGGTACCGAAGAGCAAAAGAAGAAATACGTCACCAAGCTGGCCACCGGCGAATATATCGGCGCCTGGGGGTTGACCGAGCCGTCTTCTGGCTCTGACGCCGGCAGCGCCCGTATGACCGCCGTCCGCAAAGGCAACAACTGGGTGCTCAACGGTACCAAGACGTTCATCACCAACGGCCGTTACGCCGACGTTCTGGTCGTAATCGCCGTCACCGACCGCTCCGCCCACACTCACGGCCTTTCCGCTTTCATCGTCGAAAAAGATACCAAGGGGTTTCGTCCCGGCAAGAAAGAAAACAAGCTTGGCCTGCGCGCCAGCGACACCTCCGAACTCATCTTCGAGGACTGCGTCATTCCGGCCGGAAATCTTCTCGGTAAAGAAGGCGCTGGCTTCGTCGATGCCATGCGCGTGCTAGACGGTGGCCGCATCTCGATTGCTGCCCTGGCTCTCGGCATGGCCGAAGGTGCTTACGAATGTGCGCTTAAATACTCTAAAGAGCGCAAGCAATTCGGCAAGGTCATCAGCGAATTTCAAGGCATCCAGTGGAAGCTGGCTGATATGGCTACCGAAATTGAAGCTGCCAAGCTGCTGACCTTCCGCGCCGCCGCCATGAAAGATGCCGGCATGAAGAGCACGCAGGAATCGTCGATGGCGAAGCTTTTTACCAGCGAAGTTGCCGTCCGCTGCGCCAATGAGAGCGTACAGATTCATGGCGGCTACGGCTTCATCAAAGACTATCCGGCGGAAAAGTTCTATCGCGACGTGAAACTCTGCACCATCGGCGAAGGCACCAGTGAAGTCCAGCGGTTGGTGATTGCGCGGCAGCTTCTGAAAGACTAGACACTTTCTTACAGTCGGCGCCCCCGGTCCTGCGCCCGACTTTGGGCGCAGGGACCTGGGGCTCTGCTCTCTAATTCCGGCTCGCCGAATTGCGACTGACGTCGTAACGGTCGAGGTTCATCACTTTGTTCCACGCCGCGGCGAAGTCCTTCACGAACGATTTCTTCGAGTCGTTCGAGGCATAGACTTCCGCCAGTGCCCGAAGCTGCGAGTTCGAACCGAACACCAGGTCGACCCGGGTTCCGGTCCACTTCAGCTTGCCGGTAGCGCGATCACGTCCTTCAAACACGCCTTCCTCCGTCGGCGACGCCTGCCACTTAGTATTCATATCGAGCAGGTTGGTGAAGAAATCATTGGTCAGCGTCTCCGGCCGGTTGGTGAAGACGCCGTGCCTGGTTCCTCCATAGTTTGCACCAAGTGCGCGCATGCCGCCGACGAGCACCGTCATCTCCGGAGCAGTCAGCGTCAGCAATTGTGCGCGATCGATGAGCAACTCCTCAGCCGAAATCTGCATACCGTTCTTGTGACCATTACCGAGATAGTTGCGGAACCCGTCTGCCTTCGGTTCCATCACCGTGAACGAGTGCACATCGGTCTGCTTCTGTGAAGCATCTGTGCGCCCAGGCATGAAGGGAATCTTCACGTCGACGCCGGCCTTCTTGGCGGCTTCCTCAACCGCTGCGTCGCCGCCCATCACGATGAGGTCCGCCAGCGAAACCTTCTTCTTGCCGGAAGTTTTGTTGAAGTCTTTCTGGATCGCTTCCAGCTTCTTCAGCACCTTCGGAAGTTCTGCCGGCTGGTTCACTTCCCAGTTCTTCTGCGGCTCCAGGCGAATGCGCGCCCCATTTGCGCCACCGCGCTTGTCAGAGCCGCGGAACGACGCCGCCGATGCCCACGCAGTCGTGACCAGTTGTGAAATCGAAAGGCCGGACTTGAGAATCTTCGCTTTCAGCGAAGCAACGTCCTTCTCGCCAATCAATTTGTGATCGACTGCGGGAACCGGATCTTGCCAGATTTGCGTCTCCTTGGGAACCAGCGGGCCGAGATAGCGCGAGATCGGTCCCATGTCGCGGTGCGTCAGCTTGAACCATGCCTTGGCGAATGCGTCCGCGAACTCTTGCGGATTGTCATGGAAGCGCCGCGAAATCTTTTCGTAAGCTGGGTCCATGCGCAGTGAGAGATCCGTGGTCAGCATGGATGGCGCGTGCTTCTTCGAAGGGTTGTGCGCATCCGGCACCGTACCCTTGCCCGCGCCATTCTTGGGTGTCCACTGGTGCGCACCGGCCGGACTCTTGGTCAGTTCCCATTCGTACTTGAACAGGTTCTCGAAGAAGTTGTTGCTCCACTTGGTTGGCGTCGTGGTCCAGGTAACTTCAAGACCGCTACCGATGGTGTCAGCGCCGCAACCTTTGCCAAACTTATTCTTCCATCCGAACCCCTGCTCCTGAATGTCGGCGCCTTCCGGTTCTGGGCCCACGTAATCCGCGGGAATGGCGGCACCGTGAGTCTTGCCGAAGGTATGGCCGCCAGCAATCAGAGCGACGGTCTCTTCGTCATCCATCGCCATACGCGCAAATGTCTCGCGGATGTCTCTCGCGGCGGCAACTGGATCCGGTTTTCCGTTGGGCCCTTCCGGGTTCACATAAATCAATCCCATCTGTACGGCTCCCAGAGGATTCGCCAGGTCACGATCGCCGCTATACCGCTCGTCCGCCAGCCACGTTCCTTCCGGGCCCCAGTTGAGCTCTTCCGGTTCCCAAACATCCGCGCGCCCGCCCCCAAAACCGAAGGTCTTGAATCCCATGGACTCAAGCGCAACGTTGCCGGCAAGAATCATAAGATCAGCCCAGGAAATTT
>Ga0210401_10006968_pt1 | contig 11415 bp, 5 predicted proteins | sample IncBWH32MmetaG_FD_150866 | JGI IMG/M metagenome (GOLD analysis project Ga0210401, IMG submission 150866) | Forest soil microbial communities from Barre Woods Harvard Forest LTER site, Petersham, Massachusetts, United States - Inc-BW-H-32-M | ecosystem: Environmental > Terrestrial > Soil >... | reverse complement strand
CAAAAAATCCTAATCTGACGCAGGCCGCCAATGGCAATACAATCAACTGCGGTGGGCCAGCCATGCCCAACGACCCGCTAACGGGGCTGCCATTCGCCAACAACACCATTCCCTCCAACCAAGTGAGCGCCGCTGGCGCGGCTTACCTTTCCCAGCTTCCAGCACCAAACATCAGTAATCTCTGTGCCGCACATGATTGGGTATCGCAGGTGGGAATTCCGCTGTACTGGCGCGAAGACAACGTTCGCGGCGACTTCAATGTCACCAAAAGCACGACTTTGATGGTCAACTTCACCAACGAATCGTGGAAAAATCCGCTGCACGGATACGCAGAAGGCGGTCTGTGGGGCGACTCGAACTGGCCCGCAGTGAGCGATTCATGGTCGCAGCCCAGCAAGATGCTTGTGGCCAGACTGACCTCGACCATTGGCTCCAACAAGGTCAACGATTTCGCCTTCTCCTGGTCGGCCAACCGTATCAATATCACCCAGGCGGGCGATAATCCCAAACTGCAGCAGCAGATCGTTTCCGCCATGCCCCTTATTTTCCCCACCAGTGGTAAGCTGCATGCCGCTCAGCTTCCGCAGCAGATTTGCTGGTGCTCTACGTATATGGGCAGCCTCGGTCCTTGGGGTAACCGTCAGGACCTGTACACGTGGAAAGATGATTTCTCCATCTCGCTGAAGAGACATACCTTCAAGATAGGTGTGCTCTACGACCAGAACGCCAAAGACGAGGAACAGGGGCAGGAGGCCGGTGGAATGTGGGGTGCCGCTGGTTACGTCACCGGCGGAAAGCCGAGCCTCTCCGGGCCGGGCTATGCCTGGAGCAGCCCGACGGGCAACCAATGGTCGGACACGGTCCTGCAAAACGTGCTCTGGGGGGTGAACGAGAATTCGAAGAATCTCATCAGCGATCCTCGCTGGCGCGATGTCGAGTTCTACTTTGGCGATACCTGGAAGGCAACCAAAACATTGACTTTGAATTACGGCGTGCGCTATTCGCTTATGCCTGCCGCATGGCTCGCCGACAACAAGCTGGCCGCCTTTGAGCCATCCGCTTACAATGCCACACTCGGTACCTCTCCTTGCAACGGCATTGTGCTGGCGAAAGGGGCGCCCAACGATTGTCAGGCACAGGGTTTCGCTGGAGGCGTCTATTCCAGCCGGCGCAGCATTATTCCCTCAAACTACCACCTCTTTGCACCGCGCATCGGGTTTGCATGGGACCCGATGGGCCATGGGGTATGGGTGTTGCGTGCGGGCGTTGGGCAGTTCTTCACTCGCGATCCGATCAGCGGGACTAGCACCCGGCTCGTCGGCGCAAATCCCCCGTTCACGGTCGGCGTCGGCCCGGAGCGCACACTAGACGGCCCCACATTTACACAAGGCGTTAACATGAACGACTTCGGCTCGCCGGGAGGTACGCCAACACAAAGCGTGCAGTTGACCACGAACCTTGCCAATAGCTGGCAGTGGAACCTGACCACTGAATTCGCGCCGTTCCGCAATGCCAAGCTGGAGCTCGGGTATGTGGGCCTTCGCGGCATTCACCTCGACACCTATGTGGATCTTGATCAATTGCCACCACAGAACCGTCTGGCTTGGATTACTCGTCCATCTGGGGACAACGCTAACAACCTGTTCCCCTTTGGTAAATTGTACTCAAGCGCGCCGAAAGCCATGTATCAATGGGCCCATCTCGGTGACTCCATTTACCACTCACTTCAGAGCCAGTTTACGCTGAGAATGGCGCATAACTCGATCTTCCAAGCGAGTTACACTTGGTCCAAAAACATCGCCAACACCGAAGGCGATTACCCCAATAACCAGGATGGCATAGCGGACCTTTACAATCCGCGTGCCAGTCGTGGACTCTCCAACTTCGATCGGCCGAACGTGTTCTCGGCCAGCCTGGTTTACAACCTACCTAGCCTGACAGGCCAGAATGGCCTGGTAAGAGGTGTTGCCGGTGGATGGGAGACCAGCACGGTGGTGAGCATCGCAACTGGCAATGCTCTTACCATCACGGGCGCCCTGCAAGGCAACACCTGCCTGACCTTTGACACAACACAAAACCCGCCAAAATGCACCCAGACTATTGCCGCGGATCCGTGGGGGGTGGTAGGCAACGGCGCCTTTACGAATCTCAGTGTTCGTCCACTGATGACTGGTGCGTCCTGCTTTAGCGGAAACAATCTGCAGTGGATCAACCCCGCGGCTTTCACCATGAACGGTTATGTACTCGGCCAGAGGCCGTTCGGCAACACTGGACAGTGCCATGGCCCGGGCATCCGGGATGTGGACTTTGCGCTCGACAAGAACTGGAACATGCCGAAAAAACTGGGCGAAAATACGAAATTGCAATTCCGGCTGGAGTTCTTCAACCTGTTCAACCATCCGATGTTCCGCTACGGCAGCTCTAGCTTAGATAGCAATGTGAATTTGCACTTCGTAGGCTCTGGCGGGCAGATCGTGAACGGCGTCGTGCAAGGAAGCACTCTGCAGGCGGGATCGACTTTCGGCAACACGCCGTTCTCAAGCAACTTGGGTAACCGCGAAATTCAGTATGCCTTGAAGTTGATCTTCTAAGGCACTCGCGCATCGGACTGAGGAAAAGGGGGGCTTGACTTTGGTCCAGCCCCCACCTTTAATTCAGTGCAAGTTTATTCCTTGTACGAAAACGGGGCCTGAGGTCGGTGGTCAGCCGCGCAGTGAAGGGTGAATACAAAACTTGTCGGCCAGCCGCGCTCGTTGTGGTCGTCTTCGTACTGGTTTCTGTTGTCTTTGCTGAAATCCCGGCAAGCAGGCGAATTGCCGAGCTCATTCGCCACGATCAATTACCCGCCGCTGAGCAGCAGCTCTGGGATGTCCTTAGTACGCATCCCGACGAAGTCTGGGCGCTGGAGCTGATGGGCGAGCTGCGCGTCCGCCAGAAACGCAATGCGGAGGCCGAGGCGCTGTTCCATCGCGTACTTGAAATTGACCCTTCCAGTCTCGAGGCGCAACGTAGGCTGGGAGCTTTGTACCAATCAGAGGGGAAATCGGTTGAAGCCTTCGCGGCCCAGGAGGCGATCGTGCAGCGTGTGCCGCACGATCGCGACGCGAACCTGGCGCTGGCCACGCTCTACGAGCAGACAGGCAAGTATCAGGAGTCAGTGGCGGCAGTGGAGCGCATTCCCGTTTCATCGCGACCGGCGGGTCTTCTCCCGCTGATGGCCGATGATTACTTCCAACTGGAGCAGCCCGAGAAGATTCCTTCCCTGATCTTGCAGGTGTTGCGCCTGCCACCGGCGAAACAGGAAACAGCGCTCGATTTCGTGGCGGTGCTCCTGCACAATGGATATATCCAGGACGCCTCGAAGTTGATGCAAACGATCCGGCCAGCGAAGCCCGGCGCCAGTTACGTGCACGTGCTGGCTCGGGTTCGTCAAGCCGAGGGGCGCAAACCGGAAGCGCGGCAGTTACTGGCTGAGGCGCTCCGCATGCAACCGAAATCGTTCGACATCCTCTTCGATTCCGCCCGCTTTGCCGCCGACGAAAACCGCTGGAAAGATTCGGTGGAACTGCTAAAGCGCGCGGATGAGGTCAAGCCGGACGATCCCGCCGTGCTGATGAAGCTTGCGGTCGAGTGTATGCAAATTGGAGAGCTCGAGCGCGCCAGGTTGGCGTCCAAGCGCCTGTACGACCTCGAACCCGACAATCCAGACGCGCAGTACGTCTATGGCAGAATATTGCAGGAGACGCAGCGGTTCCAGGAAATCCTAGACCCTCTGGCGCGGAAAATGGTGGCCGCCCGGCCCAACGATCCGCACGCGCTCTTTCTGTTGGGAATGGTTGACTACGACGAAGGGAACGAAGCCGAATCACGGCAGGAGTTCACCCGCAGCCTGCAGCTCGATCCTAAGAACAATGACACGCGCTACTACCTCGCGATGCTCGATGAGCGCGAAGGAAATTTTGACGAGGCCCGGAAGGGTTTGGAAGAGGTGGTGAAGGCAGACCCTAGCCACGCCGGTGCCCAGCAGGAACTGGGGGTGATGAGGCTGCGTCAGGGAGATGTAGCTGGCGCGCGCAGGGCCTTGGAAACCGCGGTTAAACTGCGGCCCGATCTGCCGCAAACACACTACCAGTTGGGACTTGTCTATGCGCGGCTGGGAATGACCGACCAGGCAAAAACGCAAACGGAGACATATCAGCAATTACACCAAGCTGCGAATGACAAACTGAAGCGCGAGATATATCCGCAACCTACGAATACCACGTCTGCTCCACAATGATGCCGCTCGCAACCAGCCCGGGAATATTCATCGCCTATGCGTTGGCGTTCGCGATGCCCACGTTTGCTGTCCAGGCGCCCGCCAAAAAAGCAGGGTCCGCCACGAAAAGCACTGCGCCGGCGTCCAGAAGCGCGGCGCCCAAAACCGACATCTCGCAACAGCATTTCGACTCCGCGCAGACCTATCAACTGGCTGGAGATTTCGAGGGTGCAGCAAAAGAATATCGGCGGGCGATCGCGATCGGGCTCGACCACCTGGGAAATCTTCGCAGTGCTAGGCACGATTACGCCGGCGCGGAGCAGTTGCTCCAGCAGGCGCTTGCAGCGGACCCGGATAATCCGGACCCAGCCGTGGACCTCGCCATCACCGAGCTTTATTCCGGCGACATGCCGAAGGCGGAAACGGATGCGAAGGCGGTGCTGCAGAAGAATCCGGACCATGTTCGCGCCCGCGTCCTGCTCGGCAAAATTGATTTTTTGCATGGGGACTATCAAGCCGCGGCCGACCAACTGCAGGCCGCGCTGGCTCTGGCCACCGATTTTGACGTGGCCTACAGCCTTGCGTTGGCTGATCTGGAACTGAAGAGGACCTCGCTGGCGACTGTGCTCTTCGACGAGATGAAGAACTCGCTGCCCGAGAGCGCGCAGCTGCACATATTAATCGGGCGGGCCTTCTTGGCGACCGGCTATCCGCAGCTGGCGACAAAAGAATTCGAGCACGCGACTACTCTGGATTCAAAGTATCCGCAAGTATTTTTTTATTTGGGGCTGGCCTCTCTGTTCAGCGCGCAAGCGCCCGATGTTTTGGCCGGCGAGAGCAAGTTGGAACTGGCCAAAGCGGGAACCTCGCTGGAAGAAGCCACGAGGCTCCAACCTCAGGACTCGCGGGCATTTTTCTACCTGGGTCGATGCTACTCGGGTGAGCAACAATGGGCAAAAGCGGCGGACGCCTATCGCTCCGTAATAAAGCTGACGCCGGCTGCGCAACAGATGGATCCCGCGATGGCGGGGGCCTATGAGGGCCTCGCTGAAGCGCTGCACAAGCTTGGCAAGAACGCGGAGGCCGACGCGGAGTCGGGGAAGGCGCAGCGGCTTCGCGCTTCGCTTCAGAAGGATGACGCAAGCGTAGACGTAAACGATACCGGGAAGTCGAACGGTGATTCTAATCAGCAGGAACTTCAATCCATGCTGTTGCGGCCCGGCGAATCCGATCGGTACGACGCCAACGCGGAGGCCGCGTACACCAAATCAGTGTCGCTTCTGCTGGGACAGGCGTATCACAACCTGGGGGTGATTGACGCGCGTGCGTCGCGTTACGCCCGAGCTGCTGAAGAATTCTCGCAAGCGGCGAAATGGGAGCCTTCGATCCCCAGCCTCGACCGCAACTGGGGCCTCGCCGCGTTCCGTGCGGAGAAATACGACGAAGCCGTCCCTCCGCTGGAGCGGGAGTTGCATCGCACGCCGAATGATCTCTCCATCCGAGAGATGCTGGGCCTGTGCTACTACATGGGGGATAACTTCGCCAAGACCGTGGCAACACTTCGCCCGGTTCTCGATCAGTTGTCGGACAACGCCGGTCTGCTGTACGCCGCCGGCGTGTCGCTGGTGCGCAGCGGTGACGCGAACAACGGCGCGCGCATTTTTTCCCGGATGCTGGAAAAGGACCAGAATGTGCCGGGTGTACACCTGATGCTGGGTCAGGCTTACACCCAGCAGCAGAACTATCCGGATGCCCTGGCAGAGTTTGCGCGCGCGCTGGAGCTCGATCCGCATACCGCCGAGGCGCACTATGGTTCTGGAATGGTGGCACTCAAGCAGGGAAAGCTGGACACGTCCGCGGATGAATTTCAGCAGGAGCTATCGGTCAATCCCGGGTATATCCCGGCGAAATACCAGTTGGGATATGTACGGCTGGAGATGCATCAGACGGATGCGGCCATCCCGTTATTGCAGGATGTGGTGAGTCGGCAGCCGAACGATTCCGATGCCCACTATGAGCTGGGAAAGGCGTTGTTGGAACAAGGAAAGGTGAAGGACGCTATTCAGGATCTGGAAACCTCCATCCACCTGCACCCTACGGATTACGCTTACTATCAGCTCAGCGTCGCGTACCGGCGCGATGGGCGCGCTAAGGACGCGGAACAAGCCGTGCTGATGTACCAGAAGCTCAGGCCCAAGCCCCATGTGTCGCACCAGTAACCAGCAAGCGCGTTGAAGGACCTACCTCATATGAGGCGATTCGTGGTGGATATTGGGATGCTGCTGCTTTTCGCCGGTGCGCTTGTGGCCGGGCAGCAGCCCTCTCCTCCGAAAGACCCTGGGCTGGTGCTGCGTGTAACCACCCGCATGGTGCTAGTGGACGCTATTGTCCTCGATAAACAAGGCCATCCGGTCAAGGGCCTGAAATCGGATGACTTCGCGTTGACCGAAGACGGCGTTCATCAGAGCATCGCATCCTTCTCTGAGCACAATTCTGAGCGTGCGAATGCGGCACCACCGCCGGTCCTTCCTCCGCACGTGACGACTAACCGCCCTGCGGTAACGCAGGCGAATGCAGAAAACGGCACGGTAGCCGCGCTGCTGCTCGACGGTCTCAACACTCCTGCTCAAAATCAGATTTACGTGAAGCAGCAGATGTTGGAGTTTTTGGCTCGGCAATACGATCCAAACACGAAGCTGGCGGTGATTGCCCTGACCAACAAACTGACGGTGCTGCAGGATTTCACCCAGGATCCGCTTCTGTTGCGAGCGGCACTGAGCCGCTACCTGGCTCAAACCCCAGCGCTCGCCCGCAGCGGTGGCCAGATGGAAACGCCCTCAGCTTCTGTTCCTGCGGCAACTGTCAATTTGCCGGCGCAGGCCAGAGGCGGACCCACCGGCAGCGGCCCGGATCCCGGGCTTCCTGCTACGCTTGCCGCTGGCGGGAGCAGCGCAAGCATTTTTGAAGATATTGCTTACATGATGGACCGCTTTGAGCGGGAATCCGAAAACTTCTCGCGCGATACCCGCATCTCGGCCACCCTTTCGGCTTTAGAGCAAATTGCCCGCTTCATGTCCGGACAAAATGGACGCAAGGTGTTGCTGTGGTTTTCGACCGGGTTCCCGTTTTCCGTGGTGGGAGATTCGCCCAGCGCCATGGAGGCGGAAAGAAATTATGGCGACCAAATCCGGCGGACCATCAATCTGCTGAACGATGCGCATGTGGCCACATACACCATTGATGCGGGTGGGCTGGTGCCCGAAAGCTTGGGGGATCCAAGCCTCAGCGGTCGTGATTCGGAGGGTAAAGTTCACCTCGGCATCGACGCCAATCGCGCCCTGAGCAGCGAAGCCTTCCAACGATTCTCCACGCACGACGCCCTGGAATCGATTGCCCGCGATACGGGCGGACGCTACTTCGGTAACCGGAACGACCTTGATCAAGCAATTCAATCGGCGCTGACGGAATCCAGTTCCTATTACATGGTCGGCTATTACCCCAGCCAAAAAAAATGGGACGGGAAGTTTCGCAATATCAAATTGCAAGTGGACCGGCCCGGCACACAGTTGCGCTACCGCCGCGGATATTTCGCCGTGAACCCTTCGGATTGGAGAAAGGACAACGGTGAGCGCATACTGGCGGGTGCTTTATCAGCGAATTCGCTGCCCTCGACGGAAGTGACCTTCATGGCTCGGGCGCTGCCTCCGCAGCCAGATTCGGATACGGTAGTTGAATTTGCCGTAGATCCCTCTACGCTTTCGTTTCAAACCGAGGCCGGGAACCTCCACTACTCCATGCTGCAGTTCGAGGTACAGGCGTTCACTCCTGAAGGCAAGCGGGTAAAGGCAGAAGTGCAGACGGCGGAGGCATCACTGCCCGAGCCGACTTACCAAAGGGTGAGCAAGCAGGTGCTGCCCATGAACGTGCCCATTCGGCTGGCGCCAGGGAAGTACATTTTGCGTCTCGGCGTGCGCGATAACCTCACGGGATTGTTTGGAACGGCAGACTTGGCGTTGGAGGTTCCCGCCAAACGGGAAACCAACCGGTAGGGCTGCATTCCGGGACAGCGAATCATCGCGGCCGCTCTTTCGAGGTGGGTCTATAGTCTGTTCGTTTCTGAGCTTTCAGCTCGCGAAAATTTCGCTTGGAAAGGCCATTCGCACGGCGAGATGGTTTTCTTTCAGCAAAGGACGGAGGGACGATCATGAGATCGAGTCATTTTTGGTCGCTGGCCCTGGCACTGGCCTTTTTCTCCGCGGCGAGTGCCGCACAGCAGCCGACAACCATGAGTGCTGGTACTTCCGGCGGACTCACTACCATCACCGTTCGTGTCAGCTACCAGCAGAACCACCGGCCCGCTGCAGCATTGCGCGTAGAGCTGATTTCTCCGTACGGGGGCGTGGTGGATATGCGGACAACCGACGGGAATGGCGGTGCGACCTTCGACAGCGTGTCCAGCGGACGTTATCGGGTGCGCGTAAGCGGGCCCGACGTTGAGACAACAACAAGCGATCTTATTGAAACGGGCGGCAGCCTAGGTGGACCGAATATCACAGAAAACATACAAGTGCGGTTGACCAACAGGGCTGGGACTGAGGCGGGCGGCTCATCTGTCGCAGTAATCGTCCCAGAGGCTGCCCAGAAGGAATTCAAGTTGGGCTCGAAGGAAATGGACAAAAAGCACTGGGAGGAAGCCAAAGATCATTTTCAGAAGGCGATTGATGCCTTTCCGAAATACGCAGAAGCATTCAACAATCTTGCGCTGGTGGAAATCCAGTTGAAGGACGGCAAGAGCGCCGTCGAGGCATTTCGCAGCGCCACACAGATCGATCCGACCCTGCCGCAAGCCAACCTCTATTTGGGTCAGTTCTATTACGAGAACACGCAATACAAGGACGCGGAGCTGTACCTATTGCGCGCTGCTGCCGACCAGCCGAAAAATGCTCAAATCCTCACCGCGCTCGCAAACGTTCAGCTGCAAAATGGCGAAACCGATCTCGCTCTTGCCAATGCCCGCAAAGTGCCTTCTCTTTCCAACCACAAGCAGTTTGCGATTTCACACTTGATCGTGGCGCAGTCGCTCACCGGAAAAGGGCGGGACGATGAAATCGCCAAGGAATATGAAGCGTATTTGAAGGAAGCGCCTGACTCTCCCTTGGCACCCCGAGTGAGGGACGCGCTGGCGAAGCTGAAGCAGAAATAAGAGCGGCGAGCGCCTGGCGGGCGCGGGAGCAGTAAGCCGATCGCAGTCATAGGCGCAAAGTCTCCGGTAGAGCGCCCCGGGCATTCATTGCCTGATCTCGTTTGCGATTTTCCACATCGTTCCGGTCCACGTACGCGGAGCCGCGAAACTCTCGATTACGGTCGATATTAATTTCGCCACCACTTTCTCGAAAGCTTGGTTATGTCCTGAAGCTAAGTTACTCCGCGACGGCGGCTTGTGTTAGAAGCCGTTGAGATTGACCGGGGTAGAATAGATGGTCCCGATATGGCGAGGTCTGTCTCAGTTCTTGGCGTCCTGCTCCTGATTGTTCTAGTGGGGAGTGCCGCCTTCGTAATCTCCGCAGAGTCAGAGTCGACCAAGAGCCACGAACTCAGTACGGCAACTGAAATTCGGCTGATTGATCCGGGGTGGTGGCCGACCAAAGGAAAATACGCGCGCGAACAGTATGTAGGCTCGGAGACTTGTGGACACTGCCATCAGGATATAGTCGCCACGCAGACGAATACGTCTATGGCCCATGCAGTGAAACCAGCAACCGCGGATGCGTTCACAAATATGCCCCACTCAATGCACTTCCGCACCGGGTCCTACGATTATTCTGTCTCCCAGACGGCGATCGGAGCAGAGTATTCGACCACCAACGGCCAGCAGTCCGCCTCAGCAGTCCTGAACTGGGTATTCGGGGACCGACAGTTCGGAGATACTTTTCTGTACCAGCAGAATGGAATCTTTTTTGAGAGCCGGGTCAGCTACTACGCGGCTCTAAACGGATTGGACCTTACGACCGGAAGGACTCGGTTTCACCCTAACCGCATCGACACAGCACTCGGTCGGCGCATGTCCCCGGACGAGCCTCCGTTGTGCTTTGGCTGCCATTCCACGGCTTCCAGTACGGATGATCAATTTCGTCCCGAACGATTAATTCCGGGCGTGACCTGTGAAGCGTGCCATGGTCCGGGAGCACAGCATGTCGCGCAGATGAGCCTGGAACATGATGCGAGGACTTCGACACTCATCTTTAATCCTGCACGCCTCAGCCCGGCTGACTCAGTGGATTTCTGCGGCGCCTGTCATCGTACTTCGGCCGACGTCCGCCTCAGCTTCATAACCGGGGTTTTTAACCTGCGGTTTCCTGCCTACCGTTTAGAGCAGAGCCGCTGCTGGGGAAATGGTGATGCGCGACTCACCTGCACCGCGTGCCACGACGCCCACAAACCGCGAGTTCAACATGCTGCCTTCTACGACAAAGTGTGCTTGAGCTGCCATTCGCCAGCGAGCGGCACCGCGAAAGACCGGGCTCACGCAGTCGGCACCTGCAAAGTTTCGAATCACGAGTGTGTGCGTTGCCATATGCCGAAATATACGATCTCTTCGATGCATACCGACTTCACGGATCACAAAATAGCAGTCCACGGAGACCAGTTCACCGAATGAGTAACCGGAGTAGAAGTATTCTCACAGTGGCGCATACTGTAGTCCTGAACATGGCCTGGATGTTTCAGCCTTTCTTTTGCGGAGTTGGGCTGCGAGATACTTCGGTGAAGGCGCAAGAGAAGGCGGCGCCGCCACGGTTCAAGAACCTGCAAATATTGAAGGACGTTCCTCCGGACCAGCTGATTCCGGCGATGCAGTTCATATCGTCATCCTTGGGCGTCGAGTGCGAGTTCTGCCACGTTCGCGATGCCTTCGATAAGGACGACAAACAGCCCAAGCAAACCGCTAGGCGCATGATCCAGATGATGTTCGCCCTCAATACGGACCAATTTCACGGGGAGCGAGCTGTTACTTGTTACACGTGCCACCGGGGTTCTGCAAAGCCCGTGAGTATACCCATGGTCGACAGCACAGCGCCATACGTCTCCGAGGCTCGATTCGCAGCGGACCCAGCGGCTGAGGGTCAAACAAATCTGCCATCGGCGGACGATGTGATCGC
>Ga0210401_10006967_pt1 | contig 11415 bp, 10 predicted proteins | sample IncBWH32MmetaG_FD_150866 | JGI IMG/M metagenome (GOLD analysis project Ga0210401, IMG submission 150866) | Forest soil microbial communities from Barre Woods Harvard Forest LTER site, Petersham, Massachusetts, United States - Inc-BW-H-32-M | ecosystem: Environmental > Terrestrial > Soil >... | reverse complement strand
CCGGCTGGCTGAACCCGTGGACCGGATCGTTCGGCAGCCTGTCCAACTCCTTCCTGCTGGCCGTGTTCATCTACTGGGGCTGGGACTGCGCGCTCAGCGTCAACGAGGAGACCAAGGACTCCGCCCGCACCCCTGGCCGCGCCGCGGTCATGGCCACCGTGATGCTGGTCGCCATCTTCGCCGTGATCAGCGCCGCCTCGCTGGCCTACGCCGGGCCCGCGTTCCTGGCCGCGCACAGCACCGACGTGCTCGGCGCGATGGCCTCCTCGGTACTGGGCAGCACGCCGGGCAAGCTGCTGGTGCTGTGCGTCCTGACCTCCACCGCCGCCTCGGCGCAGACCACGATTATGCCCACCGCGCGCGCCGCGCTGGCCATGTCCGCGCACCGCGCGCTGCCGAGCTGGTTCGCCCGGATGCATCCCCGCTATCGCACTCCCACCGTGGCCACGCTGGTCATGGGCATCGTGTCGGCGCTGTTCTTCGTGCTGCTGACCGCCGTCTCCAAGAACGTGCTGGCCGACTCGGCGGCCTCGGTCGGGCTGCTGATCGCCTTCTACTACGGGCTCACCGGGTTCGCCTGCGTCTGGTTCTTCCGCCGCGACCTGCGCACTAGCGCCCGCGCCCTGCTGGTCAAGGGCGTCTTGCCGCTGGTCGGCGGGCTGACCCTGCTCGGCGCGTTCGTCCTGTCGATCAAGTCGTACTGGCCGGCCGCGAGCAGCTACTCCAGCTTCCACGGGATCGGCGGTATCTTCCTGATTGGCGCCGGCTCGCTGATCGTCGGGGTGATCCTCATGGTCGTCACCGCGAGGTTCATCCCCCGGTACTTCAAGGACGGGATCACGGCGCCGGTGCAGGGCGAAGGGAGCACCCACTCATGACCTCCGCTGCGGGCCTGGAGTCTGCAGGAGCCATCCCCCGCGGCCCCGGACGTCAGTCCGGGGGCCGCGGGCCCGGCCGCCGGGCCGGTCGCCGCAAGGTCGCGGTCCTGGAGGCCGCGTGCCGGGTGATCGCCGAGCGCGGCGCGGACGCGACCCGGTTCGCCGACGTGGCGGCCGAGAGCGGCGTGCCGGTGAGCACGTTGCAGTATTACTTTGGCTCCCGCGAGGACCTGCTGGTGGCGGCGTTCCGCCACGCGTCAAGTGCGGAGATCGCGGCCCTGGAGGCGGACGTGGCCGTGATCAGCGACCCGTGGGAGCAACTGGAGCAGATCATCACCCGGTCGCTCACCGGGTATCAGCCGGATGCTCCTGAAGGCGGCCGGCTCTGGATCGAATCGTGGCACTTCGGCATCCGCGACGCCGAGATGCGGGCCGACGCGCTGCGCGACAACACCGCCTGGCGCCGGCTGGTGGCCGAGGTGGTGCGGCGCGGCATCGGGCTGGGCACCTTCGGCGCCAGGTACGACCCGGACAAGATCGCGGTGCTGACCATCGCCGCCGTGGACGGGATGGGCATCCCGCTGTCGCTGGCCGACCCGAAGATCACCCCGGCCGGCGCCGCGCAGGACGTCATGACCGCGCTGCGCGACATGCTCAGCCCGGGCAGCGCGTGAATGAAACCCGGGTTTCACTGCGCTAGAGCAAAGTGAAACCCGGGTTTCATCTCGTTTTGCGCGCGCGGCGCTCCGCGCTACTTCACGTAAGCGACGGGCTTGACCGCGGGCGGCTCCGGGAGCGGCTCGGACTGGTACTGGGCGCGGATGCCCTCGATGTAGTGGCGGCACCGGTCGGTGAGTCCCTCGGCGGTCTGCATCCGGCCCTTGGTGACCAGGATGCCCAGGTCGGCGCCGTGGAACCGGTACTCGCCGGGACCGTAGACCCGCATGAAGAAGGCCTCGTCCTCGGTGGTGATGTCGTGCCAGTCGTTGCTGCCGTGGTCGAAGGTCAGCGTGCCGTTGTCGGCCAGGCGCCACGCGCCGGTCCGCGGGGCGGCCAGGATCCGCTCGACCTCGTCTCCCGGCTCCTTCATAATCAGCTGGGACCAGACGTCCACGGCGGCCAGGTCCAGCCAGCGCTCGTTGATCTCCTCGACGTCGATGGTGTAGTCGACGTCCATGTATTCCAGCAGGTGGAACAGGAACAGCGGCACGTCGGCGTACGCGCCGGCGGTAACGTTCGTCATTGAGGAGACCCCGGAGATCCGGGGGTTCAGCTCGCCCAGGTACACCGCGCCGGTGTCGAGGTCGACGAGCACGTCCACCTCGAGGAAACCCTTGTAGCCCTCTCGGGCCAGCCGGTCGCCGAGCTTGCGGACGTGGCTTATCGCGACGGCCCGGTCGGCCTCGGAGAGTGCCTCGGGGAACAGGTCGTTGCCGCACCACCCGCCCTTGTACGGGGTGAGCTCGGGGTAGCCGGTCAGGTCGGTCATGAACGGCCCGACGATCGTGCCGTGCCGGGTGATGCAGGCCTCCACCGCCGCGGCCTGGTTGTTAATCCGCTTCATCACCTTGAGCTCCTGGCCGCCCAGGTCGGCCGCGCAGGAATCCCAGTCCGGTTCGGCCGCGATGAAGAACGTCGTCTTGCCCGAGTCCCCGTAGGGTGTCTGCACCACCAGGTCGGTACCCAGCCCGGCTCCCGCGGCCAGCGCGCTGAGCTCGGCGTAACTGGCGGCCTTGCCGAGCACGTTCGGGACCGACGGCGCCCCTGCCTCGTTGCCGAGCTGGGTGGTCACGATCTTGGAGTCCAGCCGCCGGCGCAGCGAGTCCGGCGGCAGGATCAGGTCGTAGCCCTGCTCCCGGCAGATCTCCTCGGTCTCCTCGTCGAAGAACACCATCGCCACCATCGGCACGCCGCCGCGCCGGCGCAGGTGCTCGCGGACCTCGGGGTCGCGCAGCAGGTAATTGTTGATCTGCTCGCTCGACTCGAACTCGATGTACGGGCGGTTCTCCGGCGTGAATACCCGGGGATGCTGGCCGTCCCAGGAGTCGTAGTAGGCGATGTACTGGAAGTTGCGCACCCAGCGGTCGATGCCGAGCAGGTTGAACGCGGTTGGGCCCACGAAGTAAATCGGCTGCTGGTTGGTCCGGAAGAACGTGCGGATCTCCGCGATCCCGTTGAGGTGACGGCGAGCCTGGTCTGGACCTGACGGAGCAGTCACTCGGCCTCCTTCGCAGCGGGCATATAACGCCAGGTTAAGCGCCATCTGGGCACCCGTCGAGGCCACGCCGATAAGATCACGTTCGGTGGCGGCGGAGGCACGGTATCGCCGCGGCGGCTCAGCCCGGAGACCACTCCGGCCAGGCGCCGGCCCCGGGTGGGATTCTTCGGGTCCCGGCCGGCCAGCATGCCGCCGACGGCGTCGAACGCGCGCAGCGTGTCCTCCAGGTAGGCCGGGTTCTGCGCCTGGGGCCAGCTGGAGAACTTCACGCACACCGTGTTCGTACGCCGGCTGACGTGCAGCATCTGGCCGTAGATGCCCAGGCCGAGCAGCACGTCACCGTAGGCGCCGGGCCGGAACCAGAACTGGTTACGGTACCAGCCGCCGGGGAACGAGGCCTCGGCCGGCGAGGCAGCGAACGCAGCCCGGACGTCGGCGTCCACAGCCCAGCCGTCGCGGAGCCAGCGCGGCGGTACGACGCGGCGGGTGCCCGCGGTCCCCTCGGGGACAACTCCTCCGTCTAGCAGCAGCTGGCCGAACCGGGCCACGTCACGGGCGGTGGCGCACAGGCCCCCGTCGTGCACGGCGGTGCCCAGGCCGTCATGCAGGAGGCGGGCGTCGTGCTCGGCGCCCATCGGCGCCCACACCAGCGCGGAGATCAGCTCGGCCATGGGCCGGCCGGCCGCGCGCTCGCATACCCAGCCCAGCACGTCGGACTCGGCCGAGCGGTACAGGAACCGGTTCCCGTGCGGCGCCTCGGCGGCCAGATTGACCAGGAACCGGTACAGTCCGCGCGGCTCGCCGGCGTCCGAGCCGTCCCAGCCGATCCACTCATCCAGCCGCCGGATGTCGGACTGCGGGTTGGAGTACTCCTCCAGGAACCGGACGCCGCTGCGCATGTCCAGCACGTGCCGCACGGTGGCGCCGGCGTAGCCGCTGGCCGCTAGTTCGGGAACGTAGCCGGTCACCAGGCGGTCGGCGTCGAGCTGACCGCGGTCGATCAGCACGGCGGCCACGCAGCCCACCACGGACTTGGATACCGACATCAGCGCGTGCGGCCGGTCCGGCGCGCCAAGCGGGCCGTACCACTCGGTGACCAGTTCGCCGTCCTGCAGCACCACGTACGCATCAGTGAAGGTGTCCGCGAGAACCTCGCCCGCCGTGCCGGCCGAACCGTCGAGGCGGGTGACGGGCAGCCCGAACAGGTCAAGACCCGCCGCCGAGGCGGGCAGCACGCGGGCCGGCCCGGCGCCCCGGGCCACCTGGTAGGTAGGCAGGATCTCGCTCACGTGCCAGAACGCCCAGCGGTTGAACGGCGGGTCTTGCCAGTTGTAGGCGGTGGCCGGCGCACCCGAAACCTCCGGCCCCCGCTCCATCGACATAGCCGCATACTAGATGACCGCTGGTGGTGCAGAAGGTGGGTTAAGGTGCGCATCATGACCCAGCTCATGACCGGCTTCCCCCCGGCGCCCGAGGCGCAGGTCACCCTGGCCAACTGGCAGGATCCCCCGTTCAACCGCTGGGGGTTCCAGCACGTGCGCGAGCTCATTCCCAGCCACCCGATCCCGGCCGGCCCGCCCGCGCCGCTGGCCGCCGGCCCGCCGCTGGGCAACCCCGCCGTGGTCCGGGTCGACGGCAGCATGGCGACGCTGGAGGACGTGCTGGCCGACACGTACACCGACGGCTACCTCGTCCTGCACGACGGGCAGGTCGTGGCCGAGCGGTACGACGCCGGGATGACCGCCGGCACCCGGCACCTGCTCATGTCGGTGTCGAAGTCGGTCCTCGGGTGCGCGGCCGGGGTGCTGGCCGGCCGGGGCCTGCTCGACCTTCAGGCCCCGGTGACGACCTACGTGCCCGAGGTCAGCGGGTCGGGATACGCGGGCGCGACGATCCGGGACCTACTCGACATGCGGACCGGGGTCGCGTTCCGCGAGACCTACACCGCCCTCGACGCCGAGGTCCGGGTCATGGAACGCTCCATGGGCTGGCGCCCGGCCCAGCCCGGTGACCCGGCCGGCAGCTACCCGTACCTGGCCACGTTGGGCAGCGGCGGGCCGCACGGCGGCGAGTTCAGCTACCGGTCGGCCGACACCGACATGCTCGGCTGGGCCTGCGAGCGGGTCAGCGGCGTCCGGGTCGCCGACCTCATCTCCGCTCTCATCTGGCAGCCAATCGGGGCCGAGCGGGACGCCGAGATCACCTGCGACCCGCTCGGCACCGCGATACCCGACGGCGGGATCTCGGCCACCGCCCGCGACCTGGCCAGGTTCGGGCAGATGCTGGTCGACGACGGCGTGGCCCAGGGCCGGGCCGTGGTCCCGGCGGGCTGGCTGGCCGACGTCCGCCACCCCGAGCCCGGCGTCCGCGAGGCCTTCGCCAGCACCGACAACGAATTCGTGCTGCCCGGAGGCTGGTACCGGAGCCAGTTCTGGGTCATCCCCGGCGCCGGCGGTCCGGTCCTGGTCTGCCTCGGCATCCACGGCCAGCTGGTCTACGCCGATCGGGCCGCCCGCACCGTGGTGGTCAAGTTCTCGTCCTGGCCAGACGCGCAGAACACCGCCTACCTGCTGGACACCCTGCGGTGCTGCGCCGCCGTCGCCGCGCACCTGTCAGCCCAGGAAACAGCGCCCCGGACCCGTTAATCCGGACAGACCCCAGACTCCCGGCTGTCGGAAGGAGTCTCCATGCGGTCTTCGCACGGTCTCCGCGGCACTCCCATCTGCCCGGCCCTGACTGATGTTTACGGGATGCTCGAAGTCTGGGTGCCGTTCGGTAATGGTCAATGGGCTCGACACTGGAGGCATAAATGAGCAACCATCCCAACTTCGAACGCACTCAGGCCGTACTCGATGCGGTCCGGCAAGGTGACTACGCGCCCGCTTTCGACCTCTACGCCGACGATATCGTGATGGAAAATGGCCCTGGCGCCGGGCCTTGGCACCGCGGCCGCGGCAAGGACGACATGGCGCTCATGCTTGCGGAGTTCGCAAGTTTCTTCGGCAACACCTTTCACCAAGACGGCCGTTGCGTCTACGCCGATGACCGCATGGCTATCTGCCTTTTCCACGAGACCGGAACAGGGCCCGGTGGCGACCAGTTCGACAACATCGCGGTATACACCTTCCGTCTTCGCCCGGACGGGCAAGCGGACCGGATCTGGACCGTTGACCTCGACGCCGAGCACTGTGAAGGCTTCTGGCAGAAAAACCCTGGCCAACCCTCGAAAGACTTTTCCTAGGAGTCGCGCCGTGCCTCGGCCTTCCAGCACGGCGAGGCCTGTTCACGCGGCGGTGTGCTGCGGGGCCCCCGGTCCCGCAGCACACCGTGCGTGGTTTCCGTTACGCGCCCGCCCGCGGTCGCGGCAACAGCCGGGTCAGGGCGGCCACTACCAGCAGCAGCGCTCCCATCTGCAGCACGCTGCGCTCGAAGGCCAGGCCGTACCCGTGGCTGAGCGCGCCGAAGAACAGTACGCCCGTGATGGCCACGCCGACGGAGTTACCGACCTGCTGGGCCGTGGACAGCGCCCCGGACACCGACCCGGCCGTAGCCGGGTCGGAGTGGCTCAGCACCGTGGTGGTCAGCGGGGTGATGCACAGCCCCTGCCCGGCGCCGAGCAGCAGCAGCCCGGGGAACAGCCAGGCGACCGAGCCGCTGGTCCCGGCGTGCGCCGTGGCCAGGTACAGGGCGGCGTCGCCGAGCGCCGCGGTCAAGGCCCCGGCGGCGATCACCGACCGGCCGAACCGCATGGTCAGCGCGGGCGCCCGGAACGAGGTGGCCAGGTAGCCGGCGGCCAGGAAGGTGAACACCCCGCCCGCCGCCAGCGGCGACAGGCCGTGTCCCTGTTGGAGGTACAGTCCGAGCACCAGGTACGAGGCTGCCTGCTGGCACCAGAACACCGTCTGGGTGAGCAGTCCCGCGCGCAGCGGCCAGGAGGCGAAGATTCGCGGGTTGAGCAGCGGGACACCGCCGCGGTCGGCCTTGCGCCGCTGATGGGCGGCGAACGCGATGGCGAGCGGGATGGCGGCGGCGAGCGCCGCCCAGGACCAGGCCGGCCAGCCCGCCTGCCGTCCCTCGACCAGTGGCAGCACCACCGCGATCAAGCATGCCGTGATCAGCGTCACCCCGGTCACGTCCAGCCGGGACGCGTGCTGATCGCGGGATTCGGGCACCAGGCGCGGAGCGGCCAGCAGCGCGGCCACGCCGATGGGCACGTTGATCCAGAAGATCGTCCGCCAGCCCAGCCCGGCCACGTCGGTCCGGATGAGGATCCCGCCGATAATCTGACCCGACGTGGCGGCTAGGCCCATCACCATCCCGTACACGCTGATCGCCCGGACCCGGGCCGGCCCGGTGTAGACCACGCCGAGGATGGACAGGATGTTGGGCGCCATCAGTGCCGCCCCGACGCCCTGGACCACCCGGGCCGCGACCAGCGCGGCCGGATCGGGCGCCAGCGCGCACGCTGCTGAGGTGGCGACGAAGATCGCCATCCCCACCGCGAACATCCGGCGACGGCCGAACTGGTCTCCCAGGCGGCCGCCGGTCACGAGCAGCACGGCGGTGGAGAGCGTGTAGCCGGCCACCACCCATTCGATGGCGCCCTCGCTCGCCCCCAGGCTTTGCTGAATGGACGGCAGAGCCACGTTCACGATGAAGAAGTCCAGGACGAACATGAACGTCCCGAACATCAGCACGATCAGGGCCGACCAGGACGGGCTCGATGGAGCCTGGACGGAGCTCGGAAGAGTGCGTGTTGCGGTCATGCTCCCGAGCCTGCTGCCTCCTCTAAGAGGAGAGTCAAGCGGTCTGGAAGACCGGCCAGGCGATCTCAGTCCGGTGCCGAGACAGGTCGGGTTCGGTGAACGGGACCAGGTAATACTCGCGGATGGGCCCGTCCACGCCGATCGCCCGTTCGGCGACCACAGTGCCGAGCCTGCCGTAAGTCTGGTCGATGTCGCCGAGCGGCCCGGAGTGGAGCATCACCGCCGCCTCCACCCCGGGGATGGTCAACGACCGGACCCGCCCGTCCACCTGGGGCGCTCCGGGCACCGGCACGAACGCGGTCAGCTCGGCCTGCTCCAGCTCGAAGAAGCCGGCCGGGAACAGGGCCCCGCCCGGGCCCGCGGGTGACAGGCCGGTCGCGGCGATCTGGTCGTAGATCTCCTCGAAGGCCCCGGCGCCCCAGGCCCAGGATTCCTCGACGGTCACGGTGGCCCGAACGGCCAGGGCCGGGGTGGCCGGGATCGACCGGAACTCAACCTCCGGGCCGGGCGGCGGCCCCTCGAGCAGCGCCCGCAGGCTGGCCACGCTCATCTGCATCTCGGCCAGCTTGGCTTCCATAGCGGTCAGGTGGGAGATGATCTCCTTGGTCCTGGTCTCCAGGTCGGGTGCCTGCAGGACCGTTCTCACCTGGTCCAGCGGCATGTCAAGGTCCCGGAATCGGCGGATGACCTGGGCTATGGGGACCTGGCCGGGCTCGTAGAAGCGGTAGCCGGTGGACGGGTCGATCCGGGCCGGCTCGAGCAGGCCTTGATCGTGGTAGAAGCGCAGCGCCTTGATGGACAGGTGGGTCATGCGGGAGAAATCGCCGATCGATACCAGGACGCTCATGACGTGGCGCCTACCTCCTCGGTGATGACATCGTGGCCGTGATTTTCGGCTCTCCCCTAACGGGAGAGTCAACGGACGGGTCACACGGGTCCGGGTACGGGCAGCGGGCGCGGCGGGACCGGCGCCGAGTGCACGATCGAAGTCGTGGTGCGTCCGTGCGGGGTGAACAGGTCCAGGATCGGTTCCAGGTCGTCGATGGAGTGCAGCCAGACTTTGACGAAGTAGCAGTCCTCTCCGGTGATCCGGAAGCACTCGGTGACGTTCGGCACCTCGCGGGCGATGCCGGGAATCAGCCGCAGTCCGCCCCCGACCGGGCTGATCCTGACGATGGCACACATCGTGTAGCCCAGGGCGCGCGGGTTGACCTCCGCACGGAAGGACAGCGTGCCGCTGTCTTCCAGGCGCCGCAGCCGGTCGGCCACGGCCGGACCGGACAGCCCGATCCGCCGGGACAGCTCCGCGATCCGGAGCCGGGGTGCCGCCTGGAGTTCGGCCACGATCCGCCGGTCCACCGCGTCCAGCGGAGCCTCCGGAATTTCGAAGGCCTGGCGGACGAAATCCCTTTGTTTCGACGGCATTTCCATGCTTGCTCCCGCATCTTTGCTCTTCCACCCCGCAGCGTCAGCTTTATATGCTGCGCCCGTGCCGGACAGACCGCAAGCCGAAACGGCGGACGCTCCGTCTCGCGGGCGGATCGACCGGTTGCCGCCGCAGTCGTTCTTCCTGGTCAGCGCCATTTTTCATTATCTCGGGCCGTCGCTGGCGGTGCTGCTGTTCACCCGGGTCGACGTGCTCGGGGTGGCCTGGCTGCGGATCGCGAGCGCGGCGGTCGTGTTCGTGCTCTGGCGGCGGCCCTGGCGGCTCATCGGCCGGCTCGGCAGCGGCGAGTGCTGGAACCTGCTCGCGCTGGGCCTGGTGCTCGCGGTGATGAACTCGGCGTTCTACCTCGCGGTGGACCGGCTGCCGCTGTCGACGGTGGGCGCGATCGAGTTCCTCGGCACCGTGATCCTGGCCGCGGTCGGCGCGCGGACCCGGCGCAACGCCGGAGCCCTGGTACTCACCACGGCGGGCGTGGTCACCATCACCTCGATCCGCATCACCGGTCAGCCGCTCGGCTTCGTCTTCGCCTTCGCCAACTGCGCGCTGTTCATGTTCTACATCATGCTCGGGCACCGGATGGCCAACGCCGGCGGCCGGAGCGCCGCGCAGGCCGGCCGGCCGGCGAGCATCGACCGGCTCGCCGGGGCTATGGTCATCGCGGCGGTCATCGCGACACCGTGGGGTCTGGGCGGGGCGCGGCCCGCGTTCGGGCACCCGGTCTGGCTGCTGGCCGGGGCCGGGGTGGGGGTGTGCTCCTCGGTGATTCCCTACGTGACCGATCAGCTGGCCATGGCCCGGTTGCCCCGCGCCACGTTCTCGCTGATGCTGGCCCTGCTGCCGGTGTTCGCCACCATCATCGGCGCGGTCGTCCTGAGCCAGGTCCCGACCGTCCAGGACGCCGCGGGCATCATGCTTGTCGTACTCGGCGTCGCGATCCATCAACAGGAGAGGAAACAGCGTGGAATACGTACGGCTGGGATCGGCCGGGCTGATGGTATCCCGGATCTGCCTGGGCATGATGAGCTACGGCACTCAGGCCGAACGTGCCTGGCACCTTGACGAGGCCGCGGCCGAGCCGATCGTCAAGGCCGCCATCGACGGCGGCGTCACGTTCTTCGACACCGCCGACTCCTACTCCGGCGGCGTGACCGAGGAGATTACCGGGCGCCTGCTCGCCCGGCTGTTCGATCGCCGCGAGGACTACGTGCTGGCCACCAAGGTCTACTTCCCGATGGGAACCGGGCCCAACGACCGCGGGCTGTCCCGCAAGCATGTGCTCTCCGCGATCGACGCCTCGCTGCGCCGGCTCGGCACCGACTACGTGGACCTGTACCAGATTCACCGGTGGGACTACCAGACGCCGATCGAGGAGACGATGGAGGCGCTGCAGGAGGTGGTCCGGGCCGGGAAGGCCCGCTACATCGGGGCCAGCAGCATGTTCGCCTGGCAGTTCGCCAAGGCCCAGAACCTGGCCGGACGTCACGGCGGGACCAGGTTCGCCTCGATGCAGAACCACTACAACCTGATCTACCGGGAAGAGGAGCGGGAGATGATCCCGCTGTGCGCCGACCAGGGTGTCGCCGTGCTGCCCTACAGCCCGCTGGCCCGCGGCGTGCTGACCGGCAACCGGGGCCGGCAGGGCGAGCGGCGCACGGCCCGGGCCGGGGATGACCCGCTGTCCGACGAGCGGTACAGCTCCCCCAGCGACTTCGACGTGGTCGACCGGCTGGCCGAGGTGGCGACGGCGCGCGGCGCCCCGCCGGCCCAGGTCGCGCTGGCCTGGCTGCTCAGCCGTCCCGCCGTGACCGCGCCGATCATCGGCGCGACCCGGCTCGGCCACATCAGCGACGCGCTGGCCGCCGTCCAGCTCACCCTGACCGACGAGGAGGTCCGCCGCCTGGAGGAGCCCTATCTTCCGCACCGGGTACTCGGGCACAGCTGACCGGGCCCCGGACGATAGCCTGCGGGCGTGACCGATCGCGAGACGCGCAGGTTGTCCTTCGGGTCGGTAGCCACCGACTACGACCGTTACCGCCCCTCCCCGCCGCCGCAGGCACTGGACTGGCTGATCCCACCGGGCGCGCAGGCGGTACTCGACCTCGCGGC
>Ga0210401_10006966_pt1 | contig 11417 bp, 12 predicted proteins | sample IncBWH32MmetaG_FD_150866 | JGI IMG/M metagenome (GOLD analysis project Ga0210401, IMG submission 150866) | Forest soil microbial communities from Barre Woods Harvard Forest LTER site, Petersham, Massachusetts, United States - Inc-BW-H-32-M | ecosystem: Environmental > Terrestrial > Soil >... | reverse complement strand
GGCAAGAACTTTGGATTGAATTCCAATCAGCGCGATCGGAGAGACACTCACATGCTAGTCCTTCGACTTGGCTCCTCGGGTTTTGCCACCGCGTCGCGCGCCAAAAATGACCTGATCGATCGAAATCTCACCCGCTCCCAGGCACGCGAGCGCAAACGCACTTGCCGCGAGCACCATCGGAAACTCGTACGAGCCAACTCTCATCGGTTCGCTGAACATGTGGTGGACGCGCCACAGAGCCACGACCATTTCACCTGCCAATAGCAGCGCCGCAACTCGCGTGAACAGGCCCGCCAGCAGCAGGCATCCGCCAAAAAATTCCAGCACACCCGAAATCACCGCAAAATAGGTCGGCAAGCCCATATGTTCGAAGGCCTGCATCGCTGCGTGCGTATTCACGAACAGCTTGGGATATCCGTGAAACAGGAAAACGATTCCCAGCGCCGCTCTCAGAAGCAACAGTGCCAGAGGACTTAGCTTTTCCAAGCTTCCCATTTGTCATCTCCAGAAATTCCGAAGCGCCGTCCGCCCAAAATTGTATCAGACGAGAAACGCGCAGAGATTGCCGTTTAGGGCGGCTTCAGGCTCGCCTTAATCCTTAGCCAAAGAGAAAAGCTCGAGCTCCTGAAGTCGCGTTCGCCGCCCGCAGTTGACGCCGCGTCATCGAAGGAGTTCTTTTGGGGCACAAACCGTGCTTTTTCCGCACCCCCTTGCGAGCCGCACGCACGGGCTGGTGTAAACTTTAGATGTGATCCGCAAAATGACGTTGGGTTTCGTGATTTTTCTGGTGATCTGCGCGGCGTTATATCTGCGCTTCCACCACGCGAGACCTCTGCTCGGAATGGCCTATTCCGGGAGCCGCGGCCTCACGCTCTACGATTCATCCGCACAGGTGCGTTCTCCCATCGGCACGGTTGACTATGGTGAACCGCTCCAGATGCTTGAACGCTTTGGCGATCAGATCGAAGTCCGCACGTCGAAAGGCTTGGTCGGCTGGACCACCTACGAGGATCTGATCTCGCCCGAGCTCTGGCAGCAGGAAAAGGATTTGGACGCAAAGACCGGTCATACGGCGCCCGAAGCGCGCGGTCACACGCGCGTGATCAGCAACCTGCATCTCGTACCGGGACGCGACACACCGCGTGTCCGCCAGTTGAAGAAGGACGTTTCGGTCGAGCTTTTTGAACGCCAGGCGATCGCCGTTCCTGAGCCAACGTCCGCGCTAGTCGCCGCTCCGGCGCCTGACGCGGCCGATGACCCTTCTGCGAACAACGCCGCCCCAAGTGGCCCCAAGAAAGAAGATTGGTGGCTCGTTCGCGCAACGCTCGACGACAAGAGCTCGGTTTCCGGCTGGCTCTTGAGCCGATTTGTCGATCTCGATGTGCCGGCTCCATTGCCTGACTATGCTTCGTCGGCGGGAATGCACATCGTCGCCTGGTTCGAATTGAATCGCGTGGCCGACGCGAACGGCAACGCGGTGCCGCAATATCTCCTTGTGGGTGTAAACGGACCAGAAGGGCAAGCCTGTGATTTCACACTGATGCGCGTTTACACCTGGGCGAAAAACAAAGGCCAGTACGAAACAGCGTTTGTCCAAAGCGACGTGTGCGGCAGGCTCCCGTTAAAGATCGATCATCCAGCGGGCACCGGGGACACGACTTTTGCGTTCACCGATCCGGGCGACGGCACGCCCCAGGTCTATCGCATGCGCCAGACGATCGTGCGTCGCGTTTCCGACCGGGACAGCGCAAACAAGAGGAAGCCGTGACGCTCGGGCGCAAAACTCGCTTTGCAGCGATCGCCGCTCTCACGGCTGTGTCGCTGATTTGCGGCTGCTCTCTCGGACCGAAGCAGGTCGCGGCGCAAAGCCCGCCGATTCCGCCGCTGCAATATGTGGGCGCCTGGGGAGTGAAGGGAACCGACCCAGGCCAACTCGATCAGCCGACAAGCATCGCCACCGACGTTCGCGGCAACGTCTACATTGCGGACGCCGGCAGCCAATTCATCGACAAGTTCCAGCCGACCGGGACGCCGTTGCTGTCGTTTCAAGACGAGCGCCTGAAGCATCCGCAATCAATCGCAGTCGATCGCGGCGGCGCGATTTATGTGACTGATCCGGTGCGAGCGAGCGTCTTCATCTTTCTGCCGGACGGGTCGCGTTATCGGGAAATCCGGCTGCAGACGCGCCCGAACGCCGAAAATACTTTGGACGTGGCAGTGTGTGATGACGGATCGATGAGCATTCTCGACGTCAACGCATCGAAAGTTTTCGGGTTCAGCCCAAGTCTGCGCCTTGCCCATATTTGGAAGCCGGGAACGGAAGCGTCGAGCGGTTCCGGGCGTCCGGAGTCGGTTGCTGCGGGTCCTGTGGACACAGTTTTCGTAAGCGGGATTTCGGCGAACTCTCTGCTGCGCTATGACGACGGCAAGTTGACTTCGCAGATCGCGCTCGGAAACTCCCCGCAAGGCGATCCCTCAAGCGTTTCCGCGGCGGCTCGCATCGGTGACCAGTTCGCTGTCTCGTCAAATTACATCTTTGCTTCCGATGCGGACGGCAGGAAGCTCCACGTCTGGACGCTCGATGGCAAGCCGAAAGCCGATATCGATCTCTCGCCCGAGCTTGGACCCAATCAGCGCTTCGCGCCTCCCATCGCTGTCTCTCCGATGAACGACCTGCTGATCCTCGACTCACAGCAAGCGCGAGTTCTCCACTACCACATCAATCTGTAGCACCGTACTGCTTCCGCAATCCCCACAATAGGAAAAGAATTTCGCGCGTCCCGGCGTTCGTCGTTTTTCAGACTCGCAAAAATGCCGTCTTTGGTCAGCGAGAGAGGAACTACAATGTGCCAAAGCAGCTGCTGCGGCTGCGCCTCTGGACGAATGAGGTAAGAAAATTGAAGCAACGAATGGCTGCCGACCGATTTTCCAATCGATACGCCATGCGATTCATAATCACCATTAGACTCCGTGCGCTCGACAGAATCATCCTGTCTGATCGATACACTTTGAGGGGAGGAACGCTCGCATGGCCCTGTTCCTGACCGAAGCCGACGTTCGATCCATCCTCACAATGCCCTTGGCAATGGAGGCCGTCGAAGACTGCTTTCTTCGCCTGGCCGCCACAAGCAGTACGAATCAGCCGCGTCGCAGGCTCCATTTTGCCGAAAAGGGCGTTCTGCACTACATGGCTGCTTCTGACGGCGAGGCCGGCTATTTCGGCATGAAGATTTACAGCACTTCGCCGAACGGCGCGCGATTCATCGTGCCACTTTACCGTACGCAAACCGGTGAACTGGTCGCGATCATCGAAGCCGAATATCTGGGCATGGTGCGCACAGGTGCGGCCTCAGGCGTGGCCACTCGTTACATGGCCCGCCGGGACAGCCACACTCTCGGAGTGATCGGCACAGGATCGCAGGCGAGCACACAACTTGAGGCGGTGACACTTGCGCGAAAATTCGACACAATCCGCTCGTTCAGTCGCGACAAGAATCGCCGGGAAGCTTTCGCCGAAGAGATGTCGAAAAAGTTGGGCTTCACAATAACGCCTGTCGATTCCGCAGAGGCCGCCGTACGTGGCTCGGACGTCGTCGTTACGATCACCTCTTCGGTCAAACCAGTCGTCGACGGCAAATGGCTGGAGCCCGGTGTTCATATCAACGCCGTCGGCTCGAATTGGCCGCAAAAAGCCGAACTCGACCGCAAAGCGGTCTTGTGGTGCGACGTGATTGCAGCAGATTCGCTCGAGCAAGCAAGGATCGAGGCGGGCGATTTGATCCAGGCCTTTGACGGCGATGAATCCAAATGGGAGCAGGTGCGCGAACTCAGTCAGATCGTCGCCGGAAAAATAAAGGCCCGCAGCGACGACCGCGAAATCACGCTTTTTAAATCCGTCGGACTCGCAGCGGAAGACATCGCGACGGCTGCGCGCGTCTATGAATTAGCGCGCGAAACGAGTATCGGTCGCGAAGTTCCGATGTGGGAGCCGAAGACTAGCGAAGCGAAATAACCGGGGGGGAAACTCAAGGACGGCAGCTCTTATATTTCCTTTCGAGTGCCTGATAAAGTCGGTGACGGGTATCTTCGGGGATCGGAGCGGGTTCGGAATTGCAGAAAATATCGATCGTCTTTTTTGTCGTATCTACCACGACCCGGCATTTCTCGCACTTGAGAAGGTGCTGCTCAATTTCTGCTCGGATCACCGGGTCGATCCCCGAGTCGAGGTAATCGGAAATCTCTTCCCAGACCTTCGTGCACTTCACGATGCCTCTCCCTGCCGGAAGTAGCGGCTTAGCTTCTGCCGCAGCTTGAGCCGGGCCCGCAGCAGCCGGGATTTTACCGCGGGCACGGAAAGTCCCAAAGCCTCTGCTGTTTCTTCGGTCGACATTTCGTCAATGTCGCGCAACTGGAAAACCGTACGGAACGACGGATCGAGTTCCCCGATCACCTGACCCAGAATTCCGGAAAGCTCGGTTTGCTCGTATCTCTGTTCCGGCGAGGGGCCCCAATCTTCGACTTCCCGCGGCACGGTGTCTTCGCCGGTATCAATCTCCTCATCGAGAGACACGTGATTGGGGCGCCGTTTGCGCAGCTTCATCAGCGCCTGGTTCACGGCAATGCGCACCAGCCAGGTATAAAAGCGGGAATTGCCCTCAAAATTGCCGAGATGTTCGTAGGCCTTCAGGAACGCCTCCTGCATGGCGTCCTCGGCGTCTTCGCGGTTCTGCGTGATGTTTTGGGTCAGGCGGAAAATCTTGCGCTCGTAGCGGCCGACCAGCGTCTCAAAGGCGGAGACGTCACCGGCTTTCGCGGCCGCGACCAGCTCGCCTTCGTCGTCCTTGACGACCTTGGACGGCAGAGGTGTCGTTGTCGCAATCGGGCGTGCGTTCTCGGGATTCATCTTGGGCGAACTCATCCCCCATTTTTGCATAACCCAGCCGAAACAGCATGCACTTGCAGACATGATTTACCCCGGCCAAATTGGATGCAATGCCGCAGAAAAAGATTCCTCTTTGGTACGGCCAATCGACGCCCTCCGTTACTGACTCGCGCCAACCTCTTTGACACCCTCCCCCCGGCGAAGTATCCTGAATTTTCACAAGGCGTTTTGCCCAGCGACCCCTTCATGCCAACCTGTTCTTATCGACTGAGCGACGCCCTTTCCGTGTTCAAGGACTAAATGCGAACATTGCCCGACTATTTGCGTAAAGGTATGAAGCTAATCTTGGTCGGCTCGAACCCGGGCGACCGCTCCGCGCGCGTAGGCCATTACTATGCTGGTCGCGGCAACCAGTTCTGGCCGATCATGTACGAATCCGGGGTCATACCAGAGCCGATCGGCTACGAAGATGACCGCCGTATCGTCGAATTCGGTATTGGAATGACCGATCTGGTGAAGCGGCCGACACGTGGCGTCGAGGAACTTGAGCGCCAGGAATTTGCCGAGGGGCGCGTCCTTCTCGCGCAAAAGCTCGAGGAAATGAAGCCTAAGGTGATCGCGTTCAACGGGAAGATGGTCTATGAGAAATTTGCCGGACGCGCCTGCAAACTGGGACTTCAGAAGGAGAAGCTCTACGGCGCGCAGGTCTTCGTGCTACCCTCGACAAGCGGGCAAAACGGCGGAACCGAACGCGCCGTAAAGATGCGCTACTTCAAGAAACTTGCCCTGCTCTTGAAGCAGCTCAAGGATCACTGAGGACCACTCCCGGAACCATGGCAACCGCAACGCAGCAGGCGAGCACGATTTTGGAAGAGCGGCACGGCGCTGTCCTCACGCTGCGGATGAATCGACCCGATAAGCTCAATGCATTGACGACGCCTATGTGTCGCGCTCTGCTGCATGCCTTGCTGGTCGCCGGAGACGACAAGACAGTTCGCGCGATTGTACTCACCGGGGCGGGGAAGGGATTTTCGGCGGGCGGCGACCTTGACGCCATTCGCGACGCGCGCACTCGCCGCGCAACGAAGGAAGTCGAAGAGCTCCTGATCGCGGGCAAGGAAATCTGCCTCGCGATGGCTACGATGCCGAAGCTGGTGATTGCAGCCGTCAACGGCGTGGCAGCGGGCGGTGGAATGAGCCTCGCGCTGGCCTGTGATTTGCGTATCGCTTCGCAGAACGCGACGTTTTCACAGTCCTTTGCGCACCTCGGGCTCTATCCCGATTTTGGCGCAACATACTTCTTGCCGCGATTGGTAGGTCTGTCGCGCGCTTCTGAACTGTTCTACACGGCCGAAACACTTCCTGCCTCCGAAGCCTGTCGCGTCGGCATCGTTTACCAGGTCTTTTCTCCCGAAACCTTTGAAGAGGAGACGCGCAAGCTGGCCGAACATCTGGCAGCCGGTCCGCCACTTGCGTATCGCGACGTGAAGCGCACGATGATCGGCGAAAAGAAACGTGAAATGGAGGACGCACTTGACGAAGAGATTCGCCTGCAGACGCATTGCTTCCTCACCGAAGATTGCGCGGAAGGCCTTGCCGCCTTTTTCGAGAAGCGCCAACCAAATTTCCGTGGGCACTGATTTTCAGACGGGCCCATCGCAACATCCACTTTTCTGATTTTTTTCTGGCCAAAATCTCACTAGGGGGGCGACCCCACGATGTTTTCGGAGTACCATGGGCGTCCGCGCGGCGCGACAGCCTCGCGGCCGGCGTGACTTCTGAGGAGGAAGTGATGAGCAGCGCAAAGACTCCCCGCAAAGCGTCCAGCGCAACGAAGCGCACGAAGAGGGCACAGTTTCTTCACAAGCCGAACTGCACCACGTGCCGCAAAGCGAAAAAGTTCATGGAAAAGCGAGGCTTCCAGCTTTATTTCCGCGATCTGGCCAAGGACAAATTGAGTGTGGCCGAACTCGAAGACCTGATCGGCAATCACGACTATCGGGATTTCCTCAATTCGCGGAACGAACTGTTCCGCAAAGCCAAAATGAAGGACGAGCCGCCATCGCGCAAGCAGGCCGTCCGCTTGATGTCCAAAGAGCCGAACCTCATTCGCCGGCCTGTCATTCTGGCCGGCGGCCACGTCGTGCTCGGCTTCGACGAAAAGGGCATGGCAAAACTGTAGGCTCGACTCTGTTCGCCGATGACATTTTCCGACCGCGTCGAAATACTGCAGGGCGATCTGACCGAGATCGACACTGACGCAATCGTCAACGCAGCCAACAACGATCTGCAGCTTGGCGGTGGCGTGGCGGGAGCGATTCGCCGCAAGGGCGGCCCGCTGATTCAGCGACAGTGCAACGTAATCGGGACCATTCCCGTTGGCGGCGCGGCGATAACGACCGGTGGCGATCTGAAGGCGCGGCACGTCATTCATGCCGCCAGCATGCAGCTCGGGGGAACGACCACTGCGACCGCACTGCAAAGCTCAACGGCGCACGCTCTGCGGATCGCCGCGCAGAATAATCTGAAGACGATTGCTTTCCCGGCGGTCGGCACAGGAATCGCAGGATTCCCGCTGAATCAGTGCGCCCAAATCATGCTGGGCGAAGTGGCACGCCATTTGGACGGGCCGACGTCGCTTGAGAAAATCTACTTTGTGCTTTATGACGGGGACGCACTCGGCGTATTTGAGCGAGTCTTTGCCGCCATGAGGAAGTAGGGGCTAATCGGTGCGGCGTTTGAGCGTAGGCTCACCGGACGGTGCATCGCCCGCGGGGCTGGTCGCAGCTGGTGCCGGGGCCGGAGAATTGCTCGCCGGGGTCGCCTGATTGGGGTTGTAGGGTTTCTGCAGGTATAGCTGTGCTTCTTCCTGCGCACCGGCCGTGTCATCTTTCATGTGCTGCGCGTTGCTGTATTCGTTCACGGCGCGTTCGCGCTGGCCGAGCAGGTCGTAAATCTTACCCATGTAGATGTGGGACCAGACTTCGACCCATTTGGGATCAAGGTCGCCGCCGATCGCGGAGCGAAACTCATTGGCGGCCGAGTTGTAGTTCTTCTGATAGAACATCGCTTCGGCCATCCGAAAGTGCGCGAGCGAATTCGTGGGTTGCACGTCCAGCGCGCGCTGATATTCCTGAATCGCCTCGTAATATTTACCGACCTGCGCCAAGGCTTCGCCGCGCGCAACCAGCGCCAGCACGCGCAGGTGCGGACTCGACTTCAGCAAATTGTTGTCGGGATCGATCGACACGCCGTTCGGCTTCGGCATGCCGTACGTATCGACCTCGAAATCGGACGACGTGCCCGTGACGAGTGTTGCTTTCGTGACAGGATTGCCGTCGGTCGTAACGCGCACGTCGACAGGCATGCGGAACGTATCGAGATCCTGCTTGATCTTTCCGATCACCTGAAAGCCCTGCGGCGTGCGGTACTCGATGTAGTCCACACTGAATTCGGGAACGCCTGTGGAATTGAGCCATTGTGAGAAAAAGGAGAGCAAATTCACGGGCGGCTTGTCCGGCGTCGCTGGCGGAACGTGTGCGTTGGCGAGCTGTTCGAGCTCATCGATCGAAGCCGTTTTGCCGGCGTGCTGCTGATAGAAATCGTGAAGCATGGAATTGAACGCGTCGTCGCCCAGTTCGGTCCGTAACATGTGGAAGACCATGGCGCCCTTGTCTTCGACAATCGAGCGATATTGGTCCGAATAAGCACCCAGCGACTGGACGCTGGCGACCGGTGTGACGCCTTCATACATCAGTGCACCAACGGCGAATTCCTGAAGCGCGTTGTGCAGGCCGGCGACGCCGTCGGATTGCTCGGCGTACATGGCCTGACCGTAGCGAGCTAGACCGTCGGTAACCCACACGTCTCCCGAGCTCGCGGGCAGAACACGATCTCCCCACCACTGTCCGGCGGCGAGTTGCGCGAGCAAGCCTTCATTCGGTTTTGCGGTGGACCATGACCCGGCGCTCAACAGCAGCAGTCCAGGCGCCGAGTAGCCCTGCAGCGAGCCATCTGGCATTTGCGCGATCGTGAGCTGTGCTCCGGCCGGAAGTGGGCCAAACGAATCCGAATAGAAGCTCATTATGCGTCCGGCGGATTGCGCATAGGGTTGCGCCGTGGCTGCTTGCGCCTGCGGCGTATACACCGAAATTTGATAGCCTTCGACCGGGGCGTTGGTCAGTTGCAGGGGGCCCATCACAAAAGAGCCGACCGGACCTGCCTCGTCGCAATGGAATAGGTAAGAAAGCTGCGCGCCGCTCTTCGATCCGGGCAAAGCCGGCATCGACTGCGGCGGATCGGCCTTCCCGGTGCCGACCACGACGAACGTGTCCGGGACGATCAACTTGAACGTGCCCGTGTAGCGATTTGAAGGATAGTTCGTCAGCGGAAACCAGCGGGCGGGAAGCAACATGAAGCCGGAGGTCTTGTTGATCGAGCCGAAGCGAACGCCCGGCGTCGGGCTATCGTCGAGGCTGTGGAGCGGGCCTTCATAATCGAAAGTCAGCGAAACTGTTTTTCCTGCCGTAGCCGTTTCGTCAAGGCCAACGCTCACCAGTAGCGGCTCGTTGTTGTCGCGGCCGAAGGTGAGCGTCTTGCCGGCTGCCGATTTCACGGCGGTAATCTGCAGGTCCGGGTGCAACTCGACCAGTAGCGTGCGTGAAACTTGGGAGGCGACAAAGTCGGCCTTCACCTCGGCGTCGATCGTTTGATTTTCCGGGTGAACGATGACTTCAACGTTGTAATTCGTCGCGCGAAACGGGAAGGCGCGATGCGCTTGCGCCGAGCCTTGGGCAGCGGCCAACAGCACGAGCGCAAACGAACCGATCAATTTGCCAATAGCGCGCAAAACAGGACCTCTCAAAAGGGGGTTCGATCCGCACTTCTAAGATACCAGACTCGAGGAATCCGTTGCCCGCCGTGTAGCAACTAGAGCATCGCGGCAAAAGCATCGGCGGCGCGCTCGATGGCGCCGCCCTCGCCGAGACGGGACTTGACCTCCGCCAGCCCGGCACGCATTTCGGCGCGGGCATCGTGCGAATCAAGCAGGCGGCGCGCCTCGGCTTCAACCGCTGCTGCCGTGAAATCGTGCTGGATCAGCTCCGGGACCAGACGCCGGCCGGCGATCAGGTTTGGCATGGCGAAGAATTTCGTGCGGATCAGCGGCTTGGCGAGAAATGCGCTGACCGCAGAAACACGATAGACGACCACCATCGGCGTTCCTAGGAGCGCGGCTTCGATGGTCGCCGTGCCACTGGCGACGATGGCGCAATCGGCGGCCGCGAAGGCGTCATAAGCGCCGCCTTCGACGCGATGAATCTTCAAGCCAGGTTGTGCGAATGGAGCAAAAAGCTCGGGACCAAGGCCGGGCGCCGCGACGTGTACGAACTGAATCTCGCCGCCTTTCGCGGCGTACCCGCGCGAGAGATTCGCACAGGCTTGCACGATGGCCGGATAGTTGCGGGCGATTTCGTTCTTGCGGCTGCCGGGCAGCAGTGTGACGATCGGCCGCGACGCGTCAAGACCTTGTTGTGCCGCAAACTGCTCGCGGTTGAGCTCCGGCTTTACGACGTCCACCAGCGGGTGGCCGACGAATTCGACCGGCACACCCGCGTCGCGATAGAGTTTTTCCTCGAACGGAAAGATCACCACCATCTTCTTCACTCGCCGACGCACGATGCGGACGCGTCCGGCGCGCCAGGCCCAAATCTGCGGACCGATAAAATAGCCGACCGGTATTTTTCTAGGCTTGAGGCGTCGTGCGACACCCAGGTGAGTTCCCGGCGAATCGACAAGGATTGCGAGGTCGGCTTTGCGGCGCACCGCTTCGCGAGCGAGGCGATTTTGCACGCTCACCACCGACGCAATCTTGTGCAGCACTTCGGCGATTCCGACGACGGCCACTTCGTGATAATCGGCCACCAGCTCCACACCCGCCTCGGCCATGCGCGGGCCGCCCATGCCGAAGATTTTCGCGCCCGTGCGCTCGCGAAGATCGGTCGCGAGGCGCGCGGCGTACATGTCACTTGAGGCTTCTCCGGCGGAGAGAAGAATCGTAGGTGGGCTCATGCTGCATCAATCATTTGCGGGCAGCGGTTGGGCCAATCCGGGTGCAGAAGGAGGCAGTTCTCGCAATTCTTGCTCTTTGTATTGCAGCTGGTAAAGGCGGTAGTAGATGCCGCGAAGAACTAGCAGCTCCTGGTGAGACCCCTGTTCGCGCAGCTTGCCTTTGTGGAAGACCAAAATCCGGTCCGCGTGCTGGATCGTGCTTAGGCGGTGAGCGATCACAACGGCCGTCCGTGCGCGCAGCAGGCGATCGAGCGCCTCGCGGATCATCAGTTCAGTGTTGGTATCGACGCTGGACGTGGCTTCGTCAAGGATCAGCAGTTTCGGATCGTGCGCGAGCGCGCGCGCAAAGCTGACAAGTTGGCGCTGGCCGACCGAGAGCGTGCCACCGCGTTCGGTAACGGGCGTTTCGATGCCTTTGGCCTGCGAGTTGATATACGGACCGAGGCCGACCTCCCGCAGGGCCTGT
>Ga0210401_10006964_pt1 | contig 11417 bp, 11 predicted proteins | sample IncBWH32MmetaG_FD_150866 | JGI IMG/M metagenome (GOLD analysis project Ga0210401, IMG submission 150866) | Forest soil microbial communities from Barre Woods Harvard Forest LTER site, Petersham, Massachusetts, United States - Inc-BW-H-32-M | ecosystem: Environmental > Terrestrial > Soil >... | reverse complement strand
TTTTCCGCTGCGCGACAGCGACGGCAACACCGTCACCGCCAAGCGCCGATTGATTGCCCAGCTGACGATCAAGGATGGGCGGGTGTGGTACGAGCGCCACGGCGAATAGCCGAAGGCGAGAGCGGCAGCGCTGCCCAACTCCGGTCTCAGTAGCCGAGGTCCTGGAAGCGGGTCGGGGCCGGGCTGACGACGACGTTGCCTTGCGGCTCGACTTCGAGCACGGCAAGGCCGCGCTGGACGAGACCATCGGGGGTGAAGCGGAACAGCCCGTCGACGCCGCTGAACCCATTCGGGTTCAAGATCGCTTCTCGCGAGAAGGGCGGGCCGCTCTTACCGCTCGCCAACGCCGCGGCGAGGGCGGCGGCATCGTAGCCGAGCGAAGCCAGCCGCGGCGGCTCGCTACCATAGGTGGCGCGGTAGTGCTGCTCGAAATCGCGTCGCGCCTCGGGCGGCGAGGCAGCAAACCAGCCGCCGTCGAGCGTCGGCTCGTCGCCGATGTCGGGCTCGTCCCACAACCCGCTGCCGAGCAGCCGCGTCGCCTTGCTGTCGAGCCCGGCGGCCGACAATTTGCGGACGATCTGTTTCAGCTGGGCGCCGCCTTCCGGCAGCAACAGCGCATCGAAATTCGGCACCGCCGGCGACGGCGGCGCAGGGGCAGCGGCCGGGGCGGCGGCCTCGCCGGGGGCGTCGGGCCCCGGTGATGGCGGCGTTGAGCCCGAGGGCAGCAGCACCGCAATCGCCGTCGACGGGTCGCCGGCGCTCGGGTCGAAAAATGCGGCCTTGCTCACCGTGGCCCCGGTTGAGGAGGCGGCGTCGCGCAGCGCGTCCGTCATCAGATGGCCATAGGGAGTGTTCGGCGCCAGCGCCGCAAACCGGCCGATCCCGCGCTGCCGCGCATAGGCGACCTCGCGCACCACCTCTTGGCGCGGTAGAAACCCCATGAGGTAGGTGTTGCCGCCGGCGAGATCGGTAACTGTCGAAAAGGCGATGACATTGACATGGGCGTCGCTGGCGATCGGCTTGACCGCCTCGACTTCGCCTGCCAGCAACGGGCCGAGGATCAGCGCCGCTCCGTCGCCGACCGCCGAGCGGGCGGCGTCGGCCGCACCCGCGGGCGTGCCTTTGGTGTCGCGCGGCACCAAGGTCAGCTGGTCGCCGCCGGTCTCGAACAGGGCCAGCTGCGCCGCGTCGAGGATCGCGTTGCCGAGCCCGGCATTGGGGCCGGAGAGCGGCACCAAAAGGGCGATCTTGGCCGGCCCGGAGGGGGCGGCCGCCACCGGCGGGAAGGGATTCGCGGCCGGCGAAGGCGGTGGCCGATAGCCATAGGGTGGTTGCGGCGTCGCGAGCGGCGCCGGTACCATCGGCGGGACGCAGGCGGCAAGCGCCGCAAACGCGGCGAGGACAGCCAATCGTGAGGCGAGGCGGGAAAAGCACCAGCGCGGCAAAGGCGACCTCGGGCGGCAGCGGCGAGGAGCGCGAGCCTAACGGCGGTCTGGGTCCGAGTAAACCCGAGCCGGCCCTGCCGCCGATCCCGACCGCATTGCCGGCGTCGCCCGCGCCCGGTCTGCATCTGGTGGCAACGCCGATCGGCAATCTCGGCGATGTCAGCCTGCGCGCATTGGCGGTCCTGCGCGGCGCCGATCGCATCTATTGCGAGGACACCAGGGTCACCGCGCGGCTCCTCGGCCGTTATGGCGTCAAGACGCCGCTCGAGCCCTATCACGACCATAACGCCAAGACGATGCGGCCGGCGATTCTCGCGGCGCTCGGCCGTGGCGAGCGGGTGGCATTGGTCAGCGACGCCGGGACGCCGCTCGTCTGCGACCCCGGCTACAAGCTCGTGCGCGCGGCGATCGCCGAAGGTCTGCCGGTCACCGCCGCTCCCGGCGCGTCGGCGGCGCTGACGGCATTGATCCTGTCGGGGTTGCCGCCCGACCGGTTTTTGTTCGGCGGCTTTTTGCCAAGACAGCGGGCGGCGCGGCGCACCGCGCTCGCTGGCTGGGCAGCGCTCGACGCTACCCTGGTGTTTTACGAAGCGCCGCCGCGGCTCGCCGCCGCCCTTGCCGACATGGCGGAAATATTGGGCGCGCGGCCGGCCGCGGTAGCCCGCGAGCTGACCAAATTTCACGAGGAGGTCCGACGCGGCTCGCTCGAAGAGCTGGCGAGCCACTATCGCGCCGCCGGGCCGCCGCGCGGCGAGACGGTGGTCGTCGTCGGGCCGCCCGTGCCCGCCCCGCCGCCCGACGAAGACGAGATCGAGCGGCGATTGCGGGCGGCGGTCGCGGAATTAGGCGTGCGCGACGCCGCGGCCAAGCTTGCCGCCGAAACCGGCCTGCCGCGCAACGCGCTCTATCGACAGGCGCTGACGATCCGCGAGGAAGGGCGATGAAGCCGACCGCGCGAAACCATGCCGCGCGCCAGCGCAGCACGGCGCGGCGGCGGCGCGCCGAGCGCCGCGGACGGCTCGCCGAATGGCTGTGCCGGTGGCATTTGCGGCTGCGCGGTTGGCATATCGTCGCCCGCGGCTGGCGCTGTTCGGCCGGCGAAATCGACATCGTTGCCCAGCGCGGCAAAATACTGGCGATCATCGAGGTCAAATCGCGCGGCGAGGTCGCGGTGGCGGCAAACGCGCTGGCGTCGCGTCAGCGGCGGCGCATCGCGCGCGCCGCCGAAGCCCTCTTGAGGTCGCGGCCGGATCTCGCCAGCTGCGACGTGCGATTCGACGTTATGCTGGTCGCGCCCAGGCGGTTGCCGCGGCATTGGCGCGACGCCTGGCGCGCCGACGGCTAGCACAGCACCGCCATCCTCGCTCTCGGATCGGCCGCCAACATATTGTTTTAGCTAAATATTCGATCGCTAGCGATGTCCTCGGCCAAGCCAATTCCGAGCCCGCGACGTGAAACCTGAAAAGCTCACAAGGCCCGCAATTGGAAAAGCGGCCGATCTACCCGAGTATCCGCCGCGACATCTGCATCTGGGGGGTGATCGATGTCGCGTTTTCGCTTTGCATTGTGGCCGGCGCTCGGTCTTGGGCTGAGCGGCAGCCTGTGCGGTTGTCCGCTGGCGATCGTCGGCGGCATCGCCGCTGCCGGCGGTGCTGGGTATGCCGCCAACCAGGAACGCGGCGTCGGCGGCACCGCCAACGACTTCGCGATCAAGACCAACATCCAGGCGGCCTTGGCCAAAGCCAACCCGGAGATGGCGGCACATCTCGACGTGACGGTATACGGGGGCCGCGCCTTGCTGACCGGCACGGCGCCCGACCCGCAGATAAAAGCCCACGCGGGCGAGGCGGCCGGCGGCATTCCGGGGGTGCGCGCCGTCTATAACGAAATCGAGGTGGCGCCGAACGAATCGGCCTGGAACTCGACAAAGGACGCCTGGATTACCTCGGAGGTGCGCTCGAGCCTGGTGTTCAGCAATGTCCGCTCGGTGAATTACAACGTCGAGACCGTCGACCGGTCGGTTTATCTGATCGGCTCGGCGCGCAGCCAAGACGAACTTAATCATGCCACCGATCTCGCGCGCAACGTGTCGGGTGTCAGTCGGGTGGTTTCCTACGTCGAGGTCCGGCCGGGGGAACCGCCCGGTTCGCAGCAGGCGGAATCGCCCCCGCCGCCGCCTTCCGCGGCTGCGTCCGGCAGCCCGGAAGCGCCCCCTGCCCCGGCGCCGACGACGCCGGTCGAAGTCCAGAAGCTCTAAGCGCCCCGAGCCCAACTGTTGCACGATATATCGATGGGTTGTCCGTCGCCCCGCGAAAGAGCGTGTGAAGAAATGGGTCGCAGAGCAAAACCACAGTTGCATCGGCATCGTGCGTGCTTTGAGACGCGTCGTTCGGACGCTCCTCAGCATGACGCGAGCCGATGATAGCACAGAGGGAATTCCGCATGCTGCGGGCGGGGGTCCAGCGCCTGGGTTCCCGCCCTCGCGACGCCTTCGCGGGGGTGACAAAGAGGTACGGGGGTGGGGGCTTAGCATCAGAATTGGCCCACGAACGGAGCAGAGCGAAGTTTTCATTCCGAAAAAATCGTGCGCGTGACACTCTTCGGCATGACTCGGATTGCGGATCTGCGAATATCGGAACTGCTGACGGCGCGCCTCTGCCACGAGTTGATCGGCCCGGTGGCAGCGGTTGAAAACGGCGTCGAGCTGCTCCTCGACCAACCTCTCAATCTTGATCAGGAAGCGCTGGCGCTTGCCGCCGACAGCGCCCGTCGGGCGAGCGCCCGATTGCAGTTCTATCGTTTTGCCTACGGTTTAGGCGGCGAGGGTCGCGCCGCCGGGCCGCCTCCATTCGAGTTGGCGGCGAGCTATTTTGCGACGACGCGGATCGCCTGCCACTACGCCGAGGGCGTGCGTATCCTCGCTCCCGCCGAGCAAAAGCTCGGCTGCAACCTGCTTCTCGTTGGGGGCGAAGCGCTCGTCCGCGGCGGGAAGCTCGTTCTTGACGCAGTCGGTGATGAAATGCACCTCGACGCCGTGGGCGAGGCCGCCCGCCTCGCCCCCGAACAGCTCGACGCGCTGCTATTGAAGACACCGGTCGAAGCGCTCACCCCGCGGACTGTGCAGACCTATTTCACCGGTCTTTTGGCGCGAACCCGAGGGCGGCATCTACTCATCGAGGCGGCGGAGCCCGGCAGGCTTCGCGTCAGGTCGGCGGCACTCACCGTCTAAGCCGCGGCGGTGCTGCGCCGCGCGTCATGGTCTCCGGGACCGATCGCTTGGACCGTGGCGACCGGCGGTTCGGGCGGGTCGCGCAGCACATACCCACGCCCCCACACGGTCTCGATGTAATGTTTACCACCGGTGGCCTGAGCCAGCTTTTTCCGCAACTTGCAGACAAAGACGTCGATGATCTTGAGTTCCGGCTCGTCCATCCCGCCGTAGAGATGGTTCAAAAACATCTCCTTGGTCAGCGTGGTGCCCTTGCGCAAGCTGAGCAATTCGAGGATACCGTACTCCTTGCCTGTCAGATGCAATGCCCGGTTGTCGACCTCGACAACGCGAGCGTCGAGATTGACGACAAGCTTGCCGGTCCGGATCACCGATTCCGCGTGACCCTTTGAGCGGCGAACGATCGCATGGATCCGCGCTACCATCTCGCGGCGGTCGAACGGCTTGGTCAAGAAGTCGTCGGCGCCAAAACCCAAGCCCTTGAGCTTGTGGTCGAGTTCAGCCAGACTCGACAGGATCAGGATCGGGGTGTGCACCCGGGCCGCGCGCAACCGCCGCAGTACTTCGTAGCCGTCGATATCGGGGAGCATCAGGTCGAGAATGATGATGTCGTAGTCGTAGAGCTTGCCGATCTCCAGCCCATCCTCGCCGAGGTCGGTCGTATCGCAGATAAAGTTTTCCTTTTTCAACATCATCTTGATGCTGGCGGACATGGCCGAGTCGTCCTCGACAATCAGCACGCGCATTACAGCCTCCGGGGGGTCTCACGGCAACCGCTGACGGCGGTGTCGCGGTTAAACATCACCTATGGTAGTTAACATATCGTTGACCGAGCATCAACACCGTTTGCTCAGCTCAGCGATAGACGGTCGCACGACCGGGATTGGGTTTACGGTTAGCGGTCATCGAAGCAATAGGTAATCTACCCGCCGGAACCGCTCCACCGCGGAGGCGGCGTCTGAACTTTCCACCAATCTTACGTAGTGCGCCTCGCGCATATCCCTGATGGGATCCGGGCAATGTGACAATTGGATGACGCTGCGAAGATCGCCGGTGAATAGCGAGCAAATTCCTCAATTGTTCTCCCCACCCTCCTCGCATTAAAGCCGGCACACTGGTGGTTACCGGGAACCTCTCCGCATCGCAGCCGACGAGCCGCCTTGCGCAACAAGATAGCGCCCGACTTGCCCGATACCAGTGTGAGCCAGTTCACACGCGGCGCGCAAAATTAACCTTTTTTAAAAATTTAGCCTTTTCCGGGAACGAGGCTCGCTCATCAAACCGATCGTCGAGCGTAATTCACTGCACCGAAGCAGCCAAGACCTCGAACTGGATCACGACGCTCTCGAACACCCTGCCGAGATCGGATCAAGCGACCGATTGACAGTCGAGGCGCAGTGACCGACACGTGACAGCACCGGGCTGCGGTCCGCGTCTTCGCAAATCGTCAAGGGGTATGCCGATGGGTAAGCTCGATGGGAAGGTCGCCCTGATCACCGGTTCCGGCCGCAATATCGGCCGCGCTACGGCGCTAAAGCTCGCGGGCGAAGGCGCTCACATCGTCGTCAACGCCCGCGGCAACGAGGCCGAGGCCGAGGCCGTCGCGCGCGAAGTCCGGGAAAAAGGAGTCAAGGCGCTGGCCGTCCTCGCCGACGTCGCCAAGAAAGAACAAGTCGATGCGCTGGCGGCGCGCGCCCTCTCTGAGTTCGGCCGCGTCGACATTCTGATCAACAATGCCGCGATCCGCCCGCACAAGCCCTTTACCGAGGTGACGGTGCAGGACTGGGAGCATGTCCGCGGCGTCGTCCTTGATGGCGCGTTTTATCTGACGCAAGCGGTCATCCCGTCGATGGTCAAGAACAACTATGGCCGCATCCTGTTCTTTACCGGCGACGGCGCCTTTACCGGCGGCAGCGGGCGCGCCCATGTCTCGGCGGCGAAAATGGGATTGGTTGGGTTCGCGCGGGCGCTCGCCTCCGAATTCGCGCCGCAGAACATCCGCGCCAACGTGGTCTCCCCGGGCAGCATCGACACCAGGCGGGACAATCCCGAGTGGTATCGGGGGCACACGCCGAATGCCGCAGGCATCCCGCTGGGCCGTCAAGGGCAGGTCGACGAGATCGCCGCCACCTGTCTGTTTCTGGTCGGCGACGACGGCGGCTTCATCACTGGTCAGACGATCCACGTCAACGGCGGCGCCCACTATTACTGACGATCCCCTCGCCGGCCGGGCGGCGCGCCTTCGAGGAATCATCGGGGTTGCTCGTCCCGCCGACTTTGCTGCTGGAGGCGCGTTGGGAGGCGCAGATGGGCGGGATGCGCGTTCTCTACAGCGCTGCGGAGATAGCCGCACGGGTTGATGCGCTCGGCGCGGAGATCGCGAGCGCGATCCCAGGCGATTTCATCATGGTTGGACTACTCAAGGGTGCAGCGGTGTTCGTCGCCGACCTCGCCCGCGCGCTAGACCGGGCGGGCGCCCGCCCTGAGATCGAGTTCATGCGGCTGAGCAGCTATGGTCTCGCGCAAGAGAGCAGCGGTGCGGTGGCGCTTCTGGGCGATATCCCGGCCAGCCTAGCCGGGCGATCGGTGCTGCTGGTCGATGACATCGTCGATACCGGCCGGACTATCGCCTGCGCCGCCGGCCAATTGCGCCGGCGCGGGATCGGCGATCTGTGGACATGCGCGTTGCTCAACAAGCCGCAGCGGCGGGAGATCGAGGTCGCGATCGATTACGTCGGCTTCTCAATCGGCAACGTGTTTGTGGCTGGCTACGGAACAGATTACGCGGAGAAATATCGCCATCTGCCCTATATCGGCGATCCATCCTCGGTGCTGTAAGAATTCATTGAGTTTTCCCCAGCAATTCGGCGATCCGGTCGATGAAGTTATCGGCGGCTTCCGGCTTCGGCCTGTGGAGACGGCATCTGCGAACGGTATGGTTGCGTCTGGACCGATTTGTGATCGGCGACCGCTTTGTAATCGTAGGCCATCTACCGTTCTCCGAGGCGATGCCGTCCTATCCCAAATGCGAGCCGCTGGCCCAAGTTTCCGGGAATGCGTGGCTGCCGGTTCTGCGGCTAATATTGCCCGCGCGGCTCGAGGCCGAAGGCGTGTTGGCCGTACATCGTGCCGACCGCGTCCCAATTGAGGCTGACATGGCGGGCGACGGCGTTGACGTCGCGCCAGGCGCGCTGGATCGGGTTATTGAGCTGGAGGCCGGCGCCGCCGGTCGCGGCGTTCAGCGCTTCGACCGCCTCGAGCGCGAGCTTTGTCGCGTAGGCCTGGTCGCGCCGGGCATGAATGCGGTCGGCGATGGTGATGTCCTCGCCGGCCCGCAATTTCGCCATCGCGTTGCGCAGATTGGTCAACAGGATCAGCTCGGCGCATTCGGCCGCGGCCGAGGCCTCGGCAAAGCGCAGCTGGACCGTCGCGAACTCGGTCATCGCCAGCCCGCCGCCGGCGAGCGCGCCGCGGGTCTTGCGGCCCGTCGTCATCTCCAAGTAGTCGGCGACCGCACCCTTGGCCGCACCAACCGCGGTCGAGGCCAGCATCGAGGCGCCCAAGACCAATAACGGCAGGCGGTAGAGCGGGTTTTGGTGATGGTGCGCGCCCGCGGTATGGCCGGCGCGGGTGTCGGCGAACCGCAATACGCGATGCTCGGGGACAAAGGCGTCACGCACGATGATGTTTTTGCTGCCGGTGCCGCAGAGGCCATAGACGAACCAGTTGTCCTCGATCTCGACCTCGCTTGTCGGCAATAGAAAAAACGCACCGTCGGCGGACGCGGCGCCATCCGGCTGGTTGATAAAGGCGCCGAGCCGGATCCAGCTGGCATGATCGACGCCGCTGGCAAACGACCATTTGCCGTTCAACACATAGCCGCCCTCGGCCGGGCGTGCCGCGCCGGTCGGGGCAAAGCAGGCGCAGCTGAACGGGTCGGCGCCATCGCCCCACAATTCGCGCTGGGTCTCGATCGGGTAATGGCCAAAGGAGATGCCGTTGGACAAGGCGCCGTTGACCGCCCAGCCGGTCGAGGCGCAGGCGGCCGAAATCGTCAAGGCGATTTCGAGCGCCACGGTGGGGTCGAACTCGAAGCCGCCGAATTCCCTTGGCCGGGTGGTGCGCAATAGCTCGGCGTCGCGGATCTTGGCGATGATCGCCGGCGAGATCGTGCGGTTGCGCTCGGTCTCCTCGGCCCTGGCGCGGATTTCCGGCACCAGCCCGCGAGCCCGGGCAACGAGCTCTTGCGGGCTCGGCGGAGTGGCGCGGCGGCTCGTGATGATGGTCATCGGCGTCTCCGATTCCGGCCGGCTGAGGCCAAACCATAAAGCCCCTTATCCCGAACCGGCAATCGAGCGTCCGACTTCGGCGCCGACCAGCCGATCCGCATTGCGAGCCAGAGCCGGTACGGCCGCCTGAGAGAGGGTCAATCCCCAAAAATGCATTCGGGCTTGAGCCGGCGCAGCCGGGCGTATTGCTTCAGTTCCTCGCGGGTGAAATGCCGGCGGATCGCCGCCTGCGATTTGCGCAGCGCCGGTGTCGACAAGCGTTGGCAGCCCCACAGGTTCCACACGTCGCCGGTCCACGGATTGACGGCAAAAAACCCGAAGCTGCCTTCCGCCGGCGGCTTGGTGAGGCCGTTATAGACAAAAAAGGAGCCACTGTTGCTGTCGTAATCGAAATACTCCAAACCCGTCGCAGAATTGTCTCCTTCGGCCGCTAGCCGCTGAGCGGCAGACTCATTGATCTTCCAGGGGATCCTTATTTCGCGGGCCGCAACACCATCACACGCGACGATCGCGCAGACGATCAATGCAAGGTGAGGAAGGGCGGATCGAGGGATCAGCCTCATGGCGTCCTCTGAGAACGATCGCGCGAAGTCCGCGAAGGGACAAGCGTTAGTCCTCGACGGTGCATTCTGGCTTCAGGCGGCGTAGCCTTGCGTATTGCTTCAGTTCGGCGCCGTTGAAACGCCGGCGTATCGCTGCCTGCGACTTGCGCAAGGCGGGGGTTGACAAACGATGACAGCCCCACAGCGCCCATACATCGCCGGTCCACGGGTTGACGGCAAAATAGCCGAACCCACCCTCCGCCGGCGCGCTGTTTGTATTAAAGACAATAAACGAATCGTTGTTGCTGTCGAAATCGTACGCATTCAAATACTTATCCGCTCCGTAAACGGCCTCAGCCGCCAGACGCTTGGCAGTTGATTCGTCAATCTTCCAGGGAATCCGGGTTTCGCTAGCGGCAACGGCGTGACACGAAATCATTGCAACGCCAATCGGAACGAAGACATAGAGGACCAGCCTCATGGTGTCCTCCGCCCGACAATTTCGCTCAGCCCGCGAATGGTTGCGGCAACCTCGGGGACATAGGTTGGCACTTTCGCTCCATTTTTATAAACGCCGAACTTACCGCTATTCTGCAATGCAGCAGCAAATGCCGCGGGATCGCTTTTGCCCTGGACCAGGGACCCCGCGATCGCCACGAAGGATTTCAGGCTATCGGCGTAACTTGGGAATTTTGAATAGATTGTGGTTCCGCCCGGCGGAGCGGGCAACGGTCCAACAGCGTGAGGCGCCGCCGAGTAGGTGAGGATGTTGCCACCCTCACCCCTCACAGACCCGGACGTGCAGATTTCCCGCATCCGGTTCTTCACGAGAGAGATTCGCTCGCGGCGGCGTAGCCATGGAGGATCTTGACTGAAGGCAGTGGGTGCCGTGCCAGGAGTTCGTTGAAGCGGGCCCATCGGACCACGCCTTGACGATCACGCCGAGACAACCACTTGCGCCAGACTCGCACCACTTGATTGGCGAACCAGCGCAAGCGCCGACTGTTACCGCCAACGCCGTAGTAGGCGAAGTGGCCCCGCATCATAGAGGACAGATGGCGATGCTGGTCGCGGAGCGACCAGTGGCGGTTTTTCCGACACCAGCCGTTAACTGCGGCCACTGCGCGGGCAAACCGGCCTTTGGCCGTTACTTGCCGAACCATATTCTTACCGTTCCGAGACCGTCCCCAGACATGGGTTAGGCCAAGGAAGTCGAAGGTGGTCCCATCCGTCTCCGGATGGCGCGCGCCCTGTGATCTCTTTGGGCGGAAGTCAACGAGGCGCGTCTTGTCGGGGTGGAGGGTGAGTCCATACCGTGCGAGACGCTTGCCCAGGACCGACAGCACGCGTTTGGCGTCGACGATGTTGTCGAATGCCATCAGCGCGTCATCGGCGAACCGGACAAGGGTGCACTCCCCTCTGAGACGCAGTTTCACCTCGGTCTCGAACCATTCGTCCAACACATGGTGCAGGAAGACGTTCGAGAGGCAGGGCGAGATTACACCCCCTTGCGGGGAGCCCTCGGTCGTGCGGCGTAAGAAACCGTCTTCAACAGCTCCTGCTTTCAGCCATTTATCGATCATCCTTCGGATGACGCCGTCCGTGACTCGTTGGTCAAGGAACGCTCGAAGGTGGGAGTGTGAAATCGAATCGAAGTACTTGCGTATATCGATGTCGAGCACCCAATAAAGACGCTTGGCCCAGAGCACGTTCCGCAGCGTGCGGAGCGCCTGGTGAGCCGACCGTCGCGGCCGGAAACCGTATGAACAGGACAGAAAGTCTTGTTCATAGATTTCTTCCAGCACCATTGTCACGGCGCGTTGCGCCACCTTGTCTTCGAAGGTTGGAATGCCGAGCATCCTTTGCGAGCCATCCGCTTTGGGGATGTATGCTCGGCGGACTGGCGGCGCGC
>Ga0210401_10006959_pt1 | contig 11422 bp, 12 predicted proteins | sample IncBWH32MmetaG_FD_150866 | JGI IMG/M metagenome (GOLD analysis project Ga0210401, IMG submission 150866) | Forest soil microbial communities from Barre Woods Harvard Forest LTER site, Petersham, Massachusetts, United States - Inc-BW-H-32-M | ecosystem: Environmental > Terrestrial > Soil >... | reverse complement strand
CCCCAGGTACGACGCCTTCCCGACCACGTGCCCGTCCATCGCCTTCAGCAAGTCAGCTCGGGACGAACCCGCCGCCAGATCCAGCGTCGTGTCCAGCGCATAAATCTCGAAGATGTAGTGGTGCGGGGTTGCGCCCGGAGGCGGGCATGGTGGCTGATAGCCGTTCACCTTGCGAATATTCACGCCCTGCACCATGCCGTCTGAAGTGTCGGGCTTTACTCCCGCAGGCACAGACGTTGCGCTGGCGGGAATTCCCCAGAAGATCCAGTGCGTGACGTCCATGACGCCCTTCATCGGAGCGGCGTCGGTGTCATGAAAAATCACGGCGAAGCTCTGGGCGGCCGCGGGCGGATTGCTCCACGAAAGCGCCGGCGAAGCCGCATTGGGATCGGCGCAGGAATATTGCGTGGGAATCATCGTGCCTTCGGCGTAGGCCGAGCTCATCAGCTTGAACTTGGACGGCGGTGGCGGCGCCGCAGCTTGCTGTTGCGCGGCAACAGTGGCAGCTCCCGCCAGAAGCAGACATGCGACAACGGTGAGTAATACGGTCAGCTTGGATCGCATCGAGTTCCTCCTGAGGTTTCCTTCAGAGCGGGTACTATAGCTCAAAATGAATTGGGGCCAACTGAATTTTCGCTCGATCTGATTTGCTGAGCGGCAGCAGCAGGTTAACTCTTCAAGCGCGGAAACAGCGAGGCCGCATTGTTGCGTTCGATGGCCTTTACCGTGTCGCCCGCCAGGCCGGATTTCACTAGGTCGCCGGCGGGCACGCCGCAGGACAGAAACGGAAAATCGCTGCCGAAGAGAACCTGCGAACTCGGGACCACGCCGAGCAGCGCCGTAAGCGAGACTGAGTTGCTGGCGCTCGCGATGTCATAGTATTGCCGCTTCAATTCGTAGAGCACGCCGTTCGGCGCCTGCGACGCGAGGTCCTTTGGAAATGTTCGGTCGATGCGGTTCGCCAGCATGGGCATGGTTCCCCCTCCATGCGAAAAAATAAATCGCACGTTCGGAAATTTGGAGAAGGTCCCACTCACGAGAAGGCTTTCGATTGTCCGTGTCGTATCGAAGAGGAATTCGATGGACGAGTCCGGCACGTGCGCAAGGAGCCTGGCGCAGCAATTTGGCACGTTCGGATGCACGAAAACCACCGCTTTGCGGCGATTCAGCTCCTCGAAAACCGGCGCGTAGGTTGCATCCCCCAGCCACTTATCGCCGTAGCTGCTGAGGAGCGCGATGCCGTCGGCGCGCAGCGTGTCCAGCGCGTATTCGAGTTCCGCAAGGCTGCCTTTCGGATCGGGCATCGGCAGCGCCGCCAGCAGGCCAAAACTTGCAGGGTGATCCTTCACCAGTTCCGCGCCGTAATCGTTGCTCTTCCTCGCCAGGCTGCGCCCGCCTTCGCCGGCGTCAAACGAAACTCCGGAGACGGCGAGCGAAAGCAGCGCCGTCGTCACTCCATTCTTTTCCATGTCATCGAGAGACTTGGCCGGCGACCACGTTGGCATCGGCCCCGCGTTCGGGTCGGCACGCCGCAGGTCCATGTAAAACGGCGGCATCATGTGGTGGTGCACGTCGACGCGCTCGGGCTGCGGGGTTGTGTCGACGCGAGGAATCGCCGCGAGAATCGGGTGCGCGGAAAGCGCAGCGCCGGCTCCCATCGCAGCCACGCGCTTCAGCGCCTCCCGGCGCGACACGCCTTCGCCGTGACCCACGGAACGCTTCGTCGGCGAAGAATCTTGCGCAATTGAATCGGTTTCGCGAAGCTCGACCATTATTTTTCCTCCGCGATCTTCGTGAGTCACTTCCGCGCACGTTGCGGAAAAGGTAGTTTGGTTGTCATCCCGAGCGAAGCGAGGGATCTGCTTTTCCGCAGCCCCAAGGAAGCGCCACTCAACGACTCACGCCGCAAACACAAACGAATACCCATGCTCCTGAGCTCGGTTCACTGCGACAACTCCAGCCGGAACCATCCTCCCATTGGGAATCAGGTTGGCGACGATTTCCTTCACCACGGCGTCCGTCTCGAGGCCGTTTGCCTTGGCGATCCTCGTCGCGATGCCTCGCGTGGACATCTGGCACACGGCGAATTGCGCGCCGCGCTTGATCAGCCCATCCATCTTGCCCGACAGCTGCGAGCCGTCTTCCGGTCCCGCGTACACGTTCACCTTGGGCGGCTCCTTCGTCTTCGGATCGACGAATTCCGCCTGCTCGGAAATCTGCTTGCCATATTTCGCCCAAATTGAATCGTTGTAGCCCATCGAAGTGGACTTGTGCCTCGCCACGATGATCACGGCCACGTCGCTGTCCTTCAATCCGTAGACATCCTGATTCGCCGTGTAATAGTTCCCCGCGAACTGCAGCGCCCACCCGAATCCCTCCGCCGAAGAAGAATCAATCAGGTAGCGATGCACGCCCGGAATCTTGTCATACCAATCGTCCTGAGCATGCCGAGCCGGCCGCCAGGCAGTTTCGCCCGCACCCTGCGCGTCCACCGTCGAAGAACCCATCATCCCGGCACCCAACGCGCCCGCGCCCACACCCATTCGCGCCAAGAACCATCGCCGCGCCATTGCGGATGGCCACCCTTTTCCGTTCATGTGAATCTCCTTCTCTCCGGGACGAGTTCGGAAATGCGCCCACAATATAATTCCGGCCTGCAAAAATCCATCGAAATGGATTTCGCCGTTGGCGGCAGGATCGAGATGGCGTGGCGACCGCCCGGCTTCGCCCTGGGCCGGCCAAAGCTTTCGCTAGGACGTGAGCGTTTCTGGTTGACCGCGCAATTTTTCAGTCACTCGCGCAGGCTCCCCTTTTTCTCTTCCTGAAAATGCCGCGCGGGATGTTACAATTTGAAGGCTTCAAAAATTCTGGGCGGTTAGCTCAGCGGTTAGAGCGTCCGGCTTACACCCGGGAGGTCGTCCGTTCAAATCGGACACTGCCCACCAATCGGGAATTTTTTCCGCGGGGCCGTAGTTCAGTCGGTTAGAACGCCTGCCTGTCACGCAGGAGGTCGCGAGTTCGAGTCTCGTCGGCCCCGCCATATTTCTCAGTCAGTTAGGGACAACGCTTTTTTGCGAATCGGGCGACTGTACGCAATTCTGTGCCCCACTCCCCGCAGAAACGGGCTGCGAGATAGCCTTAACTGCCGTCCGTTTCCCATCCATCCGAATGTGAGAGTAGAGTTCCAGCATCCGGCGCGGCACGTGTCCGGCAATTGCCATGATGGTCTGTTCGCTCGCCTGGGATTCGCCTAGCTCGGTGATCGCCGTCTGCCGCAGATCGTGGAGTCGCAGCCCGACAGTCCAGCGGTCCTAGTTGCGTTGCGCCACGCGGTCCCCCGCAGATCTCTAGAAGTTGTAGAGTGCGGCGCAGGAGGCATTCCATGAAACCTCAGGCCATTCCACATTCTGACCTCTTACGATGTCGCAGCCGTATCAAGTTCGCTTGCTAGCCTTTTTGGGCTTTCCAAGCAGAACGCGCCGCTCCGCTGTGGTCATCCCGCGTTTGAATACGTCGAAGAAAATTCGCTCGATGAGTGTCCCAGCCTTGTGCGACGCTCTTTTGCTCTTACGCATAACAACTCACTGGCTAGAAGAGCACTCCAGGTTCCAATCGCTCATTGGTGGCTCTGCGTGAGGTAACTCTTTCGCACTGAATAAGCTGGAGCGCTGATTGGGGCGGCCTAGGTGCCGTGACCTGCCGACCGAATGTCGCTGTTCATGTCGTGAGCTTGAACGCGTGTCAGCATGCGGTCACGGCGCAAGCTGCCTTAGTGAAACTGAACTGAATTTTGTCGTTTTTTCAGCGTTTCCGGCCCGAGAGAAGGAAAAACCTGTCATTCTCATCGCCAACTCCCGATACGGTGCCGGCTCAACCGGTCGATGCAACACCATCTAAGCAATTGGTCTGCTTCCAGAAGACTCTGAGCAAGTGTTGCATCGACCCGTGGAGACCACCCGACTTGTCGGGACTTGGCAATTGCCTCGACACGGAAAAGAGGTGATTTTACCTCAGATAATAGATGAGCCTGCCGTTTTGCTTTGTCGCGGCATCGAATAAGTTGCCTCGAAATTGCATAGTCCTAGCAGTACTCTCTGGGATGCCAGCCTATATGAGAACGACAACGTGGAAGGCAGTACGTTCTGGGAACCGACGACACGCCGAGCGGTCGAGCAAAGTTGCGAACCCCACGTTCAAGAATCCTCCACCGGACCTGGCGTCCCTCATAAGAGGACTCTACGGACGAGTCGCTCGTAAGCTTGGTGTCGATCCCTCTTACGTCAGCCGGGTAGCTCGTTCTGAAAGGCAATCTGAGGCTGTTGACGAGGAGTTGAGACGCCAGCTCGTTGAAATTGTGAAATATCTAAAGAAACGCCGCAAAGAACTTCGCAAGAAACCCGCCATGAATAAGGCTCGTCAAAGTTAAAAGCATCGGCCTATAACGCCTGCGGATTCGCCAGTAACAGGATGTTTTGGCAGCCACGATATCCCAACCCTTGACTTATGTTTGAATCGTAAATACCCTGAACTCCCGATTCTTGTTGAGAAGTCCCCAATAGCATGCGCTTAACCCCGCTCTTCTTGTGACGACTATTTCTTATGCAAACCCTGAAGAATTCCATCGAGAGTATCAATGCAATTCCCGCAGGGCCATCGACAGGTTCGCCGCCATTTCCGCTATTTGAGCCAGCGCAACCACCCGTTCGGAAATCCTTTTCTTCGCACTTGCGCTCACCTACAATTCAATACGTCCAGGGCAAAGTGGAGGCTTATCTTGGGAAAGAAAATTGCGTCGGTGCTGGTGCCGGTTGCGCTTGCGGTTTTTCTGATCCTCGTGGATGGATGCGGGGCGTATAACCCGAATGGAACCGGCGGCGGTGGAACCGGCAGCGGGAGCAGCCCGGGCGCCGCCCAGGGTTTTTACGACTGCACTGTGCAGCAGGACGCCCCTGCGATGGAGGCGCTAATCCTGCCGACCGACGTTTTCTATGGGGTGCTCGGCACGCTCGCGCCGAGTTCGTTTACACCCAGTGCGCTCATCGCCGGGCAGGGAGCCTCGGGGACTACGACCTATACTGGAAACCTCACCGAATTCTTGCCGTCGGGAAGTACGTCCAATTCCACCGTCACGGCGACAGACCTGCCGAATGAGAGTATCAGCGGAAAAATGACGCTGAGTGGAGTGCAGGTTGGATTTGGCGGCGCGTTCTTGCCGACTTCCTCCTATAACTACACCACGGCGGCCTTGCTGTCGACGGTCGGCGGCGCCTGGACGGGCGGGCTCTGGGACGGCTCGGCGGTCACATTGAGCATCGACAGTACCGGGAATATCTCGACGACCAGCGGGGGGTGCAATATAACGGGGCAGGTTGCACCTTTTTCGAATAACACAATCAATGTATTCAATGTTACTAATCTTAAATTTAATACATCTTGTACCGTGAATCAGACGGCGAGCACTGCCGTTGCCATAGTGTTTCTGCTCCCAGATGGAGCAACCCACGAACTGCTGATGTCAGCGACATTTGGCACCACCGCGGCGTCTGTATTTTCGGGAATACACTAAGAGCGGTTTTTTCCGCAGCGGGTCGACCAGCGGGAGGCCGATTCAGCGGAGCGGGTAGGCTAACTCGAGGAGACACCTGCGCCTAACTCTTCTGCAACAACTCTTCCAGTCCCCGCTTATCCTTCAGCGTCACGCTCGATCCTTTGATCTGCAGCAGGCCTTCTTTCTTGAAATCCGCGAAGAGCCGCGTGACGGTTTCGCGGGATGCGCCGATCATCTGCGCGATTTCCTCGTGCGTCAGCGTCAGGTTGAATTTCACCGCGCCGTCGCTGACCGGATGCTGCGCGCACCAGCCCAGAACGAAGCGCGCCAGTTTTTCGCGCGCCGAGTGGGATAGCCCGATCGTGCGCATTTCGGCGAACGCCGCCTGGTAGGTTTCGGCCAGTTCCTGCGCCGCGCGCAAGGCCGCTTCGCCGTGTTCGCGTAGGAAATTCAAAAAATCGGTTCGGCTGATGAAGTTGGCCTGCGTCGGCTCGATCACCTCCGCCGTCACTTCGTAGGGCCGACCGGAAATCGTCGCGGGCAATCCGAGAAGATCGCCCGGTTCGGAAATGCGCACGATCAGCGTTTTGCCGTCAGCGGACGAGGTCGAGAGTTTCACGTGCCCGGAACAAAGGATGAAAAGGCCGCGGGCCGCCTGACCCTCCACGAAGAGTGTCGCACCCTTGGGGTAGGTGGCCGACGCGGTGATCTCGGAGAGGCGCTGTAAAGCGGCGGGGGGCAGATCACAGAAGAGCCGCGCTTCCTTGTGCGGACAGGCCACACAACTTTCGATGACTTCCAATCCATACGGAGAGCGCATACCCGTCTGACTCCAAGCCATTGTACGTCCCCTTCCCCGCGTAACGAAATGGAACCCGCCTTTTGGTAGTGGGCCAGTTTGAACCACGAGGCTTCTTGACTGGTCAAGGAAGCCTGCCATACTGGGAGGTATGAAAAGACCGAAACGGAAGAGAATGCCGAAGGACGTGAATCAACTTGCCGCGCGTGTTGTGGAAATATCGACCCGCCAAGAGCCGCAGAAGAATCCGGCAGCCGTTGCACTGGGTCGTCTCGGTGGCCTGAAGGGAGGCAAGGCTCGGATGAAAGCGCTCTCGTCCGAGCGGCGTCACGAAATTGCGAGCAAGGCCGCTCGGACGAGGTGGGCTAAAGACAAACCCTAGGCCGAAGCCGCCACAGCGGACGGGGAAGTTGCCGCTGGCGCTTCCTTTGATTTTGGTGGTCGCCCGCGTTTTGCCTTGGCTTTTTTAATGACACCTTTTTTGTCGGGAAGCTCGATGTCCTCTTCTTTCGTGGTTTTCCCCTTGCGGTAGTTTGGGTACCACTCGGCAAGCGCCCAATCGCCTTGCATGTTGATGAGGTCACCAACTTTCTTTGCACGGCGAGAGAGGATTCCCCAGACAGTGGTGTACTTGCTCTTAGGCAGTCCGCCTGCGACAAGTGCGTCAATCACCGCCTGCGTGGAATGCTTCTGTTTGGTAGTTTCCAACAGCGTCTTGGTGGCATCGGGAATGCTCATTTTCAAGAAGGCGCTTGGCCCTACACCACTTCCCGGACCTGGGCCTGTGTTGCCAGCTTGCGCGGCAATCATCTTAATCGCCGATATTGCGGATTCGATCTGAGCCTTTTTAGCCTCTAGATCGGCGAGGACTGCCTTGTAGTTGATTGGTTCGTTCGCCATTTCATCCTCACTTTCCACTGGAAAACATTGGTGTTTTTTGCTATAAAGGCGAATGGACCATGTGGGGACGGGCCTTTTCTGGGACCATCCCCACGCTGGCCGCTCTAGGGAGTTTCCTTAACCCTTCGCCCTTTTGAGGGGCAGGACACTCTCATAGCATCACCTTCTTACCGCCGGTGGATTTCAGGCCCGCTGCCAAGCCAAAGCCTGAGGTTCTCCGGCGGTTTCGATTTTACACCCACGGCCAGCCCCAAAGTCAAGCACCGCGTGGAAGATTTCCACGGACCGACCCTAGCTTTCTTTTTCTTGACAATGCCGTACCGCTCAAGCATACTACACGGCATGAATACACTTTCAAGGCAGCGCCGCGCAGCGGTCATAGCTTCACTCGTCGAGGGCAACTCGGTTCGGGCCACTGTTCGAATGACGGGAGTGGCGAAGGACACGGTTTTGAAATTGCTGGTGAACATCGGACACGCCTGCGTTTCCTACCAAGACAAAGCACTTCGCAACCTGACATCGAAGCGAATCCAGTGCGATGAAATTTGGTCGTTCTGCTACGCCAAGGACAAGAATGTCCCTGCGGACAAGCGCGGCACATTTGGCTACGGAGACGTGTGGACGTGGGTTGCGATTGACCCGGACACCAAGCTGGTCGCCTCTTTCATGGTGGGCACGCGCGGCGCGCAGACCGCGAAAGCGTTCATGGATGATCTGGCCTCTCGCCTAGCAAATCGCGTCCAGCTAACCACGGACGGACATCGGGTGTACCTGCAAGCCGTCGAGGACGCGTTCGGGAACGATATAGACTACGCAATGTTGGTCAAGCTCTACGGCCACGATTCAGAACCTGATACACGCTACAGCCCCGCAGAGTGCATCGGGTGTCGTGAAATCGGAATTACGGGCCGCCCCAACCCGAAACACATTTCTACGAGCCATGTGGAACGGCAGAACCTAACGATGCGGATGTCGATGCGACGATTCACTCGGCTGACAAATGCATTCTCAAAGAAGGTCGATAATCATCTTTGGGCAATCGCGCTTCACTACATGCACTACAATTTCTGCCGAGTACATCAAACGCTGCGCGTCACTCCAGCAATGGAAGCTGGAGTCGCCGATCATGTTTGGAGTTTAGAAGAAGTTGCGGGCCTGCTGGACGCGGAGGCGAAAAGAGCCGCTTAAATGAAACTGGCCCACTACCCGCCTTTTGAAGGTGTGTCTTTACTGTTCACGGCGAATCACCCAAGGCCAGTGTGTCCCGCGCCACAGTCAAGGGCCGTGATGTCAGTCACCTGGCAAGGTGACTGCGGTCACATCCTTGCCCTCCGAAATCCCTAATAATTTGCGAAGAAGTAAGGGAGGCTGAGATGCCGCAAGACGATCGAAATACCCTCGAAGTTCTAAGGGCCGAGCTGAATTTTGTGACCAAGGGCGGGTACGGACGGTCCCCGCGCGAGCCCCGGCGGGCACAACTCCCGCTCGAGGACTCTCCGACGTGCATGAACTACGACAGCAAGGCCAATCCGAGTCCGTGCGCGGAATGTTTGCTCATGCAGTTCGTGCCCGCTGACAAGCTGGGAGAGAAAGTCCCTTGCCGGCACATTCCCATCACAGCGGAAGGTGACACCCTGCTCCAGCTGTACCGAGGTGGAACGGAGCAGCAGATCGAAGAGGCGCTAACCCATTGGCTGAAGCGGGAAATCGCCAAGCTGGAGAGCGTCTCGGCCTAGGTCGCCGATGCCCACCCTGAGGCGACAATCCGACCCTCAGGGGTGAAGGGACTCCATGTAACGGAGACGAATCATGGTCCTGAATCTTCGTCCAAAATGCGCGAACCCCAGTTGCGCGGCGTCGTTCGAATGGCTGGCGGGCGGCAAGCTGTTCCGATTCCAGCGCGATCCGAGCGAACCGGATCAAGCTGCGGCCGGCGCCGCGAACGGCTCCCACGGAACGGGCCACTATTGGCTGTGCGAGCGTTGCTCTAACGTCTACACGCTTCGCTCCGACCCTGTTCGAGGAATCAGGATTGTTCCGCTGTGGCCTGAGCTGCCTGCGGCGGAAACCCATATGCACTTGCCCGCCCGTTGATCCTTGCACGGAAACGGTAAGGCAAGGACTGCATCCGGCGGTCGCTGTCACCCAATCGCAATCGTACTGCGGCCGCCGGCCTCCCTCAATTCCCTAGCCCGCCGGTGGCACCGGCCTCTCGTCGGCGCCTTTTCGTTGAGCCAGCTCCTCACTACAAAAAGAGCGGGAGGTTACCCTCCCGCTCTCTGTGCGGCACCGATTGCTTTGCGACTAGGGCTGGATCGCAACTTTAATGACGCCGTCGCGACGCTCGCCGAACAGCTTGTAAGCATCCACGATGTTGTCGAGCGAATACCTGTGGGTGATCAGCGGAACCAAGTCGAGCCGGCCATGACGCACGAGTTCGATCAGCCGGCGCATGCGCTCTTTTCCGCCGGGGCACAGCGTGGCGATGATTTTCTGATTGCCCAGGCCTGCCGCAAACGGTTCCAGCGGAACGGCGAGCTCGCCGGAGTACACGCCCAGGCTCGAGAGCGTGCCGCCCGCCCGAATGACGCGCAGCGCGTTTTCAAAAGTGGCCTGCGTTCCAAGAGCCTCGATGGCCACGTCCACGCCTTTGCCGCCGGTCAGCCGCTTGATCTCCGCGACGACGTCGACTTCGTTTTGATTCAGAACGATGTCGGCGCCCATTCGCTTGGACATCCGCGTTCGCACCGGGTCCGATTCCACGGCAATAATCAGGCTCGCGCCCTTCAGCTTCGCGCCGGCGGTCGCGCACAGCCCGATGGGGCCTTGCGCAAAGACCGCCGCCGTATCGCCAATCTGCAGATTGGCGCTCGATGAGTTGCAGACGGATTTGGACGCCTTCCTCAAATCGTATAATTCCACCAAGCATCTCCGCGGATGAAATCAAAGTTGGCACTCGCCCGAGGGCCGGAATTTCGTTGTTGACCTGTAACCTGCCTGTGATATTGCTTTGACCGGACTTTTTACGTTTACCAAGACAATCTGATTCCCCGGCAGGCCGCTCCTATTTCTGGCGTGGCGCGGTGGATGCGCGCTTCGAGAACTGCGCGCGTCGCGCGCGAAAGGAACACCTGATGTTCGAGCAGACTCTCGATCCGATGGGACACCTTTGGCTCAGCGTGCTGATCTCGCTCGTTCCTCTTTTCGCGCTGCTCTTCATGCTGGCCGTGCTGCGCATGACGGCTTGGCTGGCCACGATCATCGTGGGCGCGATCACCATTCCGCTCGGCATGGTGGTGTGGCACGCGCCCCTGGCGAACACGCTGAAATCCTATCTGTACGGGGGGCTGACCGGATTCTGGGTGATTGATTGGATCACCTTTTGGGGCCTCATTATCTTCAATACGATCGTCCTTACAGGCGACTTTGAGCACTTCAAGAACTGGCTGATGCATCACGCCACGCCCGACATTCGAATTCAGACCATCATGCTGGCCTGGGCCTTTGGCGCGTTGCTTGAGGGACTGGTGGGATTCGGCTATCCCTGGGCCGTTGTCGTGCCCATTCTCGTCGGGCTGGGAATTGCGGATCTCGACGCGATTCGCGTCGCGGCGCTCGCCAATAACGCGCCCGTCTCCTACGGCGCTCTAGGCGCACCCATTCTGGGTCTCGCCGCCGTGACCGGACTGCCGATGCTGGCGCTCTCCGCTTCCATTGGCAATATCGTGGCCGTCCTGGCGCTTCTTCCTCCCTGGGTGCTGATTTACCTCGTGAGCGGATGGGAAGGCGTTGTGGAAGCATGGCCGCTCGCCATCGTCGGAGCTCTCTCCTACGTTTTGGGCCAGTGGCCTGTCGCCCATTACCTCGGTCCGTATCTGCCGGATCTGAGCGGAGCGCTCGTTTCCTTTTGGATCTTGTTCGCGTTCGTGAAGGTTTGGCGCCCGAAAACGATTCGCGGTTTCGGCGGCAAGCCCCTTGAGACATTCGCCATGTCCGGGACAAATAAGGTGGAAGTCGTGTCCGGCCGTGATGCTGTCTACGCGTGGGTTCCGTTCCTCGCACTCATCTTCGTGGTGGTCGCATGGACGGGACCCTGGTCGAAGCTTCCTTCTCTCAGTTTGAAGAGGCTGTCTGTCGTGGCCGTATCTTCCGTCACGCACACGCCCCTTTCCTCG
>Ga0210401_10006957_pt1 | contig 11425 bp, 8 predicted proteins | sample IncBWH32MmetaG_FD_150866 | JGI IMG/M metagenome (GOLD analysis project Ga0210401, IMG submission 150866) | Forest soil microbial communities from Barre Woods Harvard Forest LTER site, Petersham, Massachusetts, United States - Inc-BW-H-32-M | ecosystem: Environmental > Terrestrial > Soil >... | reverse complement strand
CGCTGGCAGCCACATGATTGCCAAACAGTGGTCGGCCGCCTTACGATCTCACCCCTGCAAACCGGACGGGATTCGCTATCCGGCTCGACACGACCATGCCCGCGCCGCCTACGCCATCTTTTCCCGCCCGCCCTCCACGTTCGAGGTGAGTTCTCTCGGGTCTTTAATGGCTCCTGCAAATAGATCGCTGCTTAACGACATCCTGACGCTCTACAACGTGGACCTCATCTAGAGAGATGGAAGTATCGCGAGCTCCTGAGTATGAGCGGATTGGCTCTGTTCTTACCATCTGAGAACGGCACAGGTGGCCACCAGCTGGAATGAGCTAGACCGAATCCCAATAACAGAGGGTTGACTTCCTCCTGTGCCCTTGGCATGAAAATCCGTCATGACACCCATGGAGTTCATCTGAACCGAGACGGCTATCAGATGAGTGAAAGTTTAAACAGCTTGTAGCTCATTTGACCGCATTAGAACTGACCCAAAAACGGTATAGACTTTGCTTCGCCACAGTGATGTTAAGTTGACCCTGCAGTGTTATACCCACAGTGTGAGCGAGGATCGCATGGCTGCGGCCGGGGTAATGCTGACTGCGATTTTCAGCCACGCGGCAGACAGAAGCGGACTGAAAGCGGACTGAGCGATAGGCAATTCGAGTTTAAGTCCTTCGCCATCATCGTAGCCAGGAACCGAACCGGATCTCGTCGAAAAACTGCGGACTGAGAGCGGACTGGTAGGGCAAGACGCGACTCCGCTAACCTCTTTAGAATGATGGTGGCCAGGGACGGAGTTGAACCGCCGACGCCAGCCTTTTCAGAACTCATGTTTCCAGTGTTTCCAACAACTTCAATGGTTGCCGTGGGACTGCCAAACACTGGAAAGTACGACAAAAACAAGAGGACCGTGGGTGATCGCCGTGGGTGATTTCTGTATGAATTTTTTCAGGGTGACCCGAACTCGCGGATAACTTCCCAGAAGCCGACTTCGGGCCAGCGTCGAAGTCCGCGATCAAGTGTCGCATCCGCTCCACCTTGACTCAGGCAAAAGCAGCAATCGCAATCGCGACCTCTTTCCATCGGTAAACACTAGCCGACTTCCCGATACAAATCCGCCATGGATGAGCGGCTTGGAAATCGCATAAGCAAGGTGCGCTCACTGCTGACAAGGTCCCAACTCTCCCTGCAATCAAGGGTGCTTGCGCTTGCGACTTGCTGGATGGACGTATGTATCCGAGCCGTTCAATCAATTGAAACCTTCCACTAGCATGATGTCTCCTTCGGAGTGCTCGATTCTTCGTAGAAGAACACCCGAGTTCCATCGAGCGATTCGACTTCAATCGAAACTCTCCCGAATTCTCCACCCCGCAATTGGCGATCTTATAGATGTACGCGAAGCTAGCAGCTTCTGAAACATCAAACAGGACTGTCTGAGATTGGCGTGGCCGTCAATATCGGGTACTCCGTCGATATCGAAATGCATGGCGAGCAGGGATGGCGACCCGCCAACGATTTGCTTGGAATTTACGCCGTATGCGTAAACAATGAGTTCCCTAAGCGACATGTTGTAAGCGATCAGATGGCGGCCATCATGGTGGATGAAGGTACCGTGCGGGACTGAGGTATCGCTGGGTTTGATGGTCGCGACTTCAAAAGTAGGATTCGAGTCCGCTGGCATCGGCGAGATGGGCTGAGGAGCGGCGCTCTGAGGAGAAGTTGCGGCAGGTTGAGCCGATGCGATGCTCGGAAATGCGATGAAGATCAGCGAGATAAAGAGTGAGACTTTAGCAGTAGTCAGCACATTTTCACCGACATTGGCCTTCGAGGAGCATCGTAGCAGCTCTCATTCCGAGCGAATTACCGCCGATTTGAAATCCCTCGGAACCCCGCAGCCGGCCCGAGCGTATAGGAATGCGAGGAGTTCTATGCATCGATTCATCTCTGAGCTGACAGCAGCGACTGCTCTGACGGCTGCTATTTCGTCAACTTTCCCTTGCTTCGGCCAGGATTCGCACCTGGACCTGAACGTCCACGCGAATTCGCATGCGACGGCAAAAGACATCGGGCTTCCTGAATATCCAGGAGCGACGGTTTTCAAAGACAAAGACAGCGATTCTTCATCGGCAGACTTGCTTTTTCTGCTTAACAGCTTTCATTTCAGTTTGAAGGCAGCAAGCTACGTGACCGCCGACTCACCTGATCACGTCCTCGGATTTTACAGGAAGCCGCTCTCAAAATTCGGACAAGTGCTGGAGTGCGACCACGGCAAGCCAGTTAGATCTTTAACTGTAACGAAGAGTGGGCTGACGTGCGGCGACGGAAAGAGTGGGCACGTCACACTGAACGGTAGCAAAGGGGATGGCGGCCACGAACTGCGGGCAGGAACGCCTGACCAGTTCCGGATCGTAGGAGTTGACGACGTCGCGAACGGAAAGACGAGGTTTGGACTCATCGCCTTGGTGCTTCCAAAGGATGACTCCAAGAAATAGAAAGCACAAAACTAGAAACTTCCGTATTGCCGACCACACAACAGAAACACTCTAGCTCGTGAGTGGCAGGTTCGCGTCCACCCTGGTTATCCTGGCATCTATCATTGCCGCCGCCCGGATGGCACGGGATGACATCGGCAGAATCGTCGCCGCGACTGACTGCAGTGGTTTCAGAGAGCGTGAACCTCGCTCGCATGATTTTGGGGTCGGATCCAAGATGAACTGCTATTATGTGCCCCATGGATATATCGATGGAAGCGATGGAGAGCGCACATAGCCCTTTAGCGAGCATCGAGAGACGCATTCGTGAGCTGGAATGGATGAGTACATGGCACTACTCCGCATTTGCATCCGCGCTGCGCTGCGTAATAGAACTCTTAGCTGGGGAGGACAAGCTACGTGGGAAAAATTCATGGCCTTGTGGTGAGTAAAGAGACCGGCAAGCCCATCTCGAATCTTCAGGTCGCCTTCTTTGACTCCAACGCGGCGCCCGGGACGGTGCTGCGCTCGCTCGAGGAGAATGACAAGCGCTCCCCGCAGGAGCGTTGGGCGCTATTCGGCACTTCCCTGGGCTCGGTGCTCACCGACGAGGCCGGTGGGTTCGCGTTGGACTTCACCCCCGCGGGCCAGGGGGGCGGTGGCGTCCGCGAGCATGTGTTGTTGGTGGTGTTCGCGCCAGACGACGTCGGCAGCGTGGACAGGCCGTTCCCACTCCCGCCCGAGAAGCGCATCCTGTACATGTCTAGTCTCCCGAAGTTCGAGCACGGCCAGCAGGCGTGTCTCATCCGCCTGCTCCCGGCGCAGCTCGAGAAGTTCGGCCTGGCGCCGGCAGGCTCGCCGCCCACCTCCGAGCCCGCGCACGACCCGTCGAGCAAGACTTATGCGGACGTCCTCGAGCGCGCCTTCGTTTTCAAGGAGAGCCTCAAAACGCTGGTGAAGCCGCGCCTCCAAGCGCAGGTGGCGAACGTCGCTGCCACGAAGATTGCGGCTAAGAAGAAATTCGCCAATCTGAGCGCGATTCCGGCTGAAAACCGCAACCACCCGCAGCTGCTCACCGACCCCTCCAAGCTGTACGAGATGATGCAGAAGACCGTGGCCGCAGGCATCGCCAAGCATGCGGCCGCGCCGAGCAGTCTCCAGCTGAGCCTCAGCGCTGACGAGGTGAAGACGCTCGGCCTGAAGACCTCGGAGCGGGGGATGGTCTCCGGCCAGGTCAAAGCGTCGACGCTCTCCGTCTTTCTCTCCGCCCGCAACGGAGGCGTGGACCTCGTGTCGAAGAGGCCTTCGAACGTCGACCCCGCCAAGCTGCTCGCAGACCACGCCCCGTCCACCACGAAAGCCCCGCCGTCTACGGATGCCCCGCCGACCTCGCGGCACCGGAGGAAGTCATGAGCGACGTCCAAGCACTCATCAATGAGATTGTCGCCGGCGTCGGCGAGCAGATTCGCGACCTCGGGCCTGCGGTCGCGCAGCAGGTCAGCCTCGATGCCGTGGTGACCGAACTGGAGAACCTGCAGCCCCTGGTCTCCGCCGAGCCCGCTGCCACCAAGAGCCTGGCGGCCACCGCTCTCTCGGTCGCGCAGGCGGTCCAGAGCGGCATCGCCGCGGGCAACAAGAGCACCGCGGATCTGGGACCCTTGGTGGGCAACGTTGAAACTCTGTTGCCGCTCCTCGACGCCTCGCTCAACCCGGCTGCCAACGGGCTGGTCACCAACATCCTCGCCCGGCTCACCCAGTTGCTCGCCACGCGGCCCGACGTCGCCGCCATCCTCGGCGACCTCGACGCCATCAAGAGCTTGCGCGGCGGCCCGGCGGATGCCACCGCCTTCCACGACTTCCACGTGCTGCAGCTAGCGTTCAAGAACGTCTGGGTGCACGCGTTCGACGGGAACCTGCGCCAGTCGGCGGAGCAGGCCTACTCCGCGGCGGTTCAGCTCTATGCCGACGCCGGCCTCACCGTTCCCGACACCGGCTCGGTCGATGATGTGCAGCAGCTCGACGAGTTCCTGAACGCCATACGTGGCGCGGCGGGCGACGTCGCCCCACCGGTACCGGACCATGTGCAGCGATGGTTTTCGATCAATATCGTGCCGGTGTGGCCGCAGCTGAGCGACGGCCAGCGTGCCATAGCGACCCAGGACGCGCAGTTGGTACAGAACCTCTTTGACGAAGGTCAGTACTTGTCCCTCGCCACCAAGAAGATCTTCGACGCCATGGACGCTATGGCCGCCCAACCGGAAGGCCCAGGCGGCAAGCTGGCCAAGCTCATCCAGGAGCTCGGCGACGCCATGTCGGAGCCGTACGCGTTCGATGTCTTCGCGCCCAACTCATTCAACTACGGTCTGCTCCTCACCTATCGGCAGGAGTGGACCCCCGGCGAGTACCAGGCGGGGGACCTGCGCGCCACCATTCCCCTCGCGCCCGGCGAGGTGCGCCGCTACTCGAAGAAGACCACCATCAAGAGGACCCGGTCCCGGAAGGAGGCGGAGAAGTCCGTCGCGTCGAGCTCGCTGTCTTCCGAAGTCACGCAGCGCGCGGAGGCGGACATCATGCAAAAGACAGACACAAGCACCAACTACAAGATGACCTCCGACGGCTCGTTCAGCATCGCCGACATCGGCGACATCAAGTCCACCTCCGAGTTCGGGGCCAACCAGTCCAATGAGTCGGTGAGCAATAAGAAGGACTTCCGCGAATCCACAGTGAAGGCCGCCCAAGAATACCGACTGGAGCGTAGTCTCGATGTCGATACCACCTCCAGCACCGAGTTCGAGACCACGGAGTCGAGTGAGATCTCCAACCCCAACAAAGAGATCACCGTTACTTATCTCTTCTATGAGCTGCAACGTCGGTACCAGATCAACGAGTCGCTCTATCGCGTGCGGCCGGTGATCTTGATCGCCCAGGACGTTCCAGCGCCGCACGAAGTGGATGAGGCCTGGCTGATTGAGAATCAGTGGATCATTGCCCGGGTGCTTCTGGACCAGTCACTTCGGCCGGCGCTGGAGTACCTGAACAGCGGGCTGGCCGGCGACGAGGCCTCCATCTCAATCCTGCGCGCGCAATGGGAGAATCTCCGCGACATCACCAACACACTGGAGTCGCAGCTCAACAATCAGATCAACATCCGCAACTACTACCGCGATCAGCTGGCCAGCGACACGTACAACGAGAACATGGCTAAAGCGGTGGACAGCAACGTCGGCTTCTTCGGAAAGATTGCCGAGGACTCGTTTGGCAACGCCACGGGTGCGGCGGTGGGCGCTTTCGACGCCACCCGTCAGTACACCGAGTCGTTGCTCCAAAACATCAACGACAACGTCGCCGATCTGCAGAACAAGCTGAAGCAGTCCAACGACTCGTACTTGGCCGCCACCCAGAAGTATGCGGATGCGATGCAGAAGCAATTCTCGCGGACAGTGGCCATCGACCAGCTCCGGGTGCACATGAAGCAGAACATCTTCTTCTACATGCAAGCCATCTGGTCGCACGAGCCGCCGGACCAGCGCTTCTTCCGGCTTTACAACAAGCAGGTATTCTGCCCGCGCCCCCCCAACACGTGCACCGTGCCTCTCAACGGCAAGGTTACCGGAGCTTTGGGGCGTTTCGCGATCTCCACCAACATATGGACCTGTCCGCCGGTGGTGAATACGACGACCGTGGACCTGGTGGAGATTGCCGACATCGACAATCCCCTCGGCTTCAAGGGCAACTACATCATCTTTCCGCTCAAGGAGACCTGTTACCTCACGACCTACATGCTGCAAGAGTTCATCGACGACACCTACGGCCTCAAGGACCCGGACATCTTTGCGACGTGGAAGGAGATGGGCTCCATCGACGCGGTGGCGGCGAGCGTGGCCGCGCAGCTGAAGAACCTGCAGCAGGGCTCGGCCGAGTGGCAGGCCCTGGTGGATGCGTTCGCCCAGTTCGTGAATGAGACCCAGGGTCAGGTGGACGAGATCATCATTCCCACCGGCCAGCTGTTCATCGAGGCTCTGCCGGGCTCGCATCCGTTACTCGAGGACTTCATGCTGCTCCACCGAGCGGAGGACGTGCGTAAGGTCAAGGCCGAAGTGCGGCACGCTGAACTGGAGAACTTGCGGCTCGCATCGCGCTTGGCGGCTGCGCAGAGTGACTCCAAGAATCTCCCCCTGCTCTCGGACCCGGACATTGACAAGAAGGTGCTCATCGAGGGCGGCGCCAGCGTGGTGATCCCGACCGGTGACCAGTAGCGCGACGAGACGACGCGATTCGAGAAGGCTGGTGCGACCTATCTACCGGGCTTGAAATTCGGGCCGTAGTAGAAATACTCGGGCTTCGGTAGGTTCCTTTCGATCCGCAGCAGGTCGGCCCAGATGGCCTGTGCGCCGAGATACAGCTCGGTCATCGCGTCACGGGTCTCGGGCGTCTCCGAGCCATCTTTGACCAAACGAGTCAGGTACTCCGCGAATCGCGCGAAGTTTCCGCCGTAACCCTGACCGCTGCCCTTCCCCTCCAGTAGCTTCACGAGTATCCGGTGTCTCCTCAGTAAGCCCTTCTTAGGGTTCTCGAGGTTGCCCTCCAAGTCCTCCGCGGCGAGGGCATGCTGCGACAAGCGCCCAGCCGCCCAGTGAAGATACTTGAGACAGTACTCGCAGCGTGCGGCAACGAGGGGGCTGCTAAACTCGAACGCGCCCTCGTACTGCTGGTCGTAAGTCTCGTCGTGACGAATGCCACCCAGCTCGCTGAACCGCTGTACGAATCCAGCCGCGTCGTTGTTGAAGCTACCGGCAAAATAGAGCGTGTCGACGAAGAGGTTCATGACCTTGGAGAGTACGATGTCGAAGGGAGTCAGGTACGGCGGATACATCGTGTACTTCAGGACGGAAGTGTCGATCCCTAGCTCACGCTGGTTACCGTGGGTGAACTGGGTCGCGTGCTCGACGTTGGTGTCGGATACGGTAACTTTCTGTACGAAGTTTCGTTGCCTGTCGTCGCTGATCATGTCGGCCACCACTCGAGCGTAGAGGAAGCCGGAGAAGCTCGGATCTTCATCCCAGCGGCGCATATAGCGTTGCAGGGTGTTCTGGTTATCCAGGATCTTGTATTCAAGCTCGCTTTCGATATCGGCCTTCCGTTGCTTCGCGACGGCTTCGAACGCTTCTTTCTTCAGGCTTTCGTTGACGTCATCAACCAGGTTCCAAAGGTCCCACGCCAGCAATGCAAACTCGATGGCCAGGTCCAGAGGTGTAAGCGGCACGAGGAGGTGAATCACCACCTTGCCGATCGTTCTCGTGGCTCGCCACGCCTTGGTCCCGATGGCAAGAGCCACCCTGGCGGCCGAACGGACCTGGCCTGCTCTTTTCGCTGCTTGCGAGACGTTACGGATCGCAGAGGCAGCCGATGGCGCGTGAGCCATCGGCCGTACAGCCGTCTCCAGACCGCGCTCGACGTCGGTGATTTCGCTGGACGCGCCAGCCGCCGTGACCGGTCCCGGCCCGGCGGGGGGGTGTCCAGCGGCCGATAATCGGCCCGGGGCGTTGATGGGGCCGCTCTTCGGAGGCGTTCTGACACCCCCGCGATCGGTGAGCATCCGGGAGTCTTCGAGCGCGAGATACGGCGTTGGCTGGGGTCCAGGGATGATCTGGCCCCGTCGTTCCGCAAGCATCTCGACCAAGTCGCGCTGGCCGCTCGCGACGGCCGCGAGATCGACATCATGTGCAATGTATCCCCGACCGGGCCCGATCTGGCGACCATTCAAGTCGACCGCGTTTCCGTCCACCCAATTCCGTGGTAGCTCCTTCTCTTTCCAAAGGATTTGGCCACCGTTGTTGTTGAGTTGCGGATAGGCTAGGCGTTGCCGAGACGTGAGACTTGACGTCGGCTCCTTTTTCGAGTCGAACCAGCTCAAGTCATCGAGGCTGTTACCAAACAAGACGTCGCCCTCTGGCGCCTTTCCCAGGCGCCACTGTTGCGGTTTCGGCTTTTCTCCCGGGAAGCCACTTGGCCTGACAAGTTCCCACGGCTGGATAGGGATCTCAGTGAATACGTATTTGTAGCCGGCACTGACGAACTGCCTGGCCCACTTTTCATTCAGTTTAGTGCCAACCCGCCGCGCAATCCGATTGCTGTGACGCTCGATCAGTTTTTGCGCGGTGAGCTGTTTCCCTCTCCGCTTCCACAGCCGATCAACGCCGGTCCCCCGTTCCTCCTCCGTTGGTCCGCCCATGTCCGCACTCTACACGCATTGTGGCGTCGAGCGAAAGCAGCTTGTTCTTGAACCGGAAACCGTGACCTCCGGCCGCCGTAGTGCAACGAGCCAGCAGTTGATAGAACACGCTCTGATAGAGTCCGGTACCCGCATCCCAGCGGGATCACTCTCTATGGGACTCCTGATGAGGTCCTCCACAAGAAGGGCGGCACGATCGCCATCGTGGATCACAAAACGGCTCACTTCAAAAAGGAAGACAAGTTTCACGACCAGTTCGTGATTCAAGTCACCGGGTACGCCTGGATCGCCGAGGCACTTGCGCTCGGGGAGGTTTCACTCGCAGGTCTTTTTGTACTGGGAGACTAGCGCAACTGAAATTGAGAATTCGCCGTCGGAGCACTTCGAGAGAGGGCGCTTATGGATGCCGTTCTCACCGAAAGGGCTTGAGATCGAGATCGAGTACAAGAGTCTGGAGCCGCTCATCAAAGAAGTTAAGGACGTCTGGAACGCAACGCAAATGCCTGAAGGACGAGAGGGCTGTGATGACTGCAAAATCTTCGATTCATGGAACTCGGACTGGTCCGTAGCCATTTTGATGTCAGATGACCGGCATCCATGTAAGTCACTTGTCAACTGAAAAGCACGAGATTCCTGTACGCGCTCTGGAGAGCGCGTTTTTGATCTGATCAGGACCTGTCGTTTGCGCAAGATGGCTTTCCGGAAGTTTGCGACGGAGTTGACGATATCGAAATCGTGGAGGTGGTTGTAGTAAAGTGCGCCTCGAACGACATAGGCATCCGCCAGGTTTGGATTCAGAGAGATCGCCTTATCCAGCGCCATGGTCGCCTTCTCATCATCATCTTTTCCGCCTTCCCAGCTGAATACCTGTTGCTGGTGAGCAAAGGCAACGGACAGATATGCTTCTGCGAAGTTAGGATCTAGGGCGACCGCTGTCGCCTTGGCAAGCGCTTCAGACGACACGGTGATGCCGCAGCTAATTGAACTTGCCAAAAACAAGCAGCACGGTACCAGCCGAGTGCTTCTTCTGCTCGGAATCAGGCGGTCGAAGTCTCCAGAAGCTAAGGAGGCAATCGAACAACTGGCCAATGATCCTGAGTTGTCGAAAGAGATCGGCTCGTGGCGGAAAAAGAAGCGCAGGCGCTGATCGCCGTCGTATTACCGCCTATACGGAAGTAATTCGCTTCGGCTCGTTTGACCCCCTGGTTTCGGACTTGCTACCGATAAACGCGCAGGTGGTCAGGAGACATACTGTTGATTGACGCTGTTGCCACGGCTTGAAGGAGGCCGCTGCAATGGCGCGAAATGCAAAATCGAAGAGGAAGCGGGCTCCCAAAACGGTCCTGAAGCTCCCAGATCTTGAACAGTCCAAGTCGGCCGTCCTCAACAGCTTGACCTCACCCAGTTCTCAGCGCTCCTACGACCACGCGATTCGCGAATTCATTGATTGGTACTGTTCGGAGCCACGCCTGGCTTTCAACAAGACCGTCGTAACTCGATATCGAATTTCGCTGGAGCAGCGTCATTACGCTCCCTCGACGATTAACCTTAGGCTGGCTGCCGTTCGCCGCTTGGCCTACGAGGCTTCAGACTGCGGCCTCTTGAGCCCTGATTTGGCTGCCGGAATTCGCAGTGTAAAGGGCGCTCGCCGCCTTGGCGTTCGCATCGGCAATTGGCTGACGGCCGAAGAAGGCAGACGCATGATCGGCTCATTTGGTTCATCAGCTCTAAAACAGCGAAGGAACCGCGCCATGATTGCTGTTTTAATCGGATGCGGTCTCAGAAGGTCGGAGGCTGCTGCTCTGAAATTCGAGGATGTCCAACTCCGGGAAGAACATTGGGTGATTGCCGACCTGAATGGAAAAGGCGGTCACATCCGCACCGTTCCGATGCCAAATTGGGTGAAGACGGCGATCGACGAATGGGCGATAGTTGCTGGAATCAATTCAGGTCCGCTCTTTCGAGCCATCAACAAAGCGGGAAGAGTGTGGGGAAACGGTTTACGCCGAAGGTGATCTGGTCCATCGTGAAAGAGGGAGCGGCCAACTGCGGTCTGGTGGGCCTTGCTCCACATGACCTGCGCCGGACATGCGCGCGACTCTGCCATCAGGCAGGAGGTGAACTCGAGCAGATTCAGTTTCTCCTGGGACATGTTTCCATCGAAACCACAGAACGGTATCTGGGCTGCAAGCAGCGGTTTCAAAATGCCGTGAATGACGCGATCGGGCTCGATCCAAACGGCACTTGAGCCGTGCATCACTACCACACGGCCGACTTATCGTTGCTGATCGTGACTCGAGAATACATTGGCGATCATGCATTCACCGAGATCCGCCGATTCAGATTGCCAAGACGAAAGAGCTCGATGGGTCAGGGCTTGGGGCTCGCGGCCGTCTCGGAGGCCCGCGCCAGTGCTTGTGTGTCGACATACTCACGGATGCTCGTCACTTTGCCATTTCGAATGGTAATGGCGAAGACCCAATGGTCCTCGAACGTCCGATTCGTGGCTTTGATTGTCCCCCTAGCGAAGCCGACGACCAGAACCCGGTCTCCCTGCGCTATGAACTCGAAGGGTTCTGGGTACGAAGTTTCCACCGTTTCATTAGCCTTCTGAAGTAAGTTATTCAATCCAGCGTGCCCGCGGTGCGTGCCGGCCAGCGGCCAGTCCTCGCCCGGAATGATCCACTCAATATCTTCGGCAGACAACGCCAGCAGATCTTGCTTGTCGC
>Ga0210401_10006955_pt1 | contig 11426 bp, 8 predicted proteins | sample IncBWH32MmetaG_FD_150866 | JGI IMG/M metagenome (GOLD analysis project Ga0210401, IMG submission 150866) | Forest soil microbial communities from Barre Woods Harvard Forest LTER site, Petersham, Massachusetts, United States - Inc-BW-H-32-M | ecosystem: Environmental > Terrestrial > Soil >... | reverse complement strand
CCGCCTCTCAAACCTGCCGACCTATCCGCTCGATCGGTTGAGCCGCTATGAGGCCACGCTGTGGCGCCAGGCTTGTCAGATCCTGTTCACGCTGCGCTGCCTAGACCAGCGCAAGCCATGGCAAAGGATAAGGTTGCGTTGATTTGAAATTCAGGTTCGCCCTGGCAATCAAAGCTTCTGACCCTACAGAGCATCTGTCGAAATGCGGAGCGCTAACGCGCATCCTCTAGCCGGTCTTCGGGCTAACCGAGATCTCAAGAGGCGGTTAGCCGGTCGCCAAAATCGAGCATTCAGAACGCGCGCCAGCATGTCCGCAAAGGGCCGTTTCTGTTGAAGAACTCCGGGATCCCGGCGAAGCTGGGTTGGTGCTTAAGAACTGTTAACACTTGTTAGAACGGCCGGCTTTCGAACATTCTGGACGGTTGATGGCCACACCATTTGGCCTGGACAGCGTAAGAAGCAAAGAGCCCCGACGAATGCCGGGGCTCTTGTGTTCACGAAAAAGAGAAAGGATCAGTAGGTCGCAGGAGCACCCCAGTTGAAGCGGTAATTGATCCCGCCTTTCACGACATCGACCTTTTCTGTGGAGCTTACGAACGTCTGGGTGAAGGCACCCGTGGCGGTGGTGATATGACTGACGCCAATGGGGGTGGAACCGAAGTCGAAGTGCTCGTATTCGATTTTCGCGGACCAAGCCGGTGCAAAGGCCCACTCAAAGCCGGCCCCGACGACCCAACCGGAGCGATCGATAGTACCGGTAGTGCGCGTATCAACGAGGGCCCCGGTCGGTGAAAGAAAGACTCCCGTTGAACTGGTCTGGTCCAAGGCCACGCCGCCCTTTCCATAGAAAAGCCAAGGGCCTGCCGCCCAGCCGATACGGCCGGTCAAGTCCGCAAGATCCTTGATTCTGCCGGTAGTGGTGCTTGAGAATCCTACGAAACGCGGCGCGGTGCTGACCGTGGTCTCGGTCCCCCTTATGTTCGTCCAATCCCACTCGCCCTCCACGCCGACAACCAGGTTATAGGCAGTCTGATAGTTGAAACCTACCTGCGCGCCGCCGAGGAAGCCGTTTGAATTCTCCCTAGGGAAAACGGTCCCGGTCGGAAAGGCCGAACTGCCTGGCGGCAGTTCGGTGGAAACGCTGTGACCCCATCCCCAGCCGACGTTGCCGCCCACGTACAAGCCGGTCCAACTGAATACAGGGACCGGCATGGGTGGGGCTTTCACGGGAAGGTCAGCCGCAAAACCGGGCGATGCAAAAAGCGCCAGCGCCGCACTCGCCAAAAGTACCTTTTTCACCACGGGGACCCCTCCGAAAAAGCAATTATGACTATGAATCTGATGGAAGTTTAGCCTAACCGTTGGACATTCGCCTGTAACGCTTCTGCAACACTCGCGGTATTTTTGCCCGATCAACCTGTAAGGTTTGTGTAAGCAAACGCAGCTAGAGCAGCCCTAGCTCTAACCCTCACCGAAATGCCATTTTCCTGCTTGCGTTTGGACTGGTTTGCTTTTGCGCAGCCGTGTTCTGAACCCTAGAAGGTGCCATGCGTCAAAAAGAAACTGCGCTTAACGCGGCGCTCAAAACAGCCGACACAAGAGCCGTATGCCTCGCCCTCGACGAACTTGTGCGTGGCTCATCCAACGTTTCGATACTCGCAAGGGACGCCGAGATTGACCGTTCGGTTCTTTATCGCTCTTTTCGCGGCGAGAAGGGGCCAAGGCTTTCCCTTGTGATAAAGGTTTTGCGGAGCTTGAGTTTTCAGTTCGTTGTGGAATTTGAGCGGCAGCCAAAGAGGATCGGACCAAACCGGTTCGGCCAGGGTTCGAAAACTACCCCTCACCTTCAACTTCGCGATAGCGCAAGAGCGAGCGCGAAATTTCTGACACGCGCGTTCGAAAGTTTTGACATAACTGAAATTGGAAAAGCTCTCGAAACCGTGCTGCGTGCGCAAGAGAACGTTGTAGAATTTGCGAAAAGAGCATCGTTGCAGCGTAGCAGTCTCTATCGCTCGTTCAGCCAGCGCCGCGACCCACAACTTAGTACGGTTGTAAATTTCCTATCCGCGTTAGGTTTGCGGCTCGCGGTAATCCCCGTGAGCAGCGAATTGATGTACGACCAATTTCGATTGGAATAAGAGAACAATTCCGGTGCTACTCTCGACTACGCCGGCTCAGCGCCGTCCCTCGCTCGGTGCGCGGCGAGAACGGAGGAACGCCAGCGAGCCTGTTATGGCCGTTGGGTCGCGCGAACGCCATCGAGAGCGGGCTGTTCAAGATCCAGGCCAAACAGCTGCTTCAGTTCCGCCAACGACGGCAGGCTCATCAAAACCGCAAAAATATCATCGGCAGCCTTTTCCGAGACGTCGTCGCGACCGAGGACTACACGCGGCAGAATGAAATTGACCCCGTCGGCGGTCTCGATGTTGGCTCACAATCGACTTTGGAGCCGGCTGACGCCAAGCTTGCCAACTCCTGTTCACATTGCGCTATCTCGATCAACGCAAGCCATGGGAAAGATTAAGGCTGCCTTGATTTTGAAATTCAGGTTCGCCATGGCCATCAAGACTTGTGACACTACAGAGCGTCTGTCGAAATGCGGAGCGCTGGCGCGCCTTTTTCGTGCCCCAGGAGCGCACATCACCAAGTGCGCGAACATGCCGTCGGCAACATGCCTCCGAGGATGATTCTGTCGTCGCTCGATGCCGTTTACCCTGGCAAGACGCGCGGCGGTATCGCGTGTGTGTGTCATCACAATCCCGAAACGAGATGCCCGCCATCCACTGTGACCACGCTGCCGGTCATGAAGGAGCCGGCGTCGGAGACGAGCAGCAGCAGAGGACCGTCGAGTTCGGTCAGCTGGCCAAGCCGCCGCTGCGGCACGCGTTTGACCAGCGCCTTGCCTGCATCGGTTTCAAAGAAATCATCGTTAAGCTCGGTAGCGAAATAGCCAGGTGCGAGCGCATTGACGCGAATGCCGTAGCGCGCCCATTCGAGCGCCAGCACCCTTGTCATCTGGATCACGCCGGCCTTCGAAACGGCATAGGGCGCAACCCCGCCAGCCACGCGCAAGCCCAAGATGGAGGCGATATTGACGATCGAACCCCTGACGTTGTTTGCGATCATCCGCCGTGCCGCAGTCTGTGCAACCAGCCAGACGCCCTTGAGGTTGGTATCGATCACCCTGTCCCAGGCGCGCTCGTCCTGATCGAGCGCCGCTTTGGTCGCGGTGACGCCGGCGTTGTTCACGACCGCATGGATCGGACCGAATTCGGCTTCAGCTTCCTTCAACGCGCCATCGACCTGCGTGGCCAAAGTGACGTCGAGGACTACGCTCTGCGCCTTGCCGCCCGATCCGTTGATCTCGGCAACGTTTTCCGCAAGCGCCTCGGGGCGGCGCGCCGCCAGCGTAACGTGGGCGCCGTTATTGGCGAGGAAGCGCGCGAAATGCTGGCCAAGGCCGCCCGAGCCGCCGGTGACCAGAATGTGCCTGTCTTCAATCTCAAACACCGGAATCTCCCACGAAGAGTTGCCCAAGTCATGCATCAGGACGCTCGCCATTTTCGCTCGGCCTCGTCCCACGCGGCCAGCGGCTGCAGATCGGGCACCCAGGCAAGGCCGGTCTTGCCGTCCGAGGAAATCGCCTCCGGCGTGACCACCATGTCGAGCAGCGCGGGACGGTTGGCCAATGCCCGTTCGATCGCGGGCTTGAGCTGCGCTTCGGTTTCGACCCGCTCGGCGTGCATGCCGAACGACCTCGCCATCCCCGCATAATCGGCGAATTGCAATCTTGTGCCGACGACCTTGCCATGCGTGACGGTTTGATCGTGGACCTCGATCTGCCACGCACCATTATTGGCAACGACGATCAAAACGGGAGCCTTGTGACGCACGGCGGTGTCGACCTCGATCGCATTGAAGCCGAATGCGCCATCGCCGGTTGCCACCACCACCGGCTTGTCGGGAAAGGCGAGACTGGCGGCAATGCCGTATGGCACCCCGATTCCGATGCAACCGAACGGACCGGGATCCAGCATTCGCGGCGCGTTCAGCCCGACACGCGCAAAGGAGAGAAAATCGCCGCCATCGGTGATGACGACGGAGTCGTTGCCAACGGCTTCCTGCAGCGCCGACAAGACCTTGTTGGGGTGAAGTTTGCCGTCGGAGCCGCTGGGCGCCGAGGCCATGGTCTGCTGAAGCTTCCGCGCCCGCTCTTCATGCCCCTTGCGGAGTTTCGCAGCCCATTCACGGTCGACTCCTGAAGGCCGATTGCCCGCATGCTCGACCATTGCGCGCAGCGTCTCCGCCGGCGATGCCAGGATTTCGACGGCACCGCGGCGATTGTCGCGGATCTCCGTCGAGGTATCGCTGATACGGATGAATTTCGCCGACTGGAAAACGGCCGGCGATCCGTAGGCGAGCTGGAAATCGAGCCGTCGTCCAACGGTCAGAACGACATCGGCATCGCCCATGACGGAGCCACGCATCGCACCCACAACGGAGGGATGGCTGTCGGGAACCAGGCCGCGGCTTTCGCCCGTATCTAGGTACACGGCGCCGAGCCTGTCGAGCAGTGAAATCAGTTCCGGCCCTGCACCGCGGGCGCCGCGACCAGAAATCACGAGCACGCGGCGGGCCGACCACAACAGGTCGACCGCCCTTTCGATCTGTGCGGGATCGGGATGCGTAACAGTGCGCGGCTTGTCGCAAAGATGCTCTTCGAGCTGCAGCGCCTTAGGTACGATTCCCCGCAGCGTGTCGGTTGGAAAATCGATGTAGGAAGGACCGGGGTCTCCACCCTCGCCGAAAGCACGCGCGATCGCTTCATCGAGTTCCTGCAGCACCAGCGACGGCTCGCGCACCGTGCGCGCGTAGCGCGTGATCGATCGCACCAGTTGCGTGTGATCCATGTCCTGCAGGCCGCCCCTGTTCTCCTGCGGGCGCGGATTGCCGCCGGATACAACCAAAATCGGCGCCCGCGAAACGTGGGCGTTGGCGATCCCGGTGATGGCGTTGGTCATGCCCGGACCGGCGGTGACCAGCGCCACCCCCAGCTCGCCGGTCAACTCCGCATGCGCCTGGGCCATGTGGACCGCGGCGCGCTCGTCGCGGACGTCAATGATGCGGATTCCTTCCGCATCCAGTCGCATCCAGATCGGCATGATATGCCCACCACAAAGCGCGAAGACATGTTTCACGCCGCGCTGCTTCAACAGCTGGGCGATCAGTGCGGCGGCGCTGTCAGGAGAGACTTTCATCACTACGACTCCGATTGGTTGAAACAATTGATTTCTGGACAAGCTTCATGCGAGCCACGCCACGAGCAGCGAGACGGTGAGAACGCCAAAGACATGCGAGGCGAGAATGGAGCCCGATGTCACGCCGGCTTCGAGGCCATAGAGCTTGGCAATGGTGAACGGCCCCGATCCGATCGGAAGGGCGCTCAAGATCACGGCCGAATGCGACCAAAGCGGTGGCATCGTGAACACGTAGAAGGCGAGGAACGCCGTGACGGCAGGTTGCAAGATCAGTTTCATCGCCACGAGCTTGGCGATGGACACTGCGTCGCGGCTCACCACACTTTCCTGCGCAAGAAAGAGCCCGATGCAGACCAGCGCAACCGGCGAAGCGGCCCCGCCAAGCAGCGTGGTGAAACTCTCGAAAGGCGCCGGGACTTTGATACTGCTGAGGCCGATGCACAGCCCTGCAACGGGCGCGATCAAAAGCGGGCTGGTGAGCAAGGCATTGGCGACCTTGGTCCCGGTCGACCAGAAGCTTCTCCCTTTCTGCAGATCGATTTCGACGACGACGACCGCGAACAGAAACAGGATGCAGGCCGTGAACAGCGTCGCAATGATCGAGGCTGGCGCGCTTTCGGGGCCGAACACCAGAAGGCACATCGGAATTCCCATGAATCCAACATTGCTGTAGCCGGCGTCGAGTCCCTCGATACTGGCATTTGCAACGCGTCGCCCTCGAATCCGGCTGATCGCGAAGGCAACCGCAAAGGTGATCGAAGAGCCGCCGCAGAAAGCGCCGAGGAAGCCGAACTGACGGACCTGATCCGGCGTAATCTTCGACATCGCCACGAACATCAGCGAGGGCAGCGCCAGATAGACCGCGAAACGATTCAGATTGTCCGTCGCCGTCTTGTCGAAGACGGAGAAATACCCGCAGATGAATCCGGTCAGGATCAAGGCGAATATCGGAAGTGCGGAGTTCAATACGGCGTGCATTTGACGGCGAGCCCGAGGCGGAATGACGCGGACGGTTGACCATGGTCAGTTCGTGAACTTCTTCTTCAATTCCCGATGCAACACCTTGCCCGTGGCGTTGCGCGGAATTTCGCTCTCAAGCATGAAGGCATACGACCGTGGACGCTTGTATCCCGCCAGGCGCTCCTTCGACCATTCCATCAGGTCGCCCTCCTTCAGATCGGCGCCTTCATGCAGCACGATCACCGCGTGCACGCGCTCGCCCCATTTTTCGTCGGGCAAGCCGATCACCGCGACGTCCTTCACCTGCGGGTGCGCGCCGATCAGCGCCTCGACTTCGGAGGGATAGATGTTTTCGCCGCCTGAAATGATCATGTTGCTCTTGCGATCGGACAGATGGATGTAGCCGTCGGCATCGCGCCGGGCCATGTCGCCGACCGTGCAGTAATCGCCGCGGAAGGCCTCCTTTGTCTTTTCGGGCAAGCGCCAGTAGCCGTCGAAGGTATGGGCATTGCAGGAGTACAGCTCGCCCGCTTCGCCATCCGGCACCTCGTTGCCTGCTCCATCCAAAATCCTGATCGGCGCTGCGCCCACGCACTCGCGGCCCACCGAACCAAGCTTGGTGAACTGTTCGTGTGGATGCAGCATGGTCACCCACCCGGTTTCTGTGGCGCCATAGAGTTCGAATAGGCCGGAGTTCGAAAACATCTCCATGACTTCGCGCTTGGTCTCAGGCCGCGCGGGCGCCGAGGAGATCATCAGCTTGGTCACGGCGTCGAAATTGTATTTGCCACGGACGGCGGCCGACAAACCGAGCATCATTATGTAGTGAGTGGGCACGAGCGAAGTGAATGTGGAGCCGTCCTCCGAAAGGGTTTGAACGCAATGTTCAGGGTCGAAGCTCTTGCGGGAATAGATGAAGTTTGCGCCGCCGCAATAGCCGAATGCGCCGAAAAAATTCAGGGAATTGGCGTGGCACATCGGCATGACCAGCAGGGCCCCGTCATTGCGATGCAGCCCGAGCTCGATCTCGGTGACCATCGATAGCAGCACGCCGCTACGATGGCTTCTCACGACGCCTTTTGGATTGCCTGTCGTGCCCGAAGTGTACATCAGCGTCCAGGGGTCAGACAGCTGCACGCGCTGCTCAGGTTCACTCGCGCCGGCGGCGGCGAGGACTTCTTCGTACGCGCGATAGCCCACCGGGCACGCATCAGCGCCAAAGTGGATGTAGCGGTCCGGCTTGATCGAGAGGTTGTTGCGGACCTCTTCGACCACGTCGACAAGCTCGTCCTGGACGATGAACGCAGAGGCTTCGGCATTTTCAAGGATATACTGAACTTCCTTGCCGATCAGACGAAAGTTGATCGGCAACGCCACCAGGCCTGCCTTTGCCGTGGCGGCAAAGATTTCGCACCATTCGACACAGTTATAGGCGAGGATCGCGACGCGCTCGCCTTTGGTGAGGCCAAGGCCGATCAGGGCATTGGCGAGCCGGCACGAGCGGTCATTCCATTGCGCGAACGTCATCGAACGTTCGAGATCGCGCGCGCCGACGCGATCAGGCGACAGCCGCGCATGAACCGAAAGCATTTGTCCGAAATTCAGGAGGTCTTTCACGTTCTGCTCCTAACGGGTTTTCAAAAACACTGGTGGTAACGGTTCAGTTCAAAAGGCCGATCGATATCCAGGGGACGGCGGCAATGACGACGGTTCCGATCAGAAGCGCCAGCATGTAACCCAGCATCGGTTTGATGCCTTCGTCGGGATGGATCCGGCTGATTGCACAGGCCGCGTAGTAGCCGACGCCGAAGGGTGGAGCGAACAGGCCGATGCCCATAGCCAGAATCACCACCATGGCGTAATGCACTTCATGCACACCGACTTGTTTGGCGATCGGAAACAGCAGCGGACCGAACAGCACGATCGCTGGAATACCTTCCAGCACGCTGCCCAGGACGATGAACGCGATGATCGTCACGCCGAGGAACATCGGTGCGCCGCCTGGCAGGCCGGTCATGAACGCTGCAAGCGAGGTGGAGAAGCCCGATTGCGTGAGCGCCCACGCCATTCCGGTCGCAGCTCCGATGATGAGCAGGATCGCGCCCGACAACGCGGCAGTTTCGGTCAGCATCGGATAAAGACGACGCCAATCGAATTTCCGATAGATCAGTAGCCCCGCAAGCACGGAATAAACGATGCCGATGGTGGATACCTCGGTTGCGGTCGCGACACCGCCGACGACAGCGGCGCGGATCACGAATGGCAGCGCGATCGCGGGCAAGGCGACAAGGAAGGTGGAGCCGACCTCGCCCCATCGGGCGGGCTTTACGTGGGACAGGTCTTCGTTGCGGTAGCGGCGCCAGACCACGACACACAACATGATGGCAAGAACCAGGCCCGGCAGCAATCCACCGGTAAAGAGTGCTGCGATCGATACTCCGGTGACCGATCCGATGGTGATAAGGACGAGGCTCGGCGGGATCGTTTCGGTTTGCGCACCGGTGGCCGACAGCAGCGCGACGAGATCGCCGGGCTTCGCACCGCGCTCAATCATTTCCGGAAACAGCACGGGTGCCACCGCTGCCATGTCGGCCGCTTTGGCGCCAGAGATGCCGGAAACCAGGTACATCGCAGCGACCAGGACGTATTGAAGGCCGCCGCGGACATGGCCGAGCAGGCTGGCAAGAAAGCCGACCATGGCGCGCGCCATGCCAGTCATCTCGATCAGAAGGCCAAGGAATACGAACAGCGGCACGGAAAGAAGGATCAGATGGCTCATGCCCTCGTCCATGCGACCAATTACAACGGTCGACGGCGTGCTCGTCGTCAGCGTGATGTAGGCAAAGGTGGCAAGTCCAAAGGCAAAGGCGATCGGCACCGCGGCAAAGACCATGATCGCCACAAGCACCACGAAGAAAATCAGGAGATTGAGGTTTCCAAGCGGCACCAGCACCGGTCCGAGCGCATAAAGCACTCCGCCAACGACCGCGACGGTAGCTACCGCCAATCCGATCTTTCGCCCATCGCCGAACGACGCGAGCCGCAACAAGGCGATGATCAGCATCAGGCCGAGGCCGACTGGCAACGCGGCCGCGCGCCAGAGGCTGGAAATGTCGAGTGCCGGCGTCGAGACGAAGGCCTCATCTGACGCAAACTCAAAAGCGGGCTGCAGGACAAGAACGAGGAATGCCAGAGGAGCAGCGATCGCCAGCACGTCGAAAAAGGCGCGCCGCTGCGGGCTGACCATGCCGACGAAGGCGGTCATCCGCATATGCTCGCCGCGTTGAAATGCGACCACCGCGCCGAGCATGGCCAGCCATAAAAAGAGGATGCTGGCGAGTTCGTCCGACCAGATGATGGGCTTATGAAACAGGTATCGCGCGGAAACACCGCTGAACAAGACGATGATTTCCGCGATCACAAGCAACGCCGCGACGGCCGCGACGATCGAGCCAAGCCATTGTTCGGCTTTTTGCAGGGCGCCCGCTACCCCAGTCATCCGGGGCAGCGTGACGCTGGTTTCCTCCACTAAATGCATGGCGATCACCCGATGTTGCCGGCGTATTTTTGCAGCAATGCCCAGGCTTCGTCGCCGAATTTCGCTTTCGCATCCTTGTAGAAGGACGTCTTTGCAAGCGCCGCCTGGAACGCCTCGGGCTGGGTTGTATTAAAGGCGAGCCCCTTAGACTCGAGGGTCTTCTGGTAGTCCGCGTTTGCCTGGACGATGTCCGCACGCTGCTTGATGGCAGCGGCGTTGAAGTGCTTCTGCATCACTTGCTGGGCATCTTGAGGAACGCCCTTCCAGATCCGCGCGCTGGCGATAAGCCAGAAACCATCCCATGCGTGATTGGTCAGCGAACAGAATTTCTGAACCTCGTAGAACTTTGCAGACTCGATCAGTGCCAGCGGATTTTCTTGACCGTCCGCGATCTTCGTCTGCAGGGCGGAGTAAGCCTCGTTCAGAGGGATACTCACCGGCGCCGCGCCCAACGCCGAAAACATAGCGACCCACAGCGGCACGACCGGAACACGAATCTTGAAGTTGGCGAGATCCTCAGGCGCCTTGATTGGATGGGTGCTGCTGGTGATCTGCCGGAAGCCGTTGTCCCAGACCGAGGTGAACGGCACCAGACCCGCCTTCTCGATATTGCGTCGAATGAAATTGCCGACTTCGCCGTCCATCGCTGCCCACACCTTGTCGTAGTTCGTGAACGCGAATCCGACACCTGTCAGAGACGCCGTGGGGATCAGGGTCGACAGAACGGTGCCCGGCATCGTGGCGAGCTCGAGCGCGCCAGAACGCAACTGCGTCATCATGTCGGTGTCGCTGCCGAGCTGGTTGTTCGGAAACAGGCTGATCGCGACCTGGCCCTTGGTCTCGTCGGTGATGGCGTCGATCGCTTCCTTCAGCCGAACGTTGACCGAATGGGTCGCAGGAAGGTCGTTGCCGAATTTCAATTTGACGGGAGCGGCCTGGGCCAGGACAGCCGGACTTTTGAGAAGGGAGGCGGCACCGAGCGTACCTCCAACAGCGCATTTCAAGAGCACACGACGGCTGACGGCTTGCATTGCATCCTCCCTGTGAATTGGTCTTATTGAATTCGAATACTGAATTCGTATACTGAATTCGAATGCAAAGCAATGGCTTTTTTTGCGACTCGCTGGTAAAAAGCAAAAAAGAGTCGCCTGAGGTTTCCAATGTCGCAGCTTCAAACCCAGCCCACCCTCGTGGAACAGGTTGTAAACGCTATCGTTTCCGAGATTGTCGACGGCGAACTGCCGGCCAATGCCCGCCTCATCCAGGACGAGCTTGCCAAGGCCTATGGCGTCTCCCGACAGCCGGTCCAGCAGGCCCTTCTGCTGCTCAGGGACCGGGGGCTTGTTCGCGAGGCGCCCGGCCGAGGCCTGATCGTTTCCCCGTTGGACGTGGGTTTTGTCCGAAATCTCTACGAGATTCGGGCGATGCTGGATGGACTTGCGGCCAGGCTCGCGGCCGAACGGGGTTCGGAACGGGCTAAGTCCGAGGGACCCGCATTCCTCGAACTAGGTCGCGCCGCGGTCAAGAGCGGCTCCCTGCACGACCAGATTGAGGCCGACATGAAATTCCATGGCTTCCTCAACGAACTGTCCGGCAATCCACTGATTGGAGAGACGACCGCGCCGCATTGGCCTTATCTGCGTCGTGTCATGGGCGAAGTCTTGCGGGAC
>Ga0210401_10006952_pt1 | contig 11427 bp, 8 predicted proteins | sample IncBWH32MmetaG_FD_150866 | JGI IMG/M metagenome (GOLD analysis project Ga0210401, IMG submission 150866) | Forest soil microbial communities from Barre Woods Harvard Forest LTER site, Petersham, Massachusetts, United States - Inc-BW-H-32-M | ecosystem: Environmental > Terrestrial > Soil >... | reverse complement strand
CGTCTACGCCCTGCACCATCCGGCCGGCCAGCCGGGCCCGACGGCCTGGAATGACGACTTCGGCTATCTGGTCACCGACGGCGTGGCCCCCGTGGTGGACGGCGAGTGGACGAACTACGAGCCGGCCCCGACCACCTCCGCGACGTCGCAGCCCACCTCGTGCTGGTCCGACGCACCTTCCGCGGTTCCGGAGTTCCTGCAGTGGCTGGCTGGTAACAGCATCGGCCTGAACGCCTACCAGCTGCAGCCGGGCTTCCTGATCAGGTCGTACGGCAACCTGGCCCTGCCGACGACGATGAACGCGAAGACCTGGAGCTGCCAGTCGAGCCAGGAAACCGAGCCGGGCCAGGGCGCCGGGTCGGAGGTCCTAGCCTGGTTCCAGCAGCAGAACAGCTGATCAGGACCCGTGGCCGCGGGTTAAGGTCACGTTAGAATCTCAACTCGCCGCGCCAGGCATGATCAAAGCGTTATTATCACGGCGCAACCAGGCCATAGCCTGCTCCACCACCCGATAACGGAACAGGAGCTCTCGTCCCGGCGGCCATGGATACAGGAGGCAGCTTTCCAGTGGCCACATGGAACGGGTCCGTGACGCCGGCCGGCTCGGGCCGGTTCGGCGGGCGGTTCAGCAAGCCGTCTCGCTGGCGGTTCAACCGGCGGTTCAGCTGGCGGGGCCTGGCCCGTGCCGCGGCGCTGGTGCTGGCCCCGCTGCTGGTCGTCGTGCTGATCATGCCGCTGGGCGACGCCGGGGCCGCGGCCAAGGTGTCGTCGTGCGGCAAGGCGGTCGGGCCGTTCACCGTCCACGGCACCAAGGTGCTGGCCAAGAACGGCTCGGTGTTCATCTCTTACGGGATGACGGTGTCCGGGTTGCAGGAAGGAAACTGGGCCGGGCTCGTCACCGAGGACCTGATCAAGATCGCGGCGACGGCCAACGACTGGTGCGCCAACACGATCCGGATCCAGGTCAACCAGGATCTCCTGCTGGGGCCGACGGCAACGAGCTTCGATCCGGAGTACATGGCCGCGATCGAGTCCGAGGTCTCCCTGGCCGAGAGCTACCACCTGGTCGTAGTGCTCAACGACGAGACCAACTTCTCCCCGCCGGCGATACGTCACTACCAGGCCGGGCCGACGGCGGGGACCGAGGTCTTCTGGAAGGACATGACCAGGGACTACGGCAACGACCCGCAGGTGATCTTCGACCTGTTCAACGAGCCGCGGACGTCCGTGCCGTACATGCCGGACTCCACGCTGTGGCGACTGTGGCTGAACGGCGGCACGTTCAAGCACGTGCACTACGCGTTCGGCATGGCGGCCCTGGCGGCGTACGTTCGGTACACGGCGGGCGCGCGCAACCTGTTCTGGATCGAAGGCCCGCGGTACTCGCTTTCGTTCGAGGGGATGATCCGCTACCACGCGCTGATCCACGTGAGCGGGGTCGTGTACGCCATCCATCACGCCCAGGGCCAGCACGACGTGAAGGACTGGAACGCCGCCTTCGGCTACCTGGTGACCGACGGCATCGCGCCCGTGGTGAACGGGGAGTTCACCAACTACGAGCCGCACCCGAACCCGAAAATAGACCTGATTCCCGGCTACTGCTGGCCTAATGCCCCCACGGCGGTCCCGCTGTACCTGAACTACCTGCACTCGCTCGGCATCGGCCTGAGCGCCTACCAGCTCGTGCCCGGCTGGCTGATCAATTCCGACAAGCGCCTGGGCAGTCCCACCTCGATCAACCCGAAGACCTGGAACTGCCAGCCGGACCGCGAAACGCAGCCCGGCCAGAGCGCCGGATCGCTGATCATGTCGTACTTCGAGCAGGAGAACGGCTGACCGGTCATGGGCACAGGACATTCGCCAGCGGGACGTGATGCTGCCCGGCGTGCATGTCCCGGTCGTGCAGGCTGCCCTGGGTGATCGGTCGGGGGAAGGACGCCTTGACCACGCGCAGGTCAGGGATGCGGAATAGCTGCACGGACGCGGACGGGACCTGGTAGAGCTCGCTGATCAGCTCCGCGGTGATGAGCGCGTCCGCGATGCGGTAGGTCTGGTCGTCCGGCATAAAGGCTTCAAGGGTCATCCAGAACGGGCCGGCGTTCTTCGATCGCACCTCGAGCGCGAGATCACCCAGCGTACGAGGCGCATCAGGCATGTCCGGGCTCCATTTCCAGGCGGAACATCTCGGTCGGCGAGTCGACGTCGACGACGTGGTTGAGCACGAACTCGTACGCCGCGCCGCGGTCGATGTGCGCGGGAGAGGTGGCGAACGCGAAGCTGGGCAGGTAGTTCATGGTCGGCAGCGGAAGGTGCAGCAGCAGCGGGTTGGCCAGCTTGGAGATCTCCGTCGCCGTCTGCTGGTTCTGCGCGCTGATCAGGAGCATCACCCCTACTTCGGCCGGCGTGGCCGGCTCGGTTTCCAGCTCGCCGAGGATGGCGTTGTAGCCGTACAGCCGCAGGTCGGCTCCCCATGAGCCGGGAGCCAGCTCGAGCACGGTCTCCACCCGCCCGGTCAGCGCCTTGGTGAAGGACTCGGCCCACTCGTCGATCGACCGGAGGATCTGCGGGTCCCGGATACCGGTGAAGGACACCGTCTCATACCCGCTGACCGCCGCGCCCTCGAGCTTGACCGTGTACTGGCCCGCGGGCTCGAACCGCGACCCCTCGACCCGAACGGTGCGTTCGTCGATCGCGGTGTAGCGGGCGCCGGCCACCTCGATGGTGCCACCTGGCTCGCGCATCGTGTACGGGTTGACCGTCTCGTACAGCATGTGCGCGGCCACCGAGGCCGGTGTGCAGGCCGTGTCCGGGTCGAGCGGCTCGATGGTGAAGCCGCGGTGATCGATCCGGGCGAACACTCCGCCGGCCGCCGGGTTCGTGGTGCATTGCCCGCCGCACTCGATGATCTTCGCCGCGTGCCAGGTCGGCCCGGGCGGCATCCCGCGCATGAGGGCGAAGGCGGCCGAGACGGCCGTGTCGGTGGCCCGCCCGGCGAGCACCACGTCCGCGCCCGCGCGCAGCGCCTTCTCGATGGGCTCGTGGCCCATCATGGCGACGATGTGCTCGCACCTGAGCAGCGTCGCCGCGTCCAGCGGCTCGCTGGGCGGCAGCGGGTGAATGTGTCCGCGCTCGAGTTGCGCGATCAGCGGGCCGGCGTGCTGCTCGCTGAAGATCTTGGCGACGGTCAGGTCGAGCCCGTCCTCCGCGCAGATCGCGTCCGCGATGTCGGCGACCCAGTTCACGCCGGAGTCCGTCCCGCCGGTGCCGCAGGAACCGACGATCAGCGGTATCCGGGCGCTGCTCGCGGCCGCGAGGAGCAGGCGCAGGTCGCGGCGCACGGCGCGGTCGGCCGTCTTGGCTACGCCGGCCCCAAGGTAATAAGGTCCGGAGTCGGTCGAGCCGCCGTCGACGGCGATGACGTCAGCGCCGAGACACAGGCCGCGGGTTATGGTCTCGGGGCTGAAGCCGCCGCCGAGCATGCCGGTCGGTACCAGGATGCCCACGCTGTCGGGCGGGCCGGATTGGTCAGGCATGTGCCGCCTTCCTGTAGGTCGTCAGCTGGGCCGGCCGGCGCTGGCCAGGCCTCACGACGGAAGCACCCGGCCGGCGGACGGCGGTATCCGTACGGTGACCGCCGGCCCGGCCAACGACCGGGTGTCGGTGGCGGTCAAGGCCAGGCCGTCGAGGTCCAGCTCGTAGAGGTAGTGGTCACCGAGGAACGAGACGGCACGCACCTCGGCGGGGTAGCTGTTCTCCCCCGCCGGGTCCTCGCGGCCGTCGAGCTCGATTGCCTCGGGTCGTACGGCCAGCTGCACCTGGTCGCCGGCGGCCAGGTCTTCGCCCGAGACGGTGAGCCGGCTGCCGTTCGCGCGCAGGACAAGCTCGGTTATACCCGCCGAGGTGGCGGCGACGGCCCGGGCGTCCAGGATGTTGCAGTGGCCAAGGAATTCGGCCACGAACCTCGTCTTGGGGCGATGGTAGATGTCCTCGGGACCGCCGACCTGAAGAACCTCTCCCGCGTTCATGACCACGATCCGGTCGCTGAGGCTGAGCGCCTCGTCCTGGTCGTGGGTGACGAACAGCGTGGTTAGCCCCAGCTCCCCCTGCAGGTGCTTGAGCCACGCCCTGGCCCGTTCGCGCAGTTTGGCGTCGAGGCTGGAGAAGGGCTCATCGAGCAGGAGCACCGCCGGGGAGTACACCAGTGCCCGGGCCAGGGCCACCCGCTGCTGCTGGCCGCCGGACAGCTCATGCGGATACCGCCCGGCGTAGCCGGCCATCTCGACCAGCTCGAGGGTGTCGAGGACCCGGCGCCGTACGGCGCCCTTTTTCATCCTCCTGATCTTGAGCGGGAACGCGACGTTGCCGAACACCGTCAGATGCGGCCAGATCGCGTACGACTGGAAGACCATCCCCAGGTTCCGGTCCTCGGCGGCCAGATCGACCTTCCCAGCCCGGTCGAAGAAGATCCTGTCCCCGCAGGAGATCGTGCCCTCGTCGGGACGCTGGAAGCCCGCGATCGACATCAGCGTGGTCGTCTTCCCGCACCCGCTCGGTCCCAGCAGGGTCAGGAATTCCTTGTCGCGCACGCTGAAGCTGACGTCGCTCAGTGCCCGTCCCTGGGCCCGTCCCTGGGTCCGTCCCTGGGCCTGTCCCTGGGTCCGTCCCTGGCCGAAAGCCTTGCTCAGGCCCGCGACGGTGATGTCAGGCATGACGGTTTCCTCTGATCCTGGCCGCGAACAGCCGTCCTCCGGCCGCGATGGCGACCAGCGTTATCGCGACCTGCACCACGGCCAGCGCCGCGACCGGCCCGGTCGTGCCCTTCTGCAGGGCGTCCAGCATCGAGACGCCCATGATCTCGTGGCCGGGAGTGACGAGGAACAGGGCCGGGTCGTAGTCGTTCAGGATCGAGATGAACAGCAGGATGAACGACACGAACAGCGCGGGCCGCAGTATCGGGAGGATGATCCGCGTTACCGCCGTCCACCAGCTCGCGCCGCCGGAGCGGGCCGCATGGTCCAGCGACTCGCCGACCGTGGCGAAAGCGGCGGACATCACGAAATACGCGATCGTGAGCGAGCGGACGCTGAGCGCCAGCATGATCCCCCAGATGCTGTTCCGCAGCGCGCTCCCCGGGGGATTGACCAGCAAGAATGTCCAGAAGAACCCGATCCCGATGATGATGCCCGGGATGGCCCGCGGGAACACCATGATGAAGGGGAGGGAGCGCCGCAGCCGAAATCCCGACCGGTGCGCCACGGCCGTGGCGAGTGCGACGACCACGGTGGTCAGGACGGCGCCGACAACGGCGATCTCGACGGTGTTCAGGATCGAGTGGGCGAACGTGCCCTGGCCGATCATCTGCCAGTTGCCGAGCGTGAACAGGTGCCAGGGAGCGATCAGCGGCGTCAGCTCGGTGACCAGCGAGGTCAGCGCGAGCGCCACGATCGGGGCGAACGTCGTGGCCGCGAAGTACAGCCCGAACAGCGCGCCGAGCACCCACCTGGGCACCGTCCCCAGCCGCACGCCGACGGCTGCCGTGGCGCCGCGCCCCCCGCTCGACACGAAGCGGGCCTGGGCTCCCAGCAGCCTGGTGCGCAGCAGCAACAGCAGGCACGCGGCGGCGAGCATGACCGTCGCCCCGGCGCTGACCACGGGCGGGTCCGGGGTGAACCCGTTGGACCAGGTGTTGTACAGGTAACTGGCCAGCAGGTCGTGGCCCTCGGGAGAGCCTAGGACCAGGGGGATTCCCAGTGATTCAAAGGCGAGCGTGAAGACCAGCAGACCCGAGTTGAGCAGGGCCGGGCGCAGCATCGGCACGGTGACCCGGCCGAGCACCCGCAGCGGCGAGGCGCCGACGCTGCGGGCGGCGTTCTCCAGCGCCGAATCGGTGCCGGCCAGCGCGGCCTGGCAGATGAGGAACACGACCGGCACGGCGACCGCCGTGCCGAGCACGGCCATGCCGGGGACGCTGGTCAGATTGAGCGGCACGTAGTCGTGCGCGTACCCGCCTGGCCCGTACAACGCGTTCCAGCCGAGGATGAGGCCCAGCGGGGGAAGCAGGATCGGCGCGATGAACAGGCGCGAGTACACCCGGCGGCCGGGCACGTCGGTGCGGCTGCACAGGACCGCGAACCCGCCGCCGAGGATTAGCGAGCCCGCGGTGGTCAGGCCCGCGAACTCCAGCGTGTTCAGCGCGGCCGTGCGGAACGCGGGATCGGTGAACAGCTGCCGGTAGGCCGCCAGCGTGAACACGCGCCCGGGCGTGTAGAGGGGCTGGCTCTGCACCGACGCGTACACGAGCGGGACGACCGGCGCCAGGACGCAGACGGTCACGAGCGCCCAGATCGCCGCCTGCAGCCCCGTCTCGGGGACCAGCCGGCGCACCCGGCCGCGCTCGGCCGGCGGGTCGCCTGCCGTCCTGAGCGTCGCGACAGTGCTGACTCCCGGGCCGGGGCCTGCCTGCGGATTCAGTGCCAGCGGACTCACAGGTGGAACGCCTGGCGGAAGCGGGCGGTGAACGAGACCTGGCCGGTTGCCACCTGCTGGCTGAACGGGGTCAGGTAGGTGTGCTGCGCGCCGCCGACGGCTGCGTACAGGGCCCGGAGCGTGTTGGGGCAGCCGTTGCCCGGCGTGAACGTGTCGCTGCTCGCCTCGAAACCGGCGTCGCACAACGCCTGCTGGCCGGCGTTGCTGAACACGAAGTCCAGGAACAGCTTCGCTGAGTCAGGGCTGGCCGCTCCCGCGGTGATCCCGATACCCCGGGGGATCAGCGGGGTGAAGTCCTTGGTGTACTCCCAGCCCAGCAGCTTGCGGTCAGCGGGAACGGTTTCGATCGGCCCGCGGACGAGCCCCGATTCGAATACCGCCACCGCGAACCCGCCCTGGGCGACGTCCTGCGCCAGCGTGTCACCGTCCCCCGGCGTCTGCGCCGTCTGGCCGAGCTTGTCCAGAGCCGCCCAGCCCTCCCGATGCGCGTACCCCCAGAACGCCGAGTAACCGTAGTCGTTGTTGATCGTGTACGTCGCGACCTTGTACTTCCCGTCGACCCCGTCCTGGGCGATCTGCGCGACCGTGGCCGGCGGCGCCTGCCCCTTCAGCAGGATCTTGTTGTAGATCGTGATCGCCGGATCGGGCGAGAAGACGTACAGGCCGTTACCCTGCGAGGTGAAGGCCGGGAAGTTCGAGATCCCCGCCGGGGTGAACGGCTGCAGGTAGGCGTGGGCGACCGCAGCCACCCACAGGCCCGGGGCGCTGGCGATCAAGATATCCGCCGTCCGCGCGCCGGTGCCGTGCTCGGCGGCGTACTTGGAGAATATGACCGGGTCCTCATCATCGGTGACCGTGACGTGGATCCACGGGTACGCCGCCTGGAACGCCTTGGTGACCTGCTGCATCTGGCTGAGCAGCGCATTGCTGTAGATCACCAGCCCGGTTTCGTGCCTGGAACCCACGACCAGCGCGGCGCGGCTGAGCGGTGCCGCCGACGCCGCGGATTCCGCAGACGCCGACGAGGATCCGCCGCTGGTGGAACAGCTGGCCATGGCGGCCGTCAGAGCGACCGCGGCGGCCAGCACACTGATCTTCACCGAAGCGCGCACTTGGTGCCTCCTATTCGCTACAGCATGTTTGCTATAGCATCGGTGATCGCTATCGTAAACATGTCATCGGTGCGACGGCAAGGTATCGTGCTGACTTAACCCGGCCAGGATGCAACTTGCCATAGCAACTGGCAGGTGGCATCCATCTAGATGTGGCCTGTCCGACCCTTCGGAGCAGCATGACTACGGCACCGGAACTGCCTTCCCTGTTTCGCGCGGACTCGCTGGCCGAGCAGGCCTACCGGGTGATCCGGGAGGGCATCGCGACCGGCCTGTTCGGTGCCGGCGAACGAGTGACCGAACGCGGCCTGGCGGCCCGGCTGAACGTCAGCGCGACCCCGGTACGGGAGGCCATCAGGCGGCTGGAGCAGGAAGGCCTGATCGAGCGGGTCTCGGCCCGCCAGCTTCGCGTCGTCGATCACTCCGCCAGCACGCTGCGGGAGCTCCTGCTGACGGGTGCGGCGCTCCGGGCCCTGGAAGCGAGGTTCGCGACCCACAAGATCACCGAGGCGGCCCTCGATCGGATGGCGGCCATCGTGGACGCCCAGTCCAGCGAACACGGCATCGATATCCCCGAACGGCTGCGGATCGCCCGCGAATTCGACGTGGAGATCGAGCGCGCGGCCGACAATCAGCCGCTACGGAGCATGATCCTCAGCCTGTCCATCATCGGCCAGGAGCGGCGGACGCGTTCGGTGGAATCCCTGCTTCAGCACCCGGAGGTGGGTCTGCGCCGGGTCCAGGATCACCGCGACCTGCTGGCGGCGTTCCGTCGCCGGGATCCGGACCTGGTGGAGCAGGTCTTCCGGCGCCACGCCACCGCGGGCGTCGAGCTTCTCCTCGACGACCTCGACTAGCCCAGCGCCCGCTGGCCCAGCGCCCGCTGGCCCGGCGTTCGCTGGCCCGGCGTCCGCGGGTCGCGTCCAGCGCGGACCGCCGCGGACTGGCGCGAGCTCGGTCAGCGCGGTGTAGGTGATGACCGCGATGGCCAGGTGCATGAGCATGAGGATCGCCACCGGGCCGGCGGGGTTGCCCCAGGTTCCCAGCAGGAGGAAGTCCGGGATGAGGAACAGCGCCGTGACCAGCGCCGCCAGCCGGGTGAGCAGCCATTTCGGCCGCGAGCTGAGCCTGGTCACGGCCGCCCAGGTCGTGGCGGCCCCGGCGACTCCCAGCACGGTGAGCAGCGCGTAGGTCGCGAAGCTGAACTTGCCGAACGCCGCGGGAACGGTGAATGCGGCCTGGCCGATGGTGGCGAGGATCAGGTCGGCGGCCAGCGAGACGGCCGCGGCGGCCAGGCCGGCGGCCACCACACGGCGGTGCGTCGGGGGGACCGTCCGGACTGCGGGGCGCGTTCCGGTGAGGCGGGATGCCCGCTGGGCGAGGGACATGGAGAGCTCCTTCCGTGGTTTCACATCAGCGCTGACTGCGTGCGGCGGGGTCGAGAGAGCGTTCCGGCGCGGCGTGGCCCGGGTCCTCGCTGGCTTCGAGGCTGAGGCGGGGCAGCCACCGGTCCAGGAAGGCGGGCAGCGCCCAGTTGTACTTGCCGAAGGTGTGCATGACCGCCGGGACCAGCACGGTGCGGATGAGCAGGGCGTCGATGAGGATCGCGACCGCCATGCCCAGGCCGATCATCTTGATGGTGCGGTCGGTAGTGATCACGAACGAGGAGAAGACCACGATCATGATGGCGGCCGCCGCGCTGATGGTCTTGCCGGTGATGGCCTGGCCGATCCGGACGGCGGCGTCGTTGTCCCGCAGCTTGAGCCACTCCTCGTGCATGCGGCTGACCAGGAACACCTCGTAGTCCATGGAGAGTCCGAACAGCACCGCGAACATCAAGATCGGCACCAGCGGGGTGATCGGCCCGGTGTGGGTGACCCCGACCAGCTTGTCGAGCCAGCCGAACTGGAACACCGCGACGATGACCCCGAACGCGGCGGCGGCCGAGAACAGGTTCATGATCGCCGCCGTGGCCGGGATGACCAGGCTCCGGAACAGGATCATCAGCAGCACGAACGACAGGGCCACGACCATGGCGACGAACAGCGGGAGCTTGGCCGACAGCTGGCCGGCGAAGTCGGTGGACAGGGCGGTCTGCCCGCCGACGAGCACGTCGAGATGGCTGCCGCTGCCGTGCAGGGCGTCGGGGATGACGGTGCCGCGCATCGTGCCGATCAGGGCCGAGGTCGAGGCGTCCTGCGGGGAGCCGGTCGGGTACACGTTGGCGACCTCGACGGCCGAATGGCCGGGCCCGGCGGGCAGCAGCTGCGGTCCGGCGGTGGCTGCCACCCCAGGGGTGTGTGCCGCGGCGGTGACGACGTGGGCGAACGCCGCCTGGTCGGCGGGTCCGTGGACGGCTGCGACCAGTTGCAGCGGCCCGCTGAAGCCGGGCCCGAAGCCCTGGACCAGCATCTCGTAGCCCCGGTAGGTGGTGGTCGTCGTGCTGGTGGGGTCGGTGCTGTAGTCGGCAGTTCCCTGCCGCATCGAGAAGAACGGCACGCCGAGGGCGACCAGGGCGGCCAGCGCGCCGATGGCGTACACGACGCGGTGCGCCTCGACCCGCTTGGCCCAGCCCAGCCACCTGCGGGAGGCCTCCGGAATGTCGGTCTCGCCGCGGGCCAGCGTAGCGCGCTGACGACGGGTCAGGGTCCGCTTGCCGACGATCCGGACCAGAGCGGGCAGCAGCGTCTGCGCGGCCATCATCGGGAACAGCACCGCGATGGACGCGGCGATGGCCGCCCCGGACAGCACGCTGACGCCGACGGTGATCATCCCGAGCAGGGCGACACACACGGTGATCCCGGCGAACATGACCGCCCGTCCCGCCGTGCCCGCTGCCATGACGACGGCATCGGTGACGCTGAGCCCGCGACGGATACCGGAGCGGATGCGGGTCAGGATGAACAGCGAGTAGTCGATGCCGACGCCGAGGCCGATCAGCGTGCAGAGCTGAGGGGTGAAGGACGCCATGGCGATCGAATTGGACAGTATGCCGACGACGGACAGCCCGGCGAACAGCGCGATCCCGGTGCTGATCAGCGGGAGCAGGGCCGGAAGAACGGCGCCGAACACGATGAGCAGCACGATGAGCGCGGCGCCGACGCCGATGAAGGTGCCGTTGCTGCTGGACGGGTTCGTCGAGGCGGCGACGCTGCCGACCACGTCGACCTGCAGGTGCGGCGAGTTCGGCGCCCGGGCCGCTTTGACCAGATTGGTGGCCTCGGCCGCCGGGATGGCGCTGCTGTCCCTGGTGAAGTTCACCTGGGCGAACGCGATCGTGCCGGTGGGGCTGACCTGCTTGGCGCCGGCCGCGGTGTAGGGCGAGGTGATGCTGCCCACGTACTGCAGGTGCGAGACCTGGGCGAGCATCTGCTGGATCTGACTACGGACCGCGGGGTCGGTCACGTGACCGGTCTTGGTCTGAAAGACGATCGTCTCGGTGTCACCCGACAGCGACGGGGCCGCGCGCTGCAGCAGGGCGGCGGCCTGCGCGCTGGGGGTGCCGGACAGCTGGGTGCCGGCCGCGTAGTTGGAACCTGTGCTCGACGCGCCCAAGAACGCGGCCGCGAGGACCACGATCCACGCGCCGAGCACGAGGAAGCGATGCTGGTAACACCAGCGGGCAACCGATCTCATCAGGGGGCCTCCGGTGGGTGGTCCCCGTCTGTCGGGAACCTCGCCACCGACGCTAAGAACCGCGCCCCCGGTCCCGCGTCGGCCGCCAGAGGCCTGTTCCGCGGCGGGTTAGTCCGCGGGAGGTACGCCCCGAGCACGATGTTTCGGCTGGCAGCGGACTTCTATAGTGGGGATGCGGTCACCTGACCGATGA
>Ga0210401_10006948_pt1 | contig 11428 bp, 11 predicted proteins | sample IncBWH32MmetaG_FD_150866 | JGI IMG/M metagenome (GOLD analysis project Ga0210401, IMG submission 150866) | Forest soil microbial communities from Barre Woods Harvard Forest LTER site, Petersham, Massachusetts, United States - Inc-BW-H-32-M | ecosystem: Environmental > Terrestrial > Soil >... | reverse complement strand
TTACGGAAATTGTGCTGCGGCTGTTGTGCGTCACCAGGAATGTTACAGCGGCACAGGCCAAGGCGAAATACACCAGGTAGCCCGCCAGCCGGTCGGCGGTCCTTTGTACGGGCGCCTGCGATTCCTCAGCACGCTCCACCGTCTCAATGATCTTGCCGAAGGCGGTATCGCGGCCAACGGTAAGGGTCCGTACTTCCAAAGCGCCGGCCTGACTCATCGTGCCCGCGAAAACCTTGGCTCCAACCGTTTTCTCGACCGGTACAGACTCACCGGTAATGGTGCTCTGGTCCACGAACGAGCGCCCTTGAATCACCTCGCCGTCCACCGGGATCCGGCTCCCGGGCCGAATGATCACCACGTCGTCGGGCACCAGCGACGAAACGGATACGGTCTCAGTTGTGGACCCGTTTCGCCGCTCAGCGGTCGGAGGTAGAAATTCAAGCAGATCCCGGATCGCCCGCCGGCCTTGTTCCACCGTCAGCTCTTCCAAGACCTCGGCGATGAGAACGAAAAAGACAATGACCAGCGCCGTGAAGACTTCGCGGATAACGAGCGCCGCGGCAAGCGCGATCGTCATGGACAGCTCCATGGTCATGCGCCTGGAGAAAACATCGGCCAGTGCTTCGCGGTAGATCGGGTAACCGCCCAGCAGAACGGCGACCAGACCCACCAGGTCCAACGCTGGATATGGCTGCCAGACGCGAAACCAAGAGAAAATCACAGCCACGCCGACCAGTCCGATACGAATCAGATCGGCCTTTGAGACACCATGGTGCTCGTGAACTTCTTGGCGGTCATGAAACTCCGCTGGCGTAACGGAGTTTAGCTGGGACGATGGGACTGGTGCATTACTGGTTGATGCGCCCATTGGAGAATGCTCCTTAAATGTGAATGATTAAACAAGAAGCCTTGTCAATAGACGTGAATGGTTCGCTTGGCTCTCGGCGCCTGGACGTATGGAGCCACCAAGCTCTCGTTACCATCCTTGTCGACCGCCTTCACGCCGAATACTACTTCATCGATCGAAACATCCGGTAGGGCATATTCCGTGACGTTGCCGACAAAGATGTCGTGCTCCCAAAAGGGCGCGGTGGTTGCCCGCATCATCACGGCATAGCCCGCCAGATCCGGCTCCGGATTTTCTTGTTTCCAGTGAAGCAGCGCATCGTAGCGGCTCTTGCCGCGAGTCAACAGAAGCGTGGGAACCATCTGGCCGTCGCGCTCAATGCGCTCGATTGTCGCGGGCGACTTGGGAGCCCATGCGAGGGACGCTGCCGCCGCCGCATTCACCTTCGTTACTCTTACGATGTAAGGTACCGACGTGTTAGCGAAAGTGTCTGTGACAGAGTGCTGGTTCGCAAAGTTCTCCTGAGGCGACGAGAAGCGCACGGCGGCGAAGCCCTGTTGGTTGAAAGGCGTGTGATCGCCGCCGCGGCCAAAGCGATCGGCGCGGAAAATCAGGTCGGCACGCATCGAAGGAAGATAGCGCATGCCCATCTCCCGGATGTAGCGCGCGAGCTGGCGTGACGGAGAATCGGAGGGTTCGTCACTAAACACATTGACACGCCCATTCTCTATTCGCCCGTTGCCCGCTGTATCGCTGCCAATGATGTCGTTGTTCAGTACTGCCTCGATAATATGATTCTCGCGATGCGCCTTCTCGGCATACAGAGTGCTTCCGAGCAGGCCGTACTCTTCGCCCGCGAAAGCAATGAAGACGAGCGTCTTCTCAAATTCGTATTGGCTGAGCACGCGCGCTAATTCCATCACGCAGGCAGTACCACTACCGTCGTCGGTGACTCCTGGCGCATCGCCACTGGGGTCAGGTGGGACGGTCGGTGCGTTGGGCTGACTCCCACTGGCGCCCGTCAGCGCTGCGCCTGGTGGCCGGACTAAGGCGATGGAATCGTAATGGCCACTGATGATGATCCGTTGCTCTCTATTCACAGTTCCGGGCAGCACTGCCACGACGTTATACAAATCCACATCGGTCGTGACCCGCGACCCTGGCGTCTCGTCTTTCTTGAGCCGATACCTGTCAAGACTGACCTCGAGGCGCGGGCTGTAGCTGCGGAACTGCTCGTAAATCCATTTTCGAGCCGCACCTATTCCTCGCGACGGGTTATCTTGAGACGAGAACGTGTTGCGTGTCCCGAAGCTTTCCAGTTTCTTGAGGATCTCCGTTATCCGCTGCTCGGACACTTCCGAGACTATCTTGGCCACTTGTGGGTTTATGGCTTTGTAGTCGGCTGTAGCCGACATCACGAAGCACAGATAAAGAACAGTCAACAATCTCGAATTGGGCTTCATATCGAATCCATAATCAGACGATGATTCCCGATCAGATGTAACTTGCGCTTTCGTCTCTTTTCTGTTAGTCCACTCATCGGAAAGAATAGCCCACTTAATGACTCAAAGTATCCGCCAGTCAACTGTCGTCTCCTCTCAGCTCAAAGGATAGTAAAATCAATCGAAGATCAATCGAGTGGTGAAGACCTTGATTGCTGACGATGAACCGATCAAGCGCAGAAATCCTCCGCGAGCAACTGGAGTTCCTTGGTGCAGCTTCCCTTCAAATTCAATTGTTTCGGCTCCGCAAAACGCGACGAGATCAAAAAACTAAGCCTCGGCCGCTCTGAATTGATCGAATGCAACGACAGGGTCAACACAAACCTTTGGGTTTGCAAATCTGAGGAGATCCGGACTGAGAATTTTTGAGGGCGTTTCGCCGAAGCGGTGCTATAGTAAGAACGTTCGAGATGAAAGCGGTTGTAAAACGGTGGCGCAGACCTTTTCGAACCTCCCTGGATTCCGTCCCTTTTTTCCCTTGATTGCGGCTTGCCTGGCGGGAATGATCGCGCCCGCGGCGTTCGCGCAGGACGCGGAAGGGCGGGCCGACGACGCGAAGGTTTCTGTCGTCCCGCGTGTCAAAGCAACGGATAAGGATGCCAAGCAATCGGAATTGGAGCGGCGCCCGGCGAGCATTCGCATCGATACCACTCTGGTTCAGATTCCAGTGACCGTCACCGATCCGCTGAATCGCTTTGTCACAGGTCTCGAGAAAGAACACTTCAAGGTTTTTGAAGGTAAGGTCGAACAGACCATTCTCCAATTTTCGAGCGAAGACGCGCCGTTATCGATTGGGCTCGTGTTCGATACCAGCGGCAGCATGGGCCCGAAGCTTCAAAAGTCGCGCCAGGCCGCGGTCCAATTCTTCAAAACTGCAAATCCAGAGGACGAGTTCTTCCTGATCGAGTTTAACGACCGGCCGGAATTGGTGGTGCCTTTCACCACCGATACCGAGGACATCCAGAACCGCCTGGCCTTCACACAGTCCAAGGGCAAGACTGCGTTGCTGGACAGCGTTTACATGGCCATGAACACCATGAAAAAGGCGCGCAATCCTCGCAAGGCAGTTTTGATTATCTCCGACGGAGGCGACAATAACAGCCGCTACACCGAGAGCGAAATAAAGAATGCGGTTCGAGAAGCCGATGTACAGATTTATGGCATTGGAATCTTCGAGTCGATGGGATCGCGGGGGCGCACACCTGAAGAGATGGCCGGGCCGGGCTTATTAAGTGAGGTCGCTGAACTGACTGGCGGACGGAGTTATAACGTGGAGAACGTAAACGAACTCGCCGATATCGCCGCCAAGATCGGCATTGAGCTGCGGAATCAGTACATGCTTTATTACACGCCCAAGAGCCAAGTGCGGGACGGCAAATACCGGCACGTTCAAGTGAAATTGGTGCAGCCGCGCGGCTTACCGCCACTCAAGCCTTTCTACCGCCTTGGATATTATGCGCCTTCTCAGTAGCTTCCTTACCAGCCTCCTTCTTTTTTCCTGGATCGCCAGTCCGCAGGCCGGAAAGCCGCCGGCCAATCCGTCTTCCGGCGACGATGTAACCTTTCGTGCCGACACTCGCCTGGTGGTTTTGCCGATCAGCGTGGCGGATAAGAATGGCAAGCTGGTCACGGATCTCAAACAAAGCTACTTCAAAGTCTTTGAAAACAGTATCGAGCAGCCGATCAAGATTTTCAAGCGCGAAGATGTGCCAGTTTCGCTCGGCATCATCATTGACAATAGCGGCAGCATGAAGGAAAAGAGGCGGAAGGTGGAGATCGCCTCCCTGGACCTGGTGAAGGCGTCCAATCCCCAAGATGAGGTCTTTATTGTCAATTTCAATGACGAGCCTTGGCTGGATGTCCCCATGACGAGTGACATTAAGGCCATGCAGGAGGGAATCGCGCGCATCGATTCGCGAGGGGGCACCGCCATGCGCGACGCCATTAGCGGGGGCATCGATTATCTGAAAAAGCAAGCGAAGCGGCAGAAGAAGGTTTTGCTGGTGATTACCGACGGCAACGACAACGCCAGGACTATCAACCTGGAGAGACTGGTGAGCCGTTCGCAGCAAAATGAAATTCTGATTTTCTCGATTGGGTTGCTCAACGAGGAAGAACGGCATGAGGCCAGGATTGCCAAACGGGCTCTGGATACACTGGCGCGAGAAACAGGTGGACTGGCATTCTATCCCAAGGGTGTCGCTGACGTCGATCAGATCGCCCTGCAAGTGGCGCACCAAATTCGCAATCAATATACCCTGGCGTACTCGCCCACCAGTCCCCAAATGGACGGCAGCTTCCGCCAGATTAAAGTAACCGTGAATGGCCCCGGTCATCCGCTGGTTCGGACCCGCACTGGCTACTATGCCATGGCTGACGACCAAGGGAAGAAAACCTTCAGCGGGAAACTGCCGCACTGATGCTGCGCTTCCCGTTGCCCGATACTTTCTTCCATGGGCCGAGACGTTCTCTGGTAGGACCTGCCCACGGTATTCGCACTGTCGTTCGCGACCATCCCCTTATTCGATCGCTCTCCTTGCGCTGACGCTCGGTATCGGGGCCAACACGACCATCTTCAGTGTCGTCGAAATTGTTCTGATCAAAGCGCTGCTACACTGGGAGGCCGGCCGTCTGGTTGACCTTTTCGAAAAACAGGCCTAGAACCGTGTCGCGACGTCAATGCGGGATGATCGAGATTATGCCGGAAATGAAAGCCTTATTGATCAAGTGTTCGGCCAAAAGACATAGACCGTCTGAAGCTGCGACACTTGATCCGACCCAGGGCTATTGGCCGGACAAGCACGACAAGGGACTTGATCCGGTGCTGGCTGATCCGCTGCGCCAAGGTCACATTTACCGCGCAGAGCGGCAGGACAGCATGGGGAGACTCAGAGCCGGCTATTAACCTGGGGCTCGGCAAACGCAAACCTCTGATTGTTTATTAAATCATGATGGAGACAAGACCGATCGCTAAGCAGTTGCTCCACCCGGCCAGCCCCAGCGCAAAGTCCATATCCTCCACAGGCATCTGACGGCGGCCGATTTGCAGTATGGTCACGATCATCATCGAGATCCACAACGCCGAAACGAGTCCCACGATGAGAGATGTCACGAAAGGGCCCAATCCGTACGCCGGAAGAAACGTCGCCTTAGCGAGCAGGAACCATACTCCTGGTGCTGGAAGCATGGCGGCCAGCCAGGCAATGTCGTAGCGCTCCGTCTGCTTTAGCCAGAAACACACAACGCCCGCTGCCAAATGAAACGCTATCAACGATACGAAAACTTGCGGGGAATGAAGGAGGTCCAGGAATTCATACGGGCCGAAGATCAGTGTCAGCGTCCCCAGCAGTATTGCCATCATGAGCACAACGGCGCTGTACATCCACAGACGACGCGGGACACGACGAGTCGGTCCAATTCGCAACACGAGATAATCGCGACCCCAGAACAGCAGTGCTGCCGCCAATGTCACGAGAATCATTGCACCTCGCTCCGCGTCCCCGCCGCCTCGATCACTCCGATGCTCAGCATGCGTGCCAATTATAAGAGGTCTTGGGCATAAGTCCTAAGATTAATCTGTGTGTGAACCTCTTTCTTCCGTCAATGATCTGCATTTCAGCATGAGCGGGCATCTCATTTTCGCCACTCTCAGTCGCGCCCGCTGATGAAGAGAATTAGATCGCTAATCCATGAATACAGCCCGCCCGTCGGAAATTATTTGGGTTGTTCAATTTTTTCGCGTAACGTTGCCCCTATGGCCGTCCGCGCCAGGACTTCAAAAGGTCTTAGTGTTTCGCGGAACGAAGGACTTCGGACCTTAGTTCTCGTTATTGTGTTCACGTGTGTTCCTGTCTTGGGAACCTTGCTGGCCATCGTCTCCACAACCGAGCCGGACCTTTCGGAGCTCACTCCCATCTGGCAAACTCCAGGGCAGTACGTGTTGCTCAACTGGCTTGCTTTACGAAACGGCCATTTGTCCGCCGAATCCTCCATCCAGGCGCTGGGATACATGGTGGAGAGCGACCGATCGCGCCACACAGGCGACTGGGTTCGGGATTTTGTATTGCTGCCTGAAGCTGGGAATCTCTTGCACCCGGCACACCGGATTCCAGACGAGATGATCGCCGTTCGCCTCCGCGAAGGTGAAAGGATTCAGTTCTCTCCCAGAAGACTCGTTTGGGTCTGGGGAACGTTCCGGGCATCACCTGGAGATCCGGCGGGCCTTCAACGCCTTTATGGTCTCGATCGGGCGCGGGTGCAACTCGCTGACAAATCAGATATTCCGAAATACTTCAGGTGACCGGAGAATGGCCCACGAACCTATAGCTTTTGGTAAGCGAAGGCAACGCGAATCCGCCGTGGGTCGACTGAAGCTTGATTCGATGCGCTCGTCGGCGGTAGGATTGCCGTGTTGCCGCTCCTCGCGCTTTTCGGCGCCGGCGCAGTCGAATATACATGCCTGATTGGCTCAGCATTCACGAACCGATCCTGACGAATACGATCGGGCATGGCGCCGGAGCAGTCCTTTTTGGCATTCTCCTTTATTTGTTTCTAGTGAATTGGCGGCGCGCGCGGCAAGGACGTAGCAGTTTACCTGCGTTGGCCGCGGCACTTGCGATGCTCTGGAATGTAGGATCGCTCATTGGCTTAGCGACCGGTCCGGCAAGTGGCATCGTCGCAGATGTGATCGTTGCCGCCAGCTTCTCGGTGTTGAGCTTTCTGCCGGCAGTGCTGCTGCACATTCACCTCGAATCGCATCATCGCGCATTGTGGTTGAGCGGATACTCATTAAGTGTCATCGCCGCGGTGCTGCATGTAACGGATCTGGTGACAGGAGCGCCCCGCTTTCATTACGCGGCGCTGCTGCTGGTGACGCTGGGGTTTGTCGGCCTGACCGCCCTCTCGGTCTTTCTGGAGATGAGGGAAAGGAATCGCCGCGCCGCATCCAGGCTGGCAGGAGCCATGGGCCTCTTTCTGCTCGCGATCTCATTTGCTCACTTCAGCTCGAAGCATCCAAGCCACGCGTGGTCGGGCGAGGTAGCGTTGCATCACGCAGGTCTTCCACTCGCGATCTTCGTGTTGTTGCAGGATTATCGCTTCCTCCTGCTAGATGCCTTTCTGCGATTTGTGCTCAACGCGTCGCTGGCGGCCGCCGCGCTCTTGATCTCGATCCGAGCAGTGCAGTCTCCAGAATTGGTCGGCCATATCAAACATCCGTTCGATGCTGGGCTGCTGTTCATAGTGGCGTGTCTCCTGCTGACCGCGTTCTTCTACGTCAGGAACCGGATGCAAGGCTTGGTGACACGCGTGATCTTCCTGCGTTCAAATATCGAAGGACCGTTGCAGGAGCTGAGACATCTCGCGCGAGCTACTGGCAATGAGACCGAGTATCTGCACAACGCGGCGGACGTGGTAGCCCGCTTCCTCCATTCGGCACGTTCCTCGCTAAGTTGGGAATGTCCTCTCAAAACCGGAGCGCCAGCAATTCCCCTCGCAGTCTTCGAGCCTGGAAACTCGGCGCTGCCTTCGTGGGTTCAATCTGTAGTTCCGCTGCGGTTGTCACGTGGTGACATCCAGTATTTGCTTCTTGGACCGCGCGATGGTGGCCGTCGTTACCTAAGCGAGGACCTTGGAGTGCTAGCACGCCTCGGTGCGGTCATGGTTGAGCACGTAGAGCAGCTTCGCAGCACCCAAATGCAAAGCCTAGTATCCCAAGCGGAACTCAAGGCGCTCCAGGCCCAGATCAATCCGCATTTCTTGTTCAATTCGCTCAACACTCTCTACGGGACCATCGACCGCAACAATGCCGATGCCCGGCGGCTGGTCTTGAATTTGTCGGACGTCTTTCGCTATTTCCTTCAATCAGAAAGACCGTTTATCGAGGTTGAGGAAGAGCTGAAAATCATCCGGGCTTATCTCGAAATCGAGGAGCTGCGGCTTGGTCCGAAATTGCGGACGGAGATGGAAATCGATCCTGCCGCACTGCACGTGACGATTCCCGTACTCTCCATTCAACCGCTGGTCGAGAATGCGGTTAAACATGGGATCGCAACGAGAACCGGAGCGGGGTTTGTCCGTCTCATGATCCGAAAGGAGTCCGATACCATCTCGGTCAGCATTTCGAATTCCGGTGCGTGCGATGCGCGGCGAATGATCGGCTCGAACGGCGGTATCGGGTTGGCAAACGTTCGTCGGAGGCTCGCGTTGTGCTATGGCGAGGAAGCACGACTCGAAGTGAATGTTGCAAACGATATCACGTGCATTCGCTTCGTGCTGCCGTTGAAGCACTTACCAGAAGTCTCGACCACGGTGTGAGGAAAAACGCCTATGTCCGGTCATCAATCGTTTCAGATAGTTGATCGATCTGTATTGCCCGCTCGTGTGAAAGTAGTACGGCCCTTCAGGTCGCCCATGATAAAAGAATCTGAGCCCTCGGACTCAGCCATGAGCTTGAAGACGCTGATTGTGGACGACGAGCCAATAGCCCGCAAAGTTCTCCGCGAGGAACTGGAGCTGATCGAAGATGTTGAAGTTGTGGGAGAGGCGGACAACGGTGCCAGTGCCTTAGAGAAGATTGTGAAGTACCAGCCTGATCTTGTTCTCCTGGACTTGCAAATGCCGGTCATGGGCGGATTGGACGTGGTTCGAAGTCTGAAGCAGGGAACCCACTTGCCGGTGATCGTCATGGTCACCGCGTACGACAAATTCGCGCTTCAGGCCTTCGAGGCAGGAGCTATCGACTACCTGCTCAAACCTGTCGGCCACGACCGTTTAGTTGAGGCTGTGGAACGCGCTAAGCGCGTTATGGGTAGGGAGGCCATCGATAGGCTTGCCCATCTTCAAGAAATAGCGGATCCTGTTGCTGGACCACGAACCAAAAGAATCGTCGGACGAGTTGGGGAAGAGTTTTTCTTGTTGAGCGCCGACGAGATCTACGCATTCCAAGCCGACGGGGACGTGGTGTGGATTATCACCGCAAAACGGAGGTACGAGGCAACTCAGACGCTGAAAGTTCTCAACGACCGGCTTGAGAAGACCAGCTTTCAGCGGATTCATCGGAACGCCATGGTCAATGTCGATCACGTTCGAAAGATGAGCGCCCTCAGCAGCCAAAGATGGTTGATTACCCTGGCTAACGATCAGGAGTTTATTGCGAGCAAGAGGCAGGCTCGGAGCGTTCGGCAGCTTCTCCATTGGTAAGCAATAGCACCGAAGCAGGATCAGTCCGCTGCAGTCAGAGATTGAACTGGTCGACGAAACAGAGCAGAGAGGACAAGTTCAGAAGGGCGACAAAGCGCAGTGAACGAAGCGACACGAATCGAGCGCTTAGAGGAACTCGCACTATCTCGTATGAGAGCGGTGCTATCAACGCGATCCAAATCAGGCTGAACAGCGGCAGACTGAGCAGCCCCAAGCTGATTCCGAGCTCCTCAGGCAATGCGCCTGTCATAAAGCAAAGGGAGAGAAATACTGCCGGAGATGGCGCTAGTGCGATCACCCACGCCCGGCTGGCGCCGCCTCCTCGGGACAGCCGCCAAGTAACACCGCAAAGAGTAACGTGAACGGCTACAATGGCGCCCCAAATCCGTCCATCAATGGTCATCAAATTGGGCGTCTGAATCTGCGCGAGGCCCAGCCCGAAGCTGAGCGCTGCCGCGTACAGGAAAAACAGAACCGCGTATACGGCGCATGCAGTCACAATTCGGCGCTTGCCCGCCGCCACGAGCAAGCGGAGGTCCCGGACAAAAAAAGCCGCGAGAACGCAACCCGCAAACAACGTCTTGGCCATATATCTCCGCATACAGGATCGGCTGAAAATCGAAATCTGCTGCCAAAATTCCTATGATCGGACTCGTTTTGCCAGGAATGACCTAAAGCGGATTGTCACCGGATTACGCTCCGCGCCACTTTGGTGGCTGTCAAGCGGATGCTTCCGGGCATCGGAAGGTTGCTCGCTCGCGAGATCCTGGCAGCGACTTCGGTCGCTTAGATTCGCCGACGTGGATTGCTGAAACCAGTTCGGCGGGCCGGAGAGTGCTGGGCGCTCACCGCAAAGTGGGCCCGCAGCGAGTCCGCTCATTTTGGTTAATAGTCCTTTCGCGCCGAATTCAGGCCGTTGGTCAGATTCTTCTAGGAATCCTTAGAAGAGGCCAGCAGAATCAAAAAATGAAGAAAGTCGCTTCACGTCTTCTCGTTTGCCTGGCGTTTCTGTTCGCTTCCAGCGCCGTCACCTACGCCCAATCCAGCGGAACAATTCGCGGTTCGGTTCTCGACCCTTCCGGAGCGGTGATCGCTGAAGCCACCGTGATCCTTCAGAATCCGGTGTCACACTACAGCCAAATCACCAAGACCGATTCCCAAGGGGCCTTCACTTTTCCCAATGTTCCGTTTAACCCCTATCATCTGACCGCTACGGCGTCAGGATTCCAGGCAGCTTCGCAAGACGTCGACGTGAGATCCGCAATCCCCACCGATGTGAAACTCAATTTGAAGCTTGGCGAAGCCACGACAACCGTGACGGTCGAAAGTTCAGCGGACTTAGTCGAGAACGATCCGACGACGCACACGGATGTGGATCGCAATCTGTTCGATAAGCTGCCTCTCGAGAGCCAATCCTCTTCGCTGAGTTCGCTCGTTACGCTTGCCTCGCCCGGCGTTAGCGCCGACTCCAACGGTCTCTTTCACGGGCTCGGCGATCACGCCTCAAACTCTTTTTCTATCGACGGCCAGCCTATTACTGACCAGCAAAGCAAAGTCTTCTCGAATCAGCTCCCCTCCGACGCCGTGCAGTCGATGGAGGTGATCGAAGGCGCGCCTCCGGCTGAATACGGCGACAAAACAAGTTTGGTCATCGTAGTGACCACTCGCTCGGGTATGGGTATGAAGCAGCCGCACGGCGAAATCACGACCTCCTATGGGACCTTTGGGACCAGCACTGGTGGGGCCAATCTCGGCTACGGCGGAGATAAGTGGGGCAACTTCATTTCTCTGAGCGGATTGAACTCCGGCCGTTTTCTGGATGGCCCGGAGTACCAGACCTATCATGACCATGGAAATGAGCAGAATATATTCGATCGCT
>Ga0210401_10006946_pt1 | contig 11430 bp, 9 predicted proteins | sample IncBWH32MmetaG_FD_150866 | JGI IMG/M metagenome (GOLD analysis project Ga0210401, IMG submission 150866) | Forest soil microbial communities from Barre Woods Harvard Forest LTER site, Petersham, Massachusetts, United States - Inc-BW-H-32-M | ecosystem: Environmental > Terrestrial > Soil >... | reverse complement strand
CCCTTGTTGAATTCGGGCGCGAGCGCTATGCCGTGCACGCCCTGAGTGTCTGGAATATCGCCGATCACTTTGCCCGCTTCATCGACGACCATTACGTGAGAGCCCCGCGAAATGAAGACGTGATGCGCAGCGGGATCGACCTCGAGATAGTCCCACCCGCCGTCGCCGCCAATTGTTACCTTGGCGGCAAGTTTGTATCCCGAGCCCCCCGATTGCTGCGCAGCGAACGCATGACCAGCCGCAAACGCACCGCCGGCGAGGGCCAACGCCGCCACACAAATCCGGACCGACTTTCTATTGATTGCTTGCATTCACCACCTCCTGAATTTGGTACTGAGACCAACCTGAGTCACGGCCCGGAAACCACCAGCAAAAACTAGCCGTGCCGCATGAATATTACATGAAGCCATTTGTGGACCTTCTTTACCGCTATTGCGCTGATGAAGGCGAAAGCGGCATCTGCACTGCGAACATTGACCCTTTGCCGGCTTCGCTCTCCGCCCGAATCTCGCCGCCGTGGGCTTGCGCGATCCACTGCCCAATCGCCAGGCCGAGCCCCGTCCCGCCGGGCTCACGGCTTCGCGCGCGATCGGCGCGATAGAAGCGGTCGAAAATGTGCGGCATGTCCTCGGCGGCGATGCCGATTCCACTGTCGCGAATTTCGGCTACGGCGAATCCCCCGCCGGTCTTGAGCTTCACATCGATTTTTCCGCCGGGAGGGGTGTATTTCACAGCGTTGTCCAGCACGATCAGGAAAAGCCGCTCGACCGAGGTTGCGTTGGCGTCAACCCAAACCGGGCCGGCCGCGCCATTGCGGCTGATCGCCACGCCTTTCTCATCGGCCAGAAGCCTGGACTTCTCGCATGCGTCCACGAGAATCGCGCCAAGGTCGACGCGGCCCATGTCCAACTGCGCGGGGCCCGAATCGGCACGCGCCAGAGCGAGAAGGTTTTCGATCAAACGAGAGACGTTGTCGGTCTCGCGAAGGATTTGCGAAAGTGTCTCGCGATATTCGTCCTCGCTGCGTGGTTTGCGCAACGCGATCTCCGCACTCGTGCGCATCACCGCGACCGGAGTGCGCAGTTCGTGCGACGCGTCCGCTGTAAACTGCGTGATTCGGTGAAAAGCGGATTCCAGGCGGGCGAGCATTTCGTTGAGCGTTTCGGCGAGGCGCGCGAGTTCGTCGCGCGTTGGAGGTACGTTGAGCCGCTGTGCCAGGTCGTGAGCGCCGATGCTTCGCGCCGCCTGCGTCATGTGGTCGACCGGATCAAGCGCGCGTCGGCTCATCCAATAGCCGCCCAGCGCGGCGAGCGCGAGAAATACCGGCGCCGTAGCAAACAGCAAAACACTTCCGCGGGTCAGCGTGCGATCCAGGTTGCCGGTGGCCACCGCCATCGTCACGTCATATGGCGTTCCTTCCACGGTCACCATCTGGCGCTGCGCGAGAAACGGCTGGCCGTTGATCCATGCGCGCCAGGGCCTCGGCTGTTGCGAAAAGCCGCGCCGCGACTCGATCGGCTGCTCCATTCCCTCAGAAGCGAACACAATGCCTTCCGAATCGGTGACGCGGACGCGGTCGGTCGGTCCGAGTCCCACGCAAAACTCGCCGAGTTCATGCCCGAGAACCGTCCGTCCGCGCAGCGCGTGCGCTCCGAGGACGCCTCTCACGCCCTCGCTGCGCTCGGTCAATTCGGATCGAACTGTTTCGCGAATGCTGTAAACCATCGCGAAATAGGCCACCGTGCAAAACGCCGCCAGCGACAGCGCGAGGATCAGCGAATACCACGCCGTCAACTGGCCGCGAATGCCGGGCCGATTCATTCTTCGGATTCCTCTTGCAGGCGATAGCCGAAGCCCCTCACGGTATGAATCAAGCGCGGCTTGTTGGCCAAGTCAACCTTACTGCGCAGCAAGCGAATGAAGGCGTCGAGCGTGTTTTCCTCGACTTCGGCTTCGAGTCCCCACACGGCTTCGACAATGGCGCGCCGCGAAGCAGCACCGCCCTGGCGCCGCATCAGGAACTCCAGTAAACGATATTCGGTGGGAGTGAGATGAACCTCCTGTTTGCCGCGAAACACGCGGTGCGCGCCGGGATCGAGGGTAAGGTCTCCGGCTTCGAGCTTTTTTAAATGCGCTGAGCCTTTCGAACGGCGCCCGAGCGCTCGAATCCGCGCGAGAAATTCTGCGAACGAAAACGGCTTCGTGAGAAAGTCATCCGTGCCGGCGTCAAGCCCCTTCACGATGTCGGTGACGGCGTCGCGCGCGGTGAGCATCAAGATGGGCGTGGTATTTCCGTCTTTGCGCAGGCGCCGCGAAACTTCGAGGCCGTCGATCCCCGGCAGCATCCAGTCGAGCACGATCACGTCGAACTGATAGTCAGCCGCGAGATCGAGGCCCGCGCGGCCGTCATGTGCGACGCTCGCGACGTGGTTTTCCTCGTGCAAGCCTTTTTGCAATAGTCCGGCCATTGCTGCATCGTCTTCAATCACAAGAACTCGCATTGGATCCCTCGTCCAATGAAGGTGGACGAGGCACCTGAAATATATCTGAAAATCACGCGGGAGAGCTCAGATCGACGCCCGGCGCCGGATAATGAAACGTCTGTCGGGAAGAGTCGGGTACAGGAGTTCGAAAGGTGCGGATGAATTAACTGGCTGCGGCTCTTTCCCAGGGCAACGGTACTCGCACCGACGCCATGCCCGCTGCACGGGCCGCCGCTATGCCCATGTCCGTGTCTTCAAACACCACGCAGGTTTTGGGGTCGACACCAAGTCTTGACGCCGCGACGAGAAAGCATTCCGGATCGGGCTTGCTCTTGGTGTATTCACCCGCACACACGAGCGTGTTGAAGCGGTCTAGCAATTTCAGGGTGTTGAGGGACGCAACGACCGAATCGCGCGTACTGCCGGAGACGACGGCAAAGGGAATCTCACCGTGTTTCGCCTCAATGTGCTCGAGAACCTCCGGGATCGCTTTCAGCTGCGGAAGCAATTCGTAGTAAAGTTCCTCTTTGCGATGCGCGACGGCGGCCACGGGCATCTGCAGGCCCTGTTCCTGGTTGAGTGTGACGATGATTTCCTCGGTCGGCCGTCCGCCCCAGGCGTAAAAGCGCTTCTCCTCAAATGTGCAGTTCCATTCACCGAGGGCCTTTTGCCACGCGACATAGTGCAGAGGCATCGAATCGGCAATCGTGCCGTCGCAATCGAAAAGATAAGCCTTGAACGTCCCGTCCGGTAGTTTCAATCGCACGCCGTAGATACACTCCTTCGCAAGAATTCTTTCCGCGCCAAATCCCAATTTTCTCTTTCTTCCATAGTAGGCATCCGCCTTCTGCCGCGCAACTGCGGCCGGCCGCCGCTCGTCATTCGCGTGTAGTTTTCGACGCTGTATCAAATGTCCCACAGTCCTGATCCTCTGAAATCGCCCATAAGTCCAGCATTTTGAGGGAACGCCCCGTCCGGCATTGCTGTTGCAATTGCGTCTACACGAATCGCCAAACCAGCCCGGCGATGTGCACCAGAGGGAGGCGGCCATGAACGGCTTCATCGAATACGCGGCTTTCGCAGGCGCAATTATCGCTTCAATCGGACTGGCTTTGGGACTCGAGTGGATTGGCCTCAATGGCCTGTTTCGGCTCATGCCCGGTCGCCTGCATCAGCAGGTTCCGGCTCGGGCGAGCGAACACATCGCGGACAAGAAGTAGCAGGGCAGTGAGAACGGCAACACGGCAATAACGAACGACCGGAACGACGGCTGGGAGGCGCGTCATGCTTTTGCTTAGATTTCTTTTGTTGTGCGCATCGTTTGGTTTTCTGGCCTGTGCAGCAGGGCTGGTTCTCTATGACATTTATCTGGCGTTCGAACTCGACCGCATCCTTCGGCGTTCCACCAACGCCGCGGCAACCCCCGAGGCCGGCCAGACCCCCTCTGTGCCGGCCTTGCCGCGGCCTCGGCGCACCATCCGGCTGGCTGCTGCGGCCAAACTGGTTGCGATCGCTGCGCTCACAGCCTATTGCGGGGAGAGCATTGTCGTAATTCCGGATGGCCACGCGGGCGTTTGCATCAGCCAGATGTACGGTGTTCTGCCCAAGACGATGTATCCGGGCACGCATCTGATCTTCCCGCTTTTTGATCGCGTCCAGACCTACGACATTCGCGATCAGGTATTCGCGACGGCCGCCGTCGAAACAGCCAAAGAGAAAAATGAGGTTCTTACCGTGGACGCCAAGGAAGGTCTCTCGATCGGCCTTGGCGTCACGGTGCGGTATCGCCTCGATCCCAGCCGCTTGAACTACATTCAAGCGAACGATCCGCAACCGATGGACCAGGAGATTGTCGAGCCAGTCGTCACTTCTGTGTTTCGCGAACTCGGGCCGAACTACGTCGTCCGCGACATCTTTTCCACCAAGCGCGATGAGTTTCGCCAGCGTGCCGCGCAGATTATTACCACTCGTCTCGCGCAGGACGGCATCGTCGTGAAGGAAATTCTGCTCGGCCGAGTCGATCTGCCGCAGGAATACGCCCAGGGACTTGAGGGCCTTCTTCTCAAAGAGCAGCAGGACGATCAAACCGACATCGATGCGGACATCGAAGTGAAGCGCGTGAAAATCGCCGATTCACAAGCGCAAGAACAGAAAGTGCGCGAGGTTCGCAAGGCGGAAGCCGACGCTCAGTCGCAAGTGATCATGGCCAAGGCGCAGTCAGATGCCATGCAATACACGCTCCCGCTCAAGCAGAAGCAGATCGAGCAGTCCCGCCTCGAAGCCGAAGCCGCCAAGGAAACCACGCTCCAGAACGCGGACGCCGCGGCCCAGGCAAAGGTTATCGACAGCAAGGCCGAGCAACAACGTCAGGAACTCCTGGCCGAAGCTCAGGCGCAGGCCAAGATCGCCGACAGCAAGGCCGAGCAACAACGCCAGGAATTGCTCGCCGAAGCCGCCGCGGCCAACAAGATCACCAACGCGCGTGCCGAACAGCAGAGCGAAGCCCTTCTCGCCCAGGCCGACGCGGACCGCATCCGCCAGACCGCGAAAGCTGAGGGCGAACAGCTTCAGATCGAGGGCGCGGCGATTCATGAGAATCCGCTGCTGATCCAGAAGATCATCGCCGAGCGCTTGTCTGACAAGATCCAAATCATGATGGTGCCCAGCGACGGCAAATATTTCTTCGCCAACGACACGCTGAATTCTGCGTTGAATTTTGCAGCTACGCCTCAGCCCAAGGGCACCGCGAAGTAAAGTTTCCCGTTCGCTGCGGAGCCGGGCAGCGAACAGGAATTAACGCCGGCACAAACCCTTGCTGGGTGGTCTCGCTTCACCTTGAGGAGAAGCTGATCCGGTCCTTCGCGAGCCGCGGAACGGTCGCCGCCGCAATCGTCGGCCCGGGAGAATCGGACGAGCAAATCTTCAGGGTGAAGCGAGGCCACCCCGCCGGCGCTTCAGGGTTTCGTCAAAACGGCGCGAGGCGCTGAGGAGTGTTTTTCTCTTGCGTCTCTGTTATCTTGTCCACACATTTCAATCCATCGTCATCCCAAGCGAAGGATCGCAACTTCCAGATTCGCCGATGACTTCTGCGATGAAATGCAAACGGATGGGCAAGGGTAGGTAATGTCAGGCAGAGATTCAGCTATTCCGCGCAGACTCATTGTCAGAGTCATTACAGACGTTCACTTTTGGGTCCCCGTCGCGATCCTTCTGGCAGGCATTGTTCTCCTCGAGTGGATCCGTTAGAAAAATGTCCGCTCCTTCTCCCGCCTCCAATGCAACTCTCTCTGCCCGCTCCCGCACCCTCCAGCTTCTCGGCATCTTCTCGGGGCTCACCGCTGGAGCCTGGCTCGGCGCCGCAGAAGCGCCCACAAAACTCGTCACGCTCGGCCTGTCGCCCATGGTTATCTCGCTCATCATGGTGGTGGGAGTTTTTCTAGCGCGCTGGAGCCTTCCCGCGCTCATTCTTGGCGCCAGTTCCATCCGTGCCGACGCCCGCCGTGCGCCTCACCTCCTCCTCTGGGCGATTCTCGCCGGCTGCCTCTGGGCGGTTGCCAACACGCTCACCGTCTACGCCATCCGAGATATCGGCCTCAGCATCGCCTTTCCTTTGTGGAATTCGAATTCGCTCCTCGGCATCCTCTGGGGCTTCCTGTTCTTCAATGAACTCCGTGGCGCGGGCCTTAGCCGCTGGCTCGGAGTTCTCGGCGGCACGCTCGTTATGTGCGTCGGCGCAGCCATCCTCGCCATCGCCTCTTCTGGCGCCCACACTGCTGGAGCAAATCCCGCTCGCGGCGTCCTGGCCGCCCTCGGAGCCGGTCTGCTCTGGGGCACGATGTACATCCCCTACCGCAAAGCTTACCTCTCCGGCATGAACCCGCTCAGCTTCGTCACCTTTTTCACCGTCGGCGAACTCACCATGATGTCCGCGCTTTCCTTCAGCACCCTCGGCGCGCAAAGACTTTTCGCCGAACTTCACTCGGCTCGCGGGGTTATCTTCTGGCTCATGCTCGGCGGTTTCATCTGGGTCGTCGGCGATCTCTTCCAGCAGTACGCTGCAAAATACGTCGGCATAAGCCGCGGCATTCCGCTGTCGAACACCAATCAACTCTGGGGGCTTCTCTGGGGAGTGCTCGTCTTCGGCGAACTTCACGGTCGCGGTACAACGACGTACTTGCTGGTTATCGGCGGCTCGCTCCTCATGATTCTGGGTGTCGGAGCCATCGCTTTTTCCGGCGCCACGCCGCAAGAAAACTCCCAATGGCGCGCCGCGGCCGAGCGCGAATCCACCCGCTACGGTCTTTCCTCCGATTTCGTCGAAGCTCGCCTCGACGGTCGCCAATCCTCCGGCGAGTCTGCGCCTTCTCGCACCCTACTTGATTGGTCTTTCGTCGCGCTCGCCACCGCCGTTTTCATATACTTCGCCTCGATTGCGGAAATCCCCGACATCCCCGCGGATTGGAGGCCTGCAGTACTGCTCTCGTTCCTTTCGCTGGTTTTGCTCGTCTCCTGCGGCATCCGTCTTTGGCGGATCACCCGCTTCCAATGAGTCCTGCCGAACAAGTCGATGTCGTCGGCGTAGGCCTCAACGCAACCGACACCCTCATTCCTCTGGCCGAATTTCCTGCGCGCGGCTCCAAAGTTGAATTCGAGTCCGCTTCGATCCTCCCCGGTGGAGAAGTCGCCAGCGCCGTGGTCGCCTGCCAAAGCTGGGGTCTTCGAACGCGGTACATCGGCAAATTCGGCGACGACTACGCTTCTCAAATCCATCGTGCTGCATTCGATCGCGCCGGCGTCGAAACGCATCTGTTCACTGCGTCCGGCTGCCCCAGCTACCAGTCTTTCATCATTATTGACGCTGCAGGCGAACGCACCGTCCTGCGTCGCCATGACGATCGCCTCGCACTCCGGCCCGCCGAACTTCAGCGCGAGTGGATCACATCGGCCCGCGCGCTCCTGGTTGATGGCCACGACACAGCCGCCGCACTCCAAGCCGCCCAGTGGGCGCGTGCCGCTGAAATCCCCGTCGTTGCCGACCTCGACAAGCTCTATCCCTCAATCGACAAGCTGCTTCCCGAAATCGACTACCTTATCGCCAGCAACGACATTCCCGGCCTCATCTCCGGCGAGTCAGATCTCCGCAAAGCCCTCCAAATGGTCCAAACAACGTTCGCAAATCGACTCACCGCGGCCACGCTCGGACACGACGGGGTTCTCGCTTTCAACGGCTCCCAATTTTTCTATTCACCCGCTTTCAACGTTCGTGTCGCGGACACCACGGGTGCCGGCGATATCTTTCACGCCGGTTTTCTCTACGCCCTTCTCCAGAACTGGTCCACGCAGAGCCAACTCGAATTTGGCTGCGCGGCAGCAGCGCTCAATTGCACAGCCGTTGGCGCCCGCGGCAACATCGCGCACATCTCGGAAATCAACCAACTTCTCCGAGCAGGCCCGCGCCATCCTTCGATTTTCAGCTTTTGACTAACCTGGGAGCATGCATCCATTTAGCTTCGATGGCATTGTGTGGAAACTGTGGCGGAGACGTCTGAAATCAATTCGTATTGTTGTAAATTCAATTAGAATGACGCATATGTTATCCTTCGCCGTGCTCGGGCGGCCCGCAGCTCGGCAAGGCTGCTCCCAACATCAAGCGGCACCTGCCCAAGAGGCGAACGAAAATCTAATCAACACAAAACCACAACTTCGGAACTCAAAATCCGCCAAGTTTTCCATTTGGCGCCCGACGCAAAAACGCCGGCCATCGTTTGCAACCCCGTGCGCATCAGAGCCGGTGAATATCGCCAAAATCAAGGAACATTTGGCTCGGCCCCGACGTATATCTCCTTCAAAAGGAGCCCCCACCCATGCTTCGAGTCCTGGCAAGCCTCCCAGCGCTCGCCATTTTGTTAGTCGCCGGTTTACTTCCGGTCGCTTCAGCCCAATCCGCTGACACCGCTGGTTCCGCGCCGCAGTCTGCGTCCTTCGACGTCGCGGACGTTCATGTCAGCACCCAGGCCAGATTTCCCTATATGGAGGGTGGCCAACTGCATGGCGACCGTTTCCTCATCAAAGACGGAACAATGATCGATCTGATCTCGACCGCCTTTGACGTAGAGCAAGACAACATCTTCGGCGGCCCTTCCTGGCTTGAGATGGACCGGTTTGACATTTTGGCAAAGGCGCCGCGAGCTACCTCGCCCGACACCGTCAGATTGATGCTGCAATCCCTCCTGACTGACCGGTTCAAGCTGGTCGTTCACAAAGACAGCCGACCCGTGCAGGCCTACGTTCTGACTGTTCCAAAGGGCGCCAAGCCCAAGATGAAAGAGTCCGGATCCTCGGACAAGAATGACTGCCAGCCCGTTCAGCAACCTGCCAACCCCGCCGCGGTACCCATTATCATCGTGACCTGCCACAACATGACCATGGGACAGCTTGCCAGCGCCCTGCATGACATGGCCGGCGGCTATCTCACCAGCCCCGTCGTCGACCAGACCGGACTTCAAGGTACCTGGGACTTTGACATCAAATGGACGCCCCGCGGCGCTTTGGCAAAAGCCGGTGACGATGGTATTTCCATCTTTGACGCCGTGGACAAACAACTCGGATTGAAACTCGAACTCGGTAAGGCGCCGATGCCGGCAATCGTCATCGATAGCGTGAATGAAACACCAACGCCGAACACGCCCGACGTGGCAAAAATGCTTCCGCCTCCGCCTCCGTCCGAATTTGATGTTGCCGTGATCAAGCCCAGCGCGCCCGACAACACGCAGCTGCGCGGGCGAATCGACGGCGGACAGGTCAACGTCCAAGGGGCCTCCCTCAAATTCCTCATCGCGTATGCATGGGATCTGGATGCCAACGATGATCAGGAAATTGTGGGCGCGCCGAAAAGCCTCGACTCAGATCACTTCGACATTCTCGCCAAAGCGGCCATCGAAGCCGGGTCGGATGCGCCACAAATCGACCAGAGCGAGTTGCAGGAGATGTTGCGCAAACTTCTCGCCGAGCGTTTCAATCTGAAGGCACACATGGAGGACCGGCCCGTCAGTGCTTACACCCTCTACGCCGAAAAACCGAAGCTCGTCAAAGCAGATCCTTCCAATCGCACGAAGTGCAAGGAAGGCCCCGGAGCAGATGGCAAAGATCCGCGGACTTCAAATCCTGCGCTCAATCGACTGCTCACCTGCCAGAACATGACCATGGCGCAATTCGCAACCATGATCCAGCAGCTGGCGCCTGGTTACATTCACAGCCCCGTAAAAGATTCGACCGGACTCCAAGGCAACTGGGACTTTACGCTCTCCTTCAGCGGAGCCGGGCAGCTTCAGGCTGCGCCAGCGACGGTCCCGGCGCCCGGCGGCGCGCTTGCTGCGTCTGACCCAAGCGGTGCTCTCTCGCTGCCTGACGCGATTAGCAAGGAAATCGGTCTGAAACTCACCAAGGAAACGCGGCCCGCCCCTGTGCTCGTGATCGAACACGTGGACGAGCAGCCGACCGACAATTAGCGGCTCTTTCCCGAAATTGGGAAGGAAACTCACACGGCACACGCCCCGAAAGGCCGCTTTCGGTGTGCTATGATCAAAACTCATCAAAACTTTTCTATTTTGCGCAACCCAATGCGGGCCCATCGCCGTCCTCTAGCTCCGTGGTATCTGCTGCCAGCGCTTTTTGTCGCGGTTCTATTCACGTCCCATGTGGTTCGGTCGGCGCAGCTTCCTCTGCAATGGAACTCTCCAGTGAACCTGCTCGCGGAAAAGATTGCCGCGGCCGCCGCTGCGCCGCCGGGACCATTGGCGATGAACATGACGAATAGCTCGTCGCTGCGCGTGCCGGATGCGTCAGCGATCTATGACGGCTTGCTGGCTGCTCTGCGCGCGCGCCACTTTCAGATAGCAAGCCCCGCGCCGCCCACTTCAACACTGACGCGTGTACAGGTCACATTCTCCGAGGACGCGACGCGCTATCTGCTTGTCGCGCAGGTTTGGACGGCGCCCGGAACAAATGCGCAGGTCACGATCGTTCCAGCGGCGAAGCTTGCCGATCATTCGCCTACGACGCGCGACGATTCCGTCTCGCTCAGCCGGAGAGTCATTTGGTCGCAGGCGGGGAAGATACTGGACTTCGATCTGTTCGACCAGGCAGGACAGTCCAAGAATTTGATCCTGCTCGAGCCGGAGCGCGTCGCGTTCTACAGCGGCGTGCCGCCACAGTGGAACTTCGATGGCTTCGTGCCGGTTACGCACGTCGCGGCATGGCCACGGGACCTGAGCGGCGCGATCGACCCGCAGAGCGGATCGGTCACGATCAACGGAGCGCCATGCGAGGGCGACGTGATTCATCCGGACGGGCTGCACTGCGAACAACAGCGGGGCGGTTCGAGCCGCGTGATGGACTCGAATCAGATCCGTCGCGTTGCGGACGACCGGATGGGCGACACGGTCAGCTGGGGAACGGTTTGTGGAGATCTGGGGCCTCTCCTTTTATCTTCCGGCACGGCCGATTGGAGCGAGCCTGATCACCTGCAGGTTTACGACGCGGCTGCACAGCGTGGACTTCCTCTTGGGCAGCCGTTCGAACTGCCCGGGCCAGTACTCGCGATGGGAATGTCCGCGGACCGCAAATCGGTGCGCGTCGTATCACGCAACTTGCAAACGGGAATGTATGAAGCTTCGATCGTTACCGCTTCCTGCGGCAACTAAAACGGTGAAATCGGGCGCATTGCTTTCGGCGCTGACGTTTGCGATCGCCTTGTTGGCCGCAAAGCCTGCGCGACACCCGCACTACGGTGGCGCGCTTCACGTCGAAATCGGTGCGACCGTCACGTCCATTGATCCTGCCGCAGCCGCAGCAACGCCAGACGAGTCCGCTGCAAAGCGCGAGATCGAATCGCTGATCTACGAAAAACGAAATGCAGACGGATCACTTGTTGGCGTCGCTGGTTCGG
>Ga0210401_10006944_pt1 | contig 11430 bp, 7 predicted proteins | sample IncBWH32MmetaG_FD_150866 | JGI IMG/M metagenome (GOLD analysis project Ga0210401, IMG submission 150866) | Forest soil microbial communities from Barre Woods Harvard Forest LTER site, Petersham, Massachusetts, United States - Inc-BW-H-32-M | ecosystem: Environmental > Terrestrial > Soil >... | reverse complement strand
CAGGAAGCTTGAGGCTTTGCGCGCGGCCGGCGTGACGCAATTCAACATTTATTTGATGTGCGGGGAAGAAGAAAAAACGCTGGAAATATACGGACGGGACGTGTTGCCCAACTACATGCGCGCGCACGTATGAGAGAGCTTGCCGAGATGGGGCAACTCAGCACAAGGTAGTCCGCAGAATCAGATTCGCGGAGCACGCGAGAGTCTCGGAGGCACGCCACACCAATGGGTTTCGACACCATCATCAAGAACGCTACGATCGTCACCGCGGTGGACACGACGCGAGCTGACGTTGGCATCTCCGGTGGCAAAATCTCTGCCATCGCGGCGCAATTGTCGGCGGAAAACGCCACGCGGACCATCGATGCTAGTAATCACTTGCTTCTTCCCGGCGGCATCGATGTCCACACGCACCTCGACATGCCTTTCGGCGGAACCATGTCTGCTGACGATTTCCAGACCGGCACTATTGCCGCGGCCTTCGGCGGCACTACTACGCTGATCGACTTCGCGATTCAGTATAAAGGGCAGACGCTGCGGCATGCGTTCGATACCTGGATGCAGAAGGCGCATGACAAAGCCACCATCGACTACGCCTTCCACTGCATCATCACGGATCTTGGGAGCGCGCAACTCGAAGAGATGGGGCAGCTCATCCGCGAAGGGGTCACCAGCTTCAAACTTTTCATGGCCTATCCCGGCGTGTTCATGCTCGACGACGCCAGCATCTTCCGTGCCATGGGGCAGGCTGCCAAGCATTCCGGCTTGATCTGCATGCATGCCGAGAATGGCGGGGCTATTGATGTAATCGTCCAGCAAGCGCTGGCGGAAGGGAAGCGCGCGCCGAAATATCACGCGCTTACGCGTCCCACGACCGCCGAGGCTGAAGCCACTTCTCGCGCGATCGCGCTGGCGGAGATGGCGGGATGTCCAGTCTACATTGTTCATCTCTCCTGCAACGAAGCGCTCGAAAAAGTTCGCGAGGCACGCGACCGTGGCTTACCCGCTTACGCGGAAACTTGCCCGCAATATCTGTATTTGTCGCTGGAAAACATGAACGCCCCCGGGTTTGAGGGCGCAAAATATGTCTTCACGCCGCCGCTACGCGAGAAATGGCATCAGGAAAAACTCTGGCAGGGTCTCACGCACGATACGCTGCAGGTCGTCTCGACCGATCACTGTCCATTCTGCTTCAAGGAACAAAAGGAGCTGGGCATCGATGACTTCACCAAGATTCCGAACGGTGGTCCAGGCATTGAGCATCGGCTGAGCCTCATCTACACGGGCGGCGTTCACGGCAAACGTTTCTCGCCGAACCGCTTTGTGGAAGTCGTCTCGACTGCGCCTGCAAAACTGTTCGGCCTGTTCCCGCGCAAGGGCACGATCGCGGTCGGATCTGACGCCGATCTGGTCATCTTCGATCCCAACGAAGAGCAAGTGATCAGCGTGAAGACGCACCATATGCGCGTGGACTATTCGATGTTCGAAGGGATTCAGATCAAGGGCGTTCCGAAAACGGTGCTGTCCCGCGGCCGCGCGGTCATCGACGCCGGCCAGTTTGTGGGGCGGCCTGGAAGCGGCCAATTTCTCCGGCGGCAGACGTACGCGGGTATTTAGGGAATGGCCGCGATTCCTGCTTGCTGGGCATTTCCACGGCGCGACCCTTTCGCGCGTCGATTGTGCTTGCATTGTCGGTGGTGCTGGCTTGTCATCTTAACCCCGCCCTCTCGGAGAGGGCGGCTACAGGTTCGTGCTCTGGCCGCAAATGGTCTCTCCGAAGTATTCCGAAACCCAAAATGAGTTGCCGGCCAGAGGACAAAACCTCTGGCCGGCAACCACATCACGGTGTTTCTTTGCTGATTCTTGCGTGTCGCTCAGTTCGGGCTGAAGTGCGGATGCTCAAAATCGAACATGCCGAACAGATCTCCCAGCGCCGGTGAATTCGTCGGCACGTAGGGATCAGAGCTGGATTGCTGGGGTTCAGGAAGATTGTCGCGGCTGCGCTTGGTTATAGTTGGCAGGCTCCAATTCCTCTCGATGAACTTCAGGAGCGAAACATGGTCGTAGTACCAGTGGACGACTTTTCCCTGCTGCGAGTACGGTGAAACCACCAGCAGGGGAATTCGCGTTCCGTCGCCGAAGAAATCCAGCGCTTGGATGTAGCCAGCGTCATAATAACCGCCGCCTTCATCTACGGTGATGAAGATCGCGGTCTCTTTCCAGAGGCTCGGGTTGGCCTGCACCGCATCGACAATCTTCTTCGTGAATCCTTCGAAAAGGTCCCACTTGGAAGAGGCCGGGTGCCCGTCAACCCATCCGCTCGGCTTCACGTAGGAAACCGCCGGAAGATTGCCACTCTTGATGTCCGCGTAAAGGTCAGTCGTGTCCTTGAGATGCGCGGTCCGAACTTTATCGTCGGCCATGATCTGTGTTTCGTACTGGAACGGGTTGCAGATGTTGCAGTACTGGTCGCTCTTCGCGCCAACCGCCCCGAAGTTGATCTGGTATTTGTCACCCAGATAGGCATTGTATTGATCGCCGTAGTATTTCCACGAAACGTTGTGCTCCATCAGCACGTCCGCGATGCTGCGCTGCTTCGTCGGAGGAATGGTGAAGGGGGTGTTCGCCACGTTGGGGTCCGTGTAGGCGTTGCTGCCGTCCCCGAAGTAGCCGGGATTATAGTTGTTCAGCAGGTAGTAGTGACCCGGTGCGCACTTGGGGTCCACTTCGTAGGGCAGCGTGCTCAGGTAGCCCAGGACCGCGGAAACGCCGGGCTGATCGGAGTCCGAACAGTTGCTGTAGGACCCGCCGCCAAACGATGGCTTGCCGAACGCTCCGCCACCGTAACCATCCTCGGTGTACCAGTTGTTGGTGCCCGATTGTGGGTCGGGATTTTCGATCTCATCCACGGTGCCGGCATTTGCGGTGCCGACGAAAGTTGCCGCCGGTTCGTTGTGAGGAGGCGTAGCCGCATTGCCCTTGTCATCACTGAAAAAGAGCGCGTCGCCAAACCCCAGCATGATGCTGTTCGCTCCGGTGCCGCCCGCTACTGGTTGATGATAGTTGTCGGCGATCGTGTAGTTGTCCGCGAGGAACTTCGTATAGGGCGCGTCGCCATTTTGCATGTTGTAAAAGGCCATCGAGGTCGAACCTTCGCCGGTGGAGAAGTTGTTGAATGCAGGGTCTTGCGGCAGACCGTTCGTGCCCGCACCCACCGTCACCTCAACCCACGGAAACAGGTCTTTCTTGCACCCGCCCTGATCCTTCGGGGTTGCATAGCTGACGTTGCAATCCATCTGTTGCCACATCTGATAGAACCGGTGCACCGGGCTCGCTGCGTAGGAGTCATAAGGAAATGTGCTGGAGGTGAGTTGAAACGGCCCCGGCGGCAGATTGTTCACGTTCGCGATGCGCTGGTCTGCTGTCTGTTTCATTTGGCCCGAGCCGGCCCCGCCGGTCAGCATCAACGGATAGTACTCCGCAGGCAGTCCATTTTCCGACGCCATCGCATCGGCCAAAGTGCAGATACCGTTGTCTTTGCAGACATCTATTGGACCGCCAACCGCGGGCGGCGGGAGGGTCGGAAACAGCACCTTCGAGCCGGGACTTTCCTGGAACGTGTCGGTGTCCTGCGCAGAAAATTGCTGCGCCTGCGCGAAATTCGGACCCGCCTTTCCATCGGCGTTGACGATTCCCCTCGACAACAGGTTGTCGACCGTGCCGTTCTTGGGCTTGTAAGTGGCAAAAATGTGATCAAACGTGCGGTTCTCTCCGACGATGATGATCACATGTTTGATCGGTGAGCTAGTCTTCCCATCGTTGCTGCCGGTGTCGGTTTGTGCGCGAAGCGGAGTGGCTACAAGCAGTTGCGTTGCGACAACTGCGGCGAAAACTTGCTTGACGGTCGGCAAGTAAGCTCGCCAGTGAGACAGGCGCGAATGCATCTATAAAACCTCCATCGAGGGACGTGTCGCGCAACCAGATGGGCGGGAGGTTCAGATTACGCGCGCCATATGTGTAAGCTCATTTTGTTACACGCGCGCGACAACTCGATGAACAGCCGGACAAAGTCGGTGCCGTGATTTGTCTGAATCGAGAATTCGAATCTAGTTTGTTTTTTCCGCCGCCGAATCGATGCGATCTTGCTTCTCTCGCGGATTTTTCGCGTAGTCGTCGAACCCCGCGGCGATCTCCCGAATTTCCCCCAAGGTCTGCTCCCGGTGCAGGATCCCGTTTTCCAGTACGGTCTCCAGTTGATCCGCGCCGCCGACCGGCTCGCCAGAATTTTGCGTCATGGTCACGAATTCGCTGCCCTCTTTCAACAGCACGAAACGTCCCGCGCGAGAATCCTTCCCTGGGTCGGTCACCGGCTGCTTGTAGACGTCGTGCCATTCGCCGTTGATGTCGATCGCGGAGCATTTCAGCGCGAAACGCAGCGTATCGCGGTTCACCTGTTGCAGCAGCGCGCCGCCCATCCCGAAGCTCCAATTATCCATGGACCAGCCGCGCCGGGTGAGCTGCGAGATCATGTTCTGAATGGTGTAGTAGTTCACACCGTCGCCCTGAATGAAACGCACCTGCGGCGCGACGACCTTCCAGCCTTTGCGGTTGACCTCATAGCCGAATTTGTCGGCCGCGATTTTGAAAAGCTCTTCCAGCACGGAAACCGCGTCGCCGCTGTCCGGGCGGATTACCAGGGTCCCGCTGCGCTGCATCACCCTGTCGCGCAGTTTCCCGCCCCACAGATTGCGGACCGCGTTGTAAATGTCGTAGGAATCGCTGACGCAGGCCACGATGCCCTCGGGAACGTTATCCAGAATATTTTCATAGGCTTCCACTTCATGCTCGCGGCCCCAAGCGGTGATCGTGGAATGCTCCGAGGCGGGAATGCTGACGCCCGGCATGTCCGCAGCGTAATACTGCCGGAGCAGTTCGATGGCCGGCAGATTGTCGGTGCCGAGAAAATTGAAGAGATGCGCGGCGCCGCCAATGGCTGCGGATTCGCGGCTGCTTACCCCACGAAATCCAAAATCGTGCAACTTAAAGGCGATCCCGGAAGGATCGCCGGTGCGAACCAGTGCTTCCCCAAGAATTTGCTTGATGGCGCGGCTGAGTGTGGCCACCGTGATGGGGTACCAGATCTGGAGCAGCACCGTCTCCGCCCAGTTCGTCAGCCAATAGAATTCCGGATCGGTATTTTCCACCGTAACCATCGCATTCTGCGCCCCGACCACGGAACCTTCTTTGACGGCTTTGACCCGCAAAGGCAGAACGCCCTCATATTTCGCATAGAGGCTCTTCCAGCCTTCGTAGTTGAAGCATTTGGGATTGCCGGAAAAATGCTGGCTCGCGAATTTCGCGGCTTCCTCGACGTCGTCGAGGGTGAAGACTTTGCCTGCAAAATTCGCCTTCAAGATATATTGCAGCCCGGCCATTTCGGCGTGATCGAAAAAGCCGCCGCGTGAGCAAACGTACGAATATATATGTCGCGTATTGGGAGGGTACTGCCACCAATGGCTGAGTTTGTAGCTGTCGGTGTTCAGGATCGGATTCAATCGCAGGGGCTGGATAGTGGTCTCCTGTTCAGATTGCAAGCGCGGGGCTTAAGCCCGGCGCTGGTTGTTCTCGCATCGCTCACCGGTCATAGCTTCGCGGTCATAGAGGTTGCTCCAAGGTAAAAGACACGTACAGGAGCCGATCGTCTCGCTGAATTTGCAGTACGACCGGGGCTCCGGGCTTGAGATCGGCCAGAACGGTACGCAAGCGATCGAGTGTGGTCATGGGCTCACCGTTCAGAGTCCGGATCACGTCTCCGGTGTTGAGAGGTATTTCGGCTCCGCCGCCAGTGCGCGCTGCTACGATGACGCCGAACGGGTCGCGGAGATCGGAGGCCATCTCGGCAACCTTCTTATCGATTTCGATACCCAGAATGCCAAGCGGGCGGACCAGACTCTTCTCGGGGTCAGCCAGCGCCGTAATCTGATCCATGTTATCGGTGTGTTCTATTACCGTGACGTCGAACGCCAGCCGCTCTTGCCCGCGTAAAACCTCCAGATGCACCTTCTCGCCGGCACTGACCGACATCAGCCGGAAGGACACATACGGAATGCTTTCCGCCATGCGGCCGTCAATCGTAAGCAGCACATCTCCGATGCGAAGTCCAGCCTCGAGAGCCGGGCCGCCCGGAAGAACGTCGGACACGATGACTCCGTAACTTCGCGGCAAGTTCATCGCGGCTGCGAGTACTGGCGTAATCGTTTGCAGTCCGATACCGATCTGCGCGCGATGCACGTGGCCGAACTTGCGAAGCTGTTGATAAGCGACGTTAACCACGCTGCTGGGTATGGCGAACCCCAGTCCTTCATTGCCTCCAGACTGCGAAAGGATAAACGTATTGACCCCGACGACGGCGCCATCCACATTCACCAGCGGTCCGCCAGAGTTCCCCGGATTGATGGGCGCGTCGGTCTGGATGTAGACCATCGGCGAATCGGGATCCGTTTGCCGCGCAACCGACGAAATCACGCCCAGCGTCACCGTATTGCGCAATCCCTCCGGGCTTCCAAACGCCAGCACCACCTCGCCTTGATGCAGACTCCGATAGGACGCGACCGGCAGCGCCTCCAGCTTGACGTTGTCGACTTTCAAGAGCGCCAGGTCGATTTCGCGGCTCACACCCACAACACGCGCGGGCACGATATTCGTTTTGGTGGACAGCAACGATTGCAGCGACCCGTCGGGATTGCCCGAGGGCAAAACCACTTGAACGACCTGAGCGCCGCTGACCACATGCGCGTTGGTAATAATGTAACCGGCCGGGTCGATCACGAAGCCGGAACCAATCGCTCGTTGCCTGCCGATGACCACGCTGGTGTTGCCGTGGCTTTCGTCGACGGGACCATAGCCCGCGACGAGAATCTGCACCACGCTGGGCGAGACTTTTCGAATCAGCGCATCCACCGACTCGTTTAATTTGTGAAGGGTGTTGTCCTCGGGGTGGTTCTGGGCCGATGCGCGTGGAATGCTGCAAAAGACTGCGGTGCCCACAAAAGCGAAGGCGACCGACACCCATCGATGTCTGCGGCGACGGCGAAACATAGCGGCTGGCATGAACGGATTCTCCTCGGATGGTCGGTCCGAAAGACGCTGGGCGCGATCCTCATTAGACTACAACCAGCGGAAAAATACCGCCAAGGCTCACGCGGACCACGCCGGGGCCGGTCGCGGCTACTTGTCGTGCATGGCGGCGCTGGACGGGGCGTGGTTCTCTTGGGCGCGAAAAAGGCGGCGGAGGTTGCGGAATATGTCATAAGCAGCAACCAAGCTGAGACCAATCAGGGCGTAAATGAGCGAATGGTTCAGGATTTCGACGGTTCGCCGGTAGCTTTCCGCAGAGGCGCCGGGTATGTCCGTGAGAACGATCCAGTTGCCGGATTTCAGCAAGAAGACCAGAATCGTGATCCACACGACATTGCTGACCAGGCGGTAGATGGCAGGCAGGCGCACCCAATCCGGACGGAACAGGTTGACGCCAGCCTGCACCATTCCCGCCAGCGCCAACAGAACCACAGGCCAGTAAAATTGATGCCAGATGGGCGCCGGCTTGATGAAGGCAGCCGCGGGCCCAAAGATCATGAACGGGAAGCGTTGCGCGACTCGAAGCCAGCCGATGGAAATGCCTAAAGCCACAAATTGCGCGATCGAATCAAACCGGGATACAGGGCGCGAATCTTGTTTCCCGTCGGGTTTGCCTGTTTGCATGGCGAACGCAGGGTGCCAGGGACGTTTCAGGCCTCGCGGATCCCAGCGATCCGGGAACTTGCTCCAATGGTGCTCCGCCAGACCGAAAATCACGGTGATCACCCCGAACTGAATGAGAAACTGGTAGAGGAAAACAGGCAAGCTATCCACCAGGGTAATGGACTTGCCGCTTGCGAACAGTGCGGTCAACACAATGAGGATCACGATTCCGGTTAACCCAAGATTGAACTCCAGCACCCGAATGTAGAAGGGAAACAACACCGGCCCGATAATTTGACGGCCGAACGCTACGCTGCTTTGGTCCTGACGGTAGCGGCTCGCGACGACCAGCGGATGACCGTGCTGCTTCAGGATGGCTTCCACTTCCCCCTCGTTCAGCGGCCTGCCGAGTTCGCCCTCCTTGTCTTCGATTTGTGCGCGGATATTCTCCGACAGTTCGCTGATGATGTCGTCTCTTTGCGCGGCTGGCAGGCAACTTCGGACGGACTTGAGATATTGATCGAGAAGTTCCATGGGAGTCTCCCTTACCTGCCGAAGATCTGATATGCAATCAAGCCGAAGTGGCCAATCTCGAAAAGAATCCCGAGCGAAGCGACGCTCGTCTGTGTGACCGTGTCCAGGATCGTCGGTCCGCCGACGATGAGCAGGCTGGATGAGAGCAGGACAAGCAACCGCCCGCACGCATCGATGCGGGCCTCGCCGGCGCGCTCCCGGGACTGGTCAGCTGGAAATCCCTGGCAGTGACTCATATATGTATTGTTATCAATTAGTTGCATGGTTGTAGCCTTTCACGATGGCGGTCAGCGAGGAATCGATGTTTTTCCACTCCGCGAGGAGTTGCTGCAGGATTTGCTTCCCTTCGGGCGACAGAACGTAGAATCTCTTGTTGCGTTTGTCTTCTTCGCGCCACTCGCTGACCAGCAAACCCTGCGTTTCGAGACGGCGCAGGAGCGGATAGAGAGTGCCTTCGTCAATGTCCATGCCATGCTCGGCCAAGGCTTTGCGAAGGGTGTAGCCGTACTGCTCGGACCGCAGCTGGGCCAGCACGGCCAGAATCAGAGAGCCGCGGCGAAGCTCGGAGCGAAGGTTCTCGAGGACGTTGGGTTCAATCGTCATATACTGTGTGCCGTCTACTGTACGACGCATACTGTACGATACACAGTAACGTTTGTCAAGCGAAATTTTACGAGCGATTCATTTTGCAGCGCGTATGGTGCGGAGCATCCAAGAGGCAACCCCCGATGTATGGCGGGAGGTACGGATGCGGACACCAGAGCAGTACGTGATGGTGTTGGACGCGCTCCGGAAAATGCGACGATGGACTTTGCTGAAGGATGAATAGAGCTATGGCACGAGTGCAGACAACCGAAGACCGGCGGCTCGAAGAGACAAAAGCCCGGAAGAAATATTGGAAGCGCTGGGGACCTTATCTGTCCGAGCGGCAGTGGGGAACGGTGCGCGAGGATTACAGTCGTGGGGGCACCGCGTGGGATTACTTTCCGCACGATCACGCACGATCGCGCGCTTACCGCTGGGGAGAAGATGGCATTGGCGGCATCAGCGATCGTCATCAACTGATCTGTTTTGGATTGGCACTTTGGAACGGCCGCGATCCGATCCTGAAAGAACGTCTCTTCGGACTAAATGGGAACGAGGGCAATCACGGAGAAGACGTCAAGGAATATTATTTCTACCTCGACTGCACGCCCACGCACACCTACATGCGCATGCTGTACAAGTATCCACAAGCGGCGTATCCCTACGCACAATTAGTGGAAGAGAACCGTCGGCGCGGCAAAGCAGAGCCCGAATACGAACTGGTAGACACAGGCGTGTTTGCGGAGAGCCGTTACTTCGATGTGTTCGTCGAATATGCGAAGGCGGATGTGGAAGACATCCTCATCAAGATCACGGCGGTGAACCGCGGCCCGGAATACGCCTCGCTGCAGATTTTGCCTTCGGTGTGGTTTCGTAACACTTGGTCTTGGGGCAAGGATTTGCGACGGCCGATGGTGCGTTCCGGGACCACCGTACCAGGCAGCATGTGTGCGGAACTGCAGCATTGGCAATACGGAAAGCGCTGGCTGCTCTGTGCTGGACACCCAGATCTGCTGTTCACGGAGAACGAAACGAACATGCAGCGGTTGTACTCCCGCCAGAATCGTTCGTACGTAAAGGACGCGTTTCACGCTTACGTGATTAACGGCGACAAAGGTGCGGTAAACCCGAAACAGATGGGCACGAAGATGGCGGCGCTCTATCCAGTCGATTTGGGACCGGGCGAGAGTGTCACATTGAAATTGCGGCTCACGGACATGGAACCGCTCAGCAGCATGAGCGAGAACTCCGCAATGCTGGGATCCAGCGGATCGCCAGCACATGCGGAGCGCGCGGAAGGTGTTCCCGCTTCGAACGATTTCGGCGACGGATTTGACGCAGTGTTTGCGACGCGGCAAAAGGAGGCGGACGAGTTTTACGCCTCGCGCATTCCGAAAGAAATGTCCGACGACGCGAAACTCATTATGAGGCAATCGCTTTCCGGCATGTTGTGGTGCAAACAGTTCTATCACTTCGACGTGCGCACCTGGCTGGACGGCGATCCCGCGGGTCCTCCTCCTCCCAAAGAACGGCTGCAGGGGCGAAACAAGGATTGGACGCACTTATATAACGACGACATCCTGTCCATGCCGGACAAGTGGGAATATCCGTGGTACGCGGCGTGGGATTTGGCGTTCCACTGTATTCCCATCGCGCTGATCGACCCCGATTTTGCGAAAGAGCAGCTGATCCTGCTGCTGCGCGAGTGGTACATGCACCCCAATGGGCAATTGCCGGCATATGAGTGGGCCTTTGGCGACGTGAATCCGCCGGTGCACGCGTGGGCTGCGTGGCGTGTCTACAAAATCGAGCGGCGCGTGCGGGGAGTGGCCGATCGCGGATTTCTCGAAAAGGTTTTTCACAAGCTGCTCCTGAATTTCACCTGGTGGGTAAACCGCAAAGACCCCGACGGCATGAATATTTTCCAGGGCGGGTTTCTGGGACTCGACAACATCGGACTGTTCGACCGCTCGGCCCCGCTACCGACGGGCGGTCACCTGGAACAATCCGACGGCACCAGCTGGATGGGCATGTATTGCCTGAACATGTTGGCGATTGCACTGGAGCTCGCGAAAGAAGATCCCGCCTACGAGGATGTAGCCAGCAAATTTTTCGAGCATTTCGTGAACATCGCACACGCGATGAACGATATGGGTTCCGGCGGAAGATCGCTGTGGGACGACGAAGACGGATTTTACTACGACGTGCTGCAACTTCCGAACGGCGAAGAGCACTTCATGAAAATTCGCTCGATGGTGGGGCTGATCCCGCTTTTCGCCGTGGAGACGCTGGAGCCGGAGATCGTGGACCGGTTGCCCGGATTTAAGCGACGAATGCAATGGTTCATCGACAATCATTCGGATGTCCCGGAACACATTGAAATGACGGAACGGTCGGCGCGTGGCGTGCGACGTCTGCTGTCGCTGGTGAATCGCAAGCAGCTGCGAAGGGTGTTGTCGCGGATGCTGGATGAAACCGAATTCTTGTCGCCGCATGGCGTTCGCGCGTTGTCGCGGTATCACCTGGACCATCCCTACGAAGTGACCGTGAATGGCACCGTAAACCGCGTGC
>Ga0210401_10006943_pt1 | contig 11431 bp, 4 predicted proteins | sample IncBWH32MmetaG_FD_150866 | JGI IMG/M metagenome (GOLD analysis project Ga0210401, IMG submission 150866) | Forest soil microbial communities from Barre Woods Harvard Forest LTER site, Petersham, Massachusetts, United States - Inc-BW-H-32-M | ecosystem: Environmental > Terrestrial > Soil >... | reverse complement strand
GCCCCTACGCGAAACCGTGGCGGAAGCAATATATGGAACGGGTGCGCGAAATCGCTGCTACCGGCATTGACGGGATTTATGTGGACATCCCTTACTGGATGACGCATTTCGATGGTTGGGAGCAGAGCTGGGCGAGTTTCGACGACTACACGGTTGCCGCCTTCCGGGAAAAGACCGGGCTAGACGCAAAGAAAGACCTTAAATTAGGCGATTTCCAAGACCTCAACTTCCGTAAATGGATTGATTTTCGCATTGAGACGATGACCGATTTTGTGCGGGAAATCCGCGAGAACGCCCGCTCCGTAAATCCTGACATCATGGTGATTCCCGAGATCTATCCAGGAATCGAAGAAGAAGCGACGCGAGTCGGTGCGGATGTCTACCAAATGTACGACGCGGTGGACGTGATTGCGCACGAGTACGAGTTTGGCAATGGCGAACACATGGCGGCGGTGCGTTCACAGGTTGACTGGTTCCTGTATCAGGCTGGGATGCTGACCTTTCGCGCCTTTGCCCAGGGCAAGGCCACGTGGATTCTCAATTACTCCTGGGATGGGCAAAAGGGTGTCACCGCGCCGGAGCCGATGAAGAACCTCGCCAACTCCATCGTAATGGCTGGGGCAAACTTCTGGGATGCGCCCGGACATTCAATGGCCGGTACGAATGATGAAGCCACAAGAAAACAGATTTTCGCCTGGATCGAAAAAAACGAAAAGGCTTTGTATTCGCCACGAACCCCGATCCATCCCGTGGGTGTGTATTTCTCTCCGAAGAGCCGCGACTATGCCGCGAAAAAATTTCTTCCTTCTTATCGGGGCGCGTTGGTACTGCTCCTCCAACAGCACCGCTCGATACAGGTAGTCACGCCCAGAACTCTTGCGGAGTTTCACGGTGAGACGCTGGTCCTGCCGAGCGTAAGTGTGCTGAATGAAACCGAACGGCGAGACCTAAAGGCATTTGCTGACCAGGGTGGACGGCTGGTTGTTTTAGGAGAGGATGTTTCCGGAATTCCGCATTCAGCGCAAAAGACTGTGTTGCCAGACGATCCAGCGCGAGAGTACTACAACGCATTGGAGAATGGATTCGCCGTCGGTTCGGCGAATCCGCCTGGGGAACTCTTGAATGCCCTGGGCGGTAACCAGGATATCCAACTTGATGCTCCGCCTACCGTGGCGGCAAATTTCGCAATTGTGAACGGCGCGCCACATGTGTACCTGGCGAATTTTGGCGGACTGGTCCCGGGAAGCATTGCGGTTCCGACGCCGGTGAACAGTATCCAGGTGAAAGTTCCAGCGGTAATGGGAGATTCACTGTCGTATCTTCCATTCCTTGGCGAAGTGCAAATTGTGCATGGAGTAAAGCGCGGAGAACTGATTGAATTTACCCTGCCGCCGCTGGAGCGGGGCGCGGTGATATCGCTCGGGGCAAGAAATTAAGGGAAGGGAAGGCTCCTGCGTCTCGCAGCGCCGGTAGCTGCTCCACCATACAATATGCAGCCAGCGCTGCTGCAAGCAACGCTGTTCTCTTTTTCTCTACCTCATAACAGTTCCAACCACGCTTAGAATGGGGACAAAAAAATGCCGAAGTTGGACGTATGCGTGGTGGGTGAAATCAATCTGGACCTGATCCTTTACGGTTTGCCGAAAGAACTAGTACTGGACCGCGAGCTGCTGGCCAGTGGTCTGGCGATTACGCTGGGGAGTTCATCCGCGATTTTCGCCCATAACCTGGCGATGTTAGGAACCAAGGTCGGGTTCATCTCGAAAACTGGCGGAGACCCGCTGGGGAAGATGGCCGTGGACCGGCTAGCGGCCGCGGGGGTTGACGTAAGCCGCGTTAAGCAGACGGCGGGGCAGACACTGACGGGGCTAACGGTCGCCTTACCCTACTTGCAGCAACGTTACATCCTCACGTTTCCCGGCACCATGTTTGAGATGCAGTACTCCGACATCGACATGGAATACGTCCGGTCGGCCCGCCACTTGCACGTCTCGTCGTTTTTTCTGCACCGCGCCTTGCGCCCACGAATCCTGGATCTGTTTCGCCAGGCGAAAGCTGCGGGTCTGTCCACGTCGCTCGATACCAATGACGACCCTGAGAACAAGTGGGATCCGGATCTGTTGGCAGTTCTTAAGTATGTCGACATTTTTCTTCCGAATGATCGTGAAGCCAAGAAAATCGCGCACACAGCCGACCTTTCGCAAGCCATTAACGTGCTCGCTGGACTGGCCAAGGTTGTGGTAGTGAAGCGGGGCTCAGCGGCTGCCATCTGCCGATCAGGGCAGGAACAGTGTAGTCTGCCGCCTCCGACCGTGAAGGTTGTTGATGACGTCGGAGCTGGCGACAGTTTTGATGCCGGATTCATTCACCAGCAAATGAAAGGGGCAAACCTCGAGGATAGCTTGGTATTCGCCAATCTATCGGGAGCCTACTCAACCACTAAGGAAGGTGGCACCGAGGCATTTCGCGATCGCAGTGCACTCACCAGTTTCATGCGCCAGCAATGGAATGCGGCGGGCAGGGGCGAACTGCCCTTCAAAGGGTAGCGGGCTTCGGTTGCGCTCGTAGGAAAAAGATATTCTTGTTGACAAAAGCCATAAGACGGAAGTAAAAGTAATCGTTCGTAAACTTACACAATACCATTCGCACTTGTAAGTAAGGGTTCATGCTTTTTGGATGCAGCTTAGGAGGCTCGCCATGCCCGTATGTTTCCACGCCCGGGAAACTCTCGGGGCGCTCTTTCTTCTGGTAGCCATTGGGTTCGCTACGCCCTTATGGGCGCAAAAAGATGCCGGAGCCATTGTAGGACTGGTGCGGGACGGTAGCGGTGCGGTGGTTCAGGGCGCCAAGGTCACAGTGGAGGACGTGGATCGCGGCGTCCAAATGATCCTCTCCACCGACGACCACGGAGAGTATGTCGCGAGTCCACTCCACGTCGGAAGCTATAAGGTCACAGTAGAGAAGGCAGGGTTCAAAAAAACGGTGTCCGAGGTGGTCGAGCTGAATGTGCAGGGGCGCGTAGCCATCAACCTCGCCTTGCAGGTTGGGCAGATATCCGAAGTGGTGCTGGTCACGAGTGCGGCGCCGCTGCTCGAAACCGAGACTTCGGAGTTAGGACAGGTAGTAGACCAGAAGCGGGTGAGCAACCTGCCACTGAACGGCCGGAACTTTGCCCAGTTGGCGCTACTCAGTCCCGGTACGTCACCGAGCGAACCAGGCGCGCGCGATGAAGGCGGATATGGCTTCAGCTCCAATGGGGCGCGATCATTACAGAACAATTTTTTACTGGACGGCGTGGACAACAATTCGAACCTGCCCGATCTGCTCAATGAAACGAATTTCGTAATTCAGCCTCCAGTAGAAGCTCTGCAAGAATTCAAGGTCCAAACCAACGCCTACGGCGCGGAGTTCGGGCGCGGCAATGGAGCGATCGTGAACGCGGTCATCAAGTCGGGGACCAATCAGCTTCACGGTTCGGCGTGGGAATTTCTTCGCAACGACAAGCTGGACGGGCGCAACTACTTTGATGCGGTGGGGCCAGTTCCTCCCTACAAGCAAAACCAGTTTGGCGTGACATTCGGCGGACCGGTCTTGCTGCCCCATTTGTACGATGGCCGCAGCCGAACGTTCTTCTTTGTCGATTACGAGGGATACCGCGTACGTCAGGCACAGACCCAGACCGCATTTGTACCGCCGACGGCGTGGCGGTCGGGAGATTTTTCCAGCCTGATTGACTTTACGACCGTGACCGGCACGGATTGCAACGGGGTGCCGACGTATGCGGGCGAGATTTTCGATGCCAAGCTGGCACAAACGAACTGCGGGGTGCCCTTCCAATATGACGGATCGGGAAAACCGCTGAACATAATCCCAGCGGTGCCAGTAGTTCCGGGTGGTGGTTCGTTGGATCCGTTAGCGTTGCGGCTGGCAGCGTTGTATCCCGCGGCGGGGCCGATCAACTCGAGCGGGAACAACTTCCTCGCCAATCCCGTGCGCCAAGAAACGCGCAACAACTTTGACGCTCGCGTGGACCAGAAATTCTCTGACAAGGACAATACTTTCTTTCGGTTCAGCATCGAAAACCAACCGAGCTTCATTCCTGGAACCTTCGGGGGGCTGGCCGATGGTGGCGGATTCTTCAGCGGCCAGGAGGATTTCTCCTACCGCAGCTTTGCCACCAGTTGGACGCATATTTTCAAGCCCCAGCTGATCAACGAATTCCGCCTGGGCTACAACCGGGTGAATGCCCATCGCCTCGAACTCAACGCGAACACCAACGTTTCGGCTGAGCCCAACGTCGGTTTCCCAGGAGTCCCTTTTTCACCCGGCATTGGCGGGCTGCCGCAACTGACCTTCAGCGACGTCGCCACGTTGGGCAGTCCCACGTTCCTGCCATCGATCGAGCTCCAGAATTCATATACTCTTTCGGAAAATCTGACTTGGGTGCATGGGCGCAGTACTTGGAAATTTGGTACAGAGATCCGGCGTGAAGAGTTCACAATCTTTCAACCAGCTGCAGCCCGCGGGACGCTCGCCTTCAGTTCCACACTGACAGACAATCCGGCGGCAATCGGCACCGGCGGGACCGGCTTTGCTTCCTTCATGGCGGGACTTACTGACGGCGGAAGCATCAACAACCTGCACAACGTGGATTACTTCCGCAACACCTATGCGCTTTACGCGCAGAATGATTGGAAGGTCACGCCGTCCCTAATGCTGAATCTGGGATTGCGTTACGAATTGTTTGGCACCGTGTCGGACCGCTTCAACGACGTGGGAAATTTTGACCTGAGCAATCCGACAGATCCCACAATTTTTGTGCCCAAAGGACAATCGGCTCAGCTCACGCCCTTCATCGCGCAGTACGTCAAGATCAGCGCCACTGCGAGCCGTGGGTTGATCAACTCGGACCTGAATAATTTCGCGCCGCGTATCGGCCTGGCGTGGCAGTTCAATCCCAAGACGGTGGTCCGCACCGGCTATGGCATTTTCTACGGCGGGCAAGAGAACGGTCCTTACTCTAATCCTAGTCCCGGATTCAATCCGCCGTTCTTCACCAACGAATCGTTCATCGCGCCCTGCAGCGCGCCATCGGCTAACCCTGCGACACCCCAGCATCCCACGACCGAAGATTGCCGCGTAACCCAGATTCCCGCTCTGGCCGGTGGCTTTCCGGCCAACTCGCTGGTGAATCCTAACACTCCGATTTTTTTCTCTGTAGATAAGAACCTGCGGACGCCTTACATGCAACAGTGGCACCTGAGCGTTGAACGGGAACTGCCCGCGAACAGTGTGTTCACGCTCACCTATGCGGGTTCTAAGGGGGAAAAGTTATATACGTTCTTCAACGGCAACCAGGCGGCGCCCGACCCGAATCCGAATGATGCAACCGCGCCGCGGCGTCCGGTGTTTGCGACCCTCGTCAATCCGCCGAATCCGAACCCGTGCTCTTTGGCGCATCCGGAGGATTGCGCCCCGGTGTTCGATACTGGCATCGACTGGTTTCGTTCGACAGGTTCCTCCAATTACAACTCGCTGCAGGCAAGTTTCGAAAAGCGCTTCTCGAAGGGTTTGCAATTCCAAGCCTCCTACACTTACGCGCACTCGCTGGATATTGCCTCGAACGCGAACCTTGGCCCCACACAGAATAACAGTGACTTCCGCAACTTCCGCGACCCTCAGGCAGAATACGGCAACTCCGATTTCGACGTGCGGAATCGCTTTGTGCTGAATTCGATTTATGAGCTGCCTTTGGGCCACGGCAAACGCTTCATGGGGGACGCGACCGGATTTACCAACCAAGTGGTCGGAGGCTGGCAGATTGCCAGCATCCTCTCGATCTCCAGCGGCAACTGGTATACGGTGCTCGATGCCGACGGCAACTTCGCGAATGCTGACGGCGGCGCTGGGGGCGTCTCCCAGCGTCCTGACCAAGTCGGGGACCCAAACCGGGCGGGCACGGTGCCGGGCAATCCCACGTGTGTTGCTCCCGACAAGATTCACACACCGACCGCATGGTTCAACACCTGCGCCTTCGTCGATCCACCTCTTGGTTCCTTCGGCAATGTCGGCCGTAACACCATCCAGGCACCGGGATACAAGACCTGGGACTTCTCGGCATTCAAGTTCTTCCATACCTCCGAGAAGACGGATCTGGAATTTCGCGCCGAGTTTTTCAATCTCCCGAACCACACCAATTTCCTGTTCGCCAATAGCGGACCGCAAAATGGAAACAACGCAACCATTCTTGGGACACAGCAGTTCGGCAATTTGACTGCCGCGCGGCCGCCGCGACAGATACAGTTTGCCCTGAAATTTTCTTTCTAAGGGGCCACGATTAGCGCTTCGAATGAAAACGGCGCCCAGATGCCTGATTGCTATGTGATCAACGCTTCGGGATTCTCCGCTCTCGATCAAGCGGAGCAAATCACGCGCTAGGCACGTTGTTCGGTCAATCGGTTGTCGACCCCTGGGAGTCGGCAAGCAGTTGATTATTGAAGCCAGGCGAAAAATTGGCGGGCGACGGGCACATCTAATCCGCCAGCGCACGTATCTTCGAAGAAAGACTTTCCCCCGGGTGAAGTCAATCATGAACGACACACGATGTCTGATCCGAAAGCTAACAATTGCACGGCATGCGATCGAAAGCGCGCGAAACGTGCTCGTAGTATTGCTGTCCGGAATGATGGGCGTGACTCTTGCGTCCTCGCTGCTCGGCGCAGTGCGATGTTCGGCCCAACAACTGACGAACGGCACTCTCTCCGTGACGGTCGATGGTCAGAATGGATCGTATCAATTGGGGCCGATTGGTAGTCAATCTGTACTCCAGGCAGGCATTGGTGCGTTGGTCAATCACACCTGGCTGCGTCCTGGGAGCTACTCCTCGCATTCGGTTTCCGAATCGCCATTCAGCGACGCGCTTGGCTCCGGTAAACAGTTGACGGTCACCTACAGCGGACTACGCGACAGTCCTGATCTTATTTATGTACTGCAGCTCTACACCCAGAATCCCTACGGCACCGTTCAAGTGCGGGTAAGGAACGGAACGCCCAAAGCTGCGTCGGTCGAGGCAATCCGCAGTGTTGATGCAACGGGAGAGTCGATCGTTAACTTGAACTTGGGCGGGCGTCCATCGGATGAACGGATTCTCTCCGATAGTTTTAGCGAGGATTGGCCGGACTTGGTGATCTACGATCTCGGGGACGCTCCGGGCGGAATGCATCGCGGAGTCGGAAGCCAGCTTATCTATAACCGGCAAACCAAGCAGAGCTTGTTTCTTGGCGCACTCACATCGGATCGCTTCTTGACCGTTTTGCGGCTGAAGACCGATGGCAAAGGCGCCGAAGCTAAGATCGCGTCGTATACCGTCGAGTCTACCGGGACCACGGAGATTCAAAAGGATTACAGTCAGGCAGAGTCTCTGAAAGTAAAGTCTCTGGAAAGCGACCGGATCGAACTAAGTCTTCCACTTAATCCGGGCGAAGAGATGAACTCTGAACGAGTGATGTTCGCTGCAGGGTCGGACTATCTGGGGCAACTTCGCGCTTATGGTTCCGCGATTCGGCGTCTCCATCGGGCACGTGTTGCGAGTGAGATTCCGATGGGATGGTGGAGCTGGACCGCTTTTTATGCGGCGATCAACGAGGGCGAAACGCTGGCTAATGCCGATTGGTTGTCGCAACATTTGAATTCGCTCGGTTACAACTTTTTCCAAATCGATGAAGGCTATCAGTACGCTCGCGGAGAGTACGTCACCGCCAACGCGACGCAATTCCCGGACGGCATGCGGGTTGTGGCCCATCGCATTTTGAGCGATGGCCTCACCGTTGGCCTGTGGACGGCACCGTTCGAGGTCAGCAGCCGCGCGTGGGTTTATGAACATCACAAGGATTGGTTGGTCCGCAATGCCAAGGGGCAGCCGATTCCCCTAGAGGATGTATGGAAGCAGAACGTTGATACGCTTTACGCGCTGGATACGACACATCCTGGAGCGCAGGAATACTTGCGCCAGACCTACAAGACGTTGGTTCGGGAATGGGGAATTCGCTTCATTAAGTTGGACTTCATGGACACGACGGCAATTGAAGGCTATTACTACCGCCCAAGTACCACTGCACTCGAGGCCCAGCGTATCGGTTTGCAGGTGATCCGCGACACCGTCGGCGACGACGTGATTCTGGACAAGGACGGAAGTCCCATGCTCAATCCGGTCGGGATCGTGGACACGGGCCGCGTCTCCGCGGACACGGGACACAGTTTTCTTAGGTCGAAGACCGCCGCCCCCGGCATCGCAGCACGCTTCTACATGAACGGTAACTTCTTCATCGATGATCCGGACGCTTTCAACGTCACCGATACATATCTGGTGGAGCATTCGGGGGAGCGTTCCTCACATTCACTGGCGACTGCGCAGACTTCGATCGCACTTTCCGCGATTGCCGGGGGTATGTACGAGATTGGCGATGACCTACTCGTGCTTAACAGTGAGAAGGATCGACTTGCGTTGGTGGAAAACCGAGACTTGCTCAACATGGCCAAGGCTGGCCGAGCTTCTACGCCCGTGGATCTGATGACTTATGCGCCGGAAGACGGACAACCGAGTGTTTTCTTGCTCCGGCAAAGCCCCCGGCAGAGCGTCTTGACGGTTTTCAACTGGACTGACCAGCCACGCTCGCGCTCGTTGAGCCTCAAAGACCTCGGGGTTACTGCGAGCTCTACGATGGTGGCGACCGGGATCATGGATTCAAGTTCCAACTTTACACTCGCAGGCGACGCGATCCGGCTTGAGAATCAGACGCCACAATCGGCGGTAGTGATCAAGCTCGTGGACGACGCTGTGGCCAAGGCTGCCCCAACGGTCACGGCGCGAGTCCCTTCACAATCGAAGGCTGGGGAGACAATGGCCTTTTCGGCTCAGGCCGACCCTGACGGCGTACCGGCACTCAGCTATCACTGGGACTTCGGCGACGGCACGATCTCGCAAGGCCCCAAGGTTTTTCATTGCTACACAAGAGCAGCCGATTTCACAGTTCGGCTCATGGTGGAAGGACCGGACAACACGCCCTATGAACAGAGCTTTTCGATTGGGGTAACGGGCGAATTGAAACCGACGCCCGTCCTCCGCGCGAACCGGCGTTTTGAGCAGCCAGCCGACAAGTGAGGTACGGTCTGACAGAATGATCTTACGCGGATTCCTAGCCTGATTTATCTTGCGCACGAAGAAGTTCGTGGTGCTTGAGGAGGAATAAATGCGAGATCCAGATGTCATATATGCCGCTCTTGTCGTGATCGTCCTAGCGCTGGCGCAGGCACTCGCCGGACAAGCCGGAACCACTTACTATGTGTCGACCAGCGGCAACGACACCAACCCTGGCACAAGCAGAGCGCCTTGGCTCACCATCCAGCATGCGGCGAATACGGTCAAGCCAGGCGCCACAGTGTATGTCTCCGGCGGAATTTACCACGAGTCCGTGCACTTTCCGACGTCCGGAAGGGCATTGGCGCCGATTACATTCCAAAGCTATCCCGGAGAGACTGCGGTGATCGATGGAACGGGCGTGAGTTGCTGCGGTTCATCCGCCACACAAGGTCTGATCAACATAATGGGAAGCGTGAGTTACATCACCATTCGCGGATTTGAGATCCGCAACTACACCACCAGCAAAGCCGCAGACACTCCGGCTGGCGTCTGGATCACGGGCTCAGGCGCTGGAATCCAGATTCTGAACAATCTGGTGCACCACATCACCACCAAGTCGGAAAACAACGGCAACGCCTTCGGTATCGCTGTTTATGGCACGTCGAAAACTCCTGTCACGCACTTGATCATCAGTGGTAACGAGGTCTACGACAACAGGACAGGGAACAGCGAAACGCTGACCCTGGATGGAAACGTGACCCATTTTAAAGTCACCAATAACCTCGTTCACGACAATGACAACATCGGCATTGACGCGATTGGATACGAAGGCGTCGGTCCCGTCGGCTACGACGAGGCGATGTATGGAGAAATCAGCGGGAACACGGTCTATAACATCAGCGGAATCACAAATCCCGGTGAGGGCCGTGAATACGACGCCGACGGACTCTACTGTGACGGGTGCGCCTATGTCACGTTCGAGCGGAACGTGATCATCCAGACCGACTACGGCATCGAGACGACCAGCGAAAATCAGGTCTGCCAAAGTAATGGTACCGAGTGGTCTGGCCCAAACAATACTGGAACCGCCGGTAAAGGCACGTTTCCGTGTTATGGCAGATATGCCACGGTGCGTAACAACATCTTCTACAACTCCAATGCCTGTGGTAACTCCATCGGCGGTTACGCGACCGCATCCAAGAATGGCGGCCATAGCAATGGAGGAGGCAGCAGCTTCCACGACGTCTTCGTGAACAATACTCTGTACAACAACGCCACGCAATTGGATGGCGGCTCAACCGCCGAGTTCCAGGTTCAGAAGCAGGTAGGCAGCGCTCAAGGGGACATCTACGAAAACAATGTTGTCTACGCTGGGGCATACAATACTTGGATCTTCAGCTACGCCCCTTTCTCACAGATGTACCCTGCTCCGCCGGCGACGCTCGATTGGAACCTATACAACTCCGCCGCGGGTTACGTAGAAGGTACGTCTATCTCGTGGGGTAACGTAAGTTCTTACACGAGTTTTTCAAACTGGCAGACCAGCAGCCGGGAAGATGCAAACTCCGTCAATACGGATCCCCTCTTCGTCGATCTGGGAGCCGCACCTCCAGACTTTGATACGATCCCTTCTTCTCCGACCGTGGGCGCTGGCAGCACTAGCCTCACGTGCAGGGTTGGCTGGTGTGATCCCAATGGCAGTTCCCCCCATTCCATCTATGGCAGCACCGACTTTCTCGGCAATCCTCGGACGAACGGCTCGAACATTGACATCGGCGCCTACGAAAACACTGGAGCGGCCGTCGCCAACTCATTGACAGTGAACCTAACCTCGGGGACGTACACTCTCGATCACGGTCAGGCGACCACGCTGAGGGTCACGGTGTCCGCCAACCCCGGTGGCGGCGGTGTACCTAGCGGTACGGTGAACTTCATGCTAGGGTCAACCTTGCTGAAAAAGCAAAGGCTGCTGCCGACCAGTGCTACGGAGTCTGCGGCAAGTCTGCCGCTCAGTGCGTCACAGCTCTCGCCGGGCGCCCACACGCTGACGGCAGTGTACTCGGGGAATTCGATCGCGCCATGCTGTCCTGTATCGGGACCGCCGGTTGCGGTCTACGGCAGTGCGACTTCACCGCCCATTACGGTGACGTTGCGCTAGGTTTTTGGACGCCGAAAAAACGTGAAAGTGAGATGGTGGATCAGTTGAAGGAATCCGCTAACTAGCCAAGGGCTTCCCCCTTGATATCCCGTCGAATCCCAACGGATGCAGCAGCCTGACGTTACAACGAGAAC
>Ga0210401_10006940_pt1 | contig 11434 bp, 13 predicted proteins | sample IncBWH32MmetaG_FD_150866 | JGI IMG/M metagenome (GOLD analysis project Ga0210401, IMG submission 150866) | Forest soil microbial communities from Barre Woods Harvard Forest LTER site, Petersham, Massachusetts, United States - Inc-BW-H-32-M | ecosystem: Environmental > Terrestrial > Soil >... | reverse complement strand
GCACGTCTCCGGGGCGCACTTCAACCCCTCGGTGACGCTGAGCTTCTTTCTCACTCGCCACCTGCCCGCCCGCGACGCGCTGGCCTATGTCGCAGGGCAACTCGCGGGCGCGACGCTTGCGGCGCTGCTGCTGTGGGCGATCTGGCCTGGGCAGCCCGCCGACCTCGGCGCGACGGTGCCGAGCATCGCGGCGGGACGCGCGGTGATCGTGGAGGCCGTGATGACTGCGCTACTCATGCTCGTGATCCTCAGCGTCGCCACCGACACCCGTGCAGTTGGTGCCCCCGCTGCGCTTGCGATCGGCGCGACGATCACGCTCGATGCACTGTTCGGCGGGCCGCTCACCGGAGCGTCGATGAACCCCGCCCGCTCATTCGCTCCGGCGCTCGTCTCCGGCCAGTGGCGCGACTTCTGGGTCTACCTGGTCGGACCATTCGTGGGCGCCCCGCTTGGAGCGTTCGCATATCAGCTTGTACGCGGCGAGCATCCCGGCATGGCCGCCACGACTGCCGAGGAGGTCTGAGCATGGCGACCGTGCTGTTCGTCTGTCTGCACAACGCCGGGCGCTCGCAGATGAGCGCCGCGCTACTGGAACACAAAGCCGCCGGCCGGCACGTAGCGCTTTCCGCCGGCACGACGCCCGCCGAGCACGTCCACCCCGAGGTCGTGGAGGTCATGCACGAGCTAGGCATCGACCTGTCCGACCGCCACCCGCAACTGCTCACCCGCGAGCTTGCCGAGCAGGCCGACCTCGTGATCACGATGGGCTGCGGTGACCAATGCCCCTACGTACCCGGCAAGCGCTACCTCGACTGGAACCTTCCCGACCCCAAGGACCGCCCACTCGCAGAGGTCCGCGCCACCCGCGACGAGATAGCCCGCAGAGTCCGCCCGCTCATTGACGAACTGGACTCAAGTGTACTGTGGGATGCGTCCAAGCTCGATTCGCATAAGCGCAGGACGCCAATCCATCCGACTCCGAGGAAGTCCTCTCTATAGTACCGATCGCACTACTCGCGCTGCGGTTCGGTCTGCGCGGAGGCCTGTCAGGTGCACTTGTCGCCCTTGCGCTGATCGGGGTATGGGACTGGCACAGCCAGGGCTTGGGCCTTACGGTCGGGGGCTATCTGAGCTGGGGCGTTGCCTTCCTGTTGCTCGGTGTACTGCTGGGCACGTTCGTCGATCACCGTTTCTCCTATGTCAAGCGAAGCTCGGAAATTGCGAGGAAGCTCGTCACTGAGTCGCAATGCTGAATCCGATGCGTTAGTAGGAGTCTGCGAATGGCGTGTGTTGCTGCGTCTTTCTCGCGAACGGCGTAGGCTGCCAACCTCCGGCGTTGAGCTGCTCGATTCCTCCGCTTTGGTCCAATCCAGGAGCGTGAGCCGCGCGTGCCGAGGGCCTTGCTTTCCGGCGATCTCGCAGCTCACGCGGACACGGGTGATCAAGACGGTGGACGCCAACCTCTGGCCAGGGTCGTTTGACCCACCTCGATGATGTATCCGTCGGGATCGCGGACGTAGCAGCGGATCTCGGTCTCGTGCTGCTTGGGCGGCGTCAAGAATTGGGCGCCCCGAGCGCTCCACTCGTCGTAGACGGCTTGGATGTCCGCAACCCGGATATTGAGGAAGCTGCTCACCCGATCTGGATCGGGTTGCGTCTCGAGCGTGACGGTCGGCTTGTCGTCGGTCGGAGCGCCCCCGACGTTGATGATGATCCAGCTGTTGGCCAGCGCGACGTACGTCACCTCGTCACCCGCCTCGCCGGAGATGACCGTCCTGCCGCCCAGTACGTCGGTGTAGAAGCGCCGGGAACGCTCGACATCGTCTGAGACGATGAAGTGAGCCAAGACCATCTCCTCGTCGATGTTGCTCATAATGACCTCCGTTGTTGGAATGGACTCCATAGTCGCGCCTTACACATCGCGCCTGTGTGCCTTGGTCCGATGCCTGGTTGCCGCGCACGCTTCGCTCCGCTTCCGTCACTACCTCCGTTCTGAGGAGCACGATGGGGTGTCGCTTGGAGACGATAGCCCCACGGTCAGTGTCCGGCGCTCTGGCCGCCGTCGATGTGCAAGACCTCTCCGGTCACGAAGGGTGCCGACTCGAGATAGAGGACTCCACCGACCACATCCTCGATCTCGCCCACCCTACCGACGGGGTGCAACGCGCCCATCCCGGCGTAGGAGCTCGCGTCGTGAATCGGCGTTTTGATCACGCCCAGAGAGACGGCATTTTACCCGTAGACCACGAGAGGCATACTCGATCGCAAGCGATTTGGTGACCGCGACCAGGCCCCCTTGGTCAGGACGGACAATGCGGCTGGTATGCCGCTGTCGGCCTGCTCAACGAGCGTCGTCGAGACATTGACCACGTGCCCACGGCCTTTGTCGAGCATGTGTTTGATCGTTCGCGTCGTGATATGCAAGAAACCGACGAGGTTGACGGCGATCAGGGCGTTGAGGTCCTCGAGCGTGTACTCCGTGAAGGGCTTGCCGATGTAGATCCCAGCGTTGTTGATCAGGGTGTCGATCCGGCCGAAGCGCTCGATCGCCGCGTCCACGATGCGCTGCGCGGTGTCGGGGTCCGCGATGTCACCCTCGACAGCAACGATGCCGGTCCTTGTCACGGTCCTTGTCAGATTCGGGGCTCATGGGCATTGCGGGGACTGCTGCACGCGCATCCCGGCGAGCGTCAGGGCGACAGGATGGCACGAGTCGCTCGGGCCCGCCAAGGCGCCCGGGCACCCGACGGCGGATGCCCGGGCGTTGGCCACCGTCCTCAGTAGGGCATCGCCCATCCAAGGTAGTCACGGAAGCAAGGCATGACATGCACCTGGATCGGGGCGTCCTGGCCGGTAAAGCCGTACGTGGAGATCTCCCGGCCGCCGCCCAAGCTGATGCCCACGTGTCCGAGGGAGTTGTGCTCGGGGTTCCAGTACACGATCGCTCCGCGGGGCGGCACACCCTGGTGGATGAGACCCGCCCGCCTGCGGTCCAGTACACGATCGCTCCGCGGGGCGGCACACCCTGGTGGATGAGACCCGCCCGCCTGCGGCTCAGGTAGTCGGCGTAGGCGGAGCGGAAGAGACCGCGGCCGCCGTAGGCCACGAGCGCCACGAACGACTCGCAATATCCGCTCCAGTACGGTCCGATCCGGTAGCTGCCGGCAAACTGTGTCGGAATCTCGCGCTGCCCGTTGAACTGTTCAGCCGCAGCGGCCACCACCAGCGCGGCGCTCGGCGCCGACGGCGTGGGTGACGAGTTCGGCGGGGTCGGCGTCGGTGACGAGTTCGGCGAGGCCGGTGTGGGCGCCAGCTCCACGACAGGCGCCGGAGTGGGTCCCGGCGAAGACACCGGTCCGGGCTGCGGCGTGGGCGTCGGCGGTGGCGTCGACGCCGAGCATTCCGGCAGTCCGGGGCTTGGGTTGTCGAAGACGGGGGTGGTCGTGTAGTAGTCGGCGAGATAGCCGTCGACAGGGCCTTCGATCTCGTCCCACATCGTGGAGCCCATCACGTCGTCCCCCCGCGTCTGGCAGATGATGTTGATCGCCGTGCCGTCGCGCAGATTGCTCACCAAGCCCGCTCCGAGGCTCGGTGCGGTGCGCACGTTGAGCCCATGACCTTCGGTGCCGATCACAGCGTAGACGGCTGCCTGTGCGGACGCCGCGAACATGCCCGCGCAGACCGCAACGGTCGTGCTGCGCCCGCCGCGATGCGCCTCACTCGCCGGTTGTTGTGCTTCGTGTTGCCTCGCATTTCGATTCCTCCTGGTCAGTGCACCATCGGTGCGTTTGCTGTGATCCCAGCCTCGCGCGAGACAACAGGACCCGCCAGGCACCCTGGAGGCACCGATCCATTACCCCAAGCGGCCACGACAGGTCGAGCGTGGCGCGCGTCGACCGTTCTCGCGCTCCCGCTCCCGCGGCCGCTTGACGCACGCACGGTCATAGCTGAACGACGGCCTGGAGCACCAGCTCGGTCGCGGGCACGCCGCCGGCAGAACACGGGCACCGTCGAGGCGATCACGGTCTTGGGAGTGCACGTCGGGGACGGTCCTTCGGGGACGATCCTGCCGCCCGCGCGCTTCGCTAAAGTGCCCCCAGTGAGTGCTCAGCAGCGATATCGCCTGCGCAACCCGGCCAGCGGGCGAGAGATCATCCTCGAGGCGCAGCCGCAGGAGATCTACCTGGACAGGGAGACGGGGGAGCCGCTGGAGGTAGTCGGCAAGCTGCTGCCGCTCGCGCCCTCCACCTCGAAGCTGCCGTGGGCGGTCGAGAACCTGCGCTTCTGTCCGTGGTGCGAGCAGCTTGCACAGAAGGATCTCAACGACTGCCCCACCTGCGGGCGCCGGATGGGGCCGCTCGGCCAGTGAGCGGTCGGGAGCGTCGCGAGCAACAGCCGACGCTCGCGGGCCGGCGCCGCGGAGGACGCGGTGCCACCGCGCGGGCGCGCACATCCGCGCTCGTCGGCGCGGCCGTGCTCCTGTCGGGCCTGACGCTCGGAGCCTGCGGCGGCGGTGGTGGCAGCGCCGACGTGACGCCTCGCAGCACCCCCGAAATCACCCCCCCCACCAACACACAGGCCGAAAGCGAAGCGACTTCCACCACCTCCACCTCGACTACCGCAACTACCTCCACGGCCAAGACCGGAAGCGGGTCGAGCTCGCCGGAAAGCTCGTCCGGGTCATCATCGGAAGAAAGCTCCGCGAGCGCCGGCGAACCGTCGGGGGGCGCAGGCGGGGCAAGCTCCAGCTCAGGGGGCAGCGCGGCGGAAAAATCGAGTTCCGCGGAACCGAGCGCGGGCGCGGGTGGCGGCACCGGCGAAAGCGCCGCCAAGGGCGGCTCCGAAGCGGGCAGCGGAGGCTCCTCCTCGGGCAGCCCCACCGGCGGGGCGAAGGCCCCCTGAGCCACGGTGGCCCCCTGAGCCACGAAGGCCACCGCGCCACGAAGGCCCCCGAGCCACGACGCCCCCGAGTCGGCGCCGAGTCGGGAGGCCCCCTGCGTCAGCGAGTCACGGCGTCGAGATCAGCGTCGCGCTGTAGGTGAGACGGGCCTGCCGGTAGAGGCAGTAGTACTGCACGCTCGTACCCATCTGCTGCATCGACTGGGCGCTCGTGCTCGAGCACTGGCTGCGCAGGCGACTGGCGCGCCATGAGGTTTCGTTGCTGAAACCCAGCGCCAGCGCCGGCGCCCACGTGGGAACCGCAAGCGCGATCACGTCGCCCTTCTTCACCTGGAGCGTGGTCGCCAGTGGGAACTGGGCGGTCTTGCCGAAGTACTTCTGCAACTGCACCATCGGGCTCTGCGCCACCAGCCTGTAGGCGAGGTTGGGCTTCGGCACCGGCCGCAGCACCGCCAGCGCCGCCGAAGCGGCGCCGCCCTCGTTGCTGTTGAAATACTTGATCTGCGTCGCGTTGGGCTTGCCGAGCGAGATCGTCCACGCCACCACCGTGCCTTCGCGCGGCGCCGTCACGAGGTTGCGGGTCTTGCCCACCTTCACCTGAAAGCCAGTGGTGCGAGTGACCGCCAGGCACGAGGTCGGGCAGCTGGCCGCCGTTGGAGGCGTCGTTTCGGGGATCACCCCCACTTCCGAGAGCGTCGCCGGCGCGGCGGCGGGCAGCGCCAGCAGGGCGAGGACCGCCAGCAGCGCGATCGCCGACGCGCGTGGCAGATCGAGCAGCGCGCGCGACGCCGCCCGCCGGCGCGAGAGCCGGGCGCCGTTCTGTAGGTGAGAGCGTCGCATGTTGGGCATAGAACACCCCAAAGGCGGGTATGTAGCGGTTCGCTACACGCGCCCGAGTTCCTGCGCAGCGGATGCGACCTCTTGCGCGTCGCCGGCGGCGGGCGTCCACGGCAGGCGCAGGGGGTCGTCGGCGTAGCGGGGGATCACGTGCAGGTGGAAGTGAAACACCGTCTGCCACGCCGCCGCGCCGCAGGAGTTGAGGATGTTGATTCCCTCCGCCCCCAGCCGCTCGCGCATCCTCGCCGCGAGGCGCTGCGCCGCCGCCGAGGTCGCGCACAGGTCCTCGGGGTCCACGCTCAGCAGGTCGCGCACGTGGCGGCGCGGCACCACCAGCGCGTGGCCGCGGGTGGCCGGGTTGATGTCCATGAAGGCCACCGTCAGCTCGTCCTCGTCGACGATCGTAGCCGGCAGCTCACGGGCGACGATCTTGCAGAAGATGCAGTCGGGGTCGGTCATTGCGGCATCCTATCGGCGTGGGCGCGAGCGTACGCCAGCGCCTGCTCGCGCGTCGCGATCTCCCCCGCGTACTGCGCGGCCGCCAGCTCCTCCAGCAGCTCGCCCACGCGCGGACCGGTGGCGATGCCAAGCGCGCGCGCGAGCTCGTCGCCGCGCAGCAGTGGCTGCGGAAGACCGCCCGCCCGCCACTCAAGCGCGTCGGCGAGCATCGTCCGGGCGAGCGCCAGATGCGCGTCGATCGCCTCCCGCGCCCGGTCGCCACGGGTGGCGAGGCGGTCGGCGATCGACAGCAGCGTGACATCCACCTCCACTGGCTCGCAGCTGCGCAGGTAGGCGAACACAGCGCGGCGCGCCAGCGGCTGGGGCTCGTGCACGAGGAAGCCCAACCGCAGGTGGTGGCGCACGAGTGCCGCGACGTGCGCCCGCAGGCGGCCGCTCGCGCGCTGCCGGCCGAACACATCCTCGGCGAGCTGCGCGCCGCGCACGTCGTGGCCCATGAACGTGACGCGCCCATCCGTGGAGCGCACCTCGCGAGTGAGCGGCTTGGCGGCGTCGTGCAACAGCGCCCCCCAGCGCAGCGCGTCGCCGCGCGTGAGGCCGTCGGCGAGCGGCTCGGCGAGCAACGCCGCCAACGCGTCGTCCCGTTGCTCGGGCGCGATCACACCCCGCTCCCCCCCCCTCGCCGCGCTGCGCTCCCCGGCACGCCCCCGGTCGTCGAGTGCCGTGGCGGGGTTCTCCTGCAAGGCGATCACGTGCTCCAGAACCTCCACGGTGTGCCCGTACACGTCGCGGTGGTGGTAGCGGCTCTGCTCGACGCCCCTCAACGCCTCCAGCTCCGGCAGCACGACCGCCGTCGCTCCCACCTCCCCCATCATCTCCAGGCCGCGCACCGCGCGCGGCGCGCCGAGGATGCGCACGAGCTCCATGAAGACACGCTCGGGAGCGACCGCGCGTAGCTCCCCGACATGCGCGCGCGCGCGGGTGAGCGTGCCGTGGTCGGGGAGCAACTCCAGCTCCACCGCCAGCCGCACCAGCCGCAGCACGCGCAGCGGATCGTCGGCAAAAGCGCGCGGCCCCACCTCGCGCAGGCGCCGCCTGTCCAGATCCTCCAAGCCCCCGAACGGGTCGACCGCTTCGCCCGGCGACTCCCCAGGCTCCCCCAGCGGGTGGGCGATCGCGTTGATCGTGAAGTCGCGCAGCGCGAGGTCCTCCTCCAGCGAGCCGCCGCGCAGGCGCTCGAAGTCGACCTGCCAGGCACCGTCGCGTGCGACCACGCGCCAGCCGCCGTACTCCTCGGAGAGCGGGAACGAGGCGGCCCGCGCGGCGCGGGCGAGCGCGTCCGCCGCCTCGCGCGGCTCGCCGTCGAGAACCACATCGAGGTCGGCGGCGTCCGGCGGGAGCGCCCCACCGTCACGCAGCAGCCGATCGCGCACCGCGCCACCCACCAGCCACGCGCGCCGGCCAGCCAGCGCAGCGCGTGTCAGCTCGAGCGGGTCATTCCCCGTCGGCAAGGAAGATCACCCCGTGCTCGTCGTAATGCAGCCGGGGGACGCGCGCGGTGAGCCCACAGGTGATCTCGTAATTGATCGTGTCCAGGCGCCGCGCCAGCTCCTCGGCAGTGATGCGTGCATCGCCCTGGGCGCCGATCAAGATCGCAGGCTGGTCCAGCAGCTTCCTCGCCTCCGGGTCGGGGCCGAGGTCGACGGCGACGCTGTCCATGCTCACCGTGCCGACGAGCGGGTGGCGACACCCGCCGATCAGCACCTCGGCGTTGCCCGAAAGGCCGCGCCGCCAGCCGTCGCCGTAGCCGATCGGCAGCAAACCGACATACGTGTCGCGCGTGGCGATGAAGCGCCGTCCGTAACCTACGCTCTCTCCGGCGCGGCAGCGCTTGACGACGGCGAGGTAGGAGCTGAGCTCGAGCGCCGGCTCGAGGCCCCGCGCCAGCGGGTCCTCGCCGAAGGGGTCCATCCCGTACACGGCGATGCCGCAACGCACCATGTCGAAGTGCGCGGCGCGCTCGCGCAGCACGGCGGCGCTGTTGGCGGCGTGCACGATCACGTCGGGGTGTTCGCGCTCGACTGCCTGTGCCCACTCGCTGAAGCGCCGCAGCTGCTCGCCGAAGAAGGCGTCGCCGCGCTCGTCGGCGGTCGCAAAGTGGGTCATTATGCCCACCAGCTCGACGTTGGGATCGGCCGCGGCGGCCGCCACCAGCGCCGAGGCGCGCTCGGGGTCGCGCACGCCGAAGCGCCCCATACCGGTGTCGAGCTTGATGTGCACGCGCGCGGGTCGGCCGATGTCCTCGGCGACCGCGGCGGCCTGCGCGATCAATTGCTCGCGCCACACCACGAAGTCGAGCCCCGTCGCCACCACCTCCTCCAGCTCGCGCAGCTGCAGCGGGCCAAGCACCAACACTGGCGTGGGAACCTCGTCGATCAGCAGCTCGCGCGCCTCCAGCAGACTTGCGACCGCCAGCCAGGTGGCGCCCCCAGCGAGTGCCCCGCGCGCGCTGGCGAGCATCCCATGGCCATACCCATCCGCCTTTACCACCGCGCACAGCTGCACCCCATCGCTCAGCTCGCCACGCAGCCGCTCGCAGTTGCGCGCGATCGCGTCGAGGTTGACGCGGGCGATCGCGCGATCGAGGCTCATGGGCGCCTCCGCGCGTTGCCCGGCCGAGCCCCACTCACAGCGCGCCCGCCGCTCACGGGCTCCCTCTCGCCGCGCGCGAGGGCAAGCGTGGCGATCACGTCGGAGGCGATCACCGCGTCGGCGCTGCCGACCGTGCGCGCCGCGACCCGCCCGGCGGCGGCGTGCAGCTGGACGCCCGCCGCGGCGGCGGCAAACGCGGGGAGGCCCTGGGCGAGCAGCGCCGCGATCACGCCACTGAGCACGTCGCCGGTGCCCGCCGTCGCGAGTGCGGGGCTGGCGCCCGCGCTGAGCGCCACGATCCCCACACCCGTCGTAGAGGGCCCGCCGGGGGCGGAAGTTTTCTCCGTGGCGGCAAGGTTAGGGAGGATCTCGGTGCGCGCCGGCGCGGCGACAACCGTGTCGTCGCCCTTCAGCACAACCACCGCCTGCGCGAGCTCGGCGGCGGCGCGCGCGTGGCGCAGGCGCTCGCGCTCGACCTCCTCGCTCGTGATGTCGAGCAGCCGGCCGAGCTCCCCCGCGTGTGGAGTGAGCACCGTCGGCGCCTCACGTCCACGCAGCTCGTGCAGGTGCCCAGCGTGCGCGTTCAGACCGTCGGCGTCGATCACGGCGGGGACGGGTGCCCGCCGTGCCAGCTCGCGGGCGAACGCCACCGCGCCGGGGCTGCGCCCGAGGCCGGGGCCGAGCGCCAGCGCCCCGCCCCGCGCGGCGGCCGCGAGTGCCGCTTGCACGCCGGCGGCGGTGAGCGAGCCGTCCTCATCGGGCAGACCGCGGACCATCAGCTCGGGCAGATCGCCGGCGGCGAGGATCGGCTGAAGCGTTGCGGGCACACACACGGTGAGGTAGCCGGCGCCGGCGCGCATCGCCGCGTGGGCGGCCATCCGCGGCGCGCCGCTGAGACCGCGCGAGCCGCCGGCGATGAGCACGTGGCCGCTGGAAAACTTCGTCGAGGCGGCGCCGCGGCGCGGCAGCAGGCACAGCACCGAGGGCTCGATCAGGCCGATGTCGGCGACGGCGGGGGCGCCACGGGGGATGCCGATGTCGAGCGTGCGCACCTCCCCCGCGTGCGCCTTCCCCGGACGGATCCAGAGGCCGGGCTTGGCGGCGTGGAAGGTCACTGTGATCGTGGCGTGCACCGCGCGCGCGGCCACCACGCCGGTGGAGGCGTCCACGCCGCTCGGCACATCCACGCTGAGGATCGGCGCGCCGGTGGCGTTGGCGGCATCGATCGCGGCGGCAACGCTCCCACGAGGCTCACCGGCGAACCCCGTGCCGAGCAGCGCGTCGATCACCACCGCCGCACCAGCGAGCGGCTCGCCCGGCTGAAACGGCGCCGGGGGGTCGCCCGGCAGGCGCAGCAGGTTCTCGCGCGCGTCGCCCTTCAGCTGCGCCGGATCCCCGGCGGCGAGCACGGACACCGCGCGGCCGGCGTCGCGCAGCAGGCGCGCGGCCACGAGACCGTCGCCGCCGTTGTTGCCCTTGCCGCACAGCACGGTCACAGGGCCATCCGGCGCGAGCTCCTCGGCAGCGCGCGCGACACCCACCCCGGCCCGCTCCATCAGCTCCCGCGAGGGCACCCCCCGCTCCTCGATCGCCCAGCGGTCGATCGCCCGCATCGCCTCGGCGGCGGGCAGCGACACGCACCACTCTGGGAGGGCTTCCATCGACTGCGATCCTAATGCCCCCGGCCGCTTCCCTCGCTCGCGGGCGAGCTCACCGGCGCACGCTTCCGGGGCGAGCTCCACGGCGCGCGCTCCCGGCGAGTCCGCGCGTGCTACTCGACCGTGACCGTCTTCGCGAGGTTGCGCGGCTGGTCGACGTTCAGGCCGCGCCGGCGGGCGATTTCGTAGGCGAGCAGCTGCAGCGGGATCACCGCAAGAATCGGCTGCAGCATCCAGTCGATCGCCGGCACCGGGATGGCCGCGTCGGCATGGGCGAGCACCTGTTCGTTGCCGGCGCTCGTCAGCGCGATCACGTGGGCGCCGCGAGCACGAACCTCCTGCATGTTGGAGGCGACCTTGTCGAGCACGGGCGAGTCGGTGGCGACGCACACCACCGGCGTGGACTCGTCGAGCAGCGCGATCGGACCGTGCTTCATCTCGCCGGCGGCGTACGCGTCGGTGGCGATGTAGGAGATCTCCTTGAGCTTCAACGCGCCCTCGAGCGCCACCGGCAGCCCGACGTGACGCCCGATGTACAGGAAGAACTCCTTGCGCCAGTGCTCATCGGCGATCCGCCTCACCTGCGCGAGCGCCGGGGAGGGCGGGTCGCCAAGCCCGGCGGCGCCGGTGAGCTCGGCGATCGCGCGCGGCAGGCGCTTCATCTCCGCCACCAGTTGCGCGATCCGCGGCGGCGGGAGCGTGCCGCGCAGCTCGGCGAGGCGCAGCGCCAGCAGGTAGAGCACCGCGACCTGGCAGATGAAGGTCTTGGTGGCGGCGACTCCGATCTCCAGGCCGGCGCGCGTGAACAGCACGCCGTCGGCGTCGCGTGTGGCCTGTGAGCCCATCACGTTGGTGATCGCCAGCACGGTGGCGCCGCGTTCGCGCGCGAGGCGCATCGCGGCGAGCGTGTCGGCGGTCTCGCCCGACTG
>Ga0210401_10006939_pt1 | contig 11435 bp, 10 predicted proteins | sample IncBWH32MmetaG_FD_150866 | JGI IMG/M metagenome (GOLD analysis project Ga0210401, IMG submission 150866) | Forest soil microbial communities from Barre Woods Harvard Forest LTER site, Petersham, Massachusetts, United States - Inc-BW-H-32-M | ecosystem: Environmental > Terrestrial > Soil >... | reverse complement strand
GTCATCACGCAAGCCGACTTGCAAGGCGATGTCCACATGCACACCGTCGAAACCGATGGCCGGAACACGATCGAAGAAATGGCTGAGGCCGCTCGCACCCACCGATACACATACATGGCCATCACCGACCATTCCAAGAACCTGGCCTTCGCCAACGGCCTCGATGACAAGCGCGCCGCCGAGCACATAAAGCGCATTCGTAGCGCCAATGTCGATGGCATCAGAATCTTTGCCGGAATCGAAGTCGACATTCTTGCCGATGGCACTCTCGATCTCTCCGACTCAGTTCTCGAACAGATGGACCTGGTAATCGCCAGCGTCCATTCCCACTTCAACCAGAGCCCCACCGAGATGACCGATCGCCTGCTCAAGGCCGTCGAAAATCCAAACACTTCGTTCCTGGGACATCCCACTGGACGCCTGCTGCTTCGCCGCGATGCCTACCAGTTCGACGTCGATGCGGTCCTGAAAGCTGCAGCCCAACGCGAGGTCGCAATGGAGCTCAATGCATATCCGGACCGGCTCGATCTGTGCGACCGCCATCTTCGCCTGGCCAAACAATACGGCGTCAAGATCGTTATCAATACCGACTCCCATCACACCTCGCACCTTGACAAGATTCGCTACGGCATCCTGCAAGCCCGCCGCGCCTGGCTCACCAAAGAAGACGTGCTCAACACTCTCGCAGCAGAAAAGTTCAGCAAGGCCATGAAGAAAATGTAGGCGCGGGCGTCCCAGCATTTCCAAGGCATCCTTTCCTTAGTGAACCTTCGTGTCCTTTGTGGTTCGTAAGGTAAAAATGCCAGGACCACAAAAACGTCTGACTACCTCCGCAAGATTTTGTCACGCAAAGCGATTACAATCTGAGGCGACCTATGCCTGAGGAAATACCACCGCCTCCAAGCCCACCGGCACCGCCCGAACCCAGTACTCCGTTTCACATTGGCGAGGAATTTGGCACGGCGAAAAAGAACTTGCCCCCAGTCAAGATTGTTTTAATCGGAGTGGCTGTAATCGCAGTCATCGCAATAATCGCAAGCCTCGTGCAACGGCCCCACTCCGCAACCACTGGGTCGATTGACGACATACTCTCAGTGGAAGTCCCCGATCAACACATGATCATGGTCGCGATCAACGTTGCCTTCCAGAACAACGGCATCAAGCCCTACTGGATTCACACCATCAAAGCCGACCTCGATACCGGCAGTGCCAGCTTCAGCGATGACGCCGCATCTCCCGCCGACTTCGACCGCTACTTCCAGGCCTTCCCGACGCTGAAGCAGCACGCACTCACTCCGTTGGAGCGTGAGGCCAAAATCATTCCCGGCGGCCACATCCAGGGAACCATCATCGTAGCCTTCCCGGTTACGCCGGACGCTTTCGCCAATCGCAAGTCGCTGAAGGTCACAATCCAACCGTACGACCAACCAGTCCCGTTAGTCCTGACCAAGTAGAAATCAGCGCTCTCTCTGTGGAAATGCAGCTCCGCTACGTTTCGCCCCGCGACAAACCAAGAGTTCTGAATCACAGGCTGCCGAAACTCCAGCCGCTCGGGACGGCGCGAGTTCACTCGTGCCGCACTCTTGCCTCTTCACTGATGCTTCTGCAGAATTTTTCGCCGCTGCGCCAGATGGTTATTGGCGTTGGGATTGAGGTCATCATACTTTAGGCAACTGATCGAGCCATCCACTTCAAGCACAGCCAGCGCAAGGTCATGAAAGCTGGCCACTCCATGCTCGCGCATGGCGCGCTGCAACTCGTCCATGCTGACGTGCTCTTTCGCCATGTGTGACTCGATGACTTCGCCATCGTGCACCAGCAGGCTGGGTTGGCCCTGAACAAATTTCCGGAATCGGCGGTTGCCGCCAGACAGTTCGGCGATCAGATAGTTGAGCAACAGCAGCGTTGACGCGGCCACCACGCCGCCCAGCAGCGATGTATCCGGGCCGGTCATCGCGTTCTGCACCGCGTTGCTGAGCAGAAGCAGAAGCGTGAGATCGAAGGGCGTCATCTGGCCGACTTCGCGCTTGCCGCTCAGCCGCACGCCAGCCAGAACCACGACGTAGATCGTGGCCGTGCGCAGGACAATTCCGATGAGAACGTGCGCGCTCGCAAGCATCACATGTTACTGACCAGCCGTGACCGGCACGGGGGCGTTCTTGGGCGTGCTCAGGTATCCCACCGCTTGTTTCTTGTCCACCGACCAGATCACCATTTCATAGAGCAGGTGATCGCGCCCGGTATAGAACTGGATGGGCTCGGCAATGTTCTTGTCTTTCTTCTCGATGGTCTTGTCGTCCGCAGTGACGTTGATAGTGAACTTGCCTTTCTTTTGATCGGTTTTCTTCAACTGCAGGCTGACTGTCCCTACCGGCTGGGGCTGGGCGCCCTTGACCAGAGTGAATTCATAATAATTGCGATCGCCTTTGTGCTTGAGTACCTCGAGGTCGCTGCGGGTCGTCGCGATCAGGCCGCTCTGCACTCCCAGGTCTCCGACGGTGCTCTGGAGCTTGGCTTCCGTAGCTGCGAGTTCGGCCTTGGTCGAAGCGACGTCGGTTTTGACTCCACCCACATCGGTCTTTACGCTGGCCACTTCGCCGTTCACCTGGCTGATTTGCTGCTTCTGCTCATCGGCGAGACGTTGCTGCGAGGCGCGTTGCGCGACTTGCTCACGCTGTAATTCGGCGGATCGCTGGGCCAGCTCCTTCTTGGTCATGCCGAGCTGCGTGGCCAGGGTTTCCGAGTCGGCTTCGGCGGACTGCATCCGTTTGGCCAGTTCGGCGATCTGGGCGCTGCTGGCGGTTTGATCCTTGGCCATCTGGTCGATGCGCTGGCGCAAGTTAAATAGAAAAAAGAGTGAAGCCGCGACGTAGACGACCGCAAGCAGCAGCAGTATCCACTTCACTGCGCTGCCTTCGGACCCGGTGTGGACTTCGGTTAGTTGTTCGCCTTCATCGGCCATATATGGTTTCTCCCATTGTGATTGGATGCAGTAATCCATTGTTTAGCAGGGCAAAGCTACTGTCAATTGTCGTAACCAATTTCGATAATATAAGGACTTCAGTGCCCGGCTATCTAGAAATCCCGTGGGTTGGGCGGCGGTCCGGGATATTGCGTTTCGATCACGCACATTCCCTTTTCTCGGTCGCCGCACGGAGAAATATGGTCTGTCCGACCGCCAGTCGACCGGTGCGAGTGACCGTGCCGTAGATTCCTGCGTTGTTCTGGTTCGCGCGAACGACCGCCTTCATAATCTCTAGTGCAGGACTGGCTGTGTCCGGATCAAGGTTTACCATCGAGCAGCGGATGTCGTGCATGGTGACGGCGACTGCCGGAGCGTCGGCATCGCTCTTGCCGAATGAGAGCACACCGCCCAGCCACTCGTCCTCCTGAAAGGGAGCCGGTCGCAGTAAGCGAACCACAACATTCGGGCGAAATCGCCGCACGTCCGGGCTCTGCCCGGCGAGCCGTGCGATCTCGCGCACCGTATCGGAGGCGATCACGGAGAGGCTCGCGTCATCGAAGATGCCGTGCTTCAGCTGCATCATCTCGACGGGAGAGCCGTAGCGGCGTCCGACATCTTTGGCCAAATCCTCCGAGAAGACAGGTAGCTCTTCGCCATCCGGCGTGCGAATGTGCGTAGGAAGGTCTCCGTTAGCTCCGTCTTCACGCCCATCGCCTTCACGACGCAGCGGAGTAAACAGGAGCAACTCGGGAAGCTTGCTTGCCGATAGCCACGGGAAATCGCTGCGGTTGTCCGTCCGCCGGAGTGCCAGGCGTCGGTCACCATCGAGGCCGTGCCAGCCTAGGTTGGCGACCTCGAGTGGTTCGCCGCGCATGGACTTCACGGGATACCGGAAGATCGCCTCCACCTGTCCGATTTCTATGGGCATGGTCGATTCGAGTCCGGCGCGTGGCCCGGACTGTCGCGTTCATTTTACCCCCGAGGTCCCTTCGGACTGTCTCACTAGTAAAATTACTAGTCACAAAAAACGCGGGCTTCGGCCCAAAATCTTGAAAACAAAGTGTCGGGATTTTTCTTGCCTCCCAGATCTATGGTTCTTAAAGTAGTTACGGGCAAAATCTTGGAAGCATTGGAGTTATCGCGGGTCCGATGGCTCGCAGTTCCCTTTTTGGAACTGGACAGAGCTGGTTCGGGAACAGAGCCTTTCGCCCTCCCGATTGCTGGCGTCAGTCGAAGGGCCCCGAGTTCTCCGTCTAAGGTTCGGTTGTCAAAGATCGAAGATTATCTTATAGATAATCAACATGTGCCTATGTTATCGAAAGTGAAGGCGCGAGGTCAAGCACAAAGCGGCGGAGCAGCGGACGCAGTTCCAAATTCGGAATCTGGCACCGGCCTTTTCGCGAAAGGGACGGGGCACCCGGAGTCCGATTTATCCGTTAGGGATAAGCTGGGCCAGCCACCAAATTCCATCCCTGAAATCGGTCCGCTCGTCCCCAATTACAGCTAAATCGTCACACGGGCGCGACTGGAAGGTAATCCCGAGGTACAATGCCCTGATCTGGGAGTGGCACTCCGGCATCTGTGGAGGTATTCTATGATGCACTCGCGTCTGATTTCACTGCTTGTTTTGCTCTTCCTCGCGGTTTTGTTACTCACTGGTTTTGGCCTTGAGAAATCGACCTGGTCGCAATGGGGACGAGACGCCCAGCACACAGGGATGGTCAACGTTCCAGCCCAGCCCCTCAATCACAAAATCGCTGACATTGTCTTCGATCCTTTTGCGCAGGATGAAAAGGCGGAGCAGAAGGCTTTTATCGGAGGGTATGCACTGCCCGGCCACTACGAATCCACGTTGGTTAACGGCGACAGCTTCTACATGCTGCTGAAGAGCGGTACCTATCCATTGTGCCATCCGCTGAACAAGTGGGTGTCTGGCGGAAATTGCGGACCGAACGCCTGGAACCAATTGCAGTGGAACGTCGTGCGCTATAACTGGAAAGACGACAGCGCCGTAGCTGCATGGACCTTTCCGACCGATTGGAAGCCGGAACCAAACGCCACGAATTTTAACAAAGGATATTCCGGCCTAGTGGGTACCGAACCAGTATTTCATCCAGCACTCGCGAACAATCGTGTTTACGTTCCGGGAGCCGCTGGCACCATCTGGAAAGTTAATTGCCAGTCCGGGAAGTCGGAAAAACACATCAACCCGTTTTCTGGTACGCGCATCAATCCGGAAGCGACATTTGTTTCCAGCCCGCTCACTGCCGACAACGACGGCAACGTCTACTACACCGTCATCGAATTAAACCTGAAGGGTAACCCGTGGGACCAGAACGACGTGGTGAACGGATGGCTGGTGAAGGTTACGCCCGACGATGTAGCTTCCACCGTTACTTTCGCTACGCTGGTACCAGATGCTCCTCCCGGCAACTCAACCAAGTGTCCGGGAACGTTTTACATTAACAAGGGCGAGAAATCTCTGCCCTGGCCGCCGAACCCGAAGGCTGTGCCACCTACGGTGTTATGTGGGTCGCAGCGCCCTGGATTGAACGTGGCGCCCACCGTCGCGCCCGATGGCACGGTTTACGTGGCAAGCGTTGCCCATTTTGCGGACTCCAGTATCGCGGGCGGCCATATGGTCGCGTACCTCGTCGCCGTGAATCCGGACCTGACAGCAAAGTGGGTGGCGCCGTTGCAAAACATATTGAACGATGGTTGCGGCGTCAGCTTGCCGATTGCCCCGAAGGGCGATTTCAAGAAGCCGAATTCATGTCGCTACGGGACGACTGTCGGCGTGGATCCCACGACTAATGCCAACGGCGCGGGAATAGTCTATGACGGTGCATCGTCATCCCCGACTGTGCTACCTGACGGTTCGATTCTTCTCGGCGTCTACGACAACTACAATTTTGGCCGCGGACATCTCCTGCATTTCGACGCGCAGGGAAATTATCTCAACACGTTTCGATTTGGATGGGACACGACGCCAGCGGTCTACACCCACGACGGCACCTATTCCATCGTGGAGAAGGACAACCACTACCCGCTACCTGCATACTGCTACTTCTATAACAATCCCGTGTGCAGCACTGCGGAACACACCGTATATTACCTGACCCAAATGGATGCTGATCTGAAACCGGAGTGGTCCTTCCAGAATACGACCGTGGACAAGAACCATCCCTTCGGATATGAGTGGTGCGTGAATGCGCCCGCTATCGACGGCAAAGGTATTGTCTACGCCAGTAGCGAAGATGGGCACCTGTACTCGATTCCCCAGGGCCATAAAGGTGTGTTCAAGACGCCATTGGGAAAAATCTTCCTCCAGGAAGTTCTAGCTGCAGCCTATACACCGCTTTCGATCGGGGGTGATGGGAAGATCTATAGCGAGAACGATGGACGGCTGTTTGTAGTAGGCAAGTGACCAACTCACATCTTCTGCCGTTTGTGTAGAACAATCGTGATCGGCTGTGATGTGGCGGCCAGATGGTCTGGCGCTAGTGTAGAATTCCTCCGCGGAAGGGGGCTAACCGGGGATGAAAGCCATTTCGTGCCCTGCTGGCCTCCTCTGTGCCAACGAATTCAATAGGAACTAATTCAGGCATGAATCGCTGGGGAAGACTTCGCGTTGCAGGTTGTGGGTTGATGTTCTTCACTCTCCTGATGACGTTGTGTTCCGTTTCTTTCGCAGCTGGCAGGAAAGCAATCGTACTCTACAGTTTTCAGGCGCAAGGCGACGGCGCCATCCCAGCAGGCGGAGTTATTTTCGACGAAGCCGGCAATCTGTACGGCGCCACTCAAGATGGCGGCACTCCCGGCATTGGTGAAGTTTTTCAATTGAAGCCCCCTTCACGGGACGGCGAGCCGTGGACCGAAACCATCCTTCATAGTTTTCAAAGTGGCGGCGACGGAGATATTGCCACTAGTGGCGTGATCTCCGACCATGGCGGCAATCTTTACGGCGTGGCGGAATATGGGGGCACCGGAAAATGCGAGATAGCCGGCCAGGTCGTCGGCTGCGGCGTCGCCTACGAACTAAGCCCTCCCGCAACCAAGGGAAGCGCGTGGACCGAGACGGTGATTTACAGCTTCCAGGGCGGGAACGACGGAGACTTTCCCTTCGGCAATCTGGTGCACGACAAGGAAGGCAATCTTTACGGCACTACTGAATACGGTGGCGGTTCTCCAGACTGCAGCCCGGCCGGGCCATCGTGCGGCACGGTCTTCGAGTTGAGTCCGCCGAAAACCAAAGGCGACCCGTGGACGGAAAAGGTGCTCTACAGTTTTCAAGGCGGCACCGACGGAGGCTATCCCAATGGGCAGTTAGTCCTCGACGAGAGCGGTGCGCTCTACGGCACGACGTACGCTGGGGGTAACCAGGGTTGCTCCGGCTTTGGCATGGTTGGCTGCGGCACTGCGTTTGAACTGAAGCCGCCGGTTCGTCAAGGCGGAGTCTGGACTGAGAAAATCCTCCATCGCTTCAACGGCGGAAAGATCGACGGCGGAAATCCCTGGGCGGGTTTGATCTTCGACCGGAATGGCAATTTGTATGGCACGACCGCGAATTATGGTAGCGGATCGTTTGGCACTGTGTTCCAACTGATTCCTCCCGTCGAGGGCAACGATTCGAAGAGTGGCCACTGGACAGAAAAACTGATTCATACTTTCATCGGAAGCGTTGACGGCACGAATCCAGAAGCCAGCCTGACTGTCGACGCGAAAGGCAATCTCTACGGCGTCGCGTGCTGCGGAGGCAACCCCGAATACGGCACCGTCTTCCAGCTAAAACCGCCGGCCGAAAACCACAAAACTTGGCTTTTCACAGTTCTCTATTCTTTTAAAGGTAGCCCCGACGGCGCGTCTCCGGCTTCCGGCTTGATCTTCGACTACGCGGGCAATCTTTACAGCACGACTCTGCTAGGCGGCACCGGAACCGAGTGCGATTTCGGCGGAATCAGTGGCTGCGGCACAGTGTTCCGCCTGGGAATGAATGAGCGTCAGCACGCCGACATAACCAAACGAAGGGCGGGTCGGGCTCGAGCTTCGAGGATTTGGCGGGCCGTCCTGGCTGGCCCGCCAAACCTAAACCTCCAAACCGTTCGTCAGAGTGCGCCGCTCACGCTTCTCCTTGGGTGGGGCACCCCGAAGAGTAAACCCAACGGTTAGGCTGGGCCAGTCCCCTTAGGGCTGTTGAGTGCATGAGTCGGTGGCGGCAGACCCCCAGAAATGTTGTGCGAAAGTCAAAAGACTTTGGCAACCGCTATTTCCCCCAGTCCCTGGGCCTTCGTCAACACTCCCGCTGGGTGTGTTATTCGGGTTTGTGGCGAGACACTCGGCATCTCCATTGCAGTTCCATGTATAGATCCAGTCGCCGCTATTTCCGCCACCGCCGCCTCCGCCGCCCGTGCCGCCGGCGACGGGAGTGAGACCGGTCAACGTGATCGGAGTTTGCGTAGGAGTTTGGGTGAAGTTATCCGCGTTCCCCCAGAAGATGCAACCGACGCATCCAAAGGTATAAGCCTGACTCATGGTTATTTGCGGCCAGTTCGGAGGGGTCGAGGTCACGGGAATATTCGCGTCGCAAGGAATCGGCGCGCCGGAAGCAATGTCGGATCCGCAAATGTTTGGGTTGGTGATGGTTTCTGTTCCGGGGTCCGAATAAGCAACACAGTGGGTTAACTCACCGGTCCCACAAGGAGTGGCCGTCAAGTCGGCCATAAAGACGGCGTGCGTGGCCGTGGTGCCGACAATGAGATTGGCATAAATCGAATCGTAGCCGGTGCCGTCAGCGGCAAAGGTTGTGGCGATGGGTCCTTGAGTCGCCGTATAGCCCGCTGCCACCAGGGTCGGGGCGAGCAAAGTCTTGGTGTAATTATCGACCGCGGTCAGGGAGGACACGATCGCCTGTTTGTTGGCCATGGCATCGAGGTCCTGCGCCTTGCCGGTGGTCGACAGCGCCGCCGCAATGGCTGTGGTCCACGGCGTAATGTTGATGGTGTTGGTCACGGAAGCGGTGACCACATCCTCCGCTGACACCAGCGTGACGGCCTTGCCACCAATCGTGCCGGTCGCGGTCAAGACGAACGGCGCGGATAGACTCGATACATCGATACTGTAGCTACCGTCCGTGGCGGTGGTTGTGTTTTTCTGCGCCCCTAGAGAATCTTTTATGACGACGCTGGCGCTAGTCAGCGCCGGGCCATTGCCAACTACGACTCCTTTTACCAGAGTCGGCACAGCGGGTGGGGTGGATGTACTGCTCGATGTGCCGGTGCACGCATAAAGAAGAAACGTTATAGCGAGCGAAAGGACTGCCAGCGCTATGCGCCTCGAAAGGCTTTTCATTTGACGATCACCTATTTGAATTTGAAAAATTCTTTGCCCTGGTTGGCGGGGTCCGTGAGAGCAGGTACAAACATACTGACGCGTGGTTGCCTGCGATAGAGTACGGAGGTAACGATTCAAGTGCCGATGGGCGAGGGCCGGTTACTTCATTGGGTCTCAGCGGGACCGTGTAATGCCATATGCCATGGGAAAATGCCATTGTGGGTACCACTTTGAAATCGACAAGGCTGGGCGGATCGTGCTTCCTAAGCCGGTGTGGGACGAGTTCCAGTTGAGTCCGGGCGATTCTTGGAGGTGGAGAGTTTCGAGGAACTGCGAACCGCAAGGATGGGACAGATCTGGGCAGTGGGCCACTTTGCAGCAGCCCACTACCGCAGCCTGAGAAATCGTTTTGCGAATTGCCAAAACGCGCGTAGCCGATTTCTAATCGTTGTCCGGAGGATCCATGGGCCGCTTGTCGTTCATCAGGAACTCCAGACTTAGCGGAGCTTTAATGTGTTGGAACTTCCGGGGCGTTTGACCGAGATTGAAAAACGCCGTCAGATCTGTCTGCGAACGTTGATCAGCAAAACCAAGCGCACCCTCAGTGATGCCAAAATTGTGCTCGATAAACCTAAGGATACTCCCGACGTCGTAGACATTAGTGTTATCGATCATGGGACTGGTGTAGGCGGAGACGACCACGAGCGGCACACGGAACCCTAGCTGATAGTCACCCTGGCCCTGGTTGGGCGCGGACAGGAAAGTCGGCTTCCGATGATCGTAAAAGCCACCCCAGTCGTCCCAGGTGATAATGATCGCCGTATCCTGCCAGTAGGGCACCGGGTTGCCGTTCACGATATCGGTGCATCCACTTTCGGCAATCGCATTCACAATCCCGGAAACCCAGGACGGGCCCCCGGTATGCGTGCCATCCGACGAAGGGTGATCGGAATTCTGCCCCGTGGGAATTACCCAGCTGACTGGGCGAAGTTGACAAGCGGGAAGATCCACGGTCAGCAAGTGCTGCGGGTTGAGGTCGACGTGCGTCGTCCACTCCGTACCTTGGCAGGTGGTGTAGTTCTGGTCAGGGTTGCATATTTCTTTGATCCAATTTGGCGCCGTCCAAATGTTGTTGGCGCCGGGAGTGTAGTATTTCCAATCCAAGCCCGCGTTTTCGAGCAACGTAGCCATGGTTGGACGCGAGAAACACACGGTGCCCAGAGGATTGTTGATCAGGTTAAATTCCTGGGGCGCAGTTTGGGGAGAAATCAGCTTGTACACGGCGTTGAGAGGCGCGACGCATCCCTTGCCGTTCGGGTTCTCGGCGACGAATGTAGCATTCAAGTCATCCTGTGCGCTGGGCGCAGAGGTTCCCCCGAAAAGGAATTGATGGGCCGGAGCGCTCGGTCCCTGGTTAGTCTGGAACATGGAGTTTGCCCATCCGTACTGCTGTGCCAGGGTTAAGTACGGCTGCACATCGGCGGGTTTGACATACTCAAACGAGCACCTCAGCGGGCAATCGACCTTGCTTAAACCGTCCATGTTGCATTGATACGATTGTCCAGAGGCGTGGCACATCTGCTCAAACCCAGAGTGGGCATGGCTGGGATCGAAGCCGTTACTCAGGGGCACCCGGTTCAACGCAACATTGGCCCCCTTTCTGTCCACTCCAAAACTTTGGATGTCGTACTGGTTGGAGCCCGTTCCGCAGGCGTTGTTGCTTCCATAAGGAGGAATGCAAAGGCCCTGGAAGAGGTTATCCGGTGTACGGTTCTCCTGAACCACCACGACCACATGAACGAAACTCGAGATCTGGGCGAAAGCGAGAGCTGAGCCCATAGCAGCGAGCAGTACGATTTTCGCAGCGAATTTCATGTTGGTTCTCCTGATTGAGTTTTTTGCTACAAACGAAGGGGCGCACTCTGCGCCAAACTCAGGGAGAGACGGGCGACAAGCAGTGCAGGAAACTATGCCCCGGAAAACCCTTGACTGTCAAGACCCAGCATTAAAGTATGTAGATGCTCCAAGATAATGTCACCCCTTAACTGCAACCAGACTTTGTCACCCTAGAGGGATGGTGACAGTGAGTCAGAAAGAGTTCCAACGGGTGAAAGTGATTGAGAATGCGGTGGCCGGGCGA
>Ga0210401_10006935_pt1 | contig 11440 bp, 11 predicted proteins | sample IncBWH32MmetaG_FD_150866 | JGI IMG/M metagenome (GOLD analysis project Ga0210401, IMG submission 150866) | Forest soil microbial communities from Barre Woods Harvard Forest LTER site, Petersham, Massachusetts, United States - Inc-BW-H-32-M | ecosystem: Environmental > Terrestrial > Soil >... | reverse complement strand
TTCCTTGTATTGTTGCCTCCACATATCGACTGAACGTCGGCCCGCTTCCCGCGTGCCTTCCCAGTCGAGCCCTTCACTACTGGTAATGCCGTGGGAAGCCGGAAAGTTCCGTTGGGGTTGGCTGCGGTGTAAGCAGGAAGAGGAAACTTCGGCAAGAGCAGGGAAGGAGTCTGGGATTGGCCCCGCGAAGGGGATATGTCTCTAACTGTTCGTTGGTAGGGCTGCCTTCAGCACTCTAACCGTATAATTCGCGAACGCGCATGAGATTTGCACTTACTTCCTGGGCCTCACGGCCCTGCTCGGGGGTGTTTATCCCCGGCGCGCCTGCTTTGGCGTCAAAAAATCTGACATCTGATTGCGGCCCCGCCTACTTTTCATTAGACAGAGTGGGGTCTATTTCCACGATTGCATAACCCGTGTTTGGAAAAGGGCGATTCCCTAGGTCCAATTTGGGGTCCGTTCGCAAATTGAAATGCGTGAAAGTGCCTGATTAGCCGTGACCGGACAGGTCCTTTCCTAGTTCTCCACATGATTGCATAACAATGCCGGCCCCTCGACCCGAGTAGACTGTGGTTTATCGACGACCGCAGGCTCGGAGAAAGGAGCCGGACATGATGATTATAGGCGTAGATTATCACCCGAGCTTTCAAGCGATTGCATTTTGTGTAGAAGAGACTGGTGAGTGCGGTGAACAGGAACTGAACCACAGTGATGGACAAGCGGAGAGATTCTATCGAGACCTGAAGCAGCGCGGAATCCGCGTGCGGGTAGGGATGGAGGCTACTGGCTATTCGCGCTGGTTCGAGCGACTGCTGGCAGAGTTGGGATTCGAGCTGTGGATCGGGGATCCGGCGGAGATCAAAGCGAAGCGAGTGAAGAAACAGAAGTTCGACCGCAACGATGCTCGACTGCTACGCAGGCTAATGCTGGAAAATAATTTCCCGCAGATCTGGATACCGAGTCCCGAGAATCGAGATCTACGGCAACTGCTGTGGCACCGGCATCGGCTGGTGCAGATGCGCACGCGGATCATGAATCAGCTGCAGGCGTTGGCCATGAACGAGGGCTATCGCCTGAAGAAAAAACTGTTCAGCGCACAAGGGCGAACACTGTTAGAGAAGCTCGCCTTAGCTCCCTGGGCGAGTCGGCGCCGGCAAGAGTTGTTGGAGTTGCTGGACGGTATGGATCCGAGGATCGAAGAGCTGACGGTCGCTGTCGAGCGAGAAGCCGGAAAGCGACCCGAGGTTCTGCGACTGATGACCCATCCGGGCGTGGGTCCGCTTACGGCCCTGGCTTACGTGTTGATCATCGGAACTCCGACACGATTTCCACGGGGCAAGCAGATCGGCACCTACGTGGGGATGATTCCGAGCGAGAGCTCCAGTGGTGGCAAGCAACGGCTGGGGCACATTAGCAAGCAAGGCAGTTCCTTGTTGCGTTTTTTGCTGGTGGAGGCGGCCCAGGCAGCGGCGCGTATCCATCCTGACTGGAGACGTCGGTATATCCAGCTGGCGATGCGTCGACACAAAAGTATTGCCAAGGTAGCGATGGGACGCAGGCTGGCGATTAAGTTGTATTGGATGTGGCGAACTGGCTGCGAGTATTCGCAGTCAGTGAAGTGCGGTTCGTACGCGGGACAGCTCGGTATCGGACATGGTGGGAAGTAGAACGCCGTCCACTTGATTGGGCATCCCGCTCCCTAAGAAAGGGAGTTTGAACTAGTAATCATGGTCAAAGTACGGATCGAAGAGATGTATGGGTCGGACTGAAACCGACCGCTAGATTACGAACGAGCCGTGGTCGTCGATGCAGGAAGGCAAGAAACCGGAAAAAGCGAAAGAGAACAACTCTTTTAGGTGAAAAGAAAGAAGTGTGTTCAAAAACAGTTTGACAGGGCCGACATTGTTAGAGATGTACGATAGCAAGGGAACCGGGCATCGAGTCTCAGTTCCGATTATGGCAAAGGAGTTTTTGGCTGGTTGCTCCGGCGCAAATGCGGGATTTGTCGCCAGCAACGACAGGAATGATGCCTCAAGGCACGATTCGAGGGCTGCAACTAATTCGGAATTACGGTGTTCTGAGTAGTTCTGGGCTTTCGGTCGGGGGATAGATATTAGGACTCCATTCCGTGTTCTCGTTGTCGATGATTTTGTCCCCTGGCGGAATTACCTCGCTGCGAAGCTCGGGGAAAATCCTGCCTGTCAAATTGTCGGCTTGGCGTCCAACGGGTCAGAAGCGGTTTTGAAAGCAGCCGAGCTGCATCCCGATCTTATTCTGATGGATGTCAACCTGCCAGAGCTGGGCGGTATCCAAGCTGCCGCGAGAATTCGCGGGGTTTCCTCAGAATCCAAAATTCTTTTCGTAAGCCAAAACCTTGATTTCAATGTAGCGCTGGCGGCTCTGAACTCTGGTGGACTCGGATACGTCGTCAAGTCCAACGCTGAAGACGAACTGCTCACCGCGGTCGAAGCGGTGATGTCGGGAAAGAGATTTGTGAGCGCCCTACTGGCCAATCGCGTTATCGGAAACTTGAATCCACCTGGAGGGTTAATGCGTTAGCTGTAGAGTCCCGCGAAGGTGACAGAACTGCTTGAATGGTCTCGCTAGCTCCTGATCAACGCATTAACCGATAAAGTGGATTTTCCTAGTTCCGGTAACGCGAATCAGGACTTGGCGCGAGTAGCCGTCATTGTCTTGTCGAAACTTGGATTGCCTTCAATATTTTGTTTGTCATGCGATTGATGAATAGGCTCTGGATGATTCATCGTGTCAGTGAAGGCAGGGCAATGCGGGGGAAAAAAGGCGGGACTATTCGGCTGCCGTTTCGACGCGAGCGGAAATCCGAGGACCTGCGGCAGGGCGAAGGTGAAAGAAGAGTCCGGTGAGCTTGAGATAGCGGTGAAGAAGTAGGCGAAAGCCGTGTCTACCCAGCCGCTTTGGAGGACAAGCCGAACGATTTCACGGCGCTGGTCTCGTCCTGATGAATGTCGAAGACCGCTGACAGCATCGTCTTTTCCAAAAGCTCCTGGACCTTCTTGTTAACATTGGCAAGCTTCAATTGACCACCCTGCTTGCGGACGCTCGTGTGCGAGCAAACAAGCTCTCCGATACCGGCGCTGTCAAGGTGCGCGACGTCCGTCATATTCAAAAGGACTTGCTTCTTGCCCTTGTCCAAGAGGCCGACCATAATTCCGCGGAGCATCACACTCCCTTCGCCGATCGTGATCCGCCCTTTGATGTCGACAATTGTAATCTCACCGAGTTCGCGAGTTGCGGCTTGCATCCGGCCGGCAGGTCGCGCTTGCATGCTCATGCCTAGGCTCCAGGGTGGCGTTTTGCTCTGGCTGCAACTTCGGACAAATCCCGCCGCTAGGGTGAACGCGGACATCGGAAGCCCGAGGCACCGAGAGCTTGGATCAAGTTCTGTGCGAGACGCCGATCCGGCGACGCCCCGCGTGGGCAGCTACTTTTGACCCGTTTGAGCTGACTCGACCACCTCCACGGTGGGTGGTGCATTGATAGCAAGGGTTTGATGTATCAGGAATTGTCAGAATTAACAGGTCCAGCGATGTAATTGACCTAGCAAGCGTTATTCTTTGCGTGCCTTCAATTCGCAGACTAAACCCAAGTAAACGCTGTTACCGGAGAAATCGGCGCAAAACCACTTGGACGATAACGCGACAAATCTGGACTTAGCGGTGTGCGGCGACGATAGGGAGGGAGCGATTCGCACTAGGGCAAGAGTTTCAGCGTCATTGATCGAAAATCAATCTGCACCTCTCGCGCTTGAGTGAGCACGTCCAAACCGAGAAGTCCATAATGAAAATCGTCCCCCACAGGCTTTGAGAAAACTTTCGCGGGCTGCAGCATTGTTTCTAACCCTCCGACCCGCAGACGTATCTCGGGCAGGACACTGGTTTCCCTTTCATTCGAGCCAGCGATTCCTGTCAACGTTTGCTTGTCAATAGTTCCCCGCCGCTTGATGAGCGCAGCGAAGTTTTCAGCGAATCGAGTCCACAGTTCGGTGCCCGCTTGGTTTCCCGTATCTAAAATGAAGTCAAGGTCTTGGTCTTCAACTTTCACGCGTACTACAGGGCTAAAACCGTCGAAGCACAGGTTTCCATCGACGCTTGCTGTTTCACGTGTTGAACGCCCCATCTCGAAGGTCCCATCAGATTTCCAGTCAATTGCTTGGAGTGCCAGAGCGACTGGAAGTCCCACAAGACCGCGATCACCCGCAGGTTGTTCATCAACGGGCAGCTGAGCGTCCGGTACGACAAGGAAAGCGACACTGCGCAGTTTCACGTTGCCGATGTTGAGTTCGTCAACGACCGCAGTGCGTGCGGAAGCAGCATTGGCATCAGTATCTGCTGCGCGCATGGAGGGACCTTGTTCGGTCACGCCCAGCAGGTGTGCTGCCGACTCACTCATCAGCGAGATGTTGAGATCGGTATCGAGCGCCCAGCGTACCGTCTTGCCGTGGATGGAGACCGGCAGAACAATCCCGTCTCGACCGACTTTCGTACGGATCGTGCTCGTCTGATGCGGCTCGACGGATTGGTCCGGATGCTGGCCGAATGCGGCGTACATGGCACGAACATTCCCGACGTCGGACCGATCCGGCTTGATCTTTAATATGGAATCAAACTGTTCGGTTGCCTCCCGATACCTGCCAGAGCGGCCGTAAAGATATCCAAGCATTTCGTGCGCTTCGATTGCATCTCGGGAGTCGAGCTCACGCTGAATCGCACGGCTAAGGTATCTCTCAGCCCTTTCGCGTTCATTGAACGCCGAGGCCACCGCACCCAAATATAACTCTGAGACATTTCGTTCGTTGCCCCTGATTGCAGCGCGAAGGTCGAACCAACGATGCCGTTGATACAACAACTTGAGCGTGGGATTCCCGCTCGCTGTCGCCAAGCCACCGAACACCAGCATTGCCATCAGTGCTTTTTGAAGGGCGTTTCTCGTCATGCGGACAGCGTCCAGTTTAGCCAGAAGTTATGTTGGCTTAACGATCAGCAAAGCACAGTCTTTCATATTCTGCTCGAATCCAGTCGCCACCCACTTAGAAATTTTGATATGCCTGAGAAACGAAACCGGACAAGTGGAATAATCGCTCGGAACATGTCAAGGCTTATCGGGCACTAGTCCCTGGGAGCCGGCTAGTCCGCATGAACATGTTCTGCTATTCCAGTGGAACGTATGGCGTGAAACTTCGCGAGTCCTCTCGGGTTTGCTTCTGCGGCGGCCGGAACAAGCTACAGGTGGCGGGCAGCCCGTGTGTGGTGATTTCGTTCGAGGTGTTTGTAGGCGACAGACAATCACAATAGGGGAGGGCTTATGATGAACATAACGAACATGGCTCGGTTTTTGTCTACGACGCTCTTCATGGCGGTTTGCACTTCTCAGATCTTCGCCACAGCGAATGATTCAATGCCGATCAAGTATTCGGCCCAAACCGAACGCATCACCTCGCGTCTCGACGAGGCACGCCGAATAGCGGAAGGGGCGGCACCTGTGCTAACGGCGCAAGCTCCGGACGTCGTGCTCGGTGTTGGCTTTGTATTTGCACCCTACAATCTCCCACCTGACGAGCAAGAGACCATTCTGGGTCAGATGGAACACGCCGGAGTTCGCGTTGTTCGCTGCTCCATGTCTAGCGATGATAAAGGACTCGACTCCGTTCAGCGCGTCTACGCCCACAAAATCAAAATAATATGGATGGTGGGCTTGACGCCCGCGGAAGGAACGCCCTGGCCACACGCCCCGGAAGGATTTAAAGGGCTGTGGGAGAGTTATCCTCTCTCAGCAATCGATCCCGACCGTTTTCGCGTGGGTTTCGGGCCAATGCTTGCGAAACTCGAGGAGAAAGGGATCGTGTTGGAAGCTTTCGAGGCGGGAAACGAAATTAACTGGGCCGGTTTTAACCCTGACTTTTCTCTTCCGGGCGAGGGGCGAGTTTTGGGACTCGACGATCTAAAAAACGATCCCGAAGGAAAGCGCGTGGCCAAGGGATATCTCCAATACCTAAAACTTCTCGAAGCTTTGAAAGATATTCGGGACCATTCGCAACTCAACCAGCACACACCTATTATTTCGGCGGGGCTGGCAGACTTGAGCGGTTCCGACTGGACGCGCAAGCGAAAGGCGGACGCCGTGAGCATCTCCGCGACACTGGATTTTATGCGCTCGAACGGTCTCGACAAATTGGTGGATGGCTACGGCATCCATAGCTATCCTCCGTCAAGCGATCCGGGAACCAGCACGGGTGCGGCCAAACGACGCGAACACGTCGAAGAGAACGGCCTCGCGGAATGCCAGCCTCCCGGAGGCGCAGTCGGAAAACCCTGCTGGATTACAGAATGGGGAGTTGGCGGCACGAATCGCACCTGCCCGGTCGTTGATACAGATAAGGTAAAGCTCGTTCGGGAGATACGCGATTATTACGCCGAGCTGGCGCCACAGGGACGAATAAAAGCTCTCGTATTCTACGTCTGGCACGGCGATTGGCATGCGCAACAGGAGAATCCGGCGAGCGCTTTCCGCTGTGCTCACTCACCGAGAGCGGCCGTCTCGCCATCACGCCGATGTAACGCGGTCACCTTGCTGTAATTACAGAGAGTTTCGTCAACCGCACTCTGGCAAATACAGCCGCAGTGTGTTCTCGGCAGGACAATATGTTTTTTTTCAGGAAAGAGTCCCGTCCTTAGATAGCTTACTGAGGTTGCAGGTTGCGCTGAGCGCAGCCCGCTTTCATGGGTCGCAACTCCTGATTGATGTCATAACTCAACTGGACCTTCCAGAAGAACGAAGACATTCACCCTACCAGGACGTGCCGCGACAGACGATAGGGCTGTCTTTCGCCCTCACCATCGCGGCAGGACAACTACTTCGTCTTCGAGTGCCGACGCCTCCATTTTGCCCGACACTCCAGCGTCCACGTAGGCCCAGACAAGAATCATTCCGAATGTTTACTGCTCTCGTTCTGCATTTCTTGGTTTCGGGGCGACAAGGTTCCTATCCACAAACTGGGTTCGGGGAGATTGCAAAGCAAGAGGCATTTGCCGACACCGAGTGTCAATCAAACACATTGCGGCGCCATTCGTTGACGGCAGCGGCCCGCCAATTCAACTCGACCCAGCGAAGCGATTGGAGACGGGCACGGAGCCTGTGACTTCCATCAAACTGCCATCAACGGACCCAAATTGACGCAAAAAAAGGGAAACACAATCAGCAATCGCGAGAAGTCAGCAGATTGATTCCGTTCGACATAGTTAGGATTCGTTTTGCCGCGTCGGGCGGAAGTTGGATTACGAATCGGCTGCTCTACCAACTGAGCTACCTCGGCGTCTGCTCGACTGTAACATCGGCGCAAAAAAACTGTCAAACTTTGGCCGCGAAGTGTGCGCCGCGAAGGAACGGCCTGCCACCGCGCATTGCGAGTGCGCGGCGTGGGGACAGCTTACTATCGCGTAGCGCTTGCGCGCGCTGCGTGTGCGCCCCGAATCCTTCAGCGCGAAATGGGATACATCAGCCAGGCGACGCCGAGGCCAACCAGCACGAACAGCGCAAAGGACCACAGCGCGTACTTAATGCCGCCCACTCGAGTGCGTTGCGATAGGCACGCCAGCGCCATCGAAACGAGCAGCGCGAACAGCAGCATCGCGCCGAGATGGCTGAGCCGCAGCGCACTAGCGATGAACATGACAGCGCCGCAAATCACTCAGCTTCTCCTGCCCGTGGCGATCTCGATCGTGTCCAGCACCGCCAGCACGTTCACCACTCCTGCCGCGGCGATGAAGCGCGTCCCGTAATCTCCAGCGGCGCGTGAAACGTCCGGCCCGGCGGCTTCGAAAAACCGCGAAAAATAATAGAAGACTCCAGTGCCGGCATCCGCCAGAAAGCCGAGCGTGCCGAATGGATCGCCGGAATGTGCAGGGAATACGTTGCCGCGAAGCAGATAGCCGCTGACGACGAGTCCGCTGACCACACAGAAAAACACCAGCGCGCGGCCCCAGCGCCCCAACAGAAGATGGCCGAGACCGGGTATCAGCCAAGCCGCGATTGCCGCGAACAGCGCGAGCACGGCGCGACCGGCTTTTGCGCGTGAGGCCCGCGAGCGCGACGCCGCCACGACACCCGGGTCGCAGGTAGCGTGGCTGGCCGCCGAATCGCTGGCGGGAATTTGATTGCCCGAAATTTGGTCCCCGGCCGCGTGGTCGCCGGAATTTTGATTGACGGAGTTGTCGCTGAGCGTTGCTTCGTTTCCGGGCACTTCGTTCACGGTCACCTAAGCCAGCAACGGGAGAATTTCTTCCTGGATGGCGCCGGTAACGCGCGCTTCGTTCTCGTTGACGTACACATTCACTTCGCTGCGGACGCCGAATTCGGGCAGATAAATTCCGGGCTCGACCGAGAAGCAGGTGTGCGGCGCGATTTTTCGATCGTCGCGCGTTTCCAGGCCGTCCATGTTCGCGCCGTTGCCGTGCACTTCCTGGCCGATGCTGTGCCCGGTGCGGTGCACGAAGTATTTGCCGTAGCCGGCTTTGCGAATCGTCTCGCGCGTCACGCGGTCCACTTCCCAGCCATGCACGGCGCGTTTTTTCGCCACTGCGTCCTTGACGAACTCAATCGCGGCATTGCGCGCGTTTTTCACGATGCGGAAAATTTTGGCGTAGGAATCCGGCACGCGCTCGCCCAGATAGCCCACCCAGGTAATGTCGTAATACACGCTGCCCGGCCGATTCAGCTTCGCCCAGATATCGAGCAGCAGCAAATCCCCGGCGCGTATGGGGCGCGACCCTACGGCCTGCGGTTCATAGTGCGGACTGCCGTTGTTCGGTTGCACGGCGACGATCGGCGGCTCGGCGGTGGTGAGCCCGCCTGCGCGAAATTGTTCGACGATCCACTGTTGCAGCTCGAACTCGGTTAGCGGCTTCCCTTCCCGCACGAACTTCGCGGCGCGCTCAAAAGATTCGCGCGTGATCCGATCCACGATCTTGCCGGCCTCGCGATGGCCCTGAAATTGCTCTTCCGACCAGCTGGCTTCGAATTTCTGCACCAGATCCGCCGAGCTGACCACTTTTTTCTTTAGCTTGCGAATCAGTTCGATCGTTCCGGCATCGACCAGGCCGATGTAGGGAATATTGTTGTCCGGAGAATATTGCATCGCGATTATTTTATTTCCGGAGAGCAGCTCGGTGGGCATTTTGTGCAGCTCTTCCCAGCCGGCGTACAAAAATTTCTTGCCTTCGAGAGTGTCGAGTGTTCCCTGCTCGATTTTGTGCACCAGCTTGCGCGCCTCGCCTTTGGCGGGAATGAAATAAAACCAGCGCCGCGTGACCATACCTTGCGGGTCCAGTCCGAGGATGTTTCCGGCAATTGGATCGCGATGATGATGATCGCAAAAAAGCCAGCCGTCGAGCTTCGCGGCGCGCAATGCAGTCTGAATGGCTTTGATATCGGGCATTTCGTCAGTCCTTCGCTTTCTTCGTCGGGCGTTTTGTCACTGCAAACAGCTCCAGCACCTGCTCGCGCTTCACGCCTGTAACGACCACGCGTTTTCTGCGGCTCTTTTCGCCGGCAACGATTCTAACAGCGGCCCGCGGCACGTTCAAACGCTCCGCGAGCAGCTGCACGAGCGCTTCGTTCGCGCGATCGTCCACCGGCGGCGCGGTGAGGCGAATTTTCAAGGCATCGGCGTACTCGCCTTCGATCGCGTCGCGGCTCGCCCGCGGCTGCACCTGCACGTAAAACGTCACGCCTTCGGGGCCTGCTGCGATTTCCATTTCCTTCCGCGATGTCCTTGGCGCGTCTCCAGGCTCATGCCCGGCCCATCTCCCGGCGAGCGCAACTTATAACTCCTCAGAGACTAGCAAGGGGGTATACTCACCGCCTTCGCACATGAATCCTCGCCTGAAAAGGAGGGTGTCACGCATGTCCAGCACCGGTTTTGCTTTTGCGAATCCTCAACCGTCGCCTGACGACTTTAACACTTTCGACCCCAAGGATGTTTACGCCGATTCCGCGGTGGTGGCCACGCCGGTGACGGAAGCGATTCCCCCACCGTGGAAAAATCCGCCGGTGATGGCGCTGGCGGACGTGCTCGGAACCGCCGTTGTGCAGCAGATCCAGGCATCCGGACAAATCGTGTTTCACTCTGTCGGCGATACCGGGGGCGTCAAGGAACCTTCGCACCAGTTCGCCGTTGCCGATTGCATGACCGATGACTTGACCGGAAAAGATTACAGCAGCGGACGCGCGGCGTTCTTTTTCCATTTGGGAGACGTCGTCTATTTCTTCGGCCAGGAGCGCTATTACTACGATCAGTTCTACGATCCGTATCGCGACTACGCCGGCCCGATTTTCGCCATCCCCGGAAACCATGATGGCGAGCTGTTCGCGAGCGACCCGGTAAAATACTCGCTCAAGCCGTTCTACGACAATTTTTGCTCGAAGACGCCAGCAAAAGATCCCTCCGCCAAAGGCTTCGCCCGTACCACCATGACGCAAGGGGGCGTGTACTTCACGCTCAATGCTCCGTTCGCGAAAATCATCGGCTTGTATTCGAATACCGGCGAATCGGTGGGCGTCCTGAGCGGCGGACTGGCCGGCACGCAGCAAACCGCGTTCCTGCTGGCGCAATTGCAGGCCGCCGCCGCGCAACGCAAACAATCTGGCAGCGCGCCGTTCGCGCTGATTATCGCCGTGCACCATCCACCGTTCACAATCAGCAGCGAACACTTTCCCAGCCCGCAAATGCTGGCGCAAATTGACGCCGCGTGCCAGCAGGCGGGCATTTGGCCGGACCTCGTTCTCTCCGGTCACGCGCACCTGTACGAACGATACACGCGCGTGATGAAGGCGGACGGGCGGCAAATCCCCTACCTCGTCGCAGGAAATGGCGGCTATTTTAATTTGAGCAAACCAAAGACCGGCAAAAATGGCGCGTTGCCGCAGCCGGGGGCGGTGGGAAATGACGGCAAGGGAAACGAGCTGACGCTGATGGCCTACAACGACAACGTTTTCGGGTTTCTGCGCCTCACCGTCAGCGCCCGGTCAATTCAATGTCAATCACTCGGCGTGGATGAAACCACGCGCACCAGCTCGCTGACGGATCAATTCACTCTCGACCTGACGAAGCACGTCGTTACCACTGGCGCGTCTGCCCGTAAGCCGCGCAAGAAGGCAAATGCAGTGACCGTGATAAAGAGAAAAGTTCCGCGTCCGGGAGTTCATTCGCGGATGGGCAGGAAGAAGCGGCCTTAGTTATCCGCCGTTCGCCCTCTCTGACGCCGCGCGCGTCCCACTCGCGGCACGAATACGGAAAATCGGCTGCGCGCTAGCGAATCAGACTGCGGAACCGCGCGGGCCGAACAGCGCGGTTCCGACGCGAATTTCCGTGGCACCTTCTTCGATTGCGACTTCGAAGTCGTGG
>Ga0210401_10006934_pt1 | contig 11440 bp, 16 predicted proteins | sample IncBWH32MmetaG_FD_150866 | JGI IMG/M metagenome (GOLD analysis project Ga0210401, IMG submission 150866) | Forest soil microbial communities from Barre Woods Harvard Forest LTER site, Petersham, Massachusetts, United States - Inc-BW-H-32-M | ecosystem: Environmental > Terrestrial > Soil >... | reverse complement strand
AATCCTATACAGCGTCCATAGCCGTTTACTTTTTGACTTTTCGCTTTTTGTCATACTTCTTATCAACTCCAACCATTTTCTCTAGCCCGCGAATTTCATTCAATCGGCGGCCAACTTCCATGCCACACCGAATAGCGTCAGCCATGACTGTATACGGGTCTGAATCTTCGTCGTGAATCGCGTCTACCAAAAGATGAAACGCATCTGAATGAAGAAGGGAATCCTCAATATCTTCCAATTTCTCAAATGGAACCTCAAATACCTCCTCGAAAAGATCGATTAATACTTGATCGATATGGCAATTGCATTTCACTAATTAAGCCTTTCCGGATCAGATAAATTTGCAATAGCCAGCGATACGGACTGGCACATCTCAGTTACGATGTATCGCATTTGTTCATCTGATAGCGCGGCGACGATTGTCCGTTCCGAGAATAACTTGATTAAACTACGCAGGGATTCGGTTTCTTTATTCGCTGTATCGACGCGGCCCCGCAAATAAATAATGTACGCCGCCAATACGGTAAATCCACTTCCGGATAATCCCGCCAATAAGATGAGCATTACTTACCTTTCTTGGTCTTAGGCTTCTTCTTTTCTTTGCGGGGCGGCCCGAACGCCTTCTCCCACATCTCGTTCGTAATCTTCGAACTACCAGCCGGTAAAGTGAACGACCCTTGCAAATATTTCATCGTCCTCTAATTCCTTTGCTCTGTTATATTTATCGGCCAATCTCTGAAGCACCACGAAAAGATCGGCGTCTTCGTACACATCGTCTATCTCAATCACTTCCACTCACCCGTTCTTATTTGTTCACTTAATCTTTGGGCGCGGTCGCCTACTTGTTGCGCCCACACCGAATGCAGCATTTCCGCAGCCGCCGCCTCATAATTCCCTTGCTGAATGTATTCAAGAGTCTGGTGGAATTTTAGAAGGCCCTCGACGCCCATGTTATAGGCCATATTCGTGATAGCGCCTTGCCGCACGGCGTCCAGCCCCGCAAACCAAAGAAGCTGTTGCTCTAATTGCGCGGTAATTCTATCCACCCGATTCTGGGTTAAAATGTCGGATTCCGCTTTAGTGATTCCGCAATTAACTCGGGCATCAATACAGACTCCGACACCGATTGTCCAAAATCCGCGACTATCTTGATAGGCGTGAAGGACTTCCCCTTCATCTCGGCGAAGCTGATCTATGATATTCATTAGTTTGGATATCCAGTCGAATCCTCGACGGCCTCCACAGTTTGCGCGGCAAATTCAGTAGGCTCTCCGAATGGCAGAACCATCTGATTATTACGATCAAACTCCGCATTCGCCTTATATCCTTCGGCTAGAGCTTCGTCGATTGCTTCTTGCGCGGCGGGGTTAACCTTCAACCGCTCGTCGTTTTCTTGTTTCAATTGGCGGGGCGATTTTGCAGGAGCATATAGATACATAAAATAATCACGCGCACACTGGGCACTGCATACGACGATTGATTCTTCCATGTTCCACGGATTCGGCTTGATTGTTATTAGTCCGGAAAAAGATTCGGGCAACGAAAACGGATCAGATATAGCCTTTTCTTCCACCCAACTGACTGTCGTGGTTTTCCCGTCGTGACGACTTGCGCACCGGGGCGAATCGCAGAACACAAGTGAAGCCGTTTCTACGCGAATATTGCCGCTCTCGGCGTCCAGAACAACGTCCCGATTGTCGATCTTACAAATGAAGGATCGTACCGTTTTTCCCCCCATATCTTTCTCCTTTCTAATATTTTGGTTAATTGGCTTTCGAATTCATCAACAGGATGATTAGATTTAAGATAATTACATATCTTACAAGAACTTACACAATTGCTAAGAAAATAACCTAGAGTAGAATCAATTCTATCTATGCCGTTATAAATATATGTGCTCCAACCGCTCGTTGCTTTATTGGAAGGACTGGCCCCGCAATATATACAATCTCCCTGAAACAATGTATGCATTTGCTCCGGAGTTAAATCACACACTAATCCTTTCTTTTCTGCTCTATCTTGGTAAACTCGACAGACGTAAGTAAATGCTGCATCTTTCTTGCGACGTTGTATTGCCGCGCACGTCCAACAGCGCGTGGACGCTCCGGAGCGAAGACAAGTACCACGAACATTGAACTCTTCGCCACAATCACATCGACATTTCCACCATATGCTGTTGCCGGATTTCTTACCAGCACTGTCTAAGACAGTCAAACTGCCATAGCGATTTCCTATCTCATTTTTGGTCTTACGAATTATTTGTCTAGCACGAGCTTCTGGACCCATAGAAATTCCTTTATTATTCCCTCTCAAGCACCACTTCGCTATCCCACTCAAACACCTTGGCAATGTTTCCGGCCACGTCGATAGCCTTGCGATGCGCCTCGTCTCGTGAATCCGCCTCAACTTCGATATAATCTTCAGCTTTTACATGTACTGTATATTTCATTTAATCCTCATATAACGAAGAAATTATCATAACCACACCGAGGACATATGAAATTGTCCTCATCATGATACGTAAAATCCTTGCTTAAACACAGCGGACAATCTGGCCGCTTTTCATCTGCCTCGCGTTCGTATTTAATAGCGTCAATTCTTTTGCTAATTATCGGAGTACACCCCGAACAATACGGCGATTGTTCGCTTTGTACGTCCTCCGGGATCATGACCGAGTGTTCACAGCGCTTCATTCTCGGCCTCGATCAAATCCCTCCAATACTCGTCCCGCCATTTCTTGCTATCATTACAATTGAATAAATAGTCCCACAACATATTGCCGGGCTCGTTTTTGTATCCCAATTCCTTGACGGCTTTGCGATACAACCGTTCTTGTTCGTTGGCCAGTTTCTTAATTGCGAGGCGGTATTTATCTGCTACTTTACGTTTGGTCATGATTTCTTCCACTGCGGGGCGCGATCCTTATGTTCTCCCTTAGGTCCGATGTGGCATTTCGCACATATCATTATCGAGTTTTCCAAGCTAATATCTCCGCCGCGTCCGCGATGCTCTTTCTCGTGCATATGGCCTCTACCTAGTGGCCCCGCGCAATAAGGACATTCTCCGCCACTGCGTCTCACTAACTCGGCTCGTATTTCCGATACCGCCTCGCCTCTGGGCCATTCCGCAACCAATTCTGTCGGCAAATAAAGAGCGCGAGCCGGGTATTTAAAAATCCGAATCGGTTTGCGGGTCGAGGGATTGATCTCGCACATCACTCGATTTCTTGAGGACATCGGGCTCCTTATCTGCCAAATAAGAGGCTGTCCAGCGCCACAAGATTTCTTTCCTAATATGCGAGGCACTGTTGTCCGACCACTTGTCCAACATGGGCAGCGGCGGATCGTCGAGGCACGCGGTTTTAATCGCCCGCTCCCACTCTGCTTTTTCTTCTGCGGTCATATAGCAGCCAGCAAGGTCCACCCATGCACCGGTTTCAAACTCATTGCGAAACTCATATTCCCCGGCAATTTGTTTGTCGAACTCTTGAATGGTAACTTTGGGGTCTTTGGCTTTGGCGAGGAGTTCGTCGGTTGGCTTCTTCCCATCGGCTTTCTTCATAGCCGAGGCGAGCTTAGACGCCTTAGACATGCCCATATCTATTACATCTTGCGGGGCGGCGATATCGAGGAGTTGTTCGGCGATTTGCGCGGTTGCGTAGAGTTTTGTCCGGCCAGCGTGTTGGAATTTTTCAGCCAAGGATTTGATGAAAGCGTTATAGCCGCCGTAGCCAAGCGGCTCCCATAATTTGTTCTCGCGAACGTCTTGCAGCATCACCCCGAGTCGCACGAAATCCTTGTCCAATTGCGCGGACTGTTGATCGATGTCCGTCAACAGTTTAGTTAACTCAATTTGCAGACGATTGGCTTTCTGGGAGTCTTGCTCAATTACGTTTTCAACGACGCGCATAGTAACCTTTTGGCTCCGGCTTCGAGGTATATTGGTTGGCCTTCCGAATTGGCGTTTAGCAAAACGTCGCCGGAGACCTCATTAAAGAATTCCTGCAACTGATGCAGTTTAATCCCGAACTTAAATGTATCGAATAAAGGGTCTGATTCTATTGAAATTGCGGGGATCGCATCCTCGCCAGAACCATTATTTCCTACTGCATTTAGTATAACATTCGTACTTCCAATAGTCAACGTAATTCTATCGTTTTCTTTATAAACGATGGGTTCAATACGCCGCAGGGCTTCTTTCATGTCTTGCGCGGCGATTTTGGATATAATCGAGAAGGTCTTTGGAATGATGGAGTTGCAATTGGGGAATTCCTTAGCTAATTGCCGGGCAACGATAATTGCGGGGCCGGACTTGAAATACAAATTCGTGGCGTCTTGATAAATTGTTACTACGTCCCCGCGCAAAGCTTTAGTGGCCTGAATGACTTGGACGGGCATGATGAATGAGAATGGCGAGGCAGTGCTAGGCATATCCACGATTCCCATGCGTTTGCCATCGGTGCCGTAGGCCGATAGCGTTTGTCCGGAACTGGACAGGAGAACGCTTCCGGTGTAGGAAAACTGCTGTCCATTTTCTGAAGCGGAAGCTGCGTACGCAACCATCTCATTGAACTGTTTCGTATCCAGAACACAGACTGCATTCAAGGGAAGTGTGATCTTTGGGATTTGCGGGGTCGCGAGGATAGGAATAGTCAGCTTCGACTGTTTTCGTTTCAGTTGTAATTTGCTAATAAGCTCTGGGTTTGTTTCGACCTTACCGAGACCGTTTAGCAGCGAGATATCGATTTCGTCATCCAACCGCCCCGCAATCTGTGAGAACTTCTCCGCAGAGACACCAAACGTACCCATATCCGGGCATATAACACCGACTGTTATATTCATCCCGACCGCGTAGGCGAGAGACCCCGCAAAGATCAAGGAATCAGTTTTAACTGTACCTAAGACCTTCACTACGTCCTTCAACTGCGTGGCCGGGACTTTCATTCTTTCTCTTCCCGTTCATTCCATTCTTCAGCGGTCATAGTTTCATCGCCAAGCTTCACCCAAAACCTGCCCCGCGAATCGGACAAATCAGATAAGCTGCCGTCTTTTAGACCAAACCAAGAACAGAAATAATCCGCGTAACTTCCAATAGCAACTTCGATTGGCGGTTTCGTCACTGTTTATTTCTCCGACGTTATTTCTCGTCTTCCAAATCCAAACAATCATCAAACGTCAATCCAGCTCGTTTTGCCGCATCAGTAGAGCACAGGACCTTAGCGGCTGCTTTTCGATTTCCCAATAAAGCAAATTGCCGCGCAAGTTCCCGAGAATCGCATCCTTTGTCAACCTTGCCGCCGCCGAGAGACGCCCCGAACATGGGACCGGACGCCCCGCCGGAATATCCTTTAACGCAAGGTGAGGTTGGAATTGCTTCAGGAGCGTAAGCAAGGGGGGTGTTTCGTTCTTGCTTATAGTTTAGGGTTGTGTCGTTTCCACTGCTATTGTTGGATTGCTGTTGTTCCTGTTGCGCGGAGGAGACCCCGCCTTTACCACCCTCTGCCACGTTGGTATTGGTGTTAGATGAATTGCCGGAGTTTTTAACAACGCCGCCGGTGGCTTCTGCCAGTCCACCTTCGGCAATTGCTGACGAAACAGAACTAGAATTGCTTTCCGAGTTCGCGCTGGAAGTAGCTTCTGAATTGATTACTGAATTATTCGTTGTTGGGGGTGGGGTTTGCTTTGGCTTACACTGCTTTTTCTCGTGTGCAAAAGCCGCCGCGCAAATCACAAGAATAACTACCACATTACGAAACATGCTTCTCCTTTACGTTTTTACGCACTTCTTCTTAAAATCCTGCCAGATCACACCTAGCGATTTAAGCCTGAGACGATCCGCCGTGGTCAATTTGTCCTCGTCCAGAAACGCCTCGAATATGTACCGCACTTCTTCGCTTTGTGAAATGCACCAAGTCTCGTGGCGGATTACGCCCCCGCAAACCTCGCAGGCCGATTCCGCCGCGTATTTATTCGAATGCTTCACTCACCCAATACCCATCCGAGGAATTTGTTGATCATGTAGACGAGCCCCGCAATTAAGAAAATTCCTGCAAGCGTAATTCTATATGCATTCATCCGATAATTAAACCACGAATAATCCAATAATGCAACTAAAATATGGAGTCTGCTGCTTCCGTTTGCGGGGCAGGTTCCTGTATATTTGTTATGTCGCTGAACGTGCATATTTTACCAGAGAACAGCAACCGTGTGTAGGATTTTCCCTCACCTTTATCCCTACATTTCTGTAGACGAATTTCCGTTATTGGAGAGTATTCATGTTCCATCATACCGGTATTGTCTGAAGAATGTTTAATCTCATCTCGGTGGATACTAATGATCGTGGTTGAATCGTTTTGAATAGCTTTACTGCCGTCGAGGTCTGATACGTGAGTAATTTGGCGTTTACGGTTCTGGTCCGCTTTGCGAGCTTGGTGGACAACAAAGAAATATAAATTGTGCTTTGCCGTCATGTTGGTGATCCGCTGCATGGCGTTCGCTTGGGCTTTCACCTGATCATCTTCGTTTCGGCATAAGAAGTGCAGGTTGTCAAGAATAACGACTTCCGCCCCGAATCTCTCTAAACCTTTTTCGATCAGATCAAGTACTTGTCCAATCGTAGTTAAGGAAGTATCTCTTCCGATGTAGTATTTGAAATCGTCACCTAGAACTTTGGCAGCGAGTTTGTAATCTTCAGGTTTCAGATGCAGACGGTCCTTCTTCAGAACATGCGAAGCAACAATCGCATCGATCTGAATGGGAGACATTTCGGCTTGATAATTCAAAACAATTTTCTTCGCGGCCTTGGCCATATGAATAGAAGCCTGCAACATCCAAGTGCTTTTTCCCATACCAGATTCTGTGGAATACACAGTCGTTACCGTGCCCGGAAGAATCATTACCATATCGTTGATGGATTTCCACGGCATAGGTAGACGATCTGGGTGGTCAATGAATTGAGAATTTTGAGTAGTTTGTAGGCTTTGCTGAATGTTGTATACGCCCTGCATAGGTTTCGCTTTGGCTCCTTCTATTAGATTCGTAACTTCGCTTCGAAATTTATCGATATTTCGTCCACATCCGGACAAGAAAAAATCAGTAGCATCTTTGTATGGAATTGGCCACGTAAGGAGATAAGTCTTTCCACCGAGTTGATTCCAAAGACGCATCATTAATTTCATTCCCGGAACATCGCTATCCCCGGCCAAAATTATGCATTCCGCGCCGGTCAATCTATCCATCATTGCGGCAGAAAGGCTAGACTCTGCCCCATTTGGAACGCTGACGCTGCGAAACTCGGCTTGTTCCAGCACGGCTCTATCCAATTCTCCTTCGGTTACCAAAATGGGTTCAAAAACATCGATACTCTCTAGTCCATGAAGAACTGCATCCGCGCCCTTAGCCATACCGCCTTGTTTGCAAAATCCGGAGTGGTCCCCCAATTTTTTAGCAACAATAGAACGGTACTTTATATCGATTACTTCGTCGCGATCAAAACTGGGAAACACAATCCATCCCTTAGCAGCCAGCGGATTATTTTCTCCCGCTCGTTTGCCGATATCTTGAACAAAACCCAAACGAAGGCGCTTAGCCGTTTCGTAAGTTATGCCTCGTTCTGTGAATAACCAAGCTTGCGCGGTTTTATTTTCGCTCAGGCTTTTCTCAAATTGCTGATAATGGGGTAGAGATAACGTTGTGTATTCAGTTTTCTTATCAGGCCATACGCGATTTACACTTTCCCTATTTTGTCCTCGGGCCGAACAGAATTCTTTAATAACCGTCAGTGCGGTTTTAAAATCAACAGTATCAGTCTTTTGAATAAGATCAATGATCGATCCGGCAACCCCGCACGATAGGCATTTATAAATATACGTCCCGTCACTCAAAAATACGTCAAAGTTATTTGCACGACGGTCTTCGTGGAATGGGCATAGTCCTCGGAATCTGGACCCCTCTTTTTTCAGATGCAGTCGGTTTTTATACAAATCTAAAACGCGGGGGTGTTTTTTCAATTCTTCCAAATCATGCTGTTGGAAGTTCATCGATTTCCTCCGCTTCTCGCTTTAGGGCGGCTTGCACTTCTTTGGACACTTCTAATGATTGCTCATTGGCCAGCTCTTGTCCTATAACTTCAATATTTTGAAGCTCTTGCCGTATTTTTTTATTGCTATATATGATTTGTTCGGCCTTTTCCGAAAAGTCCTTGCCCGCAAATCTGACCCCCGCATCATCAAGATTCTGAAGGAAATCACTAAAAGCAGCCTTTATTTCTAATTCAGTATAGGTTGACAGGAGTCGAGCAATTTCCGACGATTGCTTGACACTGAAAGTAACCCGGCCTTTAGACATGCTGGAAAGGTCCAAAACCAATCGCTTGGCCGCCGGGTTGGAACCACCGGTTCGAATGCCTCGTAGAATGCCCGGTGCGACGCTTAGGAAGGCCGCCACGGGCTTTGTAACGCTGTCAGGGTCCTGAGACCCTGCCCAAGCCTCAAAAGCGTCTATAACGGCCTCTGGGCCAAATGCCTCGGTCAATTCTCTGACCTCTGCCCATAGGTTTTCATATTTCTCCGCCTTCACTCCAAGAATCTGTAAACTGAGAATTGGAATTTGTTTGGCTGGTTTCACGGTTTCCTCTACTTCTCTTTTTGGATATACTTCACTGGATATACTTCCTATCGGAATTTTTCCGTCGGGAGCAACGGAATTTTTCCGTCGGGACCGTGACTGCTTTTTTCCGTCACGGGTTTTTTCCTCCACGGTGGGTATAATTCCGCGTTTAACCCTAAAAATTGGGACTGCGTATCGACCTTCTGCGTTGCGTTCTCCGACTTTCTCAAGCCAACCATTCTTAAGTAACCATAATCTAGAATCGGTTAGTGTATCTATGTTTATTTTCAAGTCTTTGCATATTGTTTCTCTGGATGGCCATGATTTTCGATCCTCGCCCTCCAAGCAATAGTGATACATCCATATCTTGAAGGCATTGGCCGCCAGACCAAATGTATCTTTTCGGTCGCAGAAGAACTTCTTAAAGGGCCTCAATCCAGTCTTCCTCTTCCGGAACAATTTTTCCGGAGGTTCTTTCCCACTCATATAATTTTCGTAAACACAGGAAAGCCTCGTAGGATTCCTTAATCTTGTCACGCCCGTACCGGTACGGAATGGTTCTATCCTCTCCTATTTGGAGAATCCATGCTTGCTCGACTCGGATTTCAGGATGTTCTTCCTCATAAGCTCCGATGTAGCCTGCTACCTGCATTTCGTATGGTTTGCGGATTGTCTTGGCCGCTTTGTAGTCAATCAAAGATACGACGCCGTTTACCCGAGCGATGTTGTCTAAAATTCCGCAATACTTGTGTTTCTTGGAATAAACTTTTACTTCGGAACCAATGGGTTCAATTACGTACTGCTTAAACCAGTTGAGTGCTTCATCGTATCTGGCTCTAATAGGAGTTCCAGCCAGTGGCGGGGCGGCATCCGGTTCGGTAAAATATCGCTCCAAAGCGCCGTGTGCCAAGGTTCCTACATCAGCAGCCTTGTCCCGAACGTTTCTGTAGTTTGCGGCAGCGTCCCTAAATGCTTCTTCTAGAAACTTAGACCCGTGAATTTGATCAGGAAGGATTCTTTGTCGGCAAACTTCCAAACACATGCGAACAGCCCAAGATTGCAGGGCTGCGCTTTTGCCGAAATCGGCCAAGGAAGTTATGGTAGTGACGCTGGGCGGCTTAGGTTTTACTAATTGTCCATCTTCAAATATCTTGTATCGGTGTGTGGATGGTTTGAACTCCAAACGAATGCTTTTATTGTATAATTCTGATACTTCTATTTCACTATCAATTCTCGGTTCTTGGTCCGTCTTGTGTTTAGATTTTGTTCTCGTCTTGTTGCCCATCGTACATTCCCCGGTTCATAGTTGCCATTATTATTAATTCTGTCTAGAGTGTGTTTATCTGTTGGTCGAGGTCCTAGATGTTCTAGAAACTGTTCGAATGAAGAAAAATTAAATTGAATTCCCCTTCCTCCGTAGTTATGATAATAATTATTCTCAGGATTGTTGCACCTATTTTTAGCAGAATGATAGGCGGCATAATAATAGCTCATACTGGTGTGAGTAGTATGTCCATGCTGAATGTTGTTCTTATTTCTTTCCCGGCTAAGGTCTGCCGCCAAGCATCCACAACTTCTACTAGTTTTATTTCGCAAACCGTAGCCATGAACTAAAGACATTGTTCCGCAGTCACAAACACACAGCCACAACATTCCGCTGCGGTCCCGGCCCACTGGCCAATAAACAAACCACCTATCGAAACGAGTATTACCAATCTCTATGTAAGGTCGCCCCATATCAAAAAGGAATATCCTCGTCAGCTCCCACACCAACGGCTTCGGGTTGCGGGGCTTTTTCTGTTTGTCCATTTCCGGACAAGAGAACGAGTTCGTTTCCGACCACTTCGGTTACGTAAACCTTCCTGCCATCCTTCTCATAATTGCGGGTCTGGAGTTTACCTTCTACATAAACCTGCGAACCTTTCTGCAAATATTCTCCGGCGATTTCCGCGAGACGTTGCCAAACAACGACGTTGACAAATTCAGTCTTCTCTTGCCACGCCCCGCTTTTATCCTTGAATTTCTCATTCAATGCGAGGCTGAAATTGGCAACCGCCGCCCCGCTGGGTGTATATTTTACTTCGATCGGCTTCGTCAACCTACCCAATAAAGTTACACGATTTACGCTCTTGCTCATTTCATTCTCCTATATTCTGCCTATTGCCCATATGATTATTCCCAATATGCTTACTAAGAAAATCCATTGCGCGGCCAGCTCTACTTTGCTTATCATTTTACGAGGTCGGCGAGGCTCCCATTCGATGCTGCTGTTGTGAGGTTCGAAATTACCGTATCCCACTGTCTCTTGGTCAAATCCTTAGCACTGTCCCGCCCCGTAGCCTTAAGAACGTATGTCTTAAGCTTGTCACGGTCAACTTCGAATTTACCAAGAGCTTTCTTGATTTCAGCCATTTCCTCGGATGTAGGTTTAGAACTGATTTCGTCCGGAATGTCACTATCATTGGCGATTGGCGGGGCTATCTGAACTGGCGGTTCCGGAGCTACGACTGTCTTGGCGACTTCTTGTTTTCGAACCGCGATTGGTTTCTTGATCTCTGCGGTCTTCGCGGTTTGTCCAGATGTGGACGCGGCTTTATTGTTGGCCTTGTTCACTTCATCAACCGAAGCAATGGAATCGATTACCCCGATGCCCATGAAGGCCAGCGCCCGGCCAACAGCAGAAGTTTCTGCATTCTCTAGAGCTGAAGTCTTGTTGATATACCCGTCTCCCCATGTTGCTTGAGAATATCCGGTAAACTGCCGATGACGATCTGGCCAGACCGAAGCTTTGATAATGACCGTTTGGGCGTCCGGAGTCGAAATCAATTCAGTGA
>Ga0210401_10006932_pt1 | contig 11442 bp, 9 predicted proteins | sample IncBWH32MmetaG_FD_150866 | JGI IMG/M metagenome (GOLD analysis project Ga0210401, IMG submission 150866) | Forest soil microbial communities from Barre Woods Harvard Forest LTER site, Petersham, Massachusetts, United States - Inc-BW-H-32-M | ecosystem: Environmental > Terrestrial > Soil >... | reverse complement strand
GATTGCCGCCGGCCGTTATCGCGGCCCGCTTCACGGAATTCCTTGGGGAATCAAGGATCTGGCCGCCGCGAAGGATTACCCGACCACCTGGGGCGCCGGTCCGTTCAAGGAACGAGTGATCGATCACAATGCAACCGTAGTGAATCGGCTGAATGACGCGGGAGCCGTGCTGATCGCGAAGCTTGCGACAGGTGAACTCGCGCTCGACGATATCTGGTTCGCTGGTCAAACGAAAAATCCATGGGATCTTACGATGGGTTCGCAGGGATCATCGGCCGGACCTGGCTCGGCAACGTCAGCCGGAATGGTAGGTTTTTCCGTCGGCACGGAAACTGGCGGCTCGATTGTGGCGCCTTCGGCGATCTGCGGTGTGACGGGTCTGCGCCCTACCTATGGGCGCGTGAGCCGGTATGGCGTGATGACTCTGAGTTGGAGTCTCGATAAAACGGGGCCGATGTGCCGCAGCGTCGAGGATTGTGCGCTCGTGCTCGCTGCCATTCAGGGGCCAGACGATCATGATCTCGCCGTGCAGGATATTCCGTTTAATTGGGATGCCGATTTTGATGTTCGCAAGCTGCGCATCGGCTACCTGAAAGCGGCATTCTCAAATACGCGGCAGACTCCCAAAGTGGACGCCAATGATGCCGCTGCGCTCGAGAAATTCCGGAGCATGGGTTTCAACCTGATCGAAATCGAGCTGCCCGAACATTCAAAGATGGATTTCACGATGGTGATGTATGGAGAAGCGAATGCCGCGTTGCGCGATCCAATCGAAACGCAACCGGCAGGGCTCGTGCGGCAGGATCGGGTGCTGGACCAAAACGATCTGCGGTTGCTGCCTGCTGTGGAATACATCAATGCAAATCGTGTGCGGACGATTCTGATGCACGAAATGGCAGAGGTGATGTCGAAAGTGGATGTGTATCTGATCCCATTCGACTACGCCGACTACACGCCGAACCCCGTGGCCACCTTGAACAGCGCAGTGACAAATTTGACCGGCCACCCGTGCGTCGCGCTTCCGCATGGCTTCGATGAAAAAGGCCATCCGACAAGTCTCTCATTCATTGGCCAGTTGTATGGCGACGCAGAAATGCTCGCGCTCGCCCGCGCCTATCAGAACGCGACCGATTGGCATCTGAAACATCCCTCGTTGTGAGTTTGAGTTTGTTCCTGGCTTTATCAAGTCGGCGCGCAAAAAAAAAGGGCCGGAATCTCGTCCGGCCCCCGGCAAAGGTTAGAGAAGCTAGTCAACTACGAGAAGAAGTTGCACACCAGGATGTGAGAGGTCAATCAGGTAATACTGGCCGTCAATAAAGTCAATATAGAAGTCGTCGGTATAAACCCATCCAACCGGCCATCCTTCGTTAAACGTGAACCAATAACCGCCATAGTGGAAACGCCGGTTATCGACATGTTCGACGCGAAAATGATGCTCTCGTCCGAACGATGAGCGGAAACGATCGTCAGGAATACGGCCGTGACCGTGATCTGAGTGCTGGTCTCGGTCATCGCCGTGCTGCTGTTTCGCCACTTGCTGCTGTTGTCGCTGTTGCTGTTTCTGCTCGTCTTGCTGCTGTTTTGTTACCTGTTTCTGCTGATCCTGACGCTCCCGATTCGGCAGTTCCGATTGCTTCGGCTGCTCGCTTTGCTGCCTCGCAGACTGCTTCTCCTGTTTCTGATCATTCTTCTGTTCTTGTTTCTGTTCTCCCTGTTGCTGTTTGGCTGACTGCTGGTCCTGCTTTTGCTGCGTTTTCGGCTTTTCAGCCGGTTTCTGCTCTTCCTGTTTAGGTTTTTCCTTTTCTTGTTCCTGCTGCGGGTACGCGGTGCCCGCAAGAATCAGTGATAGAGCAGCGCCGCCCAAAATATATTTGAGTTTCATTTAGAGCCTCCAGTTCCTTTGTGAAGGGGCAGGTGTGATGCCACTTGATCGGAACTTGGAATCAATAAGATGCGGAGGCAGAAGCGTCGCATAGTACTGGTAATTTCTCCGTAAGTCGCGCCGAATGAGCGTACAGCGCTCGCATTACGGGTTAGCCTGTAGGGTCCCAGTTGTGTTGAATCGCAAGTATCGGCTTCGGATTTATCGGGCGCTGGCGGCTCTGGCGCGGTGAAGATTCTCGAAAAAATTGCCTTTGGATGCAACCCGGTGCGTCACGCCGTATGTAAGCATTCGTGGGGCCTCCACCGCAACGAGCCGGTTTACCTTCTCGAGAGCTGCGCTCCGCTCCCATTGCTGTAGGACGTCCACCTTGGCCACGATCGCAGACGCAGCATGGATCGCTTCGGCTGCGGTGAGTGCGAAATGGAGACCCAGATTTACGGCGTCCTGTGCCACACGATGATCCAGCGCAATTTTTTTCAGCCACGGCCAGTGAAACATTCCCTGCAAGTCTTCCACTTCATCGTTCGAAAGAGGCCGCGGCCCGGTGGTCTCCATTCGCAGCGGTTTGATCACCTCAGTGACGGTAAATGAGGACGTGTAGAGAGCTACTTTGCCATCGCGCGCGTGGCGGAGAATGTCCTCGCAGATCGCGCGTCTTTCAGATTCGTGTCTTCGAAGGAAGCACAGAAAGACAGATGTGTCCCAATAGATCGCCCGCTGTTTACTTGCCATATTTCGCACCTGAAATGTAGTCTCGATCGAGAGTTTTTCCTGCCATGGGAATGCGGCCCGACATACGAGGGATGTTTGGCAGATTCTGCTCGTCCGGACACGGTTCAATTCCTGACACGCGCATGTGCATTGGCTCACCGAGATAATTAGATTTTAGATTGCCGAACACCACCACGCGCTTTCCCAGATTCTCTTTGGCCTGGCCGGTGAACTGGTCTCGCTTAAAGCGACACATCACGGGACGTCCCGTGATTTCGCTTCGCACGCTGAAGCGACCGTTCTTGCCCACTGAAATTGATTCGAGGATTCCAACCACGGAGCTGAGAGCTTCGAACTCGTTGTGCGTCATCCGCTCGATGCGCTCGATGAAGGACCACTGAATCAATTCTTCTTTCTCGTCGACGATCACGGCAATCTCATCTGTCAATGCGCGCTGTTCGGCAAGTGCCTTCAGTTCCTGCAGAGCGCTGTCCGTGAAACCGTGAGGGCGCTCATCGGTTGCGGATAGTTTGCGAATTCCATTGAGCAAAGTTCTGCGGATCTCACACACCACGTCTTTGGGCGGTTTTCTCAAATGCCCCAGGAAAATCACCACCGCCGGACCCGATCTCTTGCACGCGCTGATTTCCCAATCGACGCTGCCCTTCGCCTCGCCGGATAGTGCGATATCGAGATTCTGAAGCAAGTTCCAGAAGGCGCGCACCGCTACCAGGTAGCTGCCGGGCCTGAGCCAGCCATGACGTCCTTGCAAACGCAGCGAAATCGGTTCTAAAGACAAATGGTGCTCCCGCTTCCCTGGTGAGATTAAATTCGATTAGGCCGTTCTCACAGTCTGAATTCCATTGTTCCCGCTTCTATCTGCGCGCCTAGCACGTCCTGACGAATGCACCAATGTTAAAGCCCGCGCTATAAACCGACTGTGCCGAGGGCGGTGCTGCAACCAGATGCACTGCCTGCTGCAGCCGGGCCGGCTTGCAAGGTTTAGCCATGCACAGCATGGCGCCGAGCCGATGACCTGCGGAGTAATCGGAGGGCATCGCTGACTTCGTCATCAAAATCACCGGAATGTGCTGCAATCGCTGACTCGTTTTCACGATGGCGCACAGATCGTGTCCAGAGACTTCGCCGCCTTCCGCTTCGGCGATAATCACACTGGGAGTTTCGTTTTTTAGGATGTCGAGAGCTTGCTGGGTAGTGGAAACGAAGAGGACGTGATAGCCGTCCTGGGTTAAGAGCGTCGTAGCGGCGCTGGCCATTCGCGGGTCGGACTCAACTCCCAACACGCGCACTTGGTTGGCAAAGGGCGATGAAAGTAGAGCGTGGTCACTCCCGTCCGGAAGGCCATCCTGAAACTCAATTGCGACCGCATGGGTACAGTTTGGCAAGAGAATCGTACGAACAACCCTCGCCGTCCGAGGCGTGTTGATCGCTACCGGTGTGCTCCAAAATGGGCATATTACCTGCAGAGTCTGGCCGACCCAGTACCCGCCCATCGACGTTGCAACCAAGAGCCCATGGCGCGAAACATCGATCGTCTTTCCTACATCTTCGAACGCCTGCAGCGTCCCGCGACCGCCTTCCATACGAACGTGCAGACCCATTTTCGTCCGCATCCGCCGACGCCGGTCTGGTTTGGCGGCGATGTGCTCCTCAGATTGGATTGCCAGAGTTGCGATGGCCCACCCCCCACTGCGAATGTCTTCGTGCACCATTTGTAATATCGGCGCCTTGGGAGTTAATCCTTAGCAATTGCCCCGCCGAGCGCGGATCGAGTGCGTCTGCTTCAATAGCTAGGAAAACGCAGGATTTATTGTCATAGCGCTAACGTTTGGGTTTGAATTTGCCGACTACGTTCATGAGGCACCTCGGCAAGAAATTCCTTATCGCGCTTAGCTTGCTCACTTGTGACCTGTAGGTGCCCGATCGGACTCGGCGTCACTCGGAAACGTCGATTTTCACCCATCTGCTGAAACAACACCGCTTCAACTCACGTACCATGTATATGCATCTCACGCGCCGTCTTATCGTGTTCGGCATCGTGTCGTTGGCGATTTCACCGCTGCTCGCAGCTTTTGTCGGCAGTTCGGTGGGCAGCGGCATCCTTCACCCCATGCGCCTCAATGCCCTGCGTCTTGAGGACACGCAGAAGATGCTCGCGCGTACAGGTGGGACGAAAGAAGATTTCAGCGTCAGGGCGCAAGATGGAGTGACGCTGAACGGTTGGAAGGTGCGGCCCGTTTCAGCGAACGGCGACTGGGTTTTGGTGTATCACGGCGTATCCGACAATCGTACCGGCGTGCTTGGCCATGCGGAGTTCCTTTTGCGGCACGGCTACAGCATTGTCATGATGGACTCCCGCGAACACGGTGAAAGCGGAGGAGAAACCTGCACATATGGCTGGAAGGAACGCCACGATACAGTTGCAGTGACGGACGCTCTGTATGCCAGCGAAAAGGTTCGCCATCTCTACGCCTTGGGTGTTTCAATGGGAGCTGCTATCGCGTTGCAATCCGCTGCCATCGAGCCACGCATTGAAGCTGTGGCAGCCGAAGCTCCGTTCGCGAACTTGCGAGAAGTAAGCTACGACTACGCCGGTCTCGACGTTAGTCCCACACTTGGTCGAACGCTATTCCGCCCCGCGTCGATGATCGCGCTGGCTTCAGTTCAAAAAGAGGGCGGTTTCGACCCGAGCGATGTGTCGCCGGAGAAAGCGGTCGCGGCACGTCCTTTCGCCGTCCTTCTTATCTGCGGGACATCGGATCACCGCATTCCCTGCCGCCATTCGCAGCGAATTTATAAATCCGCAGCTGGGCCGAAGGAGATTTGGATTGTGAAAGGCGCAGGCCATGCCGCTGCGTTGGGGCATTCGCCCGTGGAATACGAGGACCGCGTCGTGAAGTTATTTGAGAGCTACCCGAAGAATCCGTTAGGAAACAGCGCCTCGAGGGCTACAGGACCTTCATGATCAGGATCACGCGGTCGTCTTCGTGAGTCCCACCGCGCGAAAAATAGTCGACTTCCGTGAGGACCGACTGCACGATCTCGGCGGCGGGCAAGGCGCGCTCGCGAGCTACCATTTCAATCAGCCGCTGCGACCCGAACTCGTCGTCCTGCGCGTTCATCGCTTCCGTAATGCCGTCGGTGCAGGCCACAAAAATATCGCCCCGTTCCAAGCGCACGTGCCCTCGATCGAATTTCACGCTGGGAAACATTCCTACTACCATGCCGCCCTCTCGTAGGTAGTCCACCGTGCCGTTCGAACGCACTACAGCCGGCGGCACGTGTCCTGCGTTCACATAGTGGAGCGTGCGGTGCGGTTGATCGAGCAGAGTGATGAACATCGTCATGTACTTTTGGCCGCGGGTGTCCGCCAGCATCATGTCGTTCAGTGACTCCACGAGGCGCTCGAGCGAGTGGAGGTGCGCAATAAGCGCGTGCAAGGTGGCTTGCAGGTTCGCCATCACCATTGCCGAACCCACGCCCTTACCTTCCACGTCCGCCACTACCGTCAGCATCGTATCCGGCGCGAGTTGGATGAAATCGTAATAATCGCCTCCAGCTTCGAGTGACATCCGGTTGGAAACGGCGATGTCGAATCCGGGAAGTTTAGGCGGCGCTTCCGGCAGCAGCCCCATTTGAATGCTGCGCGCCAAAGCCAAATCGCGTTCCATGCGCTGCTTGTGCACCATCTCGCGGTGCAGCTGAGCATTTTCGAGAGCCAGGGCCACGTGGTCGGAAATCGCCTCCAGCATGTTCTCGTCGCCTCGCGAGAACGGGCCTGTTTTTTTGTTCAGCAACTGCAGCACTCCGATTGTTTCGCCGGCTTTGTTGCGAATCGGGAGACAAAGCAGCGACCGAGTGCGATACCCCAGGCGCAAATCTACCTCGGACTCGAAACGCGGATCGGCGTAAGCATCCGCCAGATTCACCATTTCACCGTGCTGCGCTACCCAGCCGGCAATTCCCTTCGTGATCGGCAACCGGATTTCATGCTGTTCAAGGCCGAGACCAACCAGCGACCATATTTCCTGCTTGTCACGGTCCACCAGAAAAACGGTTCCGCGCTCCGCCCCCGAGTAGCGGGTGGTCAATCCCAGAATAATGTTGAGAAGTTCGGCGAGGTCGAGCGTCGAATTCAGCCGCTTTGTCGCTTCGACGATCGTGGAAAGCTCGATAACCGCGCTACGGCGCTCGCTGCTCTCGAGCGCGACTTCCGCGTAGCGTAGGACGAGTTCGAGCCAAGAACGCGTTTTTTCATCCAACTTGGATTTTGAGGCTATTTCCAGCACGCCAACGGGCGTCGTCCCACGTCCAAGCGCCCAGGCACTCGCGCGACCGTTGCCGCCTTGGGAATATTTTCCCTTCAGGACCTGTTCAACGTAGTCCGGAGTGGCTACCGGAAGCTTCCCGCTTTCCTGCCATACCGCCGGGACGCCGTCAACGAGCTTCCACATCCGTGCACCCTCGACGCACCCGGGAGCGGCCAAGAGACGCACCATCTCCGCAGCCAGATCACCGGGTTCGGCTTCGGGATTCAGCTTGATGAAGATTTTCTCGAGCGGCTCGAGCCGGGCGACCGATGTGCCGCTGCGCGATGGCGTCTTAGCTTTCAACTATTGCCTTTGTATTGCACAACCAGAATCGTGATGTCGTCCGATTGCGGCGCCCCTTCCGTGAACGCCCGCATTCCTTCCTTAATCGACTCCGCGAGGCCGTCCACTGTATCACCCGTAAAGCTTTCCATTATTTTTCGCAGCCGGACTTCTTCGAATAATTCATTCCGCGGATTGGCAGCTTCCGAAACGCCGTCAGTGTAAATCACCAGATATTCGCCCGGTTCAAGCGTGACGCGTGCGCTCTGATACTCTGCCTCCGCGAACATTCCTACGGGAAAATTCGCCGATCCCAAACCTTCCAGCTCTCCTGACTTTCTACGAACAATCGGAGGTACATGACCGGCATTCACATATTCGAAGCGGCCCATCTTGTCAAGAATCCCGTAGAACACTGTGGCATAACGATCTTCGCCGCTTCGTTCGCAGAGATATTGATTCACGCGCGAGAAAACACCAGGCAGCGAAATGTCCATCGCCGCCGTAGTGAAGAAGACGCCTTGTAACAGCGTCGCGAGTAGCGCTGCTGAAATTCCCTTCCCGGATACGTCGCCTACAAAGAACCCGTGTCGCCCGCCGCTCAGTTGGATGACGTCGAAACAGTCGCCGCCAACTGAATGACAAGAAAGAGTCGAAGCCACCACCTGCAGGTCGGGCAGACTTGGTAGCGATTTCGGCAGAAGAGTCTTCTGGATGCCGCTGGCGATCTCGATTTCATGGTCGAGCCTAGCCTTCGCCCGCGCCGATGCGAACAGTCTCGCGTTCTCGATGACGGTCGCCGCCTCGCGCGCCAGCGTCCTCAAGACGTCGCGATCCATATCCGTGAAAGCGCTCGACGGAATGTGGCTATCCATGTAAAGGACGCCGAGCAATTCCCCCTGTCGGGTCGATATCGTGGCATCGAGTGTTTCAATTACCGGTAGTTTATCCACCGGAATTGCCACAATCGTGTGCAACTCCAGACGCGCCACGCTTTCCTGCTGCGACACGCCGCCCGCTTCATCGCCGGTATCGCTCACGATCATTTCTCGTCGCGTGTTCACCACACGCTTCACCACGCTTTGCGATACTTTCAATAGATCCGGGCGCAAGGTTCCCTTTTGCGCGTCGCGCGCGACAACCATCTGCAACTCGCCACCGGGATTGGCCAGCAACAGGACGCCGCGTTCTGTCCGAGTCACTTGGATTGCCGCATCCACTACCGCCGTCAGCACATCCTCAAGCGATAAGCCAGTGCCGAGCGTGCGCGCCACATCCAGCAGCACGCCCAAATGGTGCAGTTCGCGCGATCCGGGAGCGGACGGCGCGGGCCCCTCGACCTTCTCCACTAACTCCTCGATCGTCGCGCCCTCACCCAAATAGATAAGCTTGTAGGAATCCGCCATGCCGAAATCGATTTTGTCGCGCGGCTGCAGTTCGTGCTTCAGCACTTTTTCGCCGTTGACAAATGTGCCATGGCGACTGCCCATGTCTTCGAGTATCCAACCGCCATTTTGGGAAAGAATTTGAGCTTGCTGGCGGCTGATGCGGCTGTCGCGAAGGGTCAGTTCGTTGCCGGCCTGCCGGCCAATGCGGAAAGGAGAAGCGTTCAAAGGCACGTCGCGGCGAACGCCGCTCGGTTCAATTACAACAATGCGTGGAGAGCGTGGCATGGGCTCAACGCGCGCCGCCAGGGCCGGCACGCAGAATCGCCTCCAGGAGCAATTCAGCACGCCATGGTAGGGAAACTCGGGCGGGAAGTAAAGTGCCTGAGGCGACTTCCGCCGTGCCAAAGAACAGCATTACCTTCTCAATCGGCCAATCTTGACTCCAAGTGCCTTCGTATTTCCCCCGAAACGGAACGCAGCCATGTCAAATCGAACTGGTTTAAGTCCAATCCAATTCTTGGATTCTTACCTCGACTCGTGCAGGGAAGCCCTCCGATTCCTTAGTACCAACGTACCGTTGCGCTACATTTCGGTTATCGTATTATTCCGCCGCCCATGCCAACAGATCAGCCGTGTGAAGAACTTAACCGTATTAGGCTTGAAGCCGTTGCCGCCTTTCAAGCCGCCAAACAGACGCGCCGCTCTAGAGATTTGTCCTTCCAGGAAGACGTCGAACTGAGCCGCGACGAGCACCGTAAAATCGATGAGCTTTTGAAACATCTGCTTTCGGGCCATGACGGCCGCCCATGCCCGGCCGGCGACCGCCCAATCATCGGGATCGTTCCAACAGCAAAACGGCCTCCTATGAAAAGCAGCCCAAGCCCGCGATCCTTTCGCTCCTTTCGCCCCCTTGCGAACTCGCAGCGTCGCGGCTAGATCCAGAACCCGCGATGCGCGAACTCTTGTTTGAATTCCTTTGCGCAAAATGCGAAGGTTAAGCGGCGCCCGGACCTGAGGAGCGTCTTCTGAGAGCACGCCGTCCGGCATCGCGCCGCAAAATTCCAGCCGTCACCGTTTTAGGGGGTATCGATGAGATTGAGCCGACTAATACTCGCGGTATGGATCGCTTTAGCCGCCTTCGCCTCAGATTCCCCCGACACACGCGAAATCACTGACCCGAAATCCATCACATCACAGACCGAGATGGGCGCCGCCCCGGTGCCCATCGATGACCTCTTCTACACCCGCGGAGTCACAAATCCATCCTGGTCGCCCAACGGCCAGGAGATCGCTTTCTCGACGAACATCACCGGCCGCTACAACCTCTGGAAAGTCAACGCCGCCGGCAGTTGGCCAATTCAGCTCAGCCAGTCCGACGATCGGCAAACCAACCCGGTATGGTCGCCCGACGGGAAGTGGATTGTCTTCGAATCGGACAAGGGCGGAGGTGAGATTTACGATCTCTTCTCAATCCCCAGCGAAGGCGGGGAAATCACAAATCTCACTCTCACTCCGGATATTTCCGAGACCACCCCCGTGTGGTCTCCCGATGGATCCCGGCTCGCGCTGAATTACAAGCCGAAAACAGCCTCGGCTACCGATATTGCGATTCTCGATTGGAAGACACGCGCCATACACAATCTGAGCCAGGAAAAAACAAAGGATCACAATTGGGCGAACCCATTCTGGAGTCCCGACGGGAAAACGATCTACGCTTCGCGAGCCAATGCGAACTTCACCGATTCAGATGTCTATCGCATCGACGTCGCAACCGGCACCAGCGAGAATCTCACGCCCCACGAAGGCCAGCGCCGCACGTTCGTATCCTCCGTCTCGCCCGATGGCCACACCCTGCTCGTCGGTTCCGACAGGCCCGGCGGATTCCCGAATGTGGCTCTTCTCGACCTGGCAACGAAACAGCTCACCTGGGCTACCGACACGAAGTGGGAAGCCAATGCCGCCGATTTCTCGCCTGACGGAAAAGAGTTCACCTACGTCATCAACGCAGACGGCCGAAGCGACACCTTCCTCGCCGACACCGCCACGCGCACCGGGGCGAAGATCAACGTACCGCCGGGCCTCAACACCTACCCCGGCACTCCGTCGTCATTTTCCCCAGACGGCTCCCGGCTCGTGGTTTCGCATCAAAGCTCCATCCAGCCCAATGATCTTTGGATATACGAACTCGCCAAGCAGGCGCGCCAGTTGACCTTCTCCGCGGTGGCCAGCCTGACCGCCGCCAAGATTCCTGCGTCGACCCTGGTACATTACAAATCCTTCGACGGGAAAATTATCAGCGCATTTGTCTGGGTACCCTTCAATTTGAAGCGCGACGGCTCGAATCCTGCGATCGTTCTGCCTCACGGGGGACCCACAGGCCAGACGCAGGACGCCTTTAACCGTACAGTGGTGGCGCTCGTCACACGCGGATACATCTGCATTGCGCCGAATCCGCGCGGTTCGACCGGCTACGGAATGGAATTCCAGCTCGCCAACACCAAGGACTTGGGCGGCGGGGACCTGCAGGACGAAGTCTATGGCGTGAAGTTTCTGGAAGAAACGGGCTACGTGGACGCGAAGAAAATCGGGATTACCGGCGGTTCCTACGGTGGCTTTATGACGTTGATGGCCATCGGCAAGACTCCGGACATATGGGCGGCTGGCGTCGAAGCTTACGGGATCATCAACTGGTTTACGATGCTCCAGCATGAAGACCCGCGTCTGCAGGAATACGAAAAATCTCTGCTGGGCGACCCGGAAAAGGACCGCGCCATCTACGAGGCAGATTCACCCCTAAAGTACATCCGCGATGCCAAGGCGCCACTTCTGGTTCTGCAGGGTGAGA
>Ga0210401_10006931_pt1 | contig 11443 bp, 8 predicted proteins | sample IncBWH32MmetaG_FD_150866 | JGI IMG/M metagenome (GOLD analysis project Ga0210401, IMG submission 150866) | Forest soil microbial communities from Barre Woods Harvard Forest LTER site, Petersham, Massachusetts, United States - Inc-BW-H-32-M | ecosystem: Environmental > Terrestrial > Soil >... | reverse complement strand
GCGGCGCGAATGGGCAATATCATGATCGCCGGAGTAGCCTTCCCTGTTTTGCAAACGACGCTCACCACGCCGGTCCTGACTATCACAAAGACCCATGCAGGCAATTTCACAATAGGCCAGACCGGAGCAACCTACATCTTGACAGCGTCCAACCAGGCAGGCGCGGCGTCGAGCGGCGGCCTGGTGACCGTGACCGATATCTTGCCGGCCGGCTTGACGCTGGTGTCGATGGCGGGATCGGGCTGGACATGCACCGGCGCGAGTTGCAATCGCAGCGATAGTCTGGCGGGCGGCGCTAGCTATCCGACAATTACGGTCACTGTTAATGTGGCGGCCAATGCTAGCTCGCCACAAGTAAATCAAGCCAGAGTCTCGGGTGGCGGATCGACGACGGCTAACGCTAGCGACTCGACGATCATCGTGAATCCGGCGGCGATTGTGTTCAGCTCCAACAAGGTACAATTCGGCTACTCCGGGCAACAGATCACGGGCGCGCAGACGGTGGGGCTGAACTTCAACCCGTCCGGGGCGATTGCCTGGACGGCTTCGTCTAATCAGCCGAATATAACGGTGAGCCCGACCTCAGGCACGGGCGGCACGCAGCTTCAGATCGCGGCCGCGCCTGGCGCCAGCGGTATCATCACCGTGACTGCGCCAGGCGCCACTAATTCGCCGCAGCAGATTCAGGTGAATGTCACCAGTGTCGCCGTGGGCCTGCCGTCCGGCAGTTTCGATACGCCGGTGAACAACACCGCGGGCATCGCCGGCGCGATCCCTGTCACCGGCTGGGCGCTGGACGCTATTCAAGCCACCAACGTGGGCATCTGGCGCGAACCGGTGGTGGGCGAGACAGCCCAGTCCAACGGACTGGTGTTCATCGGCACCGCGGTTTTTGTTGCCAGTGCGCGGCCGGATGTGCAGGTCACCTATCCAAACGCGCCGTCCAACTATCGCGCCGGGTGGGGATATATGCTGCTGACCAACTTCCTGCCCAACGCGGGCGGCTCTGGTGCTTCGGGCAACGGGACCTACAAGCTGCACGCGATCATAACCAACGTAAGCGGACAAACCTTGGATCTGGGCGCTCATGCGATCACGGTGGACAACGTGCATGCCGCGAAGCCTTTCGGTACAATCGATACGCCCTCGCAAGGCGGTACTGCATCGGGCAACGCGTATGTGAACTTCGGCTGGGCGCTGACACAAAATCCTTACGTCATTCCGACTGACGGTTCGACGATCAGCGTGATAGTGGATGGAGTGGCGGTGGGGCACCCTGTGTACAACAATTACCGCAGCGACGTTGCGAACCTGTTTCCGGGCTTAGCGAACAGCAACGATGCAATCGGCTTTTTCTACATAGACACCACCACACTCGCCAATGGCGTTCACACGATCAGTTGGAATGTATTCGATAACGCGGGCCGAGGGGATGGAATCGGCAGCCGCTACTTCACAGTGCTGAACACCGGCTCAGTAGCGGCACCAGCGGTCACGGATGAACCGGTTGCAGCGTCCACGGATGATTCATTATCAGCCCATATTGGCTTCCGGCAGCCTGACGCGCCGCCTCGGGCATCGGATGGCACGTACGTTGTCGACATGGAAGAACTCGACAGGGTTGAGGTCCGCATCGGAGCCAGCGAAGGTAATCTGCTCGTGGCTGGTGAACGTCGGCCACTGCCCATCGGTTCGACCCTGCGGGGGGAGTATTCTACTGGCAGGCTGGACCGGGATTCCTCGGCGAGTACGAGCTGGTGTTTGAACGGCCGGGCGCCGCGCCGGTCCGGGTGCGGGTCGTGATTCGTCCGAAGAGTTACGCGCCGGCAAAAACGCAGCGATAGTGCTTAGCTTCACCGTCTTCGCCCAACTCCAATCGCGATCGAATGGAGTGGCCGCTGCGACCAGCGGAATGAAACTTTCTGGTGCGCCCAGTTTTGCGGAATGGAATGCGCTCCAGTCTACCGGAGGCACGAACCGTGGTCAATCACTTGACGGGGATAGCAATAGCGCCCCCTGTTCTTGCCCCACCCCCTGCGCGGGTCGCGAGCGCGGATTGGCGTCGCGGCTAAGAGCGTCGCGGCTAAGAAATGCTCAGGGGGGAATATTCGCGTTAGCTGGGCGTTGCTGCATTGGATGCGCTAGGACGGCTTGGAATTAATCGAAGTCGTGCGCGGGCGCGAGCGAAACGGTCCCGCTTATGGATTTAAAATTACGCCAGTGCAATAGAAAACAATTTCTCGAAGCTTACTTCGACCCAGATGTTCCGGCATCTGTGAGTTGTTGCTTCACCGTAAAGCTATGTTTCCATAGCAGATTAACGCTCTTGTTATTTACCTGGGAACGCCCGCCTGCCTATTGCGGTCGTGGTTGCCGGTCTTAGAATTTTTGTAGTGTTGGCCCTTATGACTGGAACCGCCCTGGCCCGCTGCCTTCAAATTTTCCGTCACGGCTACCCGGAACCATAGACTTCTTAGAACCGGAGGAATGTACTGATTGATGACGCGAGGACGGCCATCTACCCTTGCCAATCAGGGCCTGGGCTGAAAAAACAAATATCAGAGCGGCGATCAAAATCGTCAGCCGATATTTCATGGACTAATTGTCTCACCATGCTCTTCGACAAACAATGGTACTTTCACCTTATATTCGCTGTCCGCTTTGTTGTTCGGTTGGGTGTATACTCCAATTGACTGGCGCCCTGAAAATGAAGATCCCGGTGCACGTCAGCCGACTGTACGCCGCGCGAACCCCGTTAATTTTTTGCTTGGCCGCATTATCAGTGGCAGCAGCGGCTGCGCAACTGTCACCTGACATTCTGCTGTTATCGCGTATCAGAGAGAAAGTCAAAAAGAATATCGCACTGGCTGGAAACTGCACGTGCGTGGAGACCGTCGCGCGCTCGTCTAGGAAGTCCGAGAAAGGTCGATTGGAATCAATCGACACTGTTCAGTTCGAAGTCGCGTGGATCGGCGGCAAGGAATTGTTTTCTTTGCCAGGCGAGCGACGGTTTACGCAACGCCCTCTGGACGCACTCGTCAACCTAGGAATGAGTGCCGAGGGCCTGTTCGGCTCCTTCGTTCATGCGCTATTCTCCACCAACGTCGCGACCATGGTTCCCGCAGAAGAAAGCACATCCACGGGACGCCGAATCGTTCAATACAGGTTTCGTTTTCCAGAGATGATGAGCCACTACACGCTCACGAACGCAGCCGGGTCCGCGCGGGTCGCGTGGTCTGGCTCTGTCTGGGCGGACGCCGACTCGCTCGAATTGGTTCGGCTGAGCGTGGAGGCTGACGATATCCCGGTTGGGCTGGGCATTCGATCTGCGGTCACAGAAATTGAGTACGGAAAGTATCAGTTGGATACATCGATGCTCCAGCTCCCACAGACCTCGACGGTGACTATGACCTATTGGAACGGAGCGATGAACGTCAACCGGACGGACTTTTCGCAGTGTCGTGCCTTTTCTGCTGCGAGCGATGTATCCTTCGGTGAGACCAGCTCAAGGGCAGGGGAGCTAACGGACGTGCCTGAGGAAGTCTTTCCGGCGGATCTGACAATTCGGTTGCGCTTGGACAAAATGGTTCAGTTCGAACAAGCCACAGTTGGCGACGCCATTTCAGCCACGGTCGAGACGAATGTCCGTGAGCATGGGACAACGCGCCTGACCAAAGGAACGACCATCTCAGGACGGATTCGGCGGCTGGAGATGCTGGAGTCCCCGTCCGAAGGCGTCGTTATCGAGTTGGAGTTTTCGGAGACGTCTCAACAGGGCACCCGCCGACGATTCATGGGAGCCATCATTGCAAGCGATTTTATAAAAGCCAGGGTTCCGAAGGCCAAATCAACCTCTGCTCCACGAAGTGACCGTTCTCCCCAGTCACTGGTTAACGAATTCGCCCGATCGGATGTTCCTGGTGTCGCGACGTTCCTTGTCAGAACAAAACCTTATCAAATCCCAGCCGGATTCGAGATGGTCTGGAAGTCCTATAGATCCAAAGCAGACAAAAAGTAGGCGGAAATTGTTTCTCGCCGCCGAGTGATCAGCCGGACAATGAAAACTCACAGAGAGAAAATCTCGTGCACACTCGTTTCGGTATCGGACTGCAGAATAAAATTTGAGGCTAAGGAAATAGGCTCCGATAATGGCTCTCATCAACCAGATCTACTCAAACTTCCCTGAGCGACGTCTGGCCGTGTCGACTGGGGACATCAAAGAGTTCGAGGTTATGCGTCAACTTGGAGGCAGGGGGACTTAGCTAGACCGATCTACTTCACACTGACTACGTATCGGCCCGGTCGCGATGACCCGAATGCCGTAATTCAATTGATCTGGATGATCACGGTGTTTGTGACACGACCATCGACCTGCACCACTACATTGACTGTACCTGCTCCCGCCAGATTCTGCGGGATGATCACGTTCACCTGATCGAGACCAGCATAAGTTCCCTGGGCCCCGGCATAGAGGACGGTGGCATTCTGCCCGCTAATGGTTGCAGACACGCTCGATGAACTGCTGGCGTGGCGCAAGCCGGTACCGAAGAGTTGCAAAATCACCTGATCGCCGGTGGCACCCAGATCAATGGCCACTGCGGCACAGACGGATGTACATTGAAACACCGGTTCCTGGATTTGTGAGCCGGTGGCAGTGTAGCGCGTAGCTAACGCAGCGGGCACGCCCACCCCGTTCGAGTTCGCCGTGAACAGCCCAGGTGAAACCGGATCGATCCAGACGTTGGCCGAAGGCGAGTCGCCAACGGAACCCGCCACCGTGATGGTGGCTGGACCAGGTTGAGCCTGCGCCGGAACCAGAAAATTGATTTGCTGGGGCGAAACGTAGGCCAGGGGCGCCGCAAGGGTGGCGCCTGAGCTGTCCACGATCGTGACGCTATCGTTCGCCAAGCTAATGGGCAAAGGCGTACTGGAGGCCGTCCCGGTCGAAGCGGTAAGGTTGACGCCCTGTATAGCGGCGAACTCATCCGGGGCCAGAGCCTTCGCCACGAAGCTGGCTGCATGTACCACCGAGAAGGATGTCTGAAACTGCGGGAACAGATCGTTAGTGGGCCAGTTGGCAATTTGGAAGCCGACGTCCAGGAGCTGGTTGTTCATATCGGTGTACCATGCGTCGCTCGCCGGCCTTGTGTTCGCCAGGAAAGCAAACACCGTGCGGTCTTGCAATCCGACGGTATCCAGGAACAAGCCCGTGCTAGTCCCATACACCCCGCCGGTGAAGTTCCAGATCCCCGGTCCAACCGGCGGCACAGCCGCGTACGGAGGAGGATCGGGAGTGGGCGGGGTTTGCAACAATTGCGTGGCGCCGTCTCCGTTAATAGAGATCAGAAACCGCAACAATTCGATGCTGTTACTAACGAGCCCGCCGTCGGCCTCGTTCGCCAGCATATAGAAGTCACCGTAGGGCCGGGGGCCTAAGCCAAACGGCGGGAATACGGACGGCGCTAGGGGAGCGCCAGGAAAATCGTAGTAAGCAACTTCGCCCGGTAATTGATTACTTTTCAGCGTGCCCCCGATGGCCGTGCGGCTGTTCCCGATCGGCCCAGTGATATTAGCTTTCAGGTAGACGTCGTAAGGCACGCCCGAAACCTGGTGGATCACTTCTCCCAGAATGCAGTAACCAAAATTTAGATACGAATAGTAGGTCCCCGGGTCGGTGTCCAGAGGACGGCCAAGCTCATAGCGAATGATAGTGGGACAATCCGCGGGAGCGGGGGTTCCCATGATCTGGGCGATGTTATCGACATCAAACATAGGATCGTATCCTGTGCCGTCCGCCTCGCCATACCATCCGCTTCTATGTTCGAGGAGGTTCTGGATGGTGATGGTAGCGATGCGGGGATCGACATTGATTCCGGGAAGCGGCTGGAGGTTGGAAAGGATGGAAAACGCCTTATCGGACAGTCTGAGTTTGCCCTGCTCGATCAACTTGAGAATCGCCGCCGCTGTGTGCGGTTTGGTGATGCTGGCAAGGCGGAACAGCGAATCCGGCTGAACGGGCAATTTGAGGTCAGTGTCCGCGTAGCCATAGCCGCGTGCGAGCTCTAGTCTTCCATCGCGCGCCACCGCGAGTGCAACTCCGGGAACGTGGTATTTCTGCATGAGGCTTGTCACGACGCTGTCATAGGCGGCGAGCTCGGGCACGGCTTGACCCGTGATCGGGATCGATTGGGCTAGGGCGGGCCTCCAGTAGAGAAAGAATAGGGTAAGCAGAACCACAGCAATTGCGGGCTGGACATTTCCGCTTTTAGCTCGAAATGGATCTTGAAGCATGTCAGTTTCTCTATACTTCACCCTGTAAGCAGTGGAGAGTATATCACGACCGAAAGAACCTTGGCGCTTCGACAGAGAAGCCTCCTCACATTGACTGCTGTAGACCCAGTCGAGTCAGTCCCTTCCTCAGCTTCTCCACAGTTGATCTTTGCAGCCTCTCACCTCGTCGTGCCGCCTTTACAGTATTTTCTGGGACCTCGGCATCCCTGGCCAGTTTCCGAATAGAGAACTGCCGAACGAGCTGTTGCAATTCCGGGTCGCACACGAGCTTTGCAGTTTCGTTCGGGCTGTATTCCACGAGTCTAGAATCGAGCATACTGATATCTTCTCCCTGCTCCCAGCGTCGGTCCGTTTCTTTTCCGATATACCGAAAGGGCGTATGAGCTTTCACAGGAGTGAGCAAGAGCAATCCCTCTGTGCGAGGGCCACATAGCTTACCATCTGGCGCAAGGCTTTTTGCCTCAGGATGCCAACGGTACTGGGCCACGATATCCCCGTAAGTTTTGGGCTGCGCCTGAGAAGGCACGCGCTTACCGGGTTGGCCCAAACTGTAAATCTTCCCATCATGCACGTTCACATATCGCCTTTTGTACCAGCGTGATGAGTCCGATGAAAACGGCGCGATAAGTGTGAGGTGGTTTGGATCGGTTCCGAGGGGATGTCCGCCAATATGATCGATTATTGGACTCTGGATGAAATTGTGCGGTCTGACGCGATCGCGGTACGGCAGGTGAACTTGACGGCTCTGCAAGATCTTCAGAACCTCCGGCGTCGTGATTGTAAAACGCATCATTGCAGGCAATTCAAACCAGGGAAATTGTCTTTGAGGCACAGCAAGACACTCACATAAAATCCATTCCCAAGCCTCACGAATCCAGACTGGTGCATCTACAGTTGCATCGTAGCCGTGCTGCGGGGGATACAGATAGCCAAGTCCATGGGCCTTGGGATTTTCGATATTAACCGAATCTGCGGTTCGCGTGAAAAGAGCATAGCGCTTTGCCGCAATTGCGTAGCCCCATATTTCCCGCTGTGCTCCATCACCAAAATTCACATCTTCAATCTTGAGAACGGGACTGGGAACAGCGCTGCGGTCATAAGGATTCAGCTTTTCAAATTGCTTGACGATTTCTTGCACGTCATGCCAAGTCAGGGCTTTGACTGCCTCGCTCCCGTCAGGTAGATGGTGTGGCCCACCCGCGCACGCGATTAGGCCGCCGTTTTCGGATGCAACAATAGCCATGGAATCCGTGTCACACAGCAGGTAGTTTCCGCCTAGAGTTTTAATCAAATGTTCGAGCAACGCCAGGAGCAGCCGTCCGGCGGCTGTAATCAGCGCCGCAAGTGGAGGGCAATACCAGGTTCCAAAAGGCTCCACCACCGGCGAGGTAGTCTCGAAGATTCTTTCACCTGAAAAGACCTTAACCTTTTTTCGTGCTCCCTTACCGGTCTTCTCTGGATTGACTTCCACGAAAAGACCATATGATCCCGAGTTGGCCAGAATTTTCAGAAAGTAACTCAGCTCATCTCTCTCGGACTTGGGCAAATTAGTATCGGATTTTATTTGAGCCCTAGCCTCTATCACTCGTTGGAAAAAATCGTCTGTGTTCGGATTGACCGCGACCATGCTTCGCAGCGATACCGGGCGAAGACCCGTTTGCTGACCATGGCCGACGAGACGAAATGCACGAAGAATCTTAGGAAGCCGTCGCGTAAGCAGCGTGGCTGCAATTACATCAGGTCCGGCGTACCAAATCGGTTCTTCTGAAGTGAGCGGATTAATGCCGATATTCGTGGTCTCGCCGTTATACGTAGTGCGAACAGGCAGGACGTCGCCCGATGGCTGCACAAGGGCATAGAAAGTGAGTGTCTTCCAAAAGTCCTGCTCGAACGCCATCTCAGGCGTAAAGGTGGCGAGTAGCGTCCGGACTTCCTCGGTCGCATCCTTAGTGCTCAGTCGCTCAGCTGTGAGTAGAGACCAAAGGCCCATCAACGTGTTTACCGTCGGATATTCCGATAAGAAATCCGTGTAAACGATTGGAACGGGGGTGTGCCGAATCCGGCATTCCGCACGTCCACCGTAATAGGCTTGCATAGTAGCGCCAAGGACCTCAGGCGCAAAGTCGAATTTCTGAAGCGGTGGGATAACGCACATCTGTTTTAGATATGCCTTGGCGATGGATGCCGGAGAGTAGGCACGATCAGGATCTAACTCGATCGGGTGCAACTTGAATTCAGCACGCATTTTATTTAGCAAGCCGAGACTAGCCCGAACATCTTGGCGACAGTACTCAAGTTCTCCAGGCGTGATATGCCCGGTAGGTTGATGAGGCAGTTTGCCGGGAACGCCGAACGCGTGGCAGGCACCTTCAAGATTGTAGGATTGATTTCGCAAGGCCCAACCGAGCGTTCTGAGGTCCAGAAAACGGCCTCTGGTATAGGCTTTGAATCTCTTGCCGGTTCTTTTGCTGCGAATGCTGACACCTGCTAATTTAATAAATGCAGCCTTGCTATCCTTCGGCCTGAGCTTGATCCGAGGCCGGAACGGATTATGTCGCAGCACTCCAGTCTTGGGGTCATTGTCTCTGGAAACTACTAGAGACCATCCCTCATTGCGACCTCTTGCTGGGCAACAGTCAACCGCGATCCGCGTTAGGTCAAACGGAAGATTGAAGCTAACCACCAGCGCCTTCGCGTCTAAGATCGCTCTCCAAAACACACGTTCAATGAACTCGCTACGGCTTCGTAACTTGAGTTTGGCTGAATAGCCTTCAGGTGTTTCCGCTCTATTACTTGCGATGTATTGTTTAAGGACAGACATTGCCTCTATGTCGGTTAGAGGCAGTTCGTCTGCATAGAATAATCCTTCTTCGATGCAGACATATGTTCCGTTTCCATCGTGCCTACCGAAGCGGTAAAAACCGAAGTTCAGCGCTTGGCGCTCATCAGTAGTCGTTTCAGTATCAAAAACCAACGCGTAATCTGGCCATCGAGGTTCAGGTGCGCGATTAACGTGGTCCTGTATATGGATGAGCCCTTCTTATGTTTGCGACTTGTGGACTTTAAGGTTACTGTATGGGCCCGGAGAAAAATTGGGATACCATCATTCATATCGATTTTCGCGAGAACGACTCCTCAGAAGTTCCGCCATCCGCCGCTCTGCTGTGGCCTCGTCCTCGTGGAATACCGCCCATCCGTCGAGCATCATGGCGACGCGGTCAACGGGATCAGGTTCAGGTCTCATGCTGACACCAGCCCGGAGTAGACCTTCTGTCGCGTTCGCGTGGCAATTCCTGCAAAGTAGGATTGTTGTGTGTGGGTCATGTTTTTCACCAACGGCATGGTGATCCTCGAACAGGCTGCTAGGAACTCCCTGTTGTCGAAGCCACTCTTCCGTTACACGAATCAATGCCACAGGATCTATGTAGCCGCAAAAGAGGCATACATACATGTCAGTGCCTAATCGTTGACGCCTTTTCATTTCTCGTCCTGCCGTTCCGATCGGATCGTTGTCCATCACAAGTGATTGCCCTGGACAACCCTATAAAGTCCTTCGATAGCCAAGATTCCTGCATCGGCAAGTCTGTTAAGCGAAGCCGGATCAGTCGTAAATTCGTGTTTGACACCGTCGGCAGACCGAAAGCTCTTATTACGGAATCGTGCCAATGCTGATGTGTTACCAGTGTTCAGATATTTCCGAACAGCGTTCAGGTATTCGCCTATAGCTGATGCGGTGCGCGAACTTCGCACAATAATCTCAATTTGGCCTCGGGGTGTCGGGAAATTCATTCTGCGAGCAATTCGATCAGACCGCTTTGCACGGAAAACTCCTCGTCGGCCAGCGCGCTCAAGGGCAGTAGCAGCGTAACGACGGACGGTACGAGCGTGTGTTTGTTCCGCCTTGGCGGCCGCTGTCAGTGATAGACTTTCACGCCGCATTCTAGCGACGACTGCTAGCGCCCTTTCGCGCGCTTCCACCTCGCGTTTGTTGCGTGGGATTGCGTTGCGACCGGGCATAAGAATTAAGACGTCCGCCCGACAAGGTGATTATTCTTGGCCACTGGATGTGATTGAGACTTGGCACATGGGCCACAGTTTTTGCAATCCTCAAGAAATCGCCGACATTCCTCTGGTTCGAGCAACACCCGCCTTCCGACACGAACTGGGTGAAGTTTTCCCTGCCTTACGTACAAGCGAATCGTCCATGGCGAAATACCCAAGGCTGAACCAGCTTCACGGACACTCCACAGCAATGGCGACATTTCAACTTTCCCTTCTCGTGAGATCCATACATCAAAACAACATAATACTCGATGTTCCAAGTGCTTACTATAACTATCTAACTTATGCTACAATTTGTGTGTCATATGTCAGAAACGAGTATCCGCATAGAGATAGGAAAGATGTCAAAGCTATCGTTTGCGAAGGACAGTAGCCCCACTGAGATCCTCATCTCCGACCTCGAATTGAAGGGGCTCCTGTATTATTTGAATGTTGGAACATCACGCGAGCAACGACGTGTTATTGGCATTCTCGAACAAATGCTCCTCCTATCAGGCGTTGAGCAGCACCCCACAAATCGCCAGTCGAAAGGGCAACTGAAATCCGACGTCGTAAACTTGGCGAATACCTTGAACCAACAGCTCGCTAGGTACAGGTTTACCCCTCGCGTCCACTACTCTGGAGCGCGGAATTTAGCTATAGCGTGGGATCGTGATTGGCGCAAACAATATCGGGCGCTCATAACACCGGCGCAGCTCTATGAAACCCAAGCAATCGATTATATTCTCGGTCTAGTTCGTTCCAGACGTATTCATCTGTTACGGCGATGCACTCAGTGTCGCGAGTGGCTCTTTGCGCGATCGCGCAACCAGAAGTTCTGTTCATTTAAATGTCAGCAGAAGGACTATACCCAGAGCGAGTCATGGAAATCTCATCGGCGCGAATATATGCGGGAGTACTACAAGGCGAATTATGCGAAGCACACGAACAAATGATTCTCGAGATGAATCCAGAACTATAACGATTCGACATGGTGTGATCACATTGTTTGGCTACGGCATAAAAGTGTACGTAGATCGTGGACACTTAGTTCTAGAAGATGGTATCGGTGCCGATCGCCTGTACGCGCGATTGCCGCGTGTCGGACATG
>Ga0210401_10006928_pt1 | contig 11450 bp, 9 predicted proteins | sample IncBWH32MmetaG_FD_150866 | JGI IMG/M metagenome (GOLD analysis project Ga0210401, IMG submission 150866) | Forest soil microbial communities from Barre Woods Harvard Forest LTER site, Petersham, Massachusetts, United States - Inc-BW-H-32-M | ecosystem: Environmental > Terrestrial > Soil >... | reverse complement strand
CGCTGGGCTGGGGGATGATGGCGATGGCCGCGACCTTGGCGTTGTCCACGCTGGCCGGCCCCAGGGTGATCACGATCTGGCCGCTGCTGTTGGGCTGCACATTGTTGATCACCTTGTCGTAGGCCACGTATCCGCCCACCTGCGCGAAGAGGTCCAGGTTGCTCAGCACCTGGGCGCCGTTGACCGAGGCGCTGAAGACGCGCTGGCCGGCCGCGGTCCAATAGATTTCGGCCAGTTTCAGGGTCACCTGGTAGCTGCCCGGCGCCACGGCAAAGGTGTAGGTGAAGGGGTTGCCCCAACGTTCGGTCTGGTACAGCACCGGATCGCTGCCCGAAGCGCTGACCGCGTGGGTGGTGCCGGCCGTGTTGCCGCCGCTGAAGCCGGTGTCCGCCAGCCAGGCCTGGCCCAGGGTGTCGGTGTACGCGGGCCCGCCGGCCCGCACATGCCAGCTGGTCGGCAGGGGCGCCTGGGTGGCTGTGGCGGTCGGCGAGGGCGTGGCCGTCGGCGCCGGCGACCGGGTCAAGGTCGCCTTGGGGGAGGCGGTGGCCGTGGGACTGGGCTGGGGGATCACTTGGATGGCCTGGATCTCGGCGTTGTCCAGGGCGGTCGGCCCGAAATTGATGGTGATGGTCCCGCCGGAAGCCGCGATGTTGCTGTAGACCTTGTCCAGGGCGATGTTGGCGCCGCCCGCCGCGGCGAAGATGTCGAAATTGGTGAGTTCCGTGGCCCCGTTGATGGACACGTTGAACTGCCGCTTGCCGGCCGCCGTCCAATAGGTCTCCGCGAACTTCAGCCTCACCTGGTAGCTTCCGGCCGGGACCGGGAAACTGTAGCTGAACGAAGCGCCGTAGCGCTGGCTTTGGTAAAGGGCTTGGTCCCCGGCTCCGGGCAGGGCTCCGCTCACCGCCACCGTGGTCGGGCCGGCGCCGGTGCCGCCGCTGAAGTTGCTGTCCGCCGCCCAAAGGTTCCCCTGGGTGTCGGTGTAGGCCGCCCCTCCCGCGTGCACACGCCAGGTGGACTGGGCCGTCGGCGTGGGGACCGGCGTGACCGTGCCCACGGCGGCGGCCCGCACACCGGTCTTGATCCCGGGCGTAGGGTGGTAGAACTGGGACCTGGGATCATGCGGATTGCTCCGGGTCGGCGCATCCAGCCATCCAAAAAAGGCTCCTGCTCGGCTGGCCAGCCCTAGGGCGAGAAGGGCGGAGTAGAACAGCGTTGCGAAAACCCGGTATTTCGGGCGCATGGATTCCCCTGAGCCGAGAAATGAACAAGAAGGTGGGCGGAGTCGAGGGATGTAGCGGCGGACCGGTCTGCGGCAAAACAGTGTTTCAAGACGGTTTATCTTAGGTCCTGGGCCGAAAAACGTGAGATAAGAATTCGTTAAGATTTGCCAGACGTGATTTCAGGCCGTCGGTTCATCATAAATGAGGGAATCATACAATTTACCCATGGCCTTGAACGCAGCCGTCAGGATCTTAAAGGACGCGTCCATGCCGGCTTCCCCGCCCACCCGCAGCTCTTCATAACGCAGCTTTTTGTACAGCGTATCGAACGTGTCCACGCCCCGGCGGCCGGGGCAGCGCCGAAAGCTGAGATAACCCGTGATTTCGCCCCGGACGATCTCCGGCAGGACCTGGGCCACCACCCAGTAGTGGCGCCCGTCCTTGGCCAAATTCTTGATGAAAAGGAAGGCCTCGCGCTGGGCTTGGATCTCCTGCCACATCCATTTGAACACGGCCCGGGGCATCTCAGGGTGGCGGATGATGCTGTGCGGCGACCCCTTCAGCTCGGGCAGGCTGTAGCCGGAAAAATCGACAAAGACCTCGTTGCAGTCCGTGATCAAACCGCGCGGATCGGTCCGCGACATGATCACGTCCTGGAGTCCCATCCTACGCTCAACACCTGTGGGGGTCACTTTGCCTGGGCCCATGGCCGGCCTCGTTGAATAGATATATTTGAGGGGTCAATCGGGACTTTTCACGCCAATGTGGGAGTCGCCGGGTTCATCATGAAGAGACCGTTGCCTAAGGCTAACCCGCAGCCCGCACCAAGATGTATGACTCCTGTCACATATGACTCCATGGATGCATGACCTGGGCTCCACGAAGGGGTCCAAGCCCGGAATATCGCCCGCTCCGCGGACATTCTTCCTGGAACGCCATCGACCGGAGTCTGACTTGGACGCCGGCCACCCCCACGCAGGCGGCCAACATGACTCAGAACAACCGCAAGGCTCCGGCTCCAGCCGCGCCCGCCGGAACGACCCAGAGCTCCGAACCCATCCCCTTCGGCAGCCGCGAGGACCAGACCGAACGCCGCCATCCGGGCGCGGAAATACAACCGTCCCTGGAGGAACGGCGAAAGACCGACCACGTGGGCGGCGAAGACTGACCCAAGGCTAATGTTTCAAGCCCCAGACGGCGCCCAGGACCAGCGCGATCCCGATCAGCTCGCCGACGACGGGAATGCCCAGCTGGCCTTCCGAGTCGAAGGGCGCCTCCCATTCCCAAAAGTTCAGCTTGCTGAGCATGGATGTTGTGACCATGCTCAGTAGGCAGTAGCCCGCGAAATAGTAGAGCCCCAGGCAGGGCAGGATCTGCGTACCGTTGCCCGTGCGCAGGGTGAAGCATGCCAGCAGCACCGCCGCCACAAAAACGTCGGCCATGGACCACTTGCCGATGGCCTTCAATAGTTTGGCGATCTTGGCGTTGGTGGCGGGGGAGGACGTGAACACGGAGAGGTCGGTGAGGGCGATCTTGGCCGTAGGCGTGGCCACACTGAACAGGGCGATGAAGCCCCCGAAGATCCAATGCCCGGTGCTGAACAGCTCCATGATGACTGACGCGATGCTCCGCACTTGGTGCTGGATCACCGGGGTGGTCCCGAAGAAGTTCTTGATCACGGTGGAGATTTCGAGGGCGGTGGCCGCGATCCCCACCACGAAGAAGACCGTGGATATCCCGGTGATGGCGAAAAGAAGGCTGCGGGCCGGGTCACGCCGGGGGTTCAGGGCGGAGGCCGCCAGATAGGCCGCGGACAGGCAAAGCAGCGCCCAATTCCACCAGTCCGCCTGGCCGTCCTCATCCTCCGCGGACCCGGACAAGTCCGGGATCCGGGCCAACGCGTGGTTTGAAACCTGGAACGGGGGAAACTTGAAGTCGCGGTCCAGGTCCGAGGCCAGGTAGGCCCCGACGATCCTGTGCTGCTTCACGAACTTGGCCACGACCTGGGCGCCTTCGTTGCCGAGATTTTGCATCTCATTCACTTGGTCCCGGTACCCGGAGGCGGCGTTGGTATGGCAGACCAGCTGCCATGCGGCCCCGGCGGCCAAAACCAGGTAGAGGAGGCCGAAAATCAGGTGCCGTTGGGACAGGGACCCAACCCGGCCAAGTGCGTCCAAGATGGACCTCAAAAAGGCGTATTCGAGGGCGGTCTTGCGCCGCCCTGCTTCATCCACAATGTTTACCTGGACCCGCTTATTCCCTGGGCGCGGGGCGCCGACCGTACGCCCGGTTGACCGGCCCTGGGGGACCCGCTAAGATTCACCTGTGCATGCCCTTCTGAAACCTACAATCCCCCACATAAAAGGCCTATTTCCGGCATGAATCCGTCCTTTTGGCACGGCAAGCGGGTCCTGCTGACCGGGCATACCGGCTTTAAAGGGGCCTGGCTGTCCCTGTGGCTGACGCGTCTGGGCGCCAAGGTCAGCGGCTATGCCCTGCCCGCGCCCACTGAGCCCAGCCTTTTCAGCCTGGCCGGCCTAGCCCGGGGCATGGACCACCACCTCGGCGATGTACGGGACGCGGAAGCCCTGCAGAAGGTCTTTGACCAGGTCAAGCCGGAGATCAGCCTGCACATGGCCGCCCAGGCCCTGGTGCGCCTGTCCTATGCCGAGCCGGCCGAGACCTATGCCACCAACGTGATGGGCACGGTGAACTTCCTTGAAGCCGTGCGCCGGTCTTCATCCACCCGTGTGGCCGTCGTGGTCACCAGCGACAAATGCTATCAAAGCCGTGACAGCGGGCCGGGCTACCGCGAGGATGACCGCCTGGGCGGCTCGGACCCCTACAGCAGCAGCAAGGCCTGCGCCGAGCTCGTGACCGAAGCCTACCGCCGGTCGTTCCTGTCCAAGCCGGAGGGCGCGGCCCTGGCGTCGGTGCGGGCCGGCAACGTGATCGGCGGCGGCGACTGGGCCAAGGACCGGCTGATCCCGGATATCATCCAGGCCCTGCAGAGCGGCCAGGCTCCCGCCATCCGCTACCCGGACGCGGTGCGCCCCTGGCAGCATGTGCTCAGCCCGCTCAGCGGATACCTGCGGGTGGCGGAGCAGCTATGGCAGGACCCGGCCGGCTTCGCCGGGGCCTGGAACTTCGGTCCGGCCGCCGAGGACGAGAAGCCGGTGCGCTGGATCGTGGACCGCCTTTGCCAGGGCTGGGGCGCCAAGCAAGGCTGGCGGGACCAGGACGGCGTGCACCCCAAGGAGGCCGTGAGCCTGCGCCTGGACAGCGGCAAGGCCGCCTCCCAGCTGGGCTGGCGCCCGCATTGGGGCTTGGACCAGGCCCTGGATTCCATCGTGGCCTGGCACCGCGCCCACCAGGCCGGCGCCGACATGCGCGAAACCACCCTGGCCCAGATCGCCGCCTATGAGAAAGCCTGAGGAAAAGACGCATGCCTGACGAAAAGGAAGCCCTGCGCGAGAAGATCCTGGCCATGGTGGCGGAATACCACGCCGCGGCCTTCCCGGACCGGCCCTTCAGCCCGGGCGCGTCCGCGGTGCCGGTCAGCGGCAAGGTCTTTGATGCGGCCGACATGCGCCACCTGGTGGACGCTTCGCTGGATTTTTGGCTCACCACCGGCCGTTTCGCCCGCCAGTTCGAGGGCCGCTTCGCCAAGGACATCTTCGGCGCCCGCTTCGCCCTGCTGGTCAATTCCGGTTCGTCCGCCAACCTGGTGGCCGTGAGCGCCCTGACCTCCCCATTGTTGGAACGCCCCCTGAAGCCCGGCGACGAGGTCATCACCGTGGCCGCCGGCTTCCCCACCACCGTGAACCCCATCCTGCAGAACGGCCTGGTGCCGGTCTTCGTGGACGTCCATATCCCCACCTACAATGCCGACCTGGGCAGCCTGGAGAAGGCGCTCAGCCCCAAGACCCGGGCCGTGGTAATGGCCCACACCCTGGGCAACCCCTACGACTCCGCCGGCGTGGCCGAATTCTGCAAGCGGCACGGGCTCTACATGGTGGAGGACTGCTGCGACGCCCTGGGCGCGCGCTATGCCGGCCGCCAGGTGGGCGCCTTCGGCGATTTCGCCACCACCAGCTTTTACCCCGCCCACCACATCACCATGGGCGAGGGCGGCTGCGTGGTCACCAGCCAGCCCCTGCTGAAACGCATCGCGGAATCGTTCCGGGACTGGGGGCGGGACTGCTGGTGCGACCCGGGCAAGGACAACACCTGCGGCAAGCGCTACGAATGGAAGCTGGGTGAGCTGCCCGAAGGCTACGACCACAAGTACACCTACTCCCACATCGGCTACAACCTGAAGCTGACGGACATGCAGGCTGCGGTGGGGCTGTCCCAGCTGGACAAGCTGCCCGGCTTCATCGCCGCGCGCCGGGCCAACTTCAAGGCCTTGCACGCCGGGCTGCAGGACCTGCAGGACTTCCTGATCCTGCCGCAGTCCCTGCCCCAGGCCGAGCCCAGCTGGTTCGGCTTCCCGCTGTCCGTGCGGGCGGACGCGCCTTTCAGCCGCAACCAGCTGGTCCAGTTCCTGGAGTCCCGCAAGATAGGGACCCGGCTGGTCTTCGCCGGCAACCTGCTGCGCCAGCCCGCCTACCAGGGCGCCCCCCACCGCGTGGCGGAGCCGCTCACCCAGTCGGATTTCGTGATGAACCAGTCGTTCTGGGTGGGCGTCTACCCCGGGCTGGGCCAGGACCACATCGCCTACGTCCTGCAGGCCTTCCACGACGGCGTGGCGCAGTGGACCAAGGGTTGACGCAAGGGTTGGGTTGACCCTGGCTGGGCCCGCCGTTAGGATGGTCAGCGGGCCGATTCCGCCCCAAAGCGCAACAAAATCAAGCCTTTTCCGGCCCCTCCCCTTGAATGGATCCCATGGCCGCCAAGCCCGTGATCTCGGTCGTCTCCCCCTGCTTCAACGAGGAACGCAACGTTCGGGACTGCTATCTGGCGGTGAAGGCGGTCTTTGACCGGGATCTCAAGGGTTACGAACGGGAGCACATCTTTTGTGACAACTGCTCCAGCGACGCCACGGTGGCCGTGCTGCGCGAGATCGCCCGCAAGGACAAGCGGGTGAAGGTCATCGTCAACTCACGCAACTTCGGCGCGTTCCGCAGCATGTTCAACGGCCTCATGCGCTCCACCGGCGACGCGGTGCTGGTGATGCTGGCGGTGGACCTGCAGGACCCGCCCAGCCTGCTCCCCGCCTTTGTGAAGCGCTGGAAGGAAGGCTACAAGGTGGTCTACGGCATCCGGCAAAACCGCAAGGAATCGCTGCTGATGCGGTCGGCCCGCAGCCTGTTCTACCGCCTGGTGAAGGTCAGCGCCAACTTCAGCATCCCCACCGACGTGGGCGAGTTCCAGCTGATCGACCGCCAGGTGGTGGACGCCTTGGGCCACTACCAGGATTACTTCCCCTACATCCGCGGCATGATCGCCAACGTGGGCTTCAAATCCGTCGGCATCGGCTACGACTGGGGCGTCCGGCGCCACGGCAAGTCCACGGCCAACCTATTCCACCTCTACGACCAGGCCGTGAACGGGCTGATCTCGTTTACCAACCTGCCCATGCGCATCAGCGTGCTCACCGGCACGTTGCTGGCGTCGGGCAGCATCGTGGTGGCCCTGGCCTCCGCGGCCCTGGCGGTGTTCTACCCCCAGAGCCAGGTTCCCAAGGGAGTGGTCACGCTCATCGTGGCCGTGTTCTTCTTTTCCGGCATCCAGCTGCTGTTCATCGGCATCATCGGCGAGTACATCGCGGCCATCCACGCCCAGGTGCGCCAGGGCTTCGCGGTGTTCGAGCAGGAGGCCATCAATTTCGGCCCCCCACGCAAGCGGGGGCGCCTGACCCCCGGGCAACGCTGAAGCCGCGGCCCGGACCGTGAGCAGCCAGAGGCATCCGGTGGTGGCGGAGGACCTGCGGGCCATCACGGCGGACGGCCCTCCCTGGGAGCTGCTGCGCGGCCGCACCATCGTGGTCAGCGGCGCCGCCGGCTTCCTGCCCGCCTACCTGGTCGAATCCCTGCTCTACCTGAACGAAAGCCGCGGCCTGGGCCTCAAGGTGCTGGGCCTGGTGCGGGATCCTGCCCGGGCCGCCGCCCGCTTCGCGGCGCACGCCGGCCGGGACGACCTGCGCCTGCAGGCCCAGGACCTGGGGCTGCCCCTGGGGCCGCTGGACGGGCCCGTGGACTACGTCATCCACGCGGCCAGCCAGGCCAGCCCCAAATACTACGCCACCGACCCCGTGGGCACCCTGCTGCCCAACGTCCTCGGCACCGCGGCCCTGCTGGACCTGGCCCGGGAGCGCGGCTGCCAGGGCTTCCTTTATTTCAGCGGCGGCGAGATCTACGGCCAGGTGGAGCCCGGCCGCGCCGTCACCGAGGACTACGCTGGCGGCGTGGACCCCCTGGCCTTGCGTTCCTGCTACGCCGAGGGCAAGCGCGCCGGCGAGGCGCTCTGCGCCGCGTGGCACCACCAGCACGGCGTGCCCGCCAAGGTGGTCCGGCCCTACCACACCTACGGCCCCGGCATGCGCCTGGACGACGGCCGCATTTACGCCGACCTGGTGGCGGACGTGCTGGCCGGCCGGGACCTGGTGCTGAAATCCGACGGCAGCGCCCGCCGGGTCTTCTGCTACCTGGCCGACGCCACCCGGGGATTCCTGACCGTGCTGCTGCTGGGCGCCGCGGGCGAGGCCTACAACATCGCCAACGACGAGGCCGAAGCCAGCGTGCTGGAGCTGGCCGAGCGCCTGGCCGGCCTGGCGCCGGAAAAGGGCCTGAAGGTGCTGCGGCAGGCCCGGGCGGCCGGCGACGCCTACCTGCCCAGCCCCCTGGCCAGGACCTTCCCTTCCACCGCCAAGGCCCGGGCCTTGGGCTGGGCTCCCACCACGGGCCTGGAGCAGGGCTTCCTGCGGACCCTTAGGAGCTACACATGAAGCTGGACGAGATCCGCGCCCAATTCCTGGCCGGGGCGCTGGCCAAGCCGGACTACATCGACCGCATGCACGAGCAGCACGCGGCCCTCTTCGGCTACGCCGCCTACCTGGCCAAGACCGACATCGCCGCCATCGAGATCAGCGACGGCCAGGTGGTCATGCGCTCGCGCACCGACGGCGTCCGCATCGCCTGCGACCCGGACGACAAGCGGATCGCGCCCATCGAGATCCTGAACTTTTTGGACTACGAGAAGACCGACTCCGAGATGATCTTCCGCCTGGTCAAGGACGGGGACTCCATCCTCGACATCGGCGCCAACATCGGCTGGTACTCCATCTCGCTGGCGAAACGCTACCCCGGCTGCCGCATCCAGGCCTTCGAGCCCATCCCCAAGACCTTCGCCTACCTGCAGCGCAACATCGCCCTGAACGGCGTGGGCAACATCACGGTGAACAACCACGGCTTCTCCAACAAGGCCGACACCCTGACCTTCTTCTATTACCCCACCGGCTCGGGCAACGCCTCCTCCGCCAAGCTGGCCGACGTGGCCGGGGTGGAGGAGATCCGCTGCAAGGTCCTGCCCCTGGACGACTACATGCAGGGCCAGGCCGGCGGCGTGGACTTCATCAAATGCGACGTGGAGGGGGCCGAACTGCTGGTCTTCCAGGGCGCCACCGGCACCCTGGCCCGGCACCAGCCCATCGTGTTCAGCGAGATGCTGCGGAAGTGGTCCGCCAAGTTCGGCTACCACCCCAATGACATCATCGCGCTGTTCAAGGGCCTGGGTTACCGCTGCTTCGCCGCCCACGGCGCCCGGCTGGCCGAGGTGGACACCATCACCGAAGACACCGTGGAGACCAACTTCTTCTTCCTCCACGGCGGGAAGCACGCCGCCGCGATCCAGTCCCTGCTCTGAGCCCATCGACATGAGCCTTAAAGTCAGCGAATTCCTGGCCGACTACCTTGAACAGCGTCGGATCAAGCACGTGTTCGGCATCATCGGGGCCGGCAACGTGCGCCTTTTCGACGCCATCGCCAAGAAGGGCTACACCCAGATCGTGTGCGTGCACCACGAGCAGGCCGCGACCATGGCCATGCAGTCCTACTACCGGCTCAGCGGCAACATCACGGCGGCCCTCCTGACCACGGGCGGCGGCAGCAGCAACGGCCCCACCGGCGTGCTGAGCGCCTGGGCGGATTCGATCCCGGGCGTGGTCATCTCCGGCAATGAGGCCTCCAAGCACGCCCATCCCGACAACCCCCTGCGCATGTGGGGGGTGCAGGGCTTCGACAGCCCGGACATGGTCCGCAAGATGTGCAAGCGGGTGGCCCGCCTGCGCGCGCCCCTGGACATCCGCGAGGAGCTGGACCGGGCCTTTGAGGTGGCCGCGGCGGGCCGTCCGGGCCCGGTGTGGCTGGACATACCCATGGACCTGCAAAGCGCGGCCATCGACCCCGCCGCGCTGGCCCGTCCGGTGGCCCAAGGCCAAACCGCCCAGGACCCGGCCGCGCTGAAGGCCGCCGTGGCCGAAGCCCTGGCCATGCTGCGGGCCAGCCGCAGGCCCGTCCTGTGGCTGGGCCACGGGATACGCCTGGCCGGGGCCGTGGGCCTCATCGAGCCCCTGCTGAAGGCCCTGGGCGCGCCGGCGCTGGTGTCCTGGGCCGGCATCGACATGGTCGATTCGGACCACCCCCTGGTCTACGGCCGCGCCGGCGTCTATGGCCAGCGCAACGCCAACTTCACCCTGCAGAACGCCGACCTGGTGGTGGCCATCGGCACCCGCCTGGCCCTGCCCCAGGTGGGCTATGAGCCGGCCGAGTTCGCCCGCCAGGCGCGGACCGTGATCGTGGACATCGACCCGGCGGAGCTGGTTAAATTGGACCAACGGGCCAACCTGCCCATCTGCGCCGACGCCAAGGCCTTCATGGAGGAGCTGCTGCTCCAAGCCAAGGGCCAATCCTTCGGCTTCCCCGAATGGGTGGCCGTCTGCGACGGATGGCGGGCCCAGTACCCCTGGGTGGACCCCGCCCGCGGCCACGCCGACAAGCCGGGCTACATCAACTCCTACGCGTTCATGCAGAAGCTGAACGCCCACTTCAAGCCCGACCAGGTGGTGGTCACCGACATGGGGACGGCCCTGCTGAGCGGCCACCAGGTGCTCAAGTTCAAGGGCGCCCAGCGCCTGATGACGTCGACGGGGCTGGGGGAGATGGGCTGGGGCCTTCCGGGAGCCATCGGCGCCAGCTTCGCCCGCGGCCGGGGCGAGGTGCTTTGCCTCAACTGCGACGGCGGCATGATGATGAACCTACAGGAGCTGCAGACCGTGGCCCATCACCGCCTGCCCATCAAGCTGGTCATCTTCAACAACGACGGCTACCTGATGATCAAGCACACCCAGAAGGCCCTCTTCGGCCAGACCCCCTACATCGGCACGGACGAGGCCTCCGGAATATCCTGCCCCGACTTCAGCAAGCTGGCCGCGGCCTTCGGCTTCCCGGCCTTCCAGATCCGGACCTGGGCGGACGCGGACAAGGTCCTGCCGCAGCTGCAGGCGCTGGAAGGGCCGGCCATCTGCGAGGTCTTCATGGACCCGGAGCAGCCCTTCGTGCCGAAGCAAAGCGTGGCGCCCAAGGCCGACGGCACCCTGGTGTCTCCGCCGCTGGAGGACCTGTCCCCCCTGCTGCCGCGGGCCGAGCTGGCCAAGGCCATGCTGGTGGGGCTGCACCCCAAATCAAAAATGATCCAGGACTGAGGGGCGGACGGTGGAACGCAGGGAAAAGGTCAGGGTCGCCATCCTTGGCAGCGGCAACATCGGCACGGACCTTCTGGTGAAGATCCTCCGGTCGGAGCGGCTGGCCTGCTCGCTCTTCATCGGGCGCAGCATGAATTCGGCCGGCATGCACAAGGCCAACGAGCTAGGCGTCCGCATTTCCGACCAGGGCATCCAGGCCATCCAGGCCGATCCGGGCTGCTGCGACGTGGTCTTCGACGCCACCTCCGCGCTGGCCCATCTGCAGCACTGGCCGGTGCTGCAGGCACTGGGCAAGCATGTGGTCGACATGACCCCGTCGCGCATCGGCGAGATGTGCGTGCCGTCCATCAACCTGGACCAGGCCTCCTCGGCGATGAACATCAACATGGTCACCTGCGGCGGCCAGGCCTCGGTGCCCATCGTGCACGCCATCTCCCAGTGCGCCAAAAGCATCGACTACGTGGAGGTGGTGTCCCACATCGCCTCCCGCAGCGCCGGCCCGGCCACCCGCATAAACATCGACG
>Ga0210401_10006925_pt1 | contig 11452 bp, 7 predicted proteins | sample IncBWH32MmetaG_FD_150866 | JGI IMG/M metagenome (GOLD analysis project Ga0210401, IMG submission 150866) | Forest soil microbial communities from Barre Woods Harvard Forest LTER site, Petersham, Massachusetts, United States - Inc-BW-H-32-M | ecosystem: Environmental > Terrestrial > Soil >... | reverse complement strand
CGGTTCGTCGGCATTTGCGGGAAGCCATTCGATTGAAGCAGACCGCGGGCGCACCGATCGTGACGGCGTGAAATTAGAGGATGCGTTGCGGCGCTGCGGCGTGGAAATTGACAAGTTTCCTGAGGCCGGAAAAGAACGCAAGAACGCTGCGGCTTATCTTGAACTGCACATCGAGCAAGGGCCAGTGCTCGAGCGCATGGGCTTGCCGCTTGGCGTGGTCCTTGGCACCAAAGGCGTTGAGCGGCACATCATTACGTTCCACGGACAAGAAGCGCATTCCGGATCGACGCCCATGAACGCTCGACACGATGCCCTTGCCGCCGCGGCGAAGCTGGCGCTGGAAATCCGGAACATCGCGAAGAAACACCAAGACGCGGTTTGTACCATGGGCAGCGTGAAGACGTTCCCGGGAATCGTCACCGCGGTGGTGGGGCGCTGCGAAGTTACGCTGGACCAGCGCGACCTCGACGCCAACATTCTTGCCCAGATGTATCGCGAAGCTCAGGAGACCAGCCAACGTTTTGCCGCGGAAGAACATTGCACGGTGAACTGGTCGCGGCTGTGGAACATCGAACCCGTGCCGTTTCATCCGCACTTGCTGGGACTGTGCGATCAAGCGGTTCGGGAGACGTCAGGCACTTCGCATCGCATGCCTTCGGGACCGCTGCACGACGCGGCCGAAGTGTCGCGGGCGGGAATTCCCACGGTGATGATGTTCGTGCAGTCGCTGAACGGAATCAGCCATAATAAGATCGAAGATACTAAAGAAGAGCATCTGGAAATGTCGGTGCTGGCGCTGGATCGGCTGGCGTCCAAAACAATGGACTGGATTCTGCAACAGCGCTGACCGCGCGCAAGATTTCAAGGAAGGCAGGGCGTTATGGATTCTCATTCCCGCAAAGTGGTTCAAGAAAACCGCGACTACACTATGTTCTCCTGGTCCGTGCAGGGAGCATCCAATCCGATTCACATGAAGCGCGGGCAAGGAGTTTGGTTCTGGGACGGCGACGACAATCGCTGGCTGGACTTCAGCTCGCAGCTGATCAACCTGAACATTGGCCACCAGCATCCCAAAATGCTCGAGGCTATCAAGAAGCAGGTCGACGAACTGTGCTTCGCCGGACCTGGCTTTGCCACAGAACCGCGCGGACTGCTCGGCAAAAAGCTTGCTGAAGTCACCGGGCTGGCCAAAGCCTTTTTTACACTGGGCGGCGCCGAAGCCAACGAAAACGCCATGAAAATGGCGAAGCTTTTTACCGGCCGCGAGAAGATTGTCACGCGCTATCGTTCGTATCACGGCGCCACCATGGGTTCGATGACCGCGTCGGGTGATCCGCGGCGTTGGCCTGTCGAGCCGGGCATTCCTGGCATCGTTCGCGTGTTCGATCCGTACTGCTATCGCTGCCCATTCGGACAGAAGGTGGAAACCTGCCATCGCGAATGCGTTTCGCATATTGAAGAAGTTATTCAGATGGAAGGCCCACACACAGTTGCGGCGATTCTGGTGGAAGGCATCACCGGGTCGAACGGTTTGCTGGTTCCGCCGGACGATTACTACGCCAAGCTGCGCGCGCTGTGCGACAAATACGGCATTTTGCTGCTCGACGACGAGGTCATGAGCGGATTCGGGCGCACCGGGAAATGGCTGGCCACGCAACATTTCGGCATTCGTCCCGACATTGTCACCTGCGCGAAGGGCTTGACCAGCGGCTACCTCCCGCTCGGCGCCGTAATTGTTTCCGACGCGATTGCCAAACACTTTGAGACCAACATGCTCTGGGGTGGGCTGACGTACAGCGGCCACCCGGTCTGTTGCGCGGCTGCGGTCGCAAATCTGAATCTCTATGAAGAGGAAAAAATCTTCCAGAATGTCGAGCGGCAGGGGCGCTATCTGGCCGCACGCCTCGAAGCGATGAAGCAGAAATATCATTGCGTTGGGGATGTTCGCTACAAAGGGCTTTTCAGCGTTTTGGAACTGGTGAAGGATAAAGGCACGCGCGAACCATTGGCTCCGTTCAATGGCAGTAGTCCTGAGATGAACAAGCTTGCCGGCCACTTGAAGAGCAAGCATCTTTATGCGTTCAGCCGGTTCAATATGTTGTGGGTTTGCCCGCCGTTGATCATCACCGAGGATGAACTGCGCCAAGGTCTGGACATCATGGAAGAAGGATTAGCCGTGGCGGATGCGGCGCTGTCTCCGGCTTCCGCTGTCCAGCCAGCCGAGGTCCTGGCACGAAAGTAGAAACGCCAGAAGCGCTGCACGCAGCTTCTCGGCGCTTTTCTTGTGCAAGATATCTGATACATCGGGTGCACGCTAGTGAGCATCAGCGTTCTAGACATCTGTGCGTACGTGGGTCTAGTTGCAGTGGGGGCGGTGGCCTGCAACATGGTGCTCGGAATGCTCATGGCGGTTCGTTACAGTCCTGTTCGCAGCTGGCCGCATCGCAGGTTCAACTATTTTCAACTGCACAACTGGTCCGGGTATGTGGCTTTAGCGGCCGCGATTCTACACCCGCTGATTCTTCTGCTTAACAAGCCAACGCGATTTCGCATGCTTGACGTCGTTTACCCGGTAAACTCGCCGAGCCAGCCGCTTGAAAACACCGTTGGCGCGGTCGCGTTGTATACGCTTGCCATCGTAGTAGTTACTTCCTATTTACGCGTCCGGCTAGGCCGGCGACTTTAAAAGTCTGTGCACTTGACCATCTATTTCGCGGCGGTCGCGGTGTTCTGGCATAGCCTTTTCACCGCTCCCGATCTGAAAAATTCGCCGGTGCAGTGGCTCGACGGTGGGAAGGTATTCATAGAGGTTTGTTTGGCCCTTATGGTTGGCACAACCGTTGTGCGTTGGCGGTATTCGTTGAGGAAGGCGCGCCAGCTAAAACAAGAGGAGGCGAGAGTAAGCCGCGATATTCGGAACAAATTTCCCGACCCATTACCTACTGCCCCAGGTGCATCCGCCGCACCAAATCCTGAAACTTCAGGTCGTTTCCTAGCGTCCTAGCGGATCATAAGTGGGATCCGCCTTCAATGCCGTAAGCGCGGTGGAATGTGCCTCGTAGCCTCTCTCTAAGTACGTAAGAGCCTCATCCTTGTGATCCATCCCGATGTGCGCTAGGACCATCGCCAAAGGATCAAGCAAAGAAGTCCCAAGATGAACGCGTGGGTATAGGGTTTTGTCGCAGTATTGGAACCGGGCTTCGGGCAGCTATCAGGCCAGGCGAACCCCATGAGCAAACACCTGGATGTATGGTGCTCGTTGAGGGAGAATGTGTCGAATTCACTGGAGGACACGCATGCGGGGGTTCCCTGTAATCCTTTTCGCGATGGGGATGGGGCTGCTCATGCAGGAGAGAAAAGTCGAGCCCACGTGGTTGTACCGCGACGTTGCAGCTCTTCGAGAGCAGCAGAATGATTTGTCCAGCGAGTCCTGCCATTACACCGCGATCTTTGGTGAGGGAGACGCCGAGGCAAAACTGCCGCAAAGCGTAGCGCGCTTTGGAGAGTTGACAGTGGCGCCACATGGCAACTGCCAGATGGTCGAATATCCACGGGAAGAAGAACTGTATTTCGTTCTAGGCGGCAGCGGAATGCTTCACTACGGTGAGCAATCGCATTCGTTGGCGCAGAATGATTTCGCCTATGTGTCTCCGACAGTCAAGCACAGCGTTTCCAATCCCTCGAGCCAAGCGCTTCGTGTGGTGGTGACTACAGTTCGAATCCCTCAAGACACTCCACTCTCGCCTCCGACAGAATTGACAGTAGCTAATTTAGCCGAGCTCAAGGAAGAGACTGTCGGAGGTCATCCGAACTCCGTGCTCTACAAACTTCTGATCGGGCCGCGTACGGGCGCGCGTGACCGAATTAACGCGACCTATACTGTGGCTGATTTTTTCCTGATGGACTTTGCGCCTGGCGGTACAAATACTCCGCACCACCACGAGGTGGCGGAAGAGATTTATCTAGTGCTGGATGGAGAAGGGCAAATGGCCGCGGGCGGCGGGATGAATGGAATCGAGGGCTTACATCACGCCAAGGCGGGAGACGCATATTATTTTCGGCCGAACTGTACCGTCGGGTTCTACAATCAGAAGGCTTCCACCGCGAAGGCGCACATTCTGGCGGTGAGGGTATTTGTGCCGATGCCTAAGAATCCCGATTGAGGTTGAATCTACGGCAGAGGACGCATCGTTGAGCTGCTTCGTCCGCGCACGGCGATGAGTGACATTTGCTCCAAATCGGGGTAGTGGTCGTCTTTGTCGGGTTTCCGTTCGGCCGGCGCGAGCTGCTGAACGGTCGTTTGTGAAGGCAACGATCCCTTGAAATATTTTTGATAGACCGTGGCAAATTGCGACAGTTCCTTCAGATTATCCAAGTAAATCGTAGTGCAGACCACCGGATCGAAATTCATGTCTGCCTCCTCTAGATTATCGAGGAGGTTGCGCATGGTCTGGCGGGTCTGGTCCTTTGTCGAAGCAGCGTACACACCTCCGTTGGGCCCGGGAATGAATCCGCTCTTCGCGGAACAATAAAGAGTATCGCCTGCAAAAACACACGGGCTGGCCGTGGGACTCGGTGGCATATTCTTGGGGCGGATCGAGCGCCGCTGGCTCAGATCACGCACCGCAACTCCAGTGTAGGTGATCTGCGCGGCTTCGGGCAGACTGGAGACTTGGATGGTGGCGCGAGCCGGAGTATTTCCAAATTCGAAGCGACGCGCGTATTGCTCGTTCATGACCCGCATCGGTACCGCCGCGGTAAGATAGGGATTCACGAAAACCATGTTGGCTAATGTCAGGCCGGATGCCTGAACCACGGAGTTTAGTTGGTCTAGCGCCATGTTGACCTGCTCCGCTGGTTCCTTGGGGACGGCTTTTCCGGCGAAATCGCCTGCCGGTATAGAGGAAACAAACAGGCGGTCATAGGTGAGCATGCCGGGAGAGTAGGCTTTGTTTTGTGAAAAACCGGGCAACGAAACTGGCCGCTTGTCTCGAAGGTCGCGGACAGCAACAGCGGTGATTTGTAGTGGCGATTCGGGAACCTGTGCAACGCCCAAGACGGCGCGTGCGGGTGGGTCGTGTGGAAAGTAGCTCGCAAAAACTTCGTTGAGCTCTTGATAGTGGTTCACATCCTCGAGATACACCTGAACATAAACGACGTGATCCATCGAGAGTCCGGCCGATTCAACGACCTTGCGGATGTTCTCGAGACATTGACGCACCTGGGCGGGAAAACTAGCGGAAGTGGCTAGGGCGGCGGCGCGTGGGCCTTGACCGGAGACATAAACGTAGTCGCCGGCGTCGAAACCATTCGGAGCGAGATGAATAGGAGATGTCGCTTCCGGGGTACTCTGCGCGAGCACGGGTACTGCGGAAAGGAACACGCAGACAGCCGATGGTAATAAGCGTCTCACGCAGCTTTTCCCTTGCGCGCGGAGTTGAGGATTGATCGCAGGCGGTCTCCGACAATCATCTCTTCACCGGGCTGGATGGTCATGGAGACCAGCTCAATATGATTCTGTTTTTTTAGTTCCTTTGGATTGGGTTTGGGTTTCTCGATCCCTTCGTGCACTGCGGAAACCAAGCTGGGATTATCAATACCGAGGACTTCGATAACGGGATCCCCTTCGCGAAGTTTCTGCACGCAATCCTTGATGCCAAAGCCCCACGCTTCCTGGTCCCATGAGACCCGCAAGGTCGGATAGCGATTGCCATCGTCGGGGATGTAGATTTCCGTCTGCACTCCCGGGACGGTATTGACAAGCTTTGCGATACGATCAACGCGCGCGTTCCATTCGTCGTAAAGTTTCTTGGAATCGGTATTCAGCCACGTCTCAATCGCGGTGAGGCAACCAATCACTTCTTCCTTTCCAACTTTCATGGGCCGGCACACCGCGCCCTCGTAGGGGCAGGAGTTTCGCACCGCGGCTTCGATCAGGTCCTTGCGGCCGAGCAGGACGCCGCTGCATTGCGGACCGCGCAAACCCTTACCGCCGGAGAAGGTGTAAAGGTCGAGCTTCATTTTTGCGTAGAGTTTGATGTTGTCGATGGGGGGAATACCCGCGGCGTCGTCGAGTAACAGCGGCACGTTATGCTGTTTTGCGATGGTGGCTTCGCGTTCGAGCTTTTCCTTCAGATCCGTGGTGTAAATCATCGCGGTGTTCGGAGTAATCGCGTTGGCGATGTCGTCGGGTTTGTCGACGAGAACCAACTTCGCACCGGTAAGGCGGATGGCGCTGTCAAACGCGCTGCGGCCGCCAACCATGATCACTTCATGTTTCAGCCCGGTGGTATCAGGCAGTTGCCAGATTTTTTGCGGGTCACTTCCGGCCATGCAGGCAGCCGTGGCGGCGGCCATGGCTCCCGCGGCGCCCGAAGTAATGACTCCCGATTCCGCCCCGGTCAGTTCGGCCAATCGACGCCCGACGGCGTGATGCAGTTCGACCATGTTCACAAAATAACGCCCGGCTTCGGCTTGCGCCTCGCGGGCCTCGGGGAATTGCAGAGATCCGCTTAGGTAAGTCCATGTTCCGCGGCAATTGATGACGGTCTTGACCCCCAGCCGGCTGTAAACATTGCTCTTCGGGTCCAGACCCATCGCGGCTGCGGACTTTACATACAGGCCCTGAGCGGCGATTTGCGCTAGCAACGGCGAGGCGGCCAGCATTTTCATGAATCCACGGCGGCTTGGTTCTTTTGCAAAAGGCATTTTGTTTCCTCTCGGAGGGAATTCTTATTTGGTGAAAACCAGAGTTCCAAAATGTTCGGGCACGTGATTAGGATCGCGGTTGATCACACAAGTCGGTTGCCAACACATAAAGTGGCGAACCGGGTCCGCACCCAGCCCGTCGATGCGGTAGAGATTGACGCGCCACTTGGTGCCGGCTTCGACTGGCTTTTCACCGACGGAGCGCAGTGGCACGCGCGCCGCCGCGTACCAGATATGATTTTTTTCATCGATGCGCCCCTGGCGTTGCCAGCCGGAATCCCACTTGGCGTCATAGCTGTCTTTATCGAGATCGATCGCGAGATCGACCCAATCGCCAGTGGGGGCGATTTCGAATTCGCGGTAACGCTTAATGTTTTGCCAATCGTCACCTAGAAAAAACTCAACGACGTCGCGGTCCCAGAGTTTCAGGCGATCCTTGGTGTTGTCGGCGGGTAACCAGAGATTCAGTTCGGTGTAAGGAGAAATGAATAGGAGATACAAGTCGGAATCCGTCCAAAACGCACGCACTTCGGTCTTGAGATGAGGATAGTCGATTTGATGAGAGCAGTCTTTCTCAATCCACGTTGCGGCCGCGTGTGCCCAGGTGGGAGAATCAGGATTGGTGTTTAACTCCTGGGCTTGCGAGACATAGGGAATGGAAAAAGAAGCCCCCGGGGGAGCGAACTCGCAGACCTTCGCAGAAGAATCACCGCTGGACGACTGCGGCACGCCGTTGCTAGCCCGGAGTTCGACGGCGGGCAACCAACAAATCGTCACGGCGGCTACGATCAAAACAAGCAACGCGAAATTTCGCCACGAGAACATTTTTCTAAGGGTGAGCCACGGTTCTTAACTCGGGTTCAATTTGGAAGGCTTTCTCGAACTCCGCGCGCGACTCTGCCTCCTTTCCTTGCTTCTGTAGCGCCAATCCCAGGTTATAGTGCGCTTCCGCATAGGAAGGCTTCAGCTGAACAGCCTCAAGAAATTCCGATTTTGCGGCGCCGTTTTCGCCCGCCTGCAACAGCGCCAGTCCGAGATTGTTATGGGCCTCCGCGAAACCCGGATCGCGATGCACAAGTTCACGGAAAACGCTGATGGCGCCTGCCGTGTCGTTTTTCTGACTCAATACCAAGCCCAATTGAATACGCGCGTCTGTGTACTTGGGATCGAGGCTCAGAGCTTCGTTCAGCTCGCGGACTGCGTCGTCGAGTTGCCCAGACTGCGCCAGGGCAAGAGCGAGATTATAGTGCGCGTCCGGAAGATCGCCATCAGACATTACCGCCTGGTGGAACTCTCGAAAGGCGCGATCGTGATCGTTGTTGCGCCAGTAAAGAAGTCCGAGGCTGGTGTGGACTTGGGCGTAATCGGGTTTCAATTGCAAAGCCTTGTCGTAAGCTTCCTTGGCGCGCGCGTAGTCCTGTTTGCGGTCCCACGTGACACCCAGGTAGTAGTAGCCGGTCGGCAACTCCGGACTCTGTTCGATGGCCTTCTGAAAGAGATTCAGAGCTTCATCCAGTTGTTGCTTCTTCAGCGCTTCCACACCCTGAACAATAAGCAACTTTGCTTGCGCGAGGCGGGCGCGAAACTCGTGCAGTGCGTTTAGTTCGTCCAGTTCCTTGTGAGACGCAGCGGTATCGCCTTGAGAACGGAGAGCGATGCCTAAGCTATAGTGAGCTTGCTCGAAGTCGGGTTTCAGTTCGATCGCCCGCCGGAAAGCGGTAATAGCGCCCGGCAGATCATTTTCTGCTTTGAGTTCCATGCCGAGGTTGTATTGAGCGTTGGGGTCAGTAGGATCGAGTTCAACGGCCTGTCGGAAGTTGGCGAGAGCGCCTTTGTGATCCCCCTGGCGTCGCAAAGTCACGCCCAGCATGACGTGAGCGCGCGCCAACTTTGCGTCGAGACGCAGCGCGGCGCGAAACTGAGTTACGGCAGCATCCAGCTTGCCGAGTTGACCTTCGACTTGCCCCAACTCGAAATACATCTCCGCCGAAGGCTTGAGCGCGACCGCGCGGTTGAGTTCGCGCTCGGCAGCGGCAAAATCATTCTGCTCGGAATAAACGCGCGCCAGGAGGCGATGCGCAGCGGCATTGGCGGGTTCGCACTCCACCGCTTTGCGCAGTTCCTTCAGAGCACCCGGCTGATCATGGAGGTCATGCAGAGCGGCGCCCAAGGCATAGTGGGCCTGGCCCCATCGCGGTTTGAGCCGAATCGCGGACTCGAACTCTTCGACAGATTGCTTTGTATCACCTTTGTAAAGCAGAGCGAGAGCAAGGTCGTAGTGTGTCAGCGCGTCGCTGGGCTCGAGATCCAAAGCCTTGCGGTAAGCGGCGATGGCTTCGTCCCACGATTTGGAACGAGCCAACTCCGTGGCCTGCTGACGGTAGCCTTGGGCCGCCTGAGCGAGCGAGGGTGTGGAGTCAGCGAGAGTTAGAACGAGGATAGACACAACTAAGAAGAGCCCGCCATGGTGATTCCAGCCCCGCTTCATCGACAACAGCCTAACACGCGCAACGAACCCAAGCGAGGCACCGAGGCAATATCCGGCCCGATGTCTCGCTTGGTTTGGCTCAATTACCAGTAGAATTTAATGCTGAACTGTCCAATGCGCGGAGGACGGGTATTGCTAACAACCCCAAACGACGAGTCGCTGATGTTTCCCCCGGGATTCGTAAATTGCGTGTGGTTGAAGATGTTGAAAAATTCGATACGAAGATCGAAAGCCAGATTCTCTTTGATCACGGTGTGCTTTAGCATTCCGAAATCCGTGTTGTTGAATCCCGGGCCGAAGAAAAAGCGACGGTTGGCGGTACCAAAAGTTCCTGGAGTGGTGTTGACTTCGAACGCGCCGGGCAGGAAATAGCACCCTGTGCCAGAGCCTGGAGTATTAGGGTCATAGGTAGGGCAAGCGGTATTCACTTTACGTGGATTCACGATCTGCACTGGACCAACGCGATTCGGCATATCCGTGGACGAGCTACCCCACAGGGTGTAGTCACCGTTGGATTGGTTCAACTGTATAGGAAAGCCGGTTGAGAATCGTGTGATCCCCTGGATCTGCCACCCTTGTGTCAGACGCTTGGGCCCGTTCGCAAACAGCCGGTCGAACGGGAGTGCCCAGACGTAGCTGGCCACAAAATTGTGAGTGATGTCGCTGGTGGAAAGCCCGCGGCTCAACCTGGGATTCACGAAGTTCATCAAGTCGCCGAAGGCTGAAGAGTTATCCAATGCTTTGGCGAAAGTATAGGCGACGAGGAATGTAAAATCGTTGGCCCTGTGCTCCACGCTGACTTGGCCGGAGTTGTAGATGGAGGCGGCCTGAGTCAGCGTGTTGGTGTTGTTGGAGCCATAACAGACCAGCGTACTTGACTCGGGACAGTAATTCGGACTCAGGAGCCCGCTGCGAGTGCCGTAAACGCACCCCGGCAGTGGTGTCGGACTAACCGTGGTACACGGGACGGTAGCCGTCGGAAGCTGGAAAACGTCGTTCTCATTGTTGGGTTGGCAGCCCGCGACTTGTGCGGTCACATCGAACGCGCCTTGCGCTGTGAGTTGCTGGCACAATGAGGGACTGCCCGGGTTGGCTTCGTTCTGGGTGATCAAGTGGTGTCCCTCGGTACCGACGTAGGCCACCGTCAACACCGTGGCTTTCGTCAGTTCGCGCTGAATCGAGAGATTGAAGTGTTCCGCATACGGGATCACGTTGTGTATGTTGTAGCCCGGATAATACGTAAAGGGTTCGTAGATACCAAAGGGAAGCGTCTGATTGGACGGGGCGCCCGGAGTTGGCGCGGTGAACGGAAAACGCTGGCCGATCGACTGCCCGGTCTGGCGAAGGCGGAAGGGCTCGGCAAAATCGACGGGTGCCGGCGTAGACCAATACAAACCGAAAGGGGCGTCCGCCACTTCGTAGAACAGGTTCAAATCCTCGATTGACGTGTAGTACATGCCGAACGAGGCCCGGATGCTGGTCTTGCCAGGGCCGCCGAAAACACTACCTAACAACCCGTCGCTAAAGCCCGGGGAATACGCCAAACCGATCCGTGGGGCGAAATTGTCGTACTTGGTGGGGGCCAGTGTCTTCGGAATGCCCTGGTCGCCCGGGAAGACCGTGCCATTGGGGGCGAGCGGAAACACCGTGGACTGTTGCCCAGGATTAAAGGTCTGAATCTTCCCTTGCGTGTCATACAACGGCATGCTCACTTCCCAGCGCAAGCCGAGGTTGAGGGTGAGATTGGGCTTGATTTTCCAGCTGTCTTGTACAAATGCGCCGCCGTAACGTGTGCGGGAATCCAAAAGCTGCAAGGCCGCCTGCGTGTAGCCGCCCTGAGTTGCTGACGCGCCAAGCAGGAAATCCGCGAAATCGTAGCCCGTGGCGTCGCCATTAATGACGAAGTTGCCGTTGGGACTGGCGTAGTTACGTTCGTTGATTTGAAAATAGCGGAATTCGCCGCCAAACTTCAACGTGTGTCTGCCCATCGCCTTGGAGAACACGTCGGTCACCATGAACGTGTTATTCGGCTGGAAGGTGTTGAGCGTCGGAACGCCAATGTTGAAGTTGTTGAAGTAAATCTGTGGGACGTATTCTGGGTACCCCGGTGTTGTAGAAGGAATAATACCGAGCGTGCCTGCCCCAGTCACGAAACCGAGCGACGACAGGCTGGCGAAACTCCCGGCCGGATTGTCCAGATGAAAAGCCGTCCGGAAGAAGCTGAACCGCGCCTCGTTGACGGCCGTGGCACCGAAA